>Ga0154001_1000329_pt1 | contig 15203 bp, 11 predicted proteins | sample TSNJ085MetaG_FD_104699 | JGI IMG/M metagenome (GOLD analysis project Ga0154001, IMG submission 104699) | Attine ant fungus gardens microbial communities from New Jersey, USA - TSNJ085 MetaG | ecosystem: Host-associated > Fungi > Mycelium > Unclassified | place: USA: New Jersey, Wharton State...
AAAGCCCAGCCCGAGGATCTGGCTGTTCCAGCGCTCCAGCAGGCGGCGGCGTCCGGCTTCGGTTCGTTCGCCCGGGGCCATCTCCTGCACCTTTTCACGGGACGCTACGCCAGCTGGGGTTTCCTGCATGTCGCCCCCTGGCGCCACTTCGCGTTCAGGAACGTCCTTTGCAGGCTCACGGGCTGTGCGGACAGGCTCTCCCGTGCCGGCAGTTTCGTTCTTCACCGGCTGCGTGCGCTCTTGAGGCGTCACGAAGTCCCCCGGTACGCTCTGGCGGGACGTTTCAGCCCCCTGACGGGGTGCAGGCTCGCCCGGTTCATAATATTCCGGTGCCCGCTTCGCCCTGCGGGTGTCCAGCGCCGCCACGTCCCGGCTCTTCAGGGAGGCATCTTCGCCGACCGCGCTGGCCACCTCATGATGGCGCGTGGAAAAGGCCTCCAGCACGCGGTCGGGCACCCCCTTGATCTCCCACATGTCATGCGGGTCACCGGTCAGTGCCGTTTCGAACCCCATCCCCTCCACGCGCTCTTTCAGGCTGTTGCGGTAGATTTTTCCGAACGTCGTCTGATGGCGGTAGATGGTTTCAATAAAGCCGGCACCGTGAACGTAGTCAGTGGCCAGCGCTTTCCAGCTACCCTCCAATTCCGTCACGTTGGCCAGCACGGCGTGCGTGTGGATCTGCGGATCGAGGTTGCGCGAGGTGTCGTGCGTAAACAGTGCAGCCACCATTTTTCCGGTCGGGACGATGGACGTCATGCCATCCTTGGTGTGGCGGGCAGAAACGTTCTGCTCGATGATGGCCAGCGTTTCCTTTACCGCCTCATGGTGCGCCTCGAGCAGTCGGCGATCGCCCCCGGCCAGAATGAGAAGCGACACGCTTTTCGGCGCGGAAAAGGTCAGGTCATGCCCGGGGCGGTGGACGTGATTGCCCTGTACCTCTCTGCCGAGCTCCACGCCGTTCGGCAGACGTCCGTGAAGCAAATCGGTGAACGCATCAAGGTCAACAGCTCCTTCAAGGCCCAGCTGCTTCGCGCCCTCGCCCAGCCACTGGCTTTCGAGATCACCGATAAAATAGTAGTTATCCTTGCTGCTGTAGTAGTCAGCCGCACCGGCAGCCGACGCCACGGGCGCCACGGTCATCATCGTTCAAAATCTCCGGATTCATGTTGGTTATGCTGCATGGCGCTGTAAGCCTCCCAGTCGTCTGCAGGATGGTGGTGAAGGATGTTTTTTTCGTCGTCGGCCATCGAACGGTTAGCCCGGGATGCGTCCGGTTTGCCGTCGGTCTTCTCACCGGGCTGTACGGATTTTTCGACGCCCGCCGTGCGCAGATTCAGTGTGCCGTCGACATCTATTTCGGCTTCCATTACCAGCTCCGGTGCTTCTCCTCCGCCACTCTGCGCAGCCGCCTCATCGGCATCCTGTGTATCATCATCGGCTTTCCTCTGACGGCGCAGGTTCAGATAGTCCAGTGCGCTGAGCGGTGCCGGAGAGGCCGTCGCTTCTCCCGTACCGGCGGGCGCTTTCACCGCAGGCATGACCAGGAGAGGTGATCCTGACGGTGTTTTCGCGACGGTCACCGGCTTGGCGCTGACATCTGCCGTGACAGGTTTCGGTGCGGTGTCCTCTGCCCGTGGCTTCTGCTCGACTGGCGCAGCCCTGGAGGCCGTTTTCGTGCGGGGAACAAGGGTCAGCACCGTGGCCTTCGCGGGCGCGGGTGTGGCTGCATCCGGTTCACCAGACGCTGCCAGGGATGGGGGAACTTCTTTAGTCGACATCTCTGGCTCTTCTATCTTCAACCGAGCCGCGGTGGTCACCGGAGCGGTATGTATGGCCGGCTGTTCCAGCAGTTCGCTGCCCGTAGGGAAGGCAATGCCGGCAGCACGCGCGCTTCGTTCGTTCTGCGAGATCATCTGTTCCAGTTCGGGGCTCAGCGTGTCGTGGATGTTGCGCTCCATCAGCGCAGGGTGATATTTGCGCTGCTGGCGGTACTTCAGCTTCAGCTTCACCACCGGAAACTCTCCCGGCAGGCGCATGTAGAAGCTCAGGTTAGGCAGCCGCATCACCTGCTCGTAATCCACGACCGACTCGCGCACCTTGTCCTTGCTGATGGAGACGCCGTCCCGCACCTGGTCCAGACCGTAGCTGTTCTGCTCGCGCGCCTCGCGGCGGCGTTGTGGCCCGAGGTCCTCCTCCACGATTTTGGCCACTTCGGCGCTGGGATTGCGCCCGTAGGCGCGGGTGTTGAGCAGGTCAAAAATGGTCCTGGCCATCTGCTGGCCGTAGATGGTGACGAGCTGCGGGATGTTCTGAATGCCGATAACAAAGCAGCCGCCAAACTTACGCGCCTCGGCCAGCGTGCCGGCAAGCGCTGGAATTTTCTGCAGCGCTGCCACTTCGTCCAGGATGAACCACACGCGGCGGTCGGGGTTTTCCCCCATGCTCTGCAGGTAGAGCGTGGCCAGCGACAGCCACATTGAGATAAGCGGGCGGACCGCCGAGCGGTGGCGCGCCGTGGTGGAAATAAACATCCAGCTGCTGTCGTACCGGGTGTCCGTCATCCACTCCCGGATGCTGAACTCCGGACGCCCGTCGCGGTCGAGGCCCTGCAGGTAGCGCAGCGACTTGGCGTAGTTGGTGACGACGGAGCGGATGGAAATGGCTGTCTTTTCGATTTTCTCCTCGACCAGGTTGGCCGACGGCAGGTTTTTGAGGTACTCACGCAGGTCCTTCAGCCCCATCGACATCAGCGTGGTGAGGAACTTCTCAATGCTGCGGTCGGGATCGGAGGCCATGCGCATGGCGGTGTCGGCCGTGATGGTGCGCGCCGATGACACCCAGAACGGATCGGACTCGCCCTCTTCAGGCATCAGCCCCTCGGTCAGGTTGTCGTAGTCCACCGTGCTGGTGCATTCCCGCCACAGCACCCAGTTCGGGCAGCGCTCGTCGTGCGGGTTCATCACTACGTCGCGCCGCTCGTCGTAGTGGGTTTCGGTGAAGGTGCCGCCGGAGTCCCAGATGATGGCGCGGTCACCGCGCCTGCGGATATAGTCCAGCAACCAGCGTATCAGCGTGGACTTGCCCACGCCGATGGTGCCGTGGATGAGGAAGTTCATCACCTCGGCGTGCTGCACCATATGCAGGCCGCCAATCTGCAGGTCAGACTTTTGCTTCATTTTTTTCAGCATGCGGTTCACGGCGGGAACGTCTTCCGTCAGGGTCATGCCGGAGATGTACTCATCCTCGCCCTCCTTCCTGCCTATGCGACCGACGTACCACGCTATAAAGCAGAAAAGCACACTGCAGAACACGGCGCTCACGGTGGCGCACAGCTTCAGGTTCACCCACAGGTTCGCCCCCATTTCCCGCATCCACGGGTCGGCGATAACCTGCGCCAGCGTCAGCTTTGCCCTGCACAGCTGCGCGCCGTCGCCGCAGTGGTACAGAATGTCCCAGGTTGCCGGGCTGGAAGGGTTCATCAGCGGGACCAGGCTTGAGAACATCCGCCCCGTCCAGTGCCAGAAGCCGTTACGCAGCGTATCGTCCGGGGTGATGCCCCAGAAGCTGAGGCCCGTCATCAGAACGAACAGCAGCAGGATCCAGTTGAAAATCCACTGGTTGACCTGCGCGAACATGCGCAGGCGGTAGGCCGTCATCTGGCCGCCCTGGGTAAGGTTCTTCGGTGTGAAACTCATGAAAGACTCCGGCAAACGCGCAGGCGCAGCCCGCTCCCGTCAGGGGGCAGGCTGGACGTCATCAGTAAAGGGGGTGGGCCGGATGAGGCCCCGTCGGTAAAAAAACGTGAGGGTCAGAATGCTGTCAGACGGCCCGGACGCGCGCACGCGGGTGCCGCGCTGTTAATCTGCAGCTTATCGTTCATCAGGTCAGCGTGGGGTTAACCGGAAACGCCCGCCGCAGCCGGGGCGGTATTTTCGTCCTGGCGAGGAGGCGTCATATCACAGCAGGTCAGGCAGGCACGGTCACTCCGCCGCAGGGGCAGAACACAACAGACTATCCTTCAGGGAGTTGATGCACAGTGCAGTAAACGGGAGGCAGAAAACGTGTTGTCCGGAGAGAAGGGTGTTCTCAGTGGCGCTCTCTGCCTCCGGGTTACTGCCCGGCAGTCCGGGCAGCACGCGTGGCGACAGCGCCGCCACGGGGGGATTACATGATGTTGGCGACAGATTTTGCCAGCTGCGCTTCCAGCACCGGCTTCGCCTCTTCAAACTTGAGGTTAACCTTGTTGGCGTTCGACACCACGCGGGTCTGGTACTTCATACGGTTACCCTCTTCGCTGCTGGTCTGTACCTTGACGCCCGAGGTGCCCTGACGCAGCGCCGCCACGTTGTCGGTGGTTACGGTTGCCTTGCTGCGCTCGCTGATCTGCAGATCGGTCACCATAGTGAAGTTCACGTCTTCGACCAGCGCGTCGGCTGCCATGCCAGCAAGCCCTGCAGCCAGACCAACGCCAAGAATGGCTCCGCCGGAGTTGCTGTTATAGGCCGTGATGCCGGCACCAAGCGCCGCACCGGTGGCTGCACCTTCATAGCCTGAACCGAGTAGGCCCTGTGCCGTGCGCAGGTCCATCTTCTCGGCCTTCAGCACGTTTGCCTGGATCCAGTAATAGGCCGCGTCCGGTGATGCCGTTACGGTATAGCCTTTGGCCCGCAGGTCCTGCGCCAACAAAGTCTGCAGGTTGCTCATATCCTTATCGGACGTGTTGCGCACCTGGATGTACACGGTTTTTTCGGAAGAAGGCTCAAGCCACACGGTCTGGCTCATCTGCGTTTTGACTTCCAGATTACGCTTTTTAATAGCGGTTCCCATCGCGCTGCAGCCGGAGAGGACGAGACATGATGCGGCAATGGCTGCCACAATAGTATTGCGGAGTTGCATGTTTTTATTCCTTGTCAAAAGATAGCGGGCACGCGTACCCGGGGCTCAGAAGGCCCTTAGTTCGATCGGTATGGGGAAAATAGCCCCCTCCGACGGAGTGACGGAGGGGTTATCGGCAGAGTGGGATGAAACTTAAATCTTTTTAACTAGTGCGCTCAGTTTTTCCAGTGCGGGTCCCATTCCAAGACGATTTATCTCTAATGAAATAACGATATTGATTACGAAAAGAAAGATGAATGTTCCGACAGGAATTGCAAATATTAAGGCCGGCTCCAAAGCAGTGAAGCACGCAGCAAGCCCAATCAAGATAAAGAACGTAATTACAGACTTCCTGACCAATTTAACCATGTGCTGTACTAGCACTGACTTCTCTCGAACTTCCTGTGGAATAGTCACGTATAAAGTTAAGTTGGTGTAGCACATTGCAAAGAATAACAATCCAACAACCGCTGAAGCCGCAACTGGATACCATCCCTCATTGAAAAAGAATACTCCAAAGTTATCGACGGTGTCAGGATGACGAATTAGCCCTGAAGCGTAGAAGAAAACAACTCCAATGATACTAGCGCATACAGAGACGAGAGGGACCAGAACACTTTTGCTCGCTATATCACCAAAGGATGGAACATCTCTACTCTGTTCACCAAAAAAGCTTAAGAGCATATTCAGATCTTCGTTGACATCCTTCACACTTAATCTGCTCATATTCCCTCTCTATACAGTAAATTCTAGGAAGCTTTATCTTGCTGCTCTCTGAGTGCTTTCAGCTTGGTCTTTAAAGACTCATCTTTTTCACTATCAAGCCAAGGGCGCGTCTGCTTCAAATCTTCTTCAGTCCTGCCAATGTTATGTCCCTTAACAGCACCGCTATATTCTCCCTTTAATATATCACTGGATGCCTGAACAGTGGTTCCCTTTTCTCCAGCTTTTACACCATTTTCTCTTATGTTATCGGCATTTTCAGATCTTTGTGCTGCCACCTTTTCTCCGATGCCCGTTTTAATCCCGGTTCCCTCTGCCTGCTGCGCGATACGCGCCTTCGCAGCACCGAAGTCCGACACCATTTCCCGGCCCACCACGCTGTTATCCGGCTTCAGACCACCGCCGGAAAGTGAACTGCCCACAGAGCGGTTTTCATGCACATCCGCACGCGCTTCATCACGCCGCCCGTTATGACCTGCATGCTGAGTACGGGAAACGGGTTCCTCTGCCTTCGCACCGGACGAATGAGTCACTCTGCCCGTTTGTGCCTGGCGCTCGCCGGCCTGTCCGGCTGGTGTTTCAGACTGCGCATACCCTTCACCGCTTCCGCCCGCCGCATATGCCACACCCGGTGATGATTCTGCAGACTGGCTGCTTTGCGGACTCCCCCTGCGCTCAGAGGGCAGTGACGCCGGAGGACTCAGCGGTGCCGCAGCGGTCACCGCCTGTGCGCTGCCGTAGTTGCTCATGATTTCCGGCTTCAGTCGCTCTTCGACAAACTCTGTCGCGGCGGTCCGGGCGGAGTTGACGTTGGTCAGGATACCCTCGGCGTCCTGACCGTACTTCGCCGTGGTCCAGTCCACAAACTCCTGATTGTAGTTGGCGTCGAGGCTGGCGCTCTGGTTCTGCGACAGCGTGGCCATACGGCTGAATTCCTGGCTGCGCGTGCTGCTGTCGGTAAACTGATGATACTGACTTTTTGCATCGTTCAGCGTGGCGGCGAACTGCTCAACCCGCGAGTCCGACTGGTTGTCGGTGTGGTTGCCCGAATCGCTGACGCGGGTGCTGCCCACCATATCCATGCCCTGACGGAAGTCTTTCACCGCCTGACTGTTCTCATCATGGCGGAAGTCACGGGACTGCGAGCTGCTGTCCTGCGTTCCATGCGAGCTGCCGGACGTGTGTTTCCAGTCGGCATTGATGTGCCCCTCTCCCCCCACGCTCAGGCCGGTTGCCCACTTGCCCACTTTGCCGGCAATCTGGTCGCCGGAGTCCCACTTCACGTGGGCCGAACCGCCCGCGCCGGCCGAGCCCTGATTGCTGATGTCCATCAGCCTGTTGTAGGCTTCCTGGGTCGAGATATTGTGCGCCTTGCCGTAGCTTTCAGCAGAGGACATCATCATGCTAGCCCCGCGCGAGGCGTTGGTCGCCAGGCTGCTGTCGCTGCCCTGAGTCAGGCTGTCACTGCTACCCGACTGTCTGGACAGCTGGGACAACTGCTGGAATCCGCTGGTCACGCTGTGGTTGTAACCGTCCAGCGACGTCTGCGCCTCCTGCTGCGCCTGTCGCGCCTGCTCACTGAATCCACTGCTGGCCAGCGAGCTGAGCTTCATGCTGACCGGCAGGATCGAAATCGCTCCGCTGGTGTCATACACATTGTGCCCGTCCGACGTCTGCGTGCGCATGCTGCCTCCTTCAAGCTGATGGCTCTGCTGGCCCTGACGCTGCATCAGGTTGGTGTCAAACTTGTTCGCGCTGACGTTATCCATCGACATGTTGTTAAATGACCAGTTGCCGTCGGCGGTAGTGGACGCCTGTCCACCGGTGGCAAACGCCGCCGAGCTCATTACTCCCCCCACAGCCTGTGAGGCAACCGACGCCGCCCCTTTGGTGAGATAGAACGACAGTATCGGGATAGACATGCTCAGGTAGCCTGCAATGTTGGCCACATCCGAGTGCTGAAGCGCCACCCTGTCCGCGTTGGCCAGCACCAGGTCGGTGCTACCCGTTTTTGTCTGCAGGTAGAAGTTTGCCAGCGAGTTCAGAATGGCAAACATGATCGGCCACATCTGAAAATACAGGAATCCGCCGGCATACAGCTTCAGGGTATTCAGACCATAGATACTGTGATTGACCAGCGACAGGGCCACAACCAAAGGAAACAGGCCAATCAGGATAAGCATCATCAGCGATTGGAACATCGGCAGCGTGCGGGCTGCAATGGCTCCCCCGGCCGCCCAGCTCAGGCGCTGCTTAGTGAGGCTCGACTCGGTGGCAAGGTTCACCAGGTTCGCCGTATCGGACGACCGGGCCGCAAACCCCTTCCAGCCGTCACGTACCGCTGCGTTAGTCACGTTGTTGCGCATGATCTGCGCCGCGCTCTGCCCGCCCTTGTAGAAGAAACCGTAGCTTTCGTTCATCGCATTGCCCAGCAGCGTATCCGCATTCACCTTATTGCCGAATACCCTCGTGGCCAGGTCGTGCCAGCTGGTGCCGCCGATGCGGATATCCTGCCCCATCAGAGTTTTGATCGTGGTGGCCGCCTGCACGCAGGTGACAAACTCACGTCCGGTTGAGGTCGTCTGATAAAGCCCACGCAGCGGACTTGGATTGTTAGTAATGAGCGTCAGCGGGTCAGTGCTGTTGAGCAGTTCAGCAATAGTATATTTGCTGTTCAGGAGGATATCTCCGATAACGCAGTTCTCCACGTAATCAGTCAGAATCTGCGCCAGCTGCGGGTTCTGGGTACGAAAATCTGAACTCTGCGCCACAATCTGCGAGCCGAACAGCATGCCGCTTTTGGTGTAGGTCAGTGAATCCGGCCGCGACAGCGCGTAGTCATACAGCTGCGCTACACCGAACCCTGCACCGGTCGACAGCCCGGCAATAACCGCCAGCCCCAGCGGGACGTTGTCGACCTCATACACACCCGCCCTGTCGGTGATATCGATGATCTGCACGCTTCGCTTGGGGGCCAGCAGCACGGAGGTTATCAGCATAAATACCGCCAGCCAGTGAAGGAAAACCATTGGGTTGCGCGATTTGATAAACGACACCATCACACCCAGCACCCCAAACAGCCCTACGATACGTAGCAGAGTGTCAAAGGTAGATGCCCCCAGAATAGTGACGACGCCATTGAGTGTCTGCCGCCACATGTCACCGCCGAAAATCGTGTAGACCTCAGTCATTGCTGTTCCCCCAGCGGTAGTTACCCTGATAAGAGGTGGAAATAATGGTGGAGACCTGCTGCTGCAGGTACTGCATGTTGCGGTCAATCCCGTCCAGCGCGTTCTGGTCAGCCGCCGACTGCAGCTTCATATCGGACAGCAGCCCCTGAGCGTGCGCCACGTTCTCACGCAGGTCGCGCGCTGCCTGCTCCGGGAAATTCTTACCTGCCAGCGACTGGCTGGCCTGTTTCACCAGCTCCTGCAGGTACTGGATCATCAGATCCTGAGCGATATAGTCAGCTACCTGGACCAGATAGGTCGGCGCCATGCCCATACTCTGAGAGTTGGTCAGGTACTTGAGCACCGGCACTGAGGTGGTGTTCAGGAAGCCCTTCTCCTTGTCCGTCAGGCCGGTATCGCTGGTCAGTTTGGCGTTCATCGACACCATGATGTTGCGAACCTGCGTAACCAGCGCGTTATTACTGCTGATGGTCAGGTTAGCCACCGACGGGCCGAGGCAGAGATCTGCCTCGTCACAGCCGTACATTTTCGCGGTACCGCCGCGCATCAACACGGTCAGAATGTCGCGGTTATCGGCCATCGGCGTAAGGATGGTGACCTGGCCTTGTTTGTTGAAGATGATAGAGCCGACAATACTCATCACCAGCTGCTTCAGCTCGCGGTTGCCGTCAAAAAGACGGTTACGCCCGAGCGCGTCCCAGATAAGATTTTTGTTCTTGAGCACCTGATCCTTATCTTTATCAGATGCGCGACTGGTGACACTGTCACCCTGCCCGCCAACCGTGCAGCCCTGACGTGAGGCAGCCCAGTCGGAGAAAATGTTGCTCTCTCCCGCAATGTCCTGGCAGATTTTCTGGTTAGACACCTGGGAAACCGGCCAAAGCCCGCCAATGATCCCTTGAGCCGCCTGACAGGAGCTCATGTTTGAAGAGTTAATGTCAGAGGCAATCTTCTGCAGGTAATCTTTTACCTGCTTGAGCTGCGGCACCATCGTCTGCAGGGCGAGATCAAATGCGTACCCGGCAGCGTTGGACATGATCTGCTTGCCGAAGCGCTGAATCTCCGCCCCGCTGATAAAAGAAAATGCGCCCAGGTAAGCGTCAATTCCGCCGCATCCTGCGTTCAGCGACGGTACCTGCATCGAGATAAGCTGCACCTGCTTAACCGGGTTACGCAGGTAGATAGAGCCACCGGTCATGTAACCCGCCGCCTGACCCTGCCAGGCCTGCGCCTTGCTGACGTTGCCATCGTAGCCCAGACTGCCGAAGAAGCCGTTCAGGTCACCGCTGACGTCGGCCATCGCGGGCGTAGTGATCGTCAGCACCACCGCCAGACTCATCAGAATTTTTTTCAGTTTCATAGTTCCTCTCCGGCTAACAGTCCGGTTTCTGTAAATACATGCCGGCGAAGCACAATGCTGACCAGCGCGCCGCAGGCAAAGCCGCCTGCCAGCGACAGAAGAAAAATCAGCGGGAAATCACGCAGGCCGCTTAACAGCCAGCCCTCCGGTGCGTTGAGGTTCAGTCGTCCGTTATCAGCCAGCGAGAAAAGCAGCTCAGTGGCTACAAAAGCGTAAAGCGCAGCACTCGCCAGCCATGAAGCACCGACGAGCAGCAGCACCTGTTCGGCGCGCGTCAGCGCGAACGGTCTGGAAGACATAGATGTTTTTCCAATGAGATGCGGCCGTGCCGCTCTAAAATTACTGAGGGGTCGTACCCTGACCAGCCGGCACTGGGCCGAACAGGTCAGCAGAGACGTGGTCGAGGTCCGCTTCAATCATCTGCGCGATGCGCGTACTGAGGGTCGCCATATCCGTATCACCCTGAATCAGGGGATATGCGGCGTTGGTGTTCACGTTAACCATAAAGGTGGTCGGGGTGGCGATCGGAAGCCCGTTGCCGAAGAAGGTCATGATCTCCCCGGCCAGCGGCTCATCGGGACCGGTCTTGCGTGGCACCAGCGGGTTTGGAAACGACGCATCGCCGTTGCCGTCCAGCGTGTAGGGGTAGACCTTCATCCCGTTGGTATCGGCCCAGCTTTTCAGTTTCGGGTCATACTTCGCGCTGTACTCGCAGTGTTGCTGCATGAAGACCACCAGAGCGTAGTTATTCAGATCGACCTGTCGGCCATCCTGCAGTGTCATCGGGTGCGGCATTCTCGCCAGCGGCCCTGTCGGAAAGCCGGGCAGGAGCTGAGGCGGATTCTGCGCCTTTGCCGCCTCGAGAGCGGCAATATCATCGGCCACGCTTGCCCTGGCAAAGCCCGGTAGCGCAAGCAGCAATAGCAGAGCAGGAAGTAATTTCATCGCCCACTCTCCCGCTTATGTGAAGCCGGGCGACGATCGCGCCACTCGGTAGAAAACAGGGTGATGGCCGCCGCAACGATAAAAATAGCGGCAAGCAGCCCGAGAATGTTCTGCGTGCTGCTGACTGACCAGTCAAGCAGCTGGTGCAGGCAGTTCAGCACGACTGCAGTGAGGAACAGGATGATGACGGCATTGATGTTTCTCATACGTTCTCCGCAAGAGGTGAGTTCATGTTATGAGGGGGGTCAGAAGTTGGGTTTAAAGCCGGTTGCCACATTCAGGAATCGCTTCGCCAGGTCGTCCTGGGTCATAAAGCCGTAGGCCAGTGGCCGGTAGTGACGCGATTTCGGCTCCACCAGGAACAGCGCCGGAAAGTGGTTGATGCCCATCGCCCGGCTCTGGCCGTTGTCGGGCCGGCTGCCCGGCACCTGGGGTGACACCGTACCGTCCACGCTCACTGGAATCAGCGCGATGTTACGCGTGCGCGCAAAATCTGCGACCACGCCAGCCATCTGTGCGTCAATCGGATCCTGCCCGCGATAGAAGTAGAAAAGACCGTATTCTCCGGACAGGCTGGCAATGGCCTGCGCCTGTTGTTGCTGATCTTTCGCCTGCTGCAGCGGCACCGTACTGTTGTAGTGAGGATGCTCAAGGTTGTAATCGAGGTCAGGATGGTTGAGTTGCGCCACTGCAAAGGACTGACTGAACATCGAAGCCCGGTCGGTCCAGAACTTCTGCCATCGAAGGAACGTCGCGGTGTTCTCACTAGTCGGATACAGAATGGCGCGGTCCAGTGCCTCCTTTGTGAAGCGTTTGAGCACCGCGGCCTGCTGCCCGGGTGAAAGCTGGCTGAAGTCAGGCACCCTTTCTTTCTGTTCGGGTGGCGGAGTCGGCCTGACAGGTGGAGATTTTTTCGGTTCGTTATACCAATGCCATCCGGTAAACGGCTGTGCCGGAGTAACCACCTCTTCCGCCTGTACCGGCAGCGCGCACAGCGCCGCCAGCACCATGAGTATCCGTTTCACTTACTGCCTCCCGTCTGCTGGTTAACCTGCGCCGCGATGCGGTCTTTGGCGATTTTCGTCATGGCGTCCACGTCAGGAATTTTCTGGTTGTCCATAAGATCGCTGTAGAAGTCGCTGAAGTTAATTTTGTCAAAGTTGATCCCCTGCAGTTCCGGGACGGTAATTCCCCGACAGTTCGGACTGTCACCGCTACCGAAGTTGACCCGCAGCTGATCGCGGCGGCCCTGCTCCTGAATGATGCGAGCGAGCTTGCCGCTAAAGACGCAGTAAACCTGCTTTTTCTGGATACACACGCCAAGCGCTTTCTTCGCACAGGCTTCCCCCACCAGAACCGTCACCTTCTTAGCTTTCGCCTTGCCGATAGCCATCTCCTCGCTGCTGCAGTTGGCCAGCCCGGCACTGTTGCCCCAGCCGGAGTCCACGCAGCAGTTGGAAAATCCTGCCATTGCCTTACGGCACGCCATGCTCTGCCCGGTGAACGCCCTGATGTTAACCTGATCGCCGTTCTTCACGTCCTCACCGGCGGAAGCCAGTCCGGCGAGCTTTGCCACCGCCAGATCAAATCCGCTATCCCCCGCGCCGTTGGTGCCGTCGCAGTCGCCGGTCTTGCAGAAATAATCGTCGCCGCACAGCAGGCCGCCGGAACTCCAGGTCTTCTGGCACTGCCAGGTTTCCGACTGATGAGTGCAAACGCCGCTTTCAGTTTGCGTACAGGCTGAACCGGAACGGGTGCAGTTTTTATCACTCATCAGGGTGGCGCAGTTTCCGGTGGAGGAGGTGGCGGTGATGTATGTATCGGAATACTGCCAGCAGTCGCTGCTTTCCGTGTAGGTCTTGCCGTTCTGCGTTACCGAACGCGAACCACCCGGATCCACACAGGTGGTCTCTTTTTTCGCCAGCGCCTTTCCTTTATCAAACCCGCAGCTTTCACTCCAGACGACGGACGATTTGGTCGTGTTGCGTTCCACCAGAAAGGGCACGGTGACTTTGATAACAAATCTTCCGGAATTCACACTTTTGATTATCGTGTCCCGGTAGCTGTCTTCATGCCCGTCCGTATTGGAACGGACGCGCACGCTGACGATGTCTCCCTTTGCCACCTTAAATGTCGTAAAGCTCATGCTCCCGGATTGGTTGTAATTAATGTTGCGTGACCCGTTCCTGAAGCTCACCGTATAGTCCAAACGGCCACCGTGGTAATCGGGACTACTGGGATAGCCAAAGCTGACCGTTCCCGACGAAATCGTTCCCGCTTCTTTCATGACGAAGTCATACCGGACCACCCAGTTAGCTTCCTGTGTGACAGTGCCTTCGCTGGCATCCAGAGCGAGCGAGGTCTGCTGGGTTTCCGTACTACCTGTCACAACGATACTGGCCGTTCTGCCACAGGTCTGAGCCACGGCTACGTCGCGGTCACAACTGTAGTTCTGAAACGTGGTCTTGCTGACCACCTTCTCCGTACACTGCGCGCTGGTCCCGTCGACCATGCTTCCGGCATTGCCCTCGGCGTTCTTTCCGGTCTGAATGTAGTCCGCGTTGGGATCCAGCGTCACGGGCGGGTTCTTCGAGGCCGAATCCGTTATCGTTTTACCGGCATCGCCGTTAGTGAATTCCGAGAGGCCTTTATCACCTATGCCGCCATCTCCTCCCTGCACTCCACCGTAATATCCGCTCTGTGGCGGGTTGGCCGTGTAGCCCGGTATAAAAGTCGAGGGGTCGCTGCCCGTCAGGGCGCCAGTACCCTGCCCGCTGCTGCTTTTCCCGGTATTAGCGCCATCCTTGTAGGCATCGTTGACAGTGTCCGCATGAGCCAGCGGACATAGCAACAACATCAGCGAAATGAGCGTTTTTTTCATTTTGCCTGCTCCATCAGTTGTCGCGCGGTATCAGCACACTCACCGCGCTCGGCGACGCTTTTCAGCGCATCAGCCAGCGGCAGGCTGCCCCGGATGATGTCGTAGTGCCCAGGGCAGGTGATGACCAGTGCAGGCACGGCGCGTATGTCATATTGCTGGTAAAGAGTGGGTTCAATCTGCACGCCCAGCGTCTTGTCTTCTTTCGCGAGGTCGAACATCGCCGACGCCGTTTTGCGGAAATCGTTGTCAATCAATCCGCGGATGGTGGCCGGGATGCCGAGCCGCCGGGCATCGGCCAGCATCGGCTTCAGCCCTTCTGGGGGAATGGAGAAGCTGACGAAGTACACGGCAGGCGGCGTACTGTCAGGCCGGTCATTCACTAACTGACTGGCGGCAATCTGCCCCTGCAGATCGTTGATTCTGTCCTGCTGCTCGGCAGGTAGCGCGACGGTTTTCCCCCGGAGCGTGTCCTGAAACTCCTTCAACTCTTTCTGCTGCTGTTTCATCCAGGCAACATCGCCCGGAGCTACTGACGGCTGACCGGTTGCGAAGGTAGAAAACGCGCAGGTCAGCAGTGCGCTGCCGAACAGCGCAAGGATACGATTACTCTTCATTGCGTGTGCCTCACAGGAAGACGCAGTTGCGTTTGCGCCAGATCAGATAGCCAAAAGATTTCTTGGTGTTAGGGGGGTTGTGTGCCGTTCCCCATGACTGGGTGCTGGCACCGAAGGCATGGCAGGAAGCAGTATCAGGGACCATGTTCACCATCTGATAGCGCCATCGTTCCTTGGGAATGATGGGTGAGGGATAGGTAAAGCAGACGGCCGAATCCGCCCCGACTGAATTCTGTACCAGCCCCTCCCGATGCAGCTTGAAGGCCATGCGTTCACTGACCTGTACCGAAGCCTCAAGTGGCGAATATTCGCTGCTGACGGTGCCGGTCAGCGGGTACATAGAGCCCTGAGCACCAGCGCACCAGAACAGAGGGGCCAGCGGACGGCCAGCGGTGCTGGCGATGGCATCAGCCGCACAGGCACCCTGTGCAATCAGGTTGCCGAACAGCGCGGCTTCCGGATTGATGATCATTGATAACGTGTCGTCAGCCCACATCGGGTCAACCTCAGAGAGGTAGCCGATATCCATGTCACCGGTCTGCAGGCAGCCTGCGCTGGTGATAATGTTCAGCCAATAGATAAGCGGGTATTTGTACCAGTGGACATGGTAGAAG
>Ga0154001_1000332_pt1 | contig 15112 bp, 26 predicted proteins | sample TSNJ085MetaG_FD_104699 | JGI IMG/M metagenome (GOLD analysis project Ga0154001, IMG submission 104699) | Attine ant fungus gardens microbial communities from New Jersey, USA - TSNJ085 MetaG | ecosystem: Host-associated > Fungi > Mycelium > Unclassified | place: USA: New Jersey, Wharton State...
ACATGATTTGACTTACTGAGTCCCCACCCTATTTATATCCTTACTCTATTGTATGCTTTGAGGTTTTGGATTAAGTGTTCAAATGCATGGGAAACCTTTTCCTGTTTGGGGCTCTCATAACATAAAGACCCTTAGGTACTGTTCTAACTCCTGGTTCATTCTCTCTGTTTGGCTATTTGTTTGAGGGTAATAAGCCATCAAGAGTTTCGTCTGGATTCCCAGCAAGTTATTTAATTCCCTTATTATTCCTACCACAAATTGTACTCCCCTATCCAATACGACGCTTTCTGGGAGCCCATGCAACTTCTATACATGATCTCGGAACAGCCTTGCGAGTCCCTCTGCTGATGTCCTTTCTATTGTTGCTATGAAGTATGCCATTTTGCTAAAACAGTCATATACTACTAGAATGGCATCGTATCCTTGGTCCAATAGTAGTTTGGTGATAAAATCTGCCAATATATGACTCTATAGTTTTTCTGGGATTGCATTGGGCATCAGCTTTCCTGCTGGTGTCTCACTCTAGTTTTTGTATCTCTGACACGCATCATATCCATCCACATATCTCCTTACTTCTTTCGTTACTCCTGGCCACCAGTAGTTCCTGGTGACCAACTCTACCATCTTCCATCTTCCTCCATGTCCTCCTATTGGAGTATTGTGGTGTAGTTGGATTATCTCCCTCCTGAGGTCCCCTTCCGGTATGTACATCCTTCCTTTCTTTAGTACTATTCTATTTTCTACTTTCCACTCTTTGTCTTTCAGTGCCTTTATCCCCACCTTTTTTAACTTTTCCACTGCTTATACTATCTTCCTATCCCTTTCCTGTGCCCTTTTGATTCTTTCTCTTAGGTCTTTCTCTTGCATCATCGTTTCTGCCCCCCTGATCCATTTCAGCTTTATTAGTTTCTGGTCTTCATTGTCTCTTTCCACCCCCTCCTACCAGTCTGGTCTTCTGCTTAATCCATCCGTCTTTCCTATGCTCTTTCCTGGAATGTGCTTTAGTATGAAATTAAATTGTGATAGGTATAGGGCCTATCTTGCTTGTCTGCGGTTTAATTTTTGACTTGTCATAAAATACTGGAGGTTCTTATAGTCTGTCCAGATTTCAAACTCAATTTTTGCTCCTTTCAAGTAATGCCTCCATGCTTCTAGGCATTTTATAACTGCCAGTATCTCTTTATTGTGAATTTTGTAGTTTCACTCCGTAGCATTTAATAATTTAGAGATGAAGGCTACCAGCCTCCACTTCCCATCTTTGCACTTCATCGACAGCACTCCTCCTGTTGCATAGTCTGAGGTGTCTGCTTCCACTCTCATTTCTCTATTGATGTCCGGAATGGCCAAAATGTATTCTGTGGTAAACACCACTTTAAGTTTCTCAAACGCTTCCTTCTGCTCCTTCTCCTACTTCCACTTTTGCTCCTTCCTAACCAGTACGTGTAGCGGTGCTACTATCCTAGCAAAGTTCTTTATGAACATCCTATAGTAACTGACAAGGCCTAGAAACTTCTGTACTTCTTTGATGTTCCTAGGGGCTGGCCAGTTCAGGACTCCTTCCATCTTCTTCTTCTGTATCTCTACTCCTTTTGGGCTGATTACTACTCCCAGGAACTCTACCTCTCTCACTTTCCATTTACATTTCTCTGGCTTCACAAATAGATCATTCTCTTCTAATCTCCTTAGCACTTCCTCCACCAGTTCATCATAGCCTTCTTTTGTATCTATGGCCACTAAAATGTCGTCGATGAAGGTTACCATGTCCCCTTGGTTTATGAGATCCCTGAATAGGTCATTTATTATTGTTTGGAAGGTAGTGGGGGAGTTTGTTAACCCAAAATACATGACCATGGGCTTATATGCTCTAATATATGTTGTAAATGCTGCCTTCCATTCATCCTCTTTCTTGATTCTGACATTATTGTATTCCCATCTTAAGTCCAACTTTGTAAACACCTTCCTCTTTCCTACTCCATCTAATATGTCTGCGATGAGGGGTAAAGGGTACCTATTTTTTATCATCTACTGGTTTATGTGCCGATAATCTTGTACCATCCTCTGTGTACCATCCTTTTTCACCACAAAGTGTACTGGTGACATTTGAGGTGATTTGAAGGGTCAAATATATCCTTTCCTCAACTGGTCTTCCACAAATATCTGTATCTCCTCTCTTTCTTCTCTCGATAGTGAGTATACCTTTCCTTTCTTTGGTGTAAACCCTTCCTTTAATTCTATGGCATGATCCCAGGTTTTCCATACTGGCATTCTCTCTAACTCTTTCTTTCCAAATACTTTTCTCCACTTCCAAAATTTTCTGGGCACCAGTTTTCTTAGCGTTTCTTTATCTTTGTTCCTTTCCATCTTTCTTGCTTCCTCTCCTCTCCCTTCTTGTTTTCTTCTCCCACATATTGGTGGACAATATGTCATTTTTACTTCCTCTTTCTTCTAGTCTATTTCTGGATTATGGGCTGCTAGCTACAGCATACCCAGTATCAGCTCTATTTTTCCCAAGTTACACACATCCATTCTTGTTCTTTCTATATATCCTTTGAAGAACATATTGCACTTGACCTGATGCATTATAGCTCCTTCCACATTTATCGTTCCATCCACATTCCAGACCAAGAGGGGTTTTTTTAATTTTTCCATTTTAAACCCCTTTTCCTTTGCAAAGGTTGTATTCATGAACAGATCTGTTGCCCCGCTATCCAACAGTGCCTTTACTACTACTCCTTCGTGATTTTCCAACTTTTCTAACCCCACTTTCAACCAGACCTCCCTTAACAGCCATAGTGTGTGCTGTATATCTCTTACTCTCTCAGTTGTATTGATGGAATTTAATTTATTGCCCAGTTTTTCTGGGCGCAATACACTGTATGCATTGTTGGAGGCCAGTCAAGAGCTTACTGTCCTCCATTTTCTTTTGTTGACTCTTGCAGTGTTTCCACTACTCTTCCTTTGTGCCTTTCCCAACAATTTTTGGCTATATGGCCCCACTTCCCACACATGTAGCATGTCCTGTCTCCTTCTCTTCCTCTGTCTATATCTATTGCATTTGGATCTCTCCTTGGACCCATCTGAGTTCCTTCTCTACTGAGCATATTTTCTCCTCTCCCTCCTCCTCTATACCCTCCTCCCATTTTCCACATTATTTGCCCCTCTCTTCCCCCATATGATCCTCCTCCTCTTGGCTGCGTATTTCCCTCTGGGCATGCCGTACTCCTTTCCAATACTCTCTCCTCTGCCCTACTCTGTCTTTGGTTTCTGTCTAACCTCACCGCTCTTTTTTGCCACTCTCCAATGGTAGTTGGTGGTTCTTCTGCTTTAGCCAACTTCCTCTGGATAGCCCCATTCAGTCCTCTTTTAAACTCTTCAATGAGGGGTCTTCTCTCATAGCCACTCTCCCTAGTGACCTTTTTGAATTCTTGCACATACTCATCACAGGTCCTTCCTCCCTGTTCAATAGTCCTCAACTGCTTTATCTTTCTTTCTTCCTCCAATGTTTCTCCAAAGTCGTTCCTTATCTTTGTGAACAATTGCTCCACCATTTCCACCTCTGACTCTCCCTTTGCTAATTCACCCAACAAATTATCTTTTCACACCTCTGCTATTCCCCCCTATACATACGATAATACCCAGGCTACCTGGGTTGCTGCTGCTTCTTCTGTCATCTTCATTCTGATATATAGTTAAGCTGCATTCACAAACGTGCTCACCTCCTCCATTTTCCCACTAAAGACTTGAGGTCTTGCAACCTCCACTCTGCTCCCTTGCTGCTAGAGGAGCATGGTATTAACCTGCTGTTGCAGGGTTACAATCATGGCAAGGAGTTGCTCCTCTCTGGTTTGGGGGGAGGCAAGTACCAAGGGGCATTCCCCCTGTTGCTGTTGTTGTTGGCAAGACATTGGCGGTGGCAATAGCAATGGTAATGATTCCTCGTAGGAGGATGAGCAGTCTTCTTCATCTGTAATTATAACTGGCTACTGACTAAGAAGGGTGAAACAATATTATCTCTAAAAAGGGAATCTCTAAGCTAGACGGGCCTTTAAGAGGTTACCGTTGTTCCCCTGCATAGACCAGTCACAATAGATCAGTAGCACGGAGCTGGTAGTGAAGAACTAGTTATAAGCCCACTTGATATAGAGGTCAGGTCTTGGGCGGAGACACAAGCTTTGTCCAGGCCATCTATTCACTGTCCCTGACTGACAGTGAAGTCCCCTTTACAGCTAGGGCCCGCTATCCAAGATGCTTTTGAGCACTGTGCTTGTTAGTGAGGATAATAAGAGAGTAAGTAGGTGGTGAGGCCACAAGGTGCGAGGTTACCATTTGGGAATTGAGTTCTTGTGTTATCAATAGACAGTGAATGTTCTTAGTGATTACTCTAGGTGGATGTTCAAGAAGAACTCGATGGAGTTCTCTATTGGATTGCAGCCCTACTTATACTACTACTACAGTGGCTGTATCCTAGAGTCCTACAATCATATGTTCTTTCCAGAATGTTCTATGATCACCTAACCTTATCACGTGATTTTGACTTGCTGAGTCTCCACACTATTTATATCCTTACTCTGTTGTATGCTTTGAGATTTTGGATTAAGTGTTTAAATGCGTAGGAAGCCTTTTCCTGTTTGAGGCTCTCATAACACACTGCTTTTGCTTCCTTCTGGATTTTCTTTATTCTTTCCATAAATTTTTCTGCTACTTCATACTTCCCCTTTCTTCTCTCTTCAAACCCTATTCTTGGATCCTGACTATAGTTCACTTTGAATGGCGATATTTTTGTTGCTTTGTAGATTTTGTTGTTGTATACAAATTCTGCTGTTCCTAACCAATCTGGCCATTGCTCTTGTTTATAGTCAATGAAGACCCTCAGATACTGCTCTAACTCCTGGTTTATCCTTTTTGTTTGCCCATCTGTTTGGGGGTAATAGGCCATCAAGAGTTTTGTCTAGATTCCCAACAAGTTATTCAGCTCTCTTATTATTCCCACCGCAAACTACACTCCTCTATCTGATATAATGCTTTCTGGAAGTCCATGTAACTTCCATATGTGATCTTGGAACAGCTTTGTAAGTTTTTCTGCTGATGTTTTCTCCGTTGTGGCTATAAAATGTGCCATTTTGCTAAAATGGTCACATACTACTAGGATAGCATCATATCCCTAGGCTAATGGTAGCTTGGTGATAAAGTCTACTGAGATGTGGCTCCATAGCTTTTCTGGGATCATATTGGGCACCAGTTTTCCTGCTGGTGCTTCGCTTCGATTCTTATATCTTTGACATGCATTACATCTATCTATATACCTCCCCACCTCCTTTGTTACTCCTGGCGATCAACTCTGCTGTCTTCCATCTCCCTCTGTGTCCTCCTACTGGGATATCATGGTACAATCGTATTATCTCCTCCCTGAGTTCCCCTTCTGGTACGTATATTCTCCCTTTTTTTGTTACTATCCCATCCTCTATTTCCTATTCTTCATCTCTCAGTATCTTTATTCCTGCCCTCTTCAGCTCTTCTACTACTTTCACTACCCTTTCATCCCCTTTCTGTGCCCTTTTTATTCTTTCTTTTAGGTCTTCTTCCTCTACTATTGTTTCGGCTCCTTTAATCCATTCTGGTTTTATCAGTTTCTGGTCCTTGTTGTCCTTTTCCACTCTCTCCTGCCAGTCAGGTCTCCTGCTTAATCTATCTGCCTTCTCTATGCTCTTTCCTGGAATGTGTTTTAATATAAAATTAAATCGTGATAGGTATAGGGCCCATCTTGCTTGTCTATGGTTTAATTTTTGGCTCGTCATAAAATACTGGAGGTTTTTATGGTCTGTCCAGATTTCAAATTCAAGTTTCACTCCCTCCAAGTAGTGTCTCCATACTTCTAGACACCTAATAACTGCCAGCATCTCTTTATCATGAATTTCATAATTTTGCTCTGTAGCGTTTAACAATTTAGAGATGAAGGCCAATAGTCTCTACTTTCTATCCTCACACTTTGTTGACAATACTCCCCCCATTGTGTAGTCTGAAGCATCTGCCTCCACTCTCATCTCCCTATCGATATCTGGAATGGCTAAGACGGGTTCTGTGGTGAATACTGCCTTAAGCATTTCAAACGTCTCCTCCTGTTCCCCTTCCCATTTCCATTTCTGCTTCTTCCTGACCAGCACATGCAACAGTGCTGCTAACCTGGCAAAGTCTTTTATAAATCTTCTGTAATAATTGGTGAGATCTAAAATCTTCTGCACTTCTTTGATGTTTTGGGGTGCTGGCCAGTTTAGTACTCCCTCCACTTTTTTTTTCTGCATTTCCACTCCTCTTGGACTGATTACTACTCCTAGAAATTCTACCTCTCTTACTTTCCATTTACACTTTTCGGGCTTTACAAATAGGTTGTTCTCTTCTAACCTTTTTAGTACTTCCTCTACTAACTCATCATGTCCTTCTTTAGTGTCTGTGGCTACCAGGATATCATTGATAAATGTCACTGTATCTCTCTGGTTTATGAGATCTCTGAATAGATCATTCATTATTGTTTGGAAGGTAGTGGAAGAGTTCATCAACCCAAAATACATAACTGTGGGTTTATAAGTCCCAATATGTATTGTAAACGCTGCCTTCCATTCATCTCCCTCTTTGATCCTGACGTTATTGTATTCCCACCTTAGGTCCAGCTTCGTGAACACCTTCCTCTTTCCTACTCTATCCAGTATGTCTGCAATAAGGGATAAGGGGTACCCATTCTTTATCGTCCACTAATTTATGTGTCGATAGTCCTGCACCATTCTCCGTGTGCCATCCTTTTTTGCCACAAAGTGTACTGGTAATGTTTGGGGTGACTTGGAAGGCTGGATATATCCTTTCCTTAACTGATCTTCTAGAAATGCTTGTACTCCTTCCCTTTCCTCCCTCAACAATAAGTATATCTTTCCCTTTTTTGGCATGAACCTCTCTTTCAATTCTATGGTATGGTCCCAGGTCTTTCGTACTGGCATTCTTTCTGACTTCTTTTTTCTGAACACTCTCTTCCACTTCCAAAACCTCTTGGGTACCAATTTTTTCAATGTTTCTTTGTCTTTATCCTTTTCTACCTTTTTTACTTCCTTCCTTTTCCCTTCTTGCTTTTTTCTTCCACATATAGGTGGACAATATGTCATTTTTACTTCCCCTTTTTCCCAATTTATCTCTGGATTATGGGCTGCCAGCTATGGCATTCCTAGTATTACCTCTGTTTTTCCTAAGTTACATACATCCATCCTCACTCTTTCCACATGTCCTTTGAAGAACATGTTGCACTCTACCTGGTGCGTTATGGCCCCTCCTACATTCGCCGTTCTATCTATATTTCTAACTAATAGGGGGTTTTTTAATTTTTCCATTTTAAACTCCTTTTCTCTGGCAAAGGTTGTATCCATGAATAGACCCATTGCCCCGCTATCTAGCAGTGCTCTTACTGCTACCCCTTCATAGTTTTCCAACTTTTCTAGTCCTACCTTCATCCAGACTTCTCTTAGCAGCCGTAGTGTATACCGTACATCTCTCACTCTCTCAGTTGTATTGATAAAATTTAATTTATTGCCTAGCTTTTCTGGGCACAATACACTGTACAAATTATTGGAGGCCAGTCAAGAGCTTACTGTCCTCCATTTTCTTTTGCCAACTCCTATGATGTTTCTACTACTCTTTCTTTATGTCTTTTCCAACAATTTTTGGCCATATGGCCCCATTTTCCACATACATAGTATGTTCTATCCCCTCCCCTTCCTCTATCTATATCCATCGCATTTGGGTCTCTTCTTGGACCTGTTTGAGCTCCTCCTCTATTGAATGTGTTTTCTTCTCCTCCTCCTCTATATCCTACCCCTGTTCTCTATGTTATTTGCCCCCTTCTTCCTCCATATGATCCCCTCCCTCTAGGCTGCACATTTCCCCCTGGGCATGCCATATTTCTCCCCAACATCCTTTCTTCCATTCTACTTTACCTCTGATTTCTATCCAGCCTCACTGCTCTTTCTTGCTACTCTCTGATGGTGGTTGGCGGTTCTTCTGCTTCTGCCAGCTTCCTTCTAATACTTCCATTCAATCCTCTTTTGAATTCTTCAATGAGGGGTCTTCCCTTATAGCTGCTCTCCCTGGCAACCTTTTTGAATTCCTGTACATACTCATTGCAGGTCCTCCCTCCTTGCTCAATTGTTCTCAGCTGTTCTATTTTTCTCTCCTCCTCTGATGTTTCTCCAAAGTCATTCCTTATCTTTGTAAACAGCTGCTCTGCCAATTCCATTTCTGATTCCTCCTTAGCCAGCTCATCCAGCAAGTTATCCTTCCATGCTTCTACTATTCCTTCCTGTACATATAACAACACCCAGGCCACCTAGGTTGCTGCTGCTTCTTCTGCCATCTTCATTCTAATATATAGGTGAGCCATATTAATGAATGCGCTCACCTCTTCCATTCTTCCACTAAAGGTTTGAGGTTTGGCAACCTCTACTCTGCTCCCTTGTTGCTGAAGGAGCATGGTATTAACCTGCTGCTACAGGGTTGTGATCATAGTGAGGAGTTGTTCCTCTCGAGAGGTAGGTACTGGAAAAGGCTCCCTTCATTGCTGTTGTTGTTGTTGTTGTTGGCAGGACATGTTGTGTGGTGGTGGTAATAGGGATGACGATTCATACTCTGATGATTCTTGATCCAGGGTAACTAGCTAAGACTATGTCCAACAGGGTACACAACCTTCACCTGTCTGGACTCCTACTGTCCTACTGACTTCTGCCCTAATCAAATTGGTATACGATTGTCTCTAAGGAGAGAACCCCTAAGCTAAGTGGTTTCCTAAGGAATGACCGCTACTCTCCTGCATATACCACTCACAATGGAGTGCAGCACAGAGTTTATACAGAGAAACAAAGTAAAGAACAATGTCCAATTATGAGGTTAGGACTCAAACAGGATACCTGGACTTGGTATCTAGTCTCCTCCCTTAGTCCCTAACTAACTGAGAAGTCCCCTTTACAGCTAGGGCCCACTATCCAAAATGCTTGTAAGCACTGTACTTACTAGCGAGGGAGGTAAGAGAGTAAGTAGATGGTAAGGCCATGAGGTGCGAGGTCACTATTTGGGAATCGAGTTCTTATGTTATCAATAGACAGTGAATGTCCTTAGTGATCACCCTAGGTGGATGTTCAAGAAGAACTTGATAGAGTTCTTCCTTGGATTGGACTACTACTTATACTGTTTTACAGTGGCTGTACTACTACTAGTCTATAATCACATGTTCTTCCAGAATGTTCTATGGTCACTTGACCTTGTCATGTGATTTGGTTACCTAAGTTCCCACACTATTTATACCTTGACCTCATTGTATAACTCGAGATTTTGGATTAAGTGTTTAAATGTATGGGAGACCATTTCCTTCTTGGGACTCTCATAACAATTAGCTCTATACTACCAATCCATTGTAATTGGTCTACGCAGGGGAACAATGGGAACCTCTTAAAGGCCCGTCTAGCTTAGAGATTCCCTTCTTAGAGATAATATTGTTTCACCCTTCTTAGTCAGTAGTCAGTCATAAGTATAGATGAAGAAGACCACTCATCCTCCTACAAGGAAACATTGCTATCACCATTGCCATCACCAATGTCTCACCAACAACAACAGCAATAGGGGGAACACCCTTCAGTACTTATCCCCCCCAAACCAGAGAGGAGCAACTCCTCGCCATGATTGCAACTCTGCAGCAGCAGGTCAATACCATGCTCCTTCAGCAACAAGGGAGCAGAGTAGAGGTTGCAAGACCTCAAGTTTTTAGTAGAAAAATGGAAGAGGTGAGCGCATTCGTTAATGTGGCTTGCCTATACATCAGGATGAAGATAACAAAAGAAGCAGCAGCAACCCAGGTGGCCTAGGTATTGTCATATGTGCAGGGAGGAATAGCAGAGGTATGGAAGGATAACTTGTTGGACAAGCTGGCCAAGGAAGAGTCGTGTAAGAACTTAGGCCAAGATATCTTAGAACTACTCCTAGTCCAAGTTAACAAGGAGAACTCAATGGAGTTCTTATTTGATTTTGGTATACTACTTATACATATCTTGTGTTTACTTTTATTTACAAAGTCTTGCGCATCTCCTCTGGGTCGTTCCATCCTACACGTCCAACAATTTCCTAATTAAAAGAAAAGAAAAGAAATAAATAAATAAATAATGACTTAGCCATTTTGGCTGAGTTATGATATCACCTCCCTCTCAAGGTTTCTCATCCCAAGGATTTTTACAGTTCATAGTAGGGATCAATCATGTTCTCTATTTCATTGTCATTTTCCTCTGTCCACTCCTTTATCTCCGAGTTTCCTTGTTCGATCTCTTCTTCTTCTTCTTTAATTGTTTCCATTGTTCTTCGCCCTCTTTTTCTTCCTCCTTTCCATCTTCTCCAATTTCTTTCCAACCTTGCCCAATATTCTTTGTCATACCTTTTGTCTATCCATCCAAATAATTTTTTTGCTGTAAATCTCCCTAGTAACTCCTCTCTCCAGAAAGTCCCTTCTTCCTTTTTCTGTCTCCTGATATCCTCTATGTCCCTTCTGTACTCCCTTTCATACTCCTCTATTGCTTTCTTGGCATTTTCCAGGTTTTCTTCTCCTTCCTAGGTATCTGATTCTGCCGTAAACTCTTTCTATCGCACCAGATACTTATCCTTCCCTCTAATCTATCGCTTATTCAGTATCCTCTCAACTTCCCATTCCTCTTCTCTTTCAATTATGACTGGAGCAGGTTGCTCTCTCTTTTGTCTCTCTACTTGCACTATATATTTACATATTCTACTAACATTTACTACTGGATGTATCTTTATTGTACTTGGTAACTTCAATTCGACTACATTTGTTGATACAATTTTCTTAATCTTGTAAGGGCCTACAAACCTCTCCATCAGCTTTTCTGTCCTTCTTCCAACCATCTAATATTTCAGATCCTTAGTGCTTAGCATTACTAAGTCTCCTACTTTATACTCATTGACTTCTCTCCTTTTCCTATCTGTATACTTCTTCATCTTCTCTTGTGCTTTTCCCAGTGCTGCTTTTGCTTTCTCCTGAATCTCTTTCATCTTCATCATGAATTTCTCTGCTCCTTTGTACTTCCCCTTCTTTCTTCCTTCAAACCCCATCCTAGGATTTTGCCTATAATTTGCCTTAAACAGTGTCGTTTGAGTACTTGGGTGTGCTTTATTGTTATATGCAAATTCTGCTGTTCCCAACCATTCAGGCCATTGTTCTTGCCTATGATCGATAAACATTCTCAAGTATTGCTCTAACTCCTGGTTCACCCTTTCTGTTTGCCCATCTGTCTGTAAGTAAAATGCCATTGACAATTTACTCTCAATCCCCAACATCCCATTCAACTCTCTCATTAACCCTGTCGCAAATTGGGGTCCTCTATCTGAAATGATGCTTTCCAGTAGCCCATGCAGTTTCCACATATTATCTCTAAACAACCTTGCTAATCCCTCTGCTGATGTTTTCTCTGTAGTTGGTATAAAGTGGACCATCTTAGTTAACCGATCCACTACTACTAGAATGCTATCGTATCCCTGTGCTAAAGGCAACTTAATGATAAAGTCTGCTGATATATATGTCCATGGCTTTTCTGGAATTGAGTTTGGCATTAATTTTCCTGCCGGTTGTTCTGTGTGGTTTTTATTGCACTAGCAAGTATTGCACCCTTCCATATATTGTTTCACCTCTTTAGTAATCCCTGGCCACCAAAAGTTTTGAGTGACCAGTTCTACCATCTTCCACTGTCCTCTATGTCCTCCTACTGGTGTATCGTGGTGCAGTCTAATTATTTCTGCCCTCAGTATATCATTTTTTGGTATATATACCTTTTTCTCCTTGTACATTATACTGTCTACTTCCCTCTACTCTTTATCTCTCAGTATCTTTACTCCTGCTCATTTCATTTCTTCCACTGCTTTGACCACTTCATTGTTTTTTACTTTTGACTCTCTCACCTTTTCCAACAAATCTACTCCTTCTACAATTACCTTGACCCTCTCCATTCTTCTGGCTTCTAACCAGTTAGGTTTTACCAGTGTCTTATCTTTGTTATTCTTTTCTACTCCTACTTCCCAGTCTGGCCTCCTACTTAAGCTATCCGCTTTTCCCATCCTACTTCCTGGAACATATTTTAATGTAAAATTGAACCTCAACAGGTACAATGCCCATCTAGCCTTCTATTCAATTTTTGTGCTTTCATGAAGTACTCAAGATTTTTGTGATTTGTCCAAATCTCAAATTTCATCATCACTCCTTCCAGGAAATGTCTCCATGCTTCCAGGCATCTAACTACTGCTAACATTTCTTTATTGTGAATCTCATAGTTTCTTTCTGTATCACTTAGAGATTTAGAAATAAAAGTGACTGGCCTCCATAGCTCATCAGAACCCTTCATTGATAATACCCCACCAGTGGCGTAGTTTGAGGCATCTGCTTCTACCCTGAATTCTTTGTCTAGATCTAGGGCTGCTAGTACTGGTTTAGTTATAAAGATCCTTTTGAGCTCGTCAAATGCTTTCTGCTGTTCTTCTTTCCACTGCCACTTTACATCCTTCCTCGTCAGCACATTCATTGGCCTTGCTACTTGAGCAAAGTTTTTGATGGACCTTCTGTAATAGTTGGCGAGGCCTAAAAACTTCCTAACATCTTTCACATTCCTTGGCTCTGGCCAACTCAGTACTCTGTCCACCTTCTCTTTCTCCATTTCTATTCTACTAGATCCTATGACTACTCCTATGAATCCAATCTTCTTTACTTTCCATACATACTTCTCTGGCTTGACGTATAAGTTGTTCTCTTCCAACCTCCTTAGGACCCTACATGGGTCATGAATGCTCCCTTCCACTCATCTCCTTCCTTAATCCTTACATTGTTGAACCCCCACCATAGATCCATTTTTGTAAATACTTGCTTACTCCCCATGTTGTCAATTAAATCTGTGATTAACAAAAGTGGATAGTTATTCTTCACTGTCTGGTCATTTAGGTTGTGGTAGTCTATTACCATCCTCTTATTCCTATCCTTCTTGCCTACAAAGAATACTGGTGATGTCTGAGGGGATTTTGATGGTCTTATATACCCCTTTCTCAGTTGATCTTCTACAAAGTTCTGGACTTTCTCTCTCTCGTTTTTGAATAGCAGGTAAATTCTTCCCTTCTGTGGTTTGAATGTTTCCTTGAGATCAATAGCATGGTCCCAAACTTTTCTAGTTGGCATTCTTTCTGACTCTACTTTCCCAAATGTTATGAGAGCCCCAAGCAGAAAAAAGTTTCCCATGTATTCGAACACTTAGTCTAAAACCTCAAAGCATACAATGGAGTTAAGATATAAATAGCAAGGGAACTTAAGAAGCCAAGTCATGTGATAAGGTCATAAGATTGTAGAACATTCTGGAGGAACATGTGATTGTAGACTAGTAGCGGTACAGCCATTGTAAAAGTAGTATAAGTAGCAGCCCAATCCAATAAAGAACTCCATTGAGTTCTTCTTGAACATCCACCTAGGGTGATCACTAAGGACATTCACTGTCTCTCAATAACACCAAACACTTTTCTCCATTTTAGAAATTTCCTTGGGACCAACTCCTCAATTTTCCTGTGGTCCTCCTCAATTTTCTCTTCTCTTTCCCAATCTTTCTTGTTATCAATTGCCTATCTGACAATTTTCTCTTCTCTTCCCCAATCTTTCTTGTCATCAATTGCCTATCTGACAATTTTCTCTTTCTCTAGGGTTGCTACCCTTTTTCCTTTCTCAACTCCCCTTGACTTTGTTCTACTACATAAAGATGGGCATCTCGTCATTTTTACTTTTCCAGTTTTCCAATTAATTTCTGGGTTATATGCCTGCAACCACAGCATTCCCAGTATTATTTCCATCTTCTCTAAGTCACACACATCCATCCTCATCCTTTCTACATGACTCTTGTAGTATACGTTTACTTCTACCTAGTATGTAATGGCTCCTTCACTGTTGTTTGTCCCATCCACATTTCTGACTTTTATGGGTCTTTTTAGTTTCTGCAGCATAAACCCATGTTTTGCTGCTGCCCTCTTATTCATGAACATCCCCGTTGTGCCACTATCCAAGAGCACTTTTACTGTGACACCTTTGTGAGTGTTTAGCTTTTCTATCCTGATATTCAACTATACTTCTCTCAGTATTTTGAAGGTTCGTCTGACCTCCTTTTGTCTACCTCCCTCTTTTGCTGTGCCTTCTGGGACTCCTGCCTGTGCGCTGCTCTGCTGCACCTTTCCTCTCCTGGGGTGTGCCGCCTCTGTTTTCTTCCTTTTCTGATATCCACACCACTTCTGTCTGTCTGAAATCACCCCCTGTCCTCTATTCTTCTCTACATGGTACCCTTTCTGTCCACACTTTTCACATTCCACATACAATACTATTACCTCCTTTGTATACCACCCCAGCTCTAACAGGCATACCTCGTCTGGAATGCCCTCTCCACAGTGCTCCTGTGCCCTTTGTCATAGGACATATACCGGACTTCTCTTCTACTCCTTTTGCTGTACCTTTTGTGACATGGCCACATGCGCTGCCTCCCCTTCCACCCATAATTTCTTTCCTCCTTTCTAAAGAGGACACTCTCTATACTTGTATCTCTTCTCCCCATACTTAAAGCATTCTACTTCCACTGTCTTCTGCTTTTTTATCATCCTCTCCTTCACATCACACTGCATTACCCTACTTGACAACACCTTGAATTTATTTCAGAGAGCGATTCCCCTCTTCTCCTCTTCTTTCTTATTCCTGCAATTTTGGGCTAGGTGTCCAAACTTTCTATACCCCCAGTACATCCTTTCTTCCCTTCCTTCTATTTCTGCTCTTAGTTTGACCAGGGCATGCTGTTGGTTGAGCATACTGCCCATAAGAGAGTTGTATTATTCCAGAGACATAGTGTTACGTCTCTGGAGAAGTTGAAATAGGAATGATCTTACTAATGTTACATCTACTGGGGTGCAAGATCTTCACCCAGCTAGACACCTACTGCCTTACTTACTACTGCCCTAATACTATGGTTATACTATCACCCCAAGGAGAGGATCTCTAACCTAAATGCCTTCTTAAGGA
>Ga0154001_1000334_pt1 | contig 15071 bp, 12 predicted proteins | sample TSNJ085MetaG_FD_104699 | JGI IMG/M metagenome (GOLD analysis project Ga0154001, IMG submission 104699) | Attine ant fungus gardens microbial communities from New Jersey, USA - TSNJ085 MetaG | ecosystem: Host-associated > Fungi > Mycelium > Unclassified | place: USA: New Jersey, Wharton State...
CAAATATCGCACGCTCGCACTAAAATGACCGCTTTCGGTCATCCCCATGCGCCTGTCGCCGGGCGCGTCGCGCCACCATGCAACATTTCGCGTCCGATAACTACGCAGGCATCTGTCCCGAAGCGCTCGACGCGCTGATCGCCGCCAACAACAGCGGCCACGAGCCGGCTTACGGCGACGACTCCTGGACCAACCAGGTTTGCGACCGTCTGCGCGACCTGTTCCAGACCGATTGCGAAGTGTTCTTCGTGTTCAACGGCACCGCGGCCAATTCGCTTGCGCTCGCGTCGCTGTGCCAGTCGTACCACTCGGTGATCTGCCACGAACTCGCGCACATCGAGACCGACGAATGCGGCGGCCCCGAATTCTTCTCGGGCGGCTCGAAGCTGCTGACGGCGCCCGGCATCGGCGGCAAGCTCACGCCCGATGCGATCGAAGCGGTCGTCACGCGCCGCGCCGACATCCACTATCCGAAGCCGAAGGTCGTCACGCTCACGCAGTCGACCGAGGTCGGCACCGTCTACACGGTCGAGGAAGTGCGCGCGATCGCGGCGATCGCGAAGCGCCGTCATCTGAAGCTGCATATGGACGGCGCGCGCTTTGCGAACGCGGTCGCGGCGCTCGACGTGCATCCGTCGGAGATCACGTGGCGCGCGGGCGTCGACGTGCTGTGCTTCGGCGGCACGAAGAACGGCCTGCCGGTCGGCGAAGCGGTGGTGTTCTTCGATCGCGCTCTCGCCGACGATTTCGCCTATCGCCTGAAGCAGGCGGGGCAGCTTGCCTCGAAGATGCGCTTCATCTCCGCGCCCTGGCTCGGCCTGCTCGACAACGACGTGTGGCTGCGCAACGCGCGTCACGCGAACGCGATGGCGCGTCTGCTGCAAACGCGGTTGCAGGAAATTCCGGGTGTGAGCATCATGTTTCCGGGCGAATCGAACGCGGTCTTCGCGCAGTTGCCGCCGCACGCCGCGAAGGCGATGCGCGCGCGCGGCTGGAGGTTCTACGAATTCATCGGCGCGGGCGGCTGCCGGCTGATGTGCGCGTGGGACACGCAGCCCGCGACGGTCGAGCGCTTTGCCGCCGAGCTGCGCGAGTTGTGCGCGGCGTGATGCAAGGCGTGAAGCGAAGCGCGCCGCCGCCGCCATTATCTTCCGCCTTCACTCCTCGCCATCGCACGCAGCCGCCCCCGACCGCGTCCAATCGCGGCAGACAGACATACACACAAGACACGAGACACCTCACGACATGACCGAATACCGCTTTTGTCCCCGCTGCGCCAAGCCGTTGACCGAACGCGCCGACCCCGAGCACGAAGGCGGCCGCATACGGCAAAGCTGCCCCGATACCGTGTGCGGCTACGTCCACTGGAATAACCCGCTGCCGGTCGTGGCCGCGATCGTCGAGTACGAGGGCAAGATTCTGCTCGCGCGCAATGCTGCGTGGCCCGAGGGCATGTTCGCGCTGATTACCGGCTTCCTCGAAAACGGCGAGACGCCGGAGCAGGGCATCGCGCGCGAAGTGCTCGAAGAGACGTCGCTGCAGACGGAGTCGGTCGAACTGATCGGCGTGTACGAGTTCATCCGCAAGAACGAGCTGATCATCGCGTATCACGTGAAGGCGCATGGGACGGTCTCGCTATCGCCGGAACTGCTCGAATACCGGCTCGTCGAGCCGGCGAAGCTGCGGCCCTGGCGCGCGGGCACCGGCCAGGCGCTCGGCGAATGGATGCGGCGGCGCGGTCTGCCGTTCGAATTCGTCGAGCGGCCGGGGCAGTGAGTCGCGTTCGCGGGCGGCGCGATGGCGGCGAGCATGGTGTTGCCCGCGTCGGCGGTACTTCATCGCGCGACGATACATAACGGGCCGACGAGGCAACGGCGGCGAAGCTCGAAGCAGGCCTAAACGACACGGCCCGCGCAGACAAGCTCGATACGGCGCACGGCATCGGCCACACCAAACGACGCACAAGACGGCACCCGAACCAGCACCCCAGTCAGCGCGGCAACGAACGATCAACCCAAGTCAATCAGCGGTCAATGAGCTCACGCTCGGGAGAAGCACGGCATGGCTTACATCTACTATCTGACGCATATTCATCTGGGCTACGAAGCATTGTCGCAACTGCCGGCCGAATGCGCGCGCATCGGCATGACGCGGCCGCTCGTCATCAGCGACAAGGGCGTCGTCGCGGTCGGCATCGCGCAGCGCGCGCTCGACGCGCTGAAGCTCGGCGACGTGCCGCTCTTCGACGACACGCCGTCGAACCCGACCGAGGCGATGGTGCTGGCCGCCGCGCGGATGTATCGCGACGCGGGCTGCGATGGCCTGATCGCGGTGGGCGGCGGTTCGTCGATCGATCTCGCCAAGGGCGTCGCGATCGCGGCCACGCATCCGGGACCGCTCACGCAGTACGCGACGATCGAAGGCGGTAGCGCGAAGATCACCGAGGCCGTCGCGCCGCTGATCGCGATTCCGACCACCGCGGGCACCGGCAGCGAAGTCGCGCGCGGCGCGATCGTGATCCTCGACGATGGCCGCAAGCTCGGCTTTCACTCGTGGCATCTGTTGCCGAAGGCGGCGCTCTGCGATCCAGGGCTGACGCTCGGCCTGCCGCCGGGGCTGACCGCGGCGACCGGCATGGACGCGATCGCGCACTGCATCGAAACGTTCCTCGCGCCGGCCTTCAATCCGCCCGCCGACGGCATCGCGCTCGACGGTCTCGAACGCGCGTGGCACAGCATCGAGCGGGCATGCGCGGACGGCAGCGACCGCGAGGCGCGTCTGAACATGATGAGCGCGTCGATGCAGGGCGCGATGGCGTTCCAGAAGGGGCTCGGCTGTGTACACTCGCTGTCGCATCCGCTGGGCGGGCTGAAGGTGAACGGCCGAACCTCGCTGCATCACGGCACGCTGAACGCGGTCGTGCTGCCCGCCGTGCTGCGCTTCAACGAACGCGCGCCGAGCGTGGTGGCCGAGCGTCGCTTCGCACGCATGCGCCGCGTGATGGGATTGTCCGAGCAGACCGATCTCGCGCAGGCGCTGTTCGACATGACGGCACGGCTCGGTCTGCCGACCGGCCTCGCGCAGATGGACGTCGACGAGAGCATGTTCGACAAGGTCGTGCAGGGCGCGCTCGCCGATCATTGCCATCGTACGAATCCGCGCGAAGCGACGGCCGACGATTACCGCCGCATGCTGACCGAGTCGCTGTGACGAGGCGAGGCGGTGCGCGGTAGCGGCCACGGCCACGCGTCGCGCCTGACCGCCGCTGTTGTCGTCATGGTCATTGTCATCGCTCGCGTTATCGCTATCGCTATCGCCAGAAATACCCCTATCATCACGCAGCCGATCAAACCCCACGCCTCATGAACAAACCCGCTCCCGCGCCACGCTCCGCCTACCCGCACTTCCTGCCGATCACGACCCGCTGGATGGACAATGACGTCTACGGTCACGTGAACAACGTCGTCTACTACAGCTATTTCGACACCGTCGTGAACGAGTATCTGATCCGCGCGGGCGTGCTCGATTTCGAGCAGGGCGCGACGATCGGGCTCGTCGTCGAGACGCAGTGCAATTACTTCGCGCCGCTCGTGTTTCCGGATCGCATCGACGCGGGCCTGCGTGTCGCGCGGCTCGGCACGTCGAGCGTGCGCTACGAAGTCGGGCTTTTCCGGGAGGGCGAGGTCGAACCCGCCGCGCAGGGGCATTTCGTGCACGTCTACGTGGATAGCGTCACGCGCCGTCCCGTGAACCTGCCCGCCGAACTGCGCGCGGCGCTCGAACCGCTCGCCGTGGCCGCGCAGGCGGGCTGAGGCGAGTCGGGACAGACCGGAACGGATTCAGCGCGTGCAGTCGTTCATCGTCAATCTCCTCAACGGCCTCAGCTACGGGCTGTTGCTGTTCATGCTGTCCGCCGGGCTCACGCTGATTTTCAGCATGCTCGGCGTGCTCAATTTCGCGCATGCGAGCTTCTACATGCTCGGCGCGTACGTCGGCTTTTCGGTGGCCGCGCGCGCCGGGTTCTGGAGCGCGCTCGTGATCGCTCCGCTCGGCGTCGGTCTGCTTGGCGCGGCGTTCGAGCATTGGCTGTTGCGGCGCGTGCGTGCGCACGGTCATCTGCCCGAGTTGCTGCTCACGTTCGGTGCCGCGTATCTGCTCGGCGAACTGGTCAAGCTCGGCTGGGGGCTCGGTCCGCTGTCCGCGCCGGTGCCGGCCGTGCTCGACGGTCCGCTGTTCTCGCTGTACGGCGCGAGCTTCGCGCGCTATCGCGCGTTCATGATGGCGGTGTCGCTGGCGATGCTCGCGGCGCTCGTCGCGGTGCTGCGCGTGTCGCGCACGGGCCTCGTCGTGCGCGCCGCGCTAACGCATCCGCAAGCGGTCGAAGCGCTCGGTCATAACGTGCCCGCCGTGTTCACCGGGGTATTCGCGGCCGGCACGGCGCTCGCCGCGCTGGCCGGCGCGATCGGCGCGCCGCTCTTCGTGATCGAGCCGGCGATGGCGGAATCGCTCGGCTCGATCGTGTTCGTCGTGGTCGTGATCGGCGGGCTCGGTTCGTTGAGCGGGGCGCTCGTGGCGTCGCTGCTGGTCGGCTGCGTGCAGACGCTCGCGGTGGCGAGCGACGTGTCGCTGGGCGAGGTGCTGTCGGTCGCCGGCGTGGCGTTGCCGCCCGACTGGGACGCGCTGACGCTCGCGCAACTCGCGCCGCTGATTCCGTATCTGCTGCTCGTCGCGGTGCTGGCGCTGAGGCCGCGAGGGCTGTTCGGACGGCGGGGGGATCATGCGTAAGCGGGATGCGGGGGCGGAGGCGAGGGGCGCCGCAGCACGCCCTGAACGCCCGGAGCACCCGGAGCACCCGGAGCACCCGGAGCACCCGGAGCACCCGGAGCACCCGGAGCACCCGGAGCACCCGGAGCGCCCTGGGACTGCACCGCAAACCGCTGGGCGTGGGCCGTCCGCGCGTTCGTTCGCACCTTGGCTCGCGCTCGCCGTCTTTCTCGCGTTGCCGCCGTTCGTCGGGTCGCAAAGCTGGCTGCTCGCGTACCTCGCGCAGACCGCGACGATGATCGTGTTCGCGCTCTCCTACAACCTGCTGCTCGGCGAGACCGGGCTGCTGTCGTTCGGGCATGCCGCCTATGCGGGGCTCGGCGCGCTGATCGCCGCGCGCATGTTCAACGCGACCGGCATGCCGCTCGTGCTGCTGCCGCTCGTCGGCGGCATGGGCGGCGCGTTGTGCGGCCTGCTGTTCGGCCTGATCGCGACGCGCCGCTCCGGCACCGCGTTCGCGATGATTACGCTCGGCCTCGGCGAACTCGTGGTCGCGGCCGCGTGGACGCTGCCGGGCTGGTTCGGCGGCGAGGCCGGCATCGCGATCGATCGCGCGAGCGGCCCGCGCTTTTTTGGCCTGAGCTTCGGTCCGGCGCGCGAGGCCTATGCGCTGATCGCGCTGTGGTGTCTCGCCGCGAGCGCGGCGATGTTCGCGCTGTCGCGCACGCCGTTCATGCGCCTCGCGAACGCGGTGCGCGACAACCCGGCGCGCGCGGCCGCGATCGGCTGCTATCCGGCGCGTATCCGCTATGGCGTGGTGGTGCTGTCGGCGTTTTTCGCGGGCATGGCGGGGACGATGGGGCTCGTCAATATCGAACTCGTGTCGACGGAAAGCGTCGGCATGATGCGCTCGGGCGCGGTGCTGATCGCGACGGTGATCGGCGGGACGGCTGCGTTTTTCGGGCCGGTTGCCGGCGCTCTCGTGTTGACGTTTTTCAGCGTGATCGTCGCGAGCGTTACGCGCGCGTGGCTGTTCTATCTGGGTCTCTTCTTCGTGGCCGTCGTGCTCGCCGCGCCCGACGGGCTCGCGGGTTTCTGCGCGCGGCACGCGGCGCGCATCGCGGCGCAAGGCTGGCGGCGGCGCCGCGCCGCCTATCTATGGAGCGCGCTGGCGGTGCTGCTGTGGAGCGCAGCCGTCGTGCTCGCGGTGCAGTGGGCCTATGCCGCGCGATTCGGCGCGGACGAGGGCGCGGCGGGCGCGATCTTCGGCTTCGGCGCAAACGCGGGGGCTGACGGTGCGCCGCTTGCATCGGCGTTGAGCGCGGTGTCGTGGTGGCCCGCCGTGGCGCTGGCCTTGCTTGCCGCGTTCTGTGCGCTGACCACGCGCTATGCGATGCGCGCGCACGCTCGTCTCGCCCCTCAAGCCGGGCGCGCTCGCGTTGCGTCATCCAGCGGAGAGACGCGATGATCCCGGCACTGGGTCTCTACAACATCGAAAAGCGTTTCGGTGCGACGCGGATTCTGCGCGGCGTCGATCTCGAGATCGAGCCCGGCGAGCGGCATGCGCTGATCGGCCCGAACGGCGCGGGCAAGTCGACGCTGTTCAATCTGATCGCGGGCGGTGCACGGCCGAGCGCGGGACGCATCCATCTGTTCGGCGCGGAGATCACGCGGCTCGCGCCGGCTGCGATCGCGCGCCGTGGCCTCGCGCGCAGTTTCCAGAGCACGAGTGTGTTCGCGCGGCTTAGCGTGCTCGACAACCTGCGCTGCGCGGCCATGCTCGCCGAGCGCGACCGCACGCGCTGGTGGCAACGCGTGACCGGCTCGCCGGCGATCGATGCGCGCGCGGCCGAGGTGCTCGACGCGGTCGGCCTCGGCGCGCGCCGCGACGTGCAGGCCGGCACGCTCAGTTATGCGGAGCAGCGCGCGCTCGATCTCGGCATCGCGCTCGCGGGCGGCGCGCATACCTTGCTGCTCGACGAGCCGACCGCGGGCATGAACCGCGCGGAAGCGGCGCGCGCGATCGAACTGATTCGCGAGACCACGGCAGGCCGCACGCTGCTGATGGTCGAGCACGACATGGACGCGGTCTTCACGCTTGCCGACCGCATTTCGGTGCTCGTGCAGGGGCGCATCATCGCGACCGGTTCGCCGGCGGCGATTCGCGCCGACGAGGCAGTGCGGGCTGCGTATCTGGGCGAGCGCACATGAGCGCGCTGCTCGAGATCCGCGATCTGCACGCGTGGTATGGCGCGAGCCAGGCCTTGCACGGCGTCACGCTCGGCCTCGCGCGCGGCGAAGTGCTCGCGCTCGTCGGCCGCAACGGCTCGGGGCGCTCGACGCTTGCGCGCGCGATCATGGGCCTCGTGCGCAGCGAGGGCGAGTTGCGTTTCGCGGGCCGTTCGCTCGCCGGGCTGCGCACCTTCGAAATCGCGCGGCTTGGCCTTGGCTATGTGGCCGAACATCGCGACGTGTTCGCGGCGCTGAGCGTGCATGAAAATCTGCTGCTCGGTATCTCGCCGCGCAAGCGTACGCCGCGCTTTACACTCGATGATGCCTACGCGCTGTTCCACGTGCTGGCCGAGCGCCGGCACACGCGCGCCGGCGCGCTGTCGGGCGGCGAGCAGCAGATGCTCGCGCTCGCGCGGGCGCTGCTCGGCGATCCCGATCTGCTGCTGATCGACGAACCCGGCGAAGGTCTCGCGAGCGGCGTGATGGAGCAGGTCGCCGGGTGCCTGCGCACGTTGCGCGAGCGCGGCGTCGCGATGCTGCTGATCGAGCAGCGCCTCGTGATCGCGCGGGAAATCGCCAGTCGCGTCGCCGTGATGGGGCATGGCGAGATCGTGTTCGACGGCGCGCTCGATGCGTTTCTCGGGCGCGACGACGTGATGCGCGAGTGGCTTGGTGTCGGTTGAGCGGCGCGGCCGCAATCGCGGGTTGAGTGCTTTGCCGCATGAGGTGCGGTACACGTTTCGAGCACCTGATTATTGGCGTGGCTCGCGCTGGCACGGTCTGAAGTGCCGATACACGTTTGCAATGGCGTTTGAACCGCTCATCGCGACCTGCCGCACAGGCCCCGTGTATGGGGCTTTCCATCGATTCGCTCGTGCGATTCAAACGATTGATCGTTTGGTGAGCGTCCTCCAGAAATCTTGTCGGCAACGCGCGGACAAATAAAGACAATCGAGTCAGCGGCGCGCAACGGCGAAGCGATGTTCGAAGCTTGTGCAGGGCTCGTACACGCGACTTCCGCCCGAGTTCATGAATGCGCCGAACCCCGCCGCGTTAGACGCGCAAAAGACGCGCCGCGGCTTCAGGAGGAGACATGATGAAACGGCAGGTGGCGTTGAGTGTCGAGCGCGTCGGAGCGAACATCGAGGCGCGCGTTGAAGTGCATCTGGATCGGCCGGATCGAGCCGGGCATGCCAGGCGTTCCCGGCGTTCCCAGTTTGGCGCCGGCGCAGTGCTACTGGCCGCCGCCTTGCTGATGTCCGCATGCGCGGATGCTAGCTCGACCGCGGACTCGATGCCGGCCGATGCCGCATCGAAGGCACAACAACGCGCGGCGAGCGCACCGGGCAATCAGGATCGCGAAGCAGAGGCGAACGTGACCGCGAACGCATCGCCCGGTACGACACCCGCATCACGTCCCACGCTCGAACGCGACAAGGCGAGGCAACGGGCTGCCGAGCAACAGATCGCCACGCGCGTGCCCTCGGCGAGCGGCATGCACGAAACGCGCAGCCGCGTGCTGACGCTGCGCGATTCCGGCATCGACGGTTCGCTCATGTTCGTGCGCGACGTCGATTTTCGGGTGACGGGCGAGATCGGTTTCATGATTCACGACATGGCCGCGACGCTGACGCCGACACGCCCCGGTCAGCCGATCGTCTTCGACGACCCGACCAGCGCGACGATCCACGTGCACCGTGGCGACGTCACGCTCGACAGCGCGAAGCTCACCGCGATTTTCGATCGCTATCTGTTCCAGTATCAGGGCTCGCCGCTGCGCAATATGCGCGTCGTGCCGCAGGACGGCGGCAATCTGCGCATCACGGGCGAGATGCATCGCGACACGTGGGTGCCGATCGCGCTGACCGGCTCGCTGTCGATGCGCAATCCTGACGAACTCGTGTTTCATCCCGATCACGTCGAAGTGGCGGGCATCGGCGCTGACAAACTGATGCAGGCCGCGCACGTGCGGATGGCCGATCTGCTCAAGGTCAACACGCCGATCGCGCGGCTCGACGGAGACGACGTCGTCATGCAGGTCGCGAAACTGACGCCGCCGCCTGCGCTGCGCATGACGATCACGCAGATTCAAACGAGTGCGGCGGGCGTGCGCTTCACGCTCGACGACGGCACCGTGCCGAACATCGCGTGGCCCGCGACGATGCCCGCGCACGGTCTGCTCGTGCAGGGCGGCGACGTGAAGTTCATGCGCTCGATGCCGATGAATATCGACATGGCGATCACGCCGCTTGCATCGACCGGATCGAATGCAGCGAATGCAGCGAATGCAGCGAACGTCGCGGCCGATGCCGCGCCGTTCGTGCTCGATCTGTACCACTACCGCGAGCAGATGGCCGCCGGCTATTTCACGTTCGACGAAGCGGGCGCGCTCGACGTGCATCTGCCGTCGTATCCGACGCTCGCGAGCGCGTCGAAGGCCGGGTCGTCGCCATCGCCGCAATCGTCGCAAACCGGCAGCGCGAGCGCGCGCTATAACGACAGCCTGCTGCGCACGCAGCAGGCCTCGCTCGCACAGGCCCGCGCGATCTGGCAATACGTGCCGCAGAATTTACGCATCGCATCGGCGGCGCATGCGACTCCGCTCGGCACGCGCGTCGCGTTCAAGCGCTGGAGTCTCGCGGCGCCGGCTTCGTTGTCTGCTTCAGCACTCGGCGACGAACGCCATTCGTCGGGGCCCGCGCCGCTGATTCACGTGCAGAACGTCGACTTCTACGTAGCAGGGCGCATCGGCTTTCACGTGCGCTCGCTCGATGCGCAGATGGTGCCGAAAAAACCCGGAGAGCCCGTCGATTTCGACGATCCCGATCAGTACGACATTCATATCATCGGCGGCGAGGTCGTCGAACCGTGGCCCGCGATGGCCGCGCTTTTCAACGACTATCTGCTCGATTACGCGCCGCGCTCGCTCAACGATCTGCAACTGAAGCCGGTCGACGGCCAGCTCGAAGTGACGGGCGGCATCAAGCTATGGAATCATTTTCCCGGCGTATGGCTGCCGACCACGATGAGCGGCACGATCAGCGCGGCGGACGAACGGCATCTGGTCTATCGTCCCGCCGAGGTGAAAGTGCTCGGCGTGCCGCAAGCGGGTCTGCTGCGCGCGCTCGATATTCCGCTCGCGTCGTTGACGCCGTTCACGCGCAAGGGCGTCGCGCTCAAGGGCAACGAGCTCGTGTTCGACCAGTACACGGTGTTTCCGCCGCCCGTGCTGATCTCGCGGCTCGCGAGCGCGACCGTTACCGAGGCCGGGCTCGTGCTGAAGTTCAGGCGCGACAGCGCGGCCGTTGCGAAGCCGCCGGCCGGCGCGGGGCATAGCTTCGTATGGATCGAGGCCGGCGACGTGAAGATGTTCAACTCGCTCGTCACGAATACGCGCACCTATATCGAGGACAGTTCGAACTCCGGCGCAATGAAGTTCGACCTGTATGGCTACCGTCGCGACGTCTCGAAGGGGACGGTGCGCATGGACGAGGACGGCACGCTGCGCGTCGATCTTGCCGCGAGAAAGGCGGGACAGTGAGCGACGCAGTGAGCGGCGTACGGGAGCGCGATGCGAATCGCGCTGCACGGTGCCGTCAAAGCACCGCGCAGCATAATTAATCAAGCATCCTTATTGATAATCCAATCGTGCGCCGGGTCGTTGTGGAAATGCCAGGTGCGCTGGCTGCCGGCCATCACGTTCAGATAATACGAGTCGTACCCATACGGCACGACGACCGGATGATAGCCGCGCGGCACCATCACGACGTCGTGATTCTCGACGGCCATCGATTCGTCGATATCGCGCGAATCGGTGTAGACGCGCTGAAACGCGAAGCCTTGCGGCGGATCGAGCCGGTGATAGTAAGTCTCTTCGAGCGAACTCTCGTGAGGGATGTTGTCGGTGTCGTGCTTGTGCGGCGGATAGCTCGACGCATGGCCGCCCGGCGTTCTCACTTCGACGACGAGCAGCGATTCGGCAGGCTCGGTCTGCGGAAGAATATCGCAGACGTAGCGCGTATTGAGCGACCTGCCGCGTGTCGAGCGCTTCATCGAGGCGGGCTCGATGAGCCGCGCGGGGTACTCGCCCGTGGCCGGCGCGCTTGCGATGCCGATCTCCGCATCGCGGTTCGCGCGCACGGTCGCTCGCACGTTCGGCGGCAGATAGACCGCATACGGCGCGGCGTCTTCGAACACGCTGTCGCGCGAACCGAGCGAGGTCCACGTTGCTTTAGGCGTTTCGATATCGACAGCCCCGGTCAGCACGACGATGCATACCTCGCGCGACGGCTCGAATACGTGCACGATTTCGCTCGTGCCGAGCCGGTACGCGGCAAATCCGACATAACGCCAGCAGGCCGACTGCGGCGTGACTCGCGCGATCGTTTGGCCCTCGCGCTGTGCCTTCACCAATAAACTCATGCTGCCTCCTTGCCCGTGCCGTCGAGCGTATCGAGCGGTGCATCGGCGAGCGTGCGCAAAGTCCGATAACCCTTCTGGGCATACTCGAACGACGGCGCGACCACCGGGTCCTGTTCCGCTTCGACGACGAGCCAGCCGCGATAACCATGCCGCTTCAGCCGGCCGATGATGCCGGCAAAATCCACGGCCCCGTCGCCCGGCACCGTGAACGCGCCTGCGATTACCGCATCGAGAAAACTCCAGTTGCGATTGCGCGCGAGCTTCATGACCGCGGGCCGCACGTCCTTGCAATGCACGTGGCACACGCGCGCGATGTGCTGGTCGAGCACCGCGAGCGGATCGCCGCCCGCGAACGTGATGTGACCCGCGTCGAACAGCAGGCCGACCGCATCGCTCGTGCGCGCCATCAGTTGATCGACGTCGGCCGGCGTCTCGACGTAGGCGCCCATATGATGATGGTACGCAAGCCGCACGCCATGGCTCAACGTATAGCGCGCGAATTCGTCGACCCGTGCTGTGTAGCCGGACCATTGCGCGTCGCTGAAAAAACGCGGCCGTTGATACAGCGGCCGCGCCGCGCCCTGAATCGAATCGGCGACTTCGCCATACACCATCACCGTCGCGCCGTTTTGCGCGAGCAGTTCGAGATGCGGACCGACGGCGGCGATTTCCTCGGCGACACTGCGCTTCGCCAGTTCTCCGGAATACCAGCCGGAAACGAGCGCGAGGTCGTAGCGCGCGAGCAGCGTCTTCAACGCCTGCGGCTCGCGCGGAAACTTGTTGCCGAGTTCGAAACCTTCATAACCGATCTGGCGGCCCTCGGTCAGCGCGACTTCAAGCGGCGTTTCGCCGCCGAGCGAGGGCAGGTCGTCGTTCATCCACGAGAGCGGGTTGATGCCGATACGTACGTCGAAAGCAGTCATGCGGGCGTCCTCATTCGTGAGCGTGGCGAGCGTCGTGCGGCAGGGATGCGGGCGGCTCGGCGCGCGCGGCAAGCTGCGCGTCGTATTTCGCGCGCGCGACGCGCACCGCCTCGCGCGGCGAGACTTCGGGCACCGCGACTTCCCACCACCAGCCGCCGTCGCCGGTGGTGCGGGCCGGATCGGTGTCGATACTGATGACGTACGTGCGCGTGGCCGCGCGGGCGCGCCGCAGCGCCGCTTCGAGTTCGGCAAGATGGCCCACGTGCTCGGCCTCGGCGCCGAGCGCGCGCGCATGCGCGGCGAAGTCGATGCGTGGCGCGCCGGCTGCGCCCTGCAAGCTGTCCGCGAGCAGATTGTTGAACGGCGCGCCGCCGCAGGCTTGCTGCAAGCGGTTGATGCAGCCGAAGCCGCGATTGTCGAGCACGATGACGATCAGCTTCGCGTCGAGCATCACCGAGGTCGCGATCTCGCTGTTGAGCATCAGATAACTGCCGTCGCCGAGCATCACGATCACCTCGCGCTCGGGCCGTGCGAGCTTCACGCCGAGTCCGCCCGCGATCTCGTAGCCCATGCACGAATAGCCGTATTCGACGTGATACGCGCCGGGCCGGCCCGCGCGCCACAGCTTGTGCAATTCGGCGGGCAGCGTGCCGGCCGCGCACACGACGATGTCGTCGTTCGCCGAATGCGTGCTCGAACGCTGCACCGCGCCGATCACGTCGCCCTCGTAGGGCAGCACGGCGTCGCGTTGCGGCGCATGCGTGAGCGTGTGCACGGTGTCGCGCCAGCTTGCCGCGAGTTTGTGCACACGCGCGGTCCATGCGCGCTCCGCGTGCCAGCCGTGCAGCGATTCGCCGAGCGCATCGAGCGCGAGCCGCGCATCGGCCTCGACGACGAGCGCGCGATGCTTGAGGCCGTCGAACGCATTGGCGTTGATCGCGATCACGTCGGCTTGCGTGAACAGCGTATTCGAGCCGGTCGTGAAGTCTTGCAGACGCGTGCCGACCGCGAGCACGCAGTCGGCATCGTGCGCGAGCGCGTTGGCGGCCGGCGAGCCGGTCACGCCGAGCGCGCCCGTGTTCAGCGGATCGTTCCACGCGAGCGCGCTCTTGCCGGCCTGCGTTTCGGCGACCGGTATGCCGTGCGCGCTCGCGAAGTGCTGCAGCGCGTCGGCCGCGCGGCCGTACAGCACGCCGCCGCCCGCGACGATCAGCGGATGCTTTGCCTGCCGCAAACGCGCGCACGCCGCCTCGATCTCGTCGATTCGCGGCGCGGGCGCATGAAAGCGGATCACGCGCGTCGCGAAGAAGTCAGCCGGAAAATCCCACGCCTGCGCCTGCACGTCCTGCGGCAAGGCAAGCGTGACGGGGCCGCACAACGCGGCGTCGGTCAGCACGCGTATCGCGCGCGGCAAGGCGCTCAGCAATTGCGCCGGATGCACGATGCGATCGAAGTAGCGCGACAGCGGCTTGAACGCATCGTTGGCGGAGACGCCGCCGTCGGCGCAATCTTCGAGCTGCTGCAACACCGGGTCGGGCGCGCGTGAGACGAAGATGTCGCCGGGCAACAGCAGCACCGGCAGGCGGTTCACGTGCGCGAGCGCGGCGGCGGTCAGCAGATTCGTCGCGCCCGGGCCGATCGAGGTCGTGACCGCCATCATGCGGCGGCGGAAATGCGCCTTCGCATAGGCGATCGCGCTATGTGCCATCGCCTGCTCGTTATGCGCGCGCAGCGTCGGCAATTCGTCGCGATGCTGGTACAGCGCCTCGCCGATGCCCGCGACGTTGCCGTGGCCGAAGATCGCGAACACGCCGCCGAACAGCGGCTCGGTGCCGCTGCCGTCTTCGCTGGCGACGCGTTGCGCGGCGAGATAGCGCACCAGCGCCTGGGCCATCGTCAGGCGCAGCGTGGCGCCGGCATTCGCGTGCGCCTGTGCTTGCTCCTGTGTTTGCGCGGCGCTGCTCGCTGATAAGGCGTCGTCCTGCATGATGCGTTCGTTCATGCGGCCTGCTCCTGATGAACCTGATGCGGCGTGCCCTGGGCGGCTCGCCAGGCGGCGATCAGCGTTTCGAACGTATGGCGCACGCGCGCGATCAGTTCGTCATCGCCGATTTCTCCGGCCAGCCACGCCTGACTCGGGTCGTGAAAGATCGTGCGGCCGACCGTAAAGCCGCGGCACGTCGCCGACCGCGCGGCCGCGCGAAAGCCCTCGCTCAACTGCTCGACGGCCGCCGACAAACCGAGCAGCACGACGCCACGGCAATACGGGTCGCGCTCGGCGATCAGCGTATCGATGGCGTGCCATTGCGCGGCGTCCATCGGTTCGAGCTTCCACCACTCGGGATAGATGCCGAGGTTGTAGAGACGCTTGAGCGCGCGATACACGATGTCGGGCCCCTGCGGCAGCGACGCGTGCTTCGGCGGAATCACCTCGAGCAGCAGTTCATGGCCGCTCGCCTGGGTCGCATCGTAAAGCGCGCGCAATTGCGCTTCCTGTTCGAGGCGCTGCTCGATCGGCTCGTCGGGATGAAACTGCACGAGGCACTTCGCAACGTGCTCCTTCGGCCACGCGAGCAGCGTCGTGCCGATCGAGCGGCCCTGATCGAACACGAGCGGCACCGAACCCGGCAGCTCGACCGGGCGGCCGATCCACCAGCCGCGGCCGGTCGCGGCATTGAGCGCGTCCTGACCGTAGCGGTCGTCGATCAGCACGCCGATGCGGCCTTGCAG
>Ga0154001_1000339_pt1 | contig 14927 bp, 9 predicted proteins | sample TSNJ085MetaG_FD_104699 | JGI IMG/M metagenome (GOLD analysis project Ga0154001, IMG submission 104699) | Attine ant fungus gardens microbial communities from New Jersey, USA - TSNJ085 MetaG | ecosystem: Host-associated > Fungi > Mycelium > Unclassified | place: USA: New Jersey, Wharton State...
AAGCTGTTCCTCGCCGCCGACGAAGCGACCCGCGTGCGCGCGTATGCCACGCGTACCGGCCTCTCCGGCCATACGCAGAACAGCATCACCGATCTGGCGAAACTCGAACGCGAGTTGTCGCATGTGCGCCAGCAGGCCTGCGCGCGCGATAACGAGGAGCTGGAGCTCGGCGTGCGCTGCATCGCAGCCGGCATTTACGACGATACCGGCAAGCTCGTCGCGGGGCTGTCGCTATCGGCGCCGGCGGATCGCCTGCAGGACTCGTGGCTCGGGCAACTGAGTCAGACCGCACTGATGATTTCGGAAGCGCTGGGTTATCGGCCGCACGCGCAGCAGGGTCATTCGCACTCGCACGGCCAGCATACGTAGCGGGAGTCGACGAAACGCGGCCGCGCCGTCCGCGGCACCTTTCCCGGCGCCATGCAAAAAGCCTCGCATTCGCGAGGCTTTTTTCTTGCAGGATCACCGCTACCGGTACGCGCTGCCGGTCCGAAAACCGGCTACGGCAATCGTTCAGACATCAGATACCCGAACCGCCGGCATCGGCGCTCGTAATGCGCGGCTGCTCGCCGCCGCCGTTGTCGATCCACGTGCGCAGACGTGCCGCGTCCGCGAAACGCGAGTATTTGCCCGACGAGTCGAGCAGTACCATCACCATCGGACGGCCATGAATGGTTGCCTGCATCACGAGGCACTCACCCGCCTCGTTGATGAAACCGGTCTTCTGCAGACCGATGTCCCACGTCGGGTTGCGCACGAGCGCGTTCGTGCTGTTGTAGGCGAGCGTGCGCTTACCCGTGTACACCTCGTAGCTGTGATCGGTCGAGAACTTGCGGATCAGCGGGTACTGATACGCCGCGTTGACCATCTTCACGAGATCGCGCGCGGTCGACACATTCATGCTCGTCAGGCCGGTCGGGCTCTCGAAATGCGTGTCGGTCATGCCGAGCTGCTTCGCCTTCGCGTTCATCGCGGCGAGGAACGCCGGGCGGCCGCCCGGGTAATAGCGCGACAGCGCGGCCGCGGCACGGTTTTCCGACGCCATCAGCGCGATATGCAGCATGTCTTCGCGCGACAGCACCGAGCCCACCGACAGACGCGAGCCGGTGTTCTTCACGTAGTCGCGGTCTTCGTCGGTGACTTCGATCTGATCGGTCATCGGCTCTTTCGAATCGAGCACGACCATCGCGGTCATCAGCTTGCTGATCGATGCGATCGGCACGACGGCCCGCGAGTTCTTGTCGAAGAGCGGCTCGCCGCTATTCTGGTCGATCACGTAGGCGACGCTCGAGCGCAGCATCAGCGCGTCGGGCGTTTCGTGCAGACCGAAAGCCTGCCCGACCGAAGGCGAACGCGGCTCATACGCGACGCGCCGCACGGCCGAGTGATGGCGGCCGTTCGCCGCGAACGTCACGCGCTTGCGGTGCGCGCCCGCGCGCGGTGCTTCGTCCTCGGCGGCGGCCGCCTTGACGACCGCGCCCTTGCCTGCCTTGACCGAGCGGCTCGACACCTTCGCGGTGGCGGCTGCCGGGGCTGGCTTTTTAACGGTTTTAGCCGTTTTGACGTGTTTGGAAGTTTTTGCGGTTGCGGCAGTCGTGGCTGCAAAAGTGTTGACAGGCGCGGCAAACGCCGTTGCGACGGCCAGGGAGACGGCCACCGACAGAGCGGTGCTGCGCGCCGCGCCGTGGATCACTTTCAGCGACGAAAACATGTCGGTTTTCATGGGTGTTCGATAGGGAGCGGCGAGAGGTTTCCGCAAGTGTAGTAAAGCAACGAAAAATTAGCAATTTGAAGCACTTATACGCGCTCCTTAAACCGGCTTGTAAGCTCCGATCGCGAAAACGCAAATAAGTGCCGCGACTCGATCGAAAAAAACGATCGTCGCTAGCCATGTCCCGCCATTGCGGCCATGCGCAAGAATCGAGGAGATTCTTGCAGCATAACGACAATTTCGAGACAACCTTGATCCGGGGAAATACGGTCAGGCATCGGCGCGTACCGCAGCGCCGTGCCGCGAGGGCGTTGTGGCTTGGCGACAGATATTTCTTAAGCATCTGCCGAAGCTGACAACGCGCGTTCGACTGTCATGAACGCTTAACGTTCCGTAGCAGTTTGTGGTTTACATCGAACGCAATTTTGCCGGTTTTTGCGGGCGCATGCTCGCTCCCCCACCAGCATCGTCACCGGCCGCAGGAAAAATAATTCCGCGAAACGAGGGCATGGAGTGCTTTATCTTGCATCGACGCGGTGCAACGATCAAATCGTTCTGCGTCACATGTATGACATGCCTACCGCATAACGTATTGTTTTATCAGCACTTTCTTAATATTGTGCGACGCACAAAAAGTACTTGACAATCTTTGAAGCGATCTTAAAATGGGAACCATTGCTGCGATGCACAATACATCGCGGTCCAGGCAGACGATCACCTGCGTCTCGCCACTAACCCAATGCGGTCCGCACAGACAGACCGCGATCCAGGAGCGTAAACCATGACTCTGCTGACCCCCGAGCAATTCGCCGCAGCCCAGAAAGCCAATTTCGAAACCCTGTTCGGCCTGACGACCAAAGCATTCGAAGGCGTCGAAAAGCTGGTTGAACTGAACCTGCAAGTCGTGAAGTCGACGCTCGCGGAAAGCCAGGAAAACACCCAGCGCGCGCTGTCGGTGAAGGACGCACAAGAACTGCTGGCCCTGCAAGCGAGCCTCGCGCAGCCGGTGGCTGAAAAGGCGCTGTCGTATGGCCGTCACGTGTACGAAATCGTCTCGGCAACGCAAGGCGAATTCACCCACGTCGCTGAAGCCCAATTCGAAGAACAAAACCGCAAGGTCCAGGCACTCGTCGAAAACGTTGCGAAGAACGCACCGGCTGGTTCGGAAACCGCTGTCGCCGTGATGAAGTCGGCGATCACCGCTGCCAACACGACGTACGAAACGGTCCACAAGGCAACCCGCCAGGCTGTCGAAATCGCTGAAAGCAACTTCAACGCAGCTGCAACGGCCGCGTCGAAGGCAGCTTCGCAAGCCGCCGCGCAAGCTTCGCGCGCAGCCAAGAAGACGGTCTAAGTTTCACATCCGTCCACGCCCCGCATTCGTCGGGGCGTCGCTTTCACGCCGGCCCAGCGTTCCCGCTGCGCCGGCGTTCTTGCAAGCAACAGCGTCGTGCCGTTGCCGCTCACACGGTTTGATTGGCCGAACGCTCCGATACGTTGAAATGACGTATCGTTTGCCCGGCGCAACTGCCGGGATTTTTTTTCCCGCCGTCGCCGCCGGGTGAATGCGGAAAACGATGCATGCGTGCAGTTCACGCAACGCTTGCGCCCTGCTCTGCCGCATTCCCCAGCCATGAAAAAAAGCGCACTCCGCAAGGAGCGCGCTTTTTTTATTGACCGCTTCGACCCGCCTCGCGCGATCGCGACGAGGCAGGCCGAACCGTCTTACTTCTTCTTCACCGGCGGCAGATCGGTACAGACGCCTTCATACAACTCCGCAGCCATGCCGACCGATTCGCCGAGCGTCGGATGCGGATGGATCGTCTTGCCGATATCCGTCGCGTCCGCGCCCATCTCGATCGCGAGGCACACTTCGCTGATCAGATCTCCCGCATTGAGACCGACGATACCGCCGCCGATCACGCGATGCGTCTCTTCATCGAACAGCAGCTTCGTAAAGCCTTCGTCGCGGCCGTTGGCGATCGCGCGGCCCGACGCGGCCCACGGGAACACCGCCTTGCCGAACTTGACGCCGGCGGCCTTGAGCTGGTCTTCCGTCTTGCCGGCCCATGCCACTTCCGGATCGGTGTAAGCCACTGACGGAATCTGCATCGCGTCGAAGTACGCCTTCTCGCCATGCGCGACCTCAGCTGCCACGTGACCCTCGTGCACCGCCTTGTGCGCGAGCATCGGCTGACCGACGATATCGCCGATCGCGAAGATGTGCGGCACGTTGGTGCGCTGCTGCTGGTCGACTTCGATGAAGCCGCGCTCCGTCACCGCCACGCCGGCCTTCTCCGCGCCGATGCGCTTGCCGTTCGGCGTACGGCCGACGGCCACCAGCACGAGGTCGTAGCGCTGCGGCCCGGCCGGCGCCTTCTCGCCTTCGAACGACACGTAGATGCCGTCGTCCTTCGCCTCGGCGGCGGTGGTCTTGGTCTTCAGCATCACGTTCGCGAAACGCTTGCTGTTGTACTTCTCCCAGACCTTGACGAGATCGCGGTCCGCGCCGGCCATCAGGCCGTCGAGCATTTCGACCACGTCGATCTGCGCGCCGAGCGTCGAGTACACGGTCGCCATTTCCAGACCGATGATGCCGCCGCCGATCACGAGCATGCGCTGCGGAATCTGGCGCAGTTCGAGCGCGCCGGTCGAATCGACCACCCGCGGGTCTTCCGGAATGAACGGCAGCTTCACCGCTTCCGAACCCGCGGCGATGATCGCCTGCCTGAACTTGACGACCTTCTTGCCGCTCTCGGTCTGCACTTCCATGTGGTACGGATCGACGAACGCGCCGGTGCCCGTCACGACTTCGACCTTACGCGCCTTCGCCATGCCGGCGAGACCGCCGGTCAGCTTCTTGACGACGCCCGACTTGAAGTCGCGCAGCTTGTCGAGATCGATCTGCGGCTTGCCGAACGTGATGCCGTGCGAGGCGAGATCAGCCGCTTCGTCGATGACGAGCGCGGTGTGCAGCAGCGCCTTCGACGGAATGCAGCCGACGTTCAGACACACGCCGCCGAGCGTCGAATAACGCTCGACCAGCACGGTCTTCATACCGAGGTCGGCGGAACGGAACGCCGCCGAATAGCCGCCCGGGCCCGAGCCGAGCACGAGCATGTCGCACTCGATGTCGGCGCCGCCGGCATAGCTGCCGGCCTGCGGCGCGGGTGTGGCGGCCTTCGGTGCGGCAGCGGGTGCAGGCGCGGCGGCGGGAGCCGGCGCCGGAGCCGCGGCGGTCGCGCCGCCTGCTGCCGCCTCGACCAGCGCGATCACCGTACCCTGCGAAACCTTGTCGCCCGGCTTGATGCGCACTTCCTTGACGGTGCCGGCGGTGTCGCTCGGCACTTCCATCGACGCCTTGTCGGATTCGAGCGTCAGCAGCGACTGCTCCTGCTCGATGACGTCGCCCGGTTTGATATTGACTTCGATGACGTCGACGTCCTTGAAGTCACCGATGTCCGGCACTTTTACTTCGACGAGACTCATAGTGTCCCCTTCTCCTGTTGATCGTGATGAGCGGAGAACTCGCAACATTCGGTCGGACAGGCGCCACAAGCACGGACAGAATCATCCTTTGCCGTCCGCCCAAGGACGCGCCTTTCTTTTGCCTACTTTTCTTTGGAAGACAAAGAAAAGTAGGTGCCGCCCCGCACAGGGGCGACGCCAATAGACCGTCATGAAAGCAAGTTCAACGAGAGACGCGGATCACAGACAACACGCCCGCGCCCCGCGCACCTCACCACATCAAAGAATCACACGCCGGAAATCGGCAAGAATCGAACCCAGGTACGCGTTGAAGCGCGCGGCTTCCGCTCCGTCGATCACGCGATGGTCGTACGACAGCGACAGCGGCATGGTCAGGCGCGGCACGAACTGCTTGCCGTCCCACACCGGCTTCATCGCGCTGCGCGACAGACCGAGAATCGCGACTTCGGGCGCATTGATGATCGGCGTGAAATGCGTGCCGCCAATGCCGCCCAGCGACGAGATCGAGAAGCAGCCGCCCTGCATCTGGTCCGGCTTCAGCTTGCCTTCGCGCGCGGCCTTCGACAGATCGGCCATTTCCTTCGCGATGTCGACGAGACCCTTCTTGTCCGCGTCGCGAATCACCGGAACGACGAGGCCGTTCGGCGTGTCCGCGGCGAAACCGATGTGGTAGTACTGCTTGAACACCAGGTTGTCGCCGTCGAGGCTCGCGTTGAACGTCGGGAATTTCTTCAGGGCCGCCACGCAGGCCTTGATCACGAACGCGAGCATCGTGAACTTGACGCCCGCCTTTTCGTTCTCCTTGTTCAGCTTCACGCGCAGCGCTTCGAGCTCGGTGATGTCCGCTTCGTCGTTATTCGTGACGTGCGGAATCATGACCCAGTTGCGATGCAGGTTCGCGCCCGAAATCTTCTTGATGCGCGAGAGCGGCTTCGGATCGACCGGGCCGAACTTCGTGAAGTCGACCTTCGGCCACGGCAGCAGGTTCAGCTCGCCGCCGCTCGCCGGCGCGGTCGCGCCAGCCGGCGCCGCGCGCTGGCCCGTCATCACGCCCTTCACGAACGCGGTCACGTCGGCCTGGGTGATGCGGCCCTTCGGACCCGAGCCCTTCACCTGGCCGACGTCGACGCCGAGTTCGCGCGCGAACTTGCGCACCGACGGCGACGCGTGACTCGGCAGGCGCGAACCGCCCTCGCCGGCCGGGATCGACGGCGCCTGCGCGAGCGCGGACGGCGCGACCGGAGCCGGGGTCGGCGCGACCGGCGCGTCGGACGGCTTCTCGACCGGCGCGGGCTTCGCCGCCGGCGCGGGGGCCGCAGCCGCCGCACCGCCTTCCGTTTCCAGAATCACGATCAGCGAGCCTTCCGACACGGTATCGCCGACCTTGACCCGCACTTCCTTGACGACACCGGCGGCCGAGCTCGGCACGTCCATCGTCGCCTTGTCGGATTCCAGCGTGACGAGCGACTGCTCCTTCTCGACGCGATCGCCGACCTTCACCGCGATTTCGATCACGGGAACGTCTTTGTAGTCGCCGATATCGGGCACCTTGATTTCCTGCACGCCGCCGCTCGCGGCCGGCGCGGCAGCGGGCGCCGCCGCCGGAGCGGGAGCCGCTGCGGGCGCGGGGGCCGCGGCAGGCGCCGCGGCTGCGCCGCCGGCGCTTTCCAGCACGACGATCAGCGAGCCTTCCGACACGTTGTCGCCGACCTTGACCTTCACTTCCTTGACGACGCCGGCCGCCGAACTCGGCACGTCCATCGTCGCCTTGTCGGATTCCAGCGTAACGAGCGACTGCTCTTTCTCGACGGTATCGCCCGCCTTCACCAGCACCTCGATCACAGGGATGTCCTTGTAATCGCCGATGTCCGGCACCTTGACTTCGATCGCTTGACTCATTGTTAGTGTCTCCTGGGCCGCGCACGCAGCCCGCCCCTTCTGGTCAGGGGCAGGAGCGCGCGCCGTGGCACACGGGGAAGGATGCCTTAGACGGTCATCGGGTTGGGTTTGGCGGGATCAAGGTTGTACTTCTTGAGCGCCTCGGCGACCACCTTGCGTTCGATCGTGCCTTCGTCGGCCAGCGCGTTGAGCGCGGCGACCGTGACCCAGTAGCGATCGACTTCGAAGAAGTGACGCAGCTTCTCGCGCGTGTCCGAGCGGCCATAGCCGTCGGTGCCCAGCACGACGAATTTCTACGGCACGACCACGCGAATCTGCTCGGTCAGCGCCCGCACGTAGTCGGTCGATGCGATGACCGGACCCGGCGCGTCCTTGAGCAGCTTCTCGACGTGCGAGAGCTTCTTCTCTTCGGTCGGATGCAGCAGGTTCCAGCGCTGCACGTCGTGGCCTTCGCGCGCGAGTTCGGTGAAGCTCGGCACGCTCCAGAGGTCGGCGTTGACGCCCCAGTCCTTCTTCAGCAGGTCGGCTGCCGCGATCACTTCGTTGAAGATCGTGCCCGCGCCCATCAGCTGCACGTGCGGCGTCTTCGCCTCGGCCGCGGTCTTGCTGAACGAGTACATGCCCTTGATGATGTCCGCGGCTACGGTCTCGCCCTGCGGAATCGCCGGGTGCTCGTAGTTCTCGTTCATCACCGTGATGTAGTAGTACACGTCTTCCTGGTCGGCGACCATGCGGCGCAGACCGTCCTGCATGATGACCGCGAGTTCGTAGCCGAACGTCGGGTCATAGCTGATGCAGTTCGGCACCGAAGCGGCCCACAGGAGCGAGTGGCCGTCTTCGTGCTGCAGACCTTCGCCGTTCAGCGTCGTGCGGCCCGCGGTGCCGCCCAGCAGGAAGCCGCGCGAACGCATGTCGCCCGCCGCCCAGGCGAGGTCGCCGATGCGCTGGAAGCCGAACATCGAGTAGAAGATGTAGAACGGGATCATGATCTCGCCGTGCGTCGAATACGACGTCGCGGCTGCGATCCAGTCGGCCATGCCGCCGGCTTCGTTGATGCCTTCCTGCAGGATCTGGCCGGTTTCCGACTCGCGGTAGAACATCAGCTGGTCGGAGTCTTCCGGCACGTACTTCTGGCCGTCCTGATTCCAGATACCGATCTGGCGGAACAGGCCTTCCATGCCGAAGGTACGCGATTCGTCCGGCACGATCGGTACGACGCGCTTGCCGAGGGCCTTGTCCTTCAGCAGGATGTTCAGAATCCGCACGAACGCCATCGTCGTGGAAATCTCGCGGCCTTCGCCCGTGCCCTTCAGGAGCGGCTCGAATACCGACAGTTCCGGCACCGGCAGCGACTCGGCCTTCTGACGGCGCGCCGGCAGATAGCCGCCGAGGTCCATGCGCCGCTGGCGCATGTATTCGAGCTCCTTCGAGCCTTCCTCGAACGTCAGGTACGGCACGTCGGCGATCTGCTCGTCGGTGATCGGCAAACGGAACTGGTCGCGGAATTTCTTCAGCGGCTCCACCTGCATCTTCTTCTGCTGGTGGGTGATGTTCATCGCCTGGCCGGCTTCGCCCATGCCGTAGCCCTTGATCGTCTTCGCGAGGATGACGGTCGGCTGGCCCTTGGAATTCGTCGCTGCCGCGAACGCCGCGTAGATCTTGTGCGGATCATGGCCGCCGCGGTTCAGATTCCAGATGTCGTCGTCGGACCAGTCGGCGACGAGCGCCTTCAGTTCCGGCGTGTTGAAGAAGTGCTCGCGCACGAACGCGCCCGACTCCGACTTGTACGTCTGGTACTCGCCGTCGACCACTTCCATCATGCGGCGCATCAGCGCGCCCGACTTGTCGCGCGCAAAGAGCGCATCCCAGCGGCTGCCCCAGATGACCTTGATGACGTTCCAGCCCGCGCCGCGGAACTCGCTTTCGAGTTCCTGGATGATCTTGCCGTTGCCGCGCACCGGGCCGTCGAGACGCTGCAGGTTGCAGTTGATCACGAACACGAGGTTGTCCAGACGCTCGCGGCCGGCCATGCCGATCGCGCCGAGCGACTCCGGCTCGTCGGTCTCGCCGTCGCCGAGGAAGGCCCAGACCTTGCGGCCGTCGGTCTTGGCAATGCCGCGCGCCTGCAGGTACTTCATGAAGCGCGCCTGGTAGATCGCCATGATCGGGCCGAGGCCCATCGAGACGGTCGGGAACTGCCAGAAGTCCGGCATCAGCCACGGGTGCGGATACGACGAGATGCCCTCGCCGCCGACTTCCTGGCGGAAGTTGTCGAGCTGCTTCTCGGTCAGGCGGCCGAGCAGGAACGCGCGCGAGTAGACGCCCGGCGACGAGTGGCCCTGCACGAACACGAGGTCGCCGCCATGCTCGGCGGACGGCGCGTGCCAGAAGTGGTTATAGCCGACGTCGTACAGCGTGGCGGCCGACGCGAACGACGCGATATGGCCGCCGACGTTGGTTTCCTTGCCGGCGCGCAGCACCATGGCCATGGCGTTCCAGCGCGTGTACGAGCGGATACGGTGTTCGATGTCCTGGTCGCCGGGGTTTTTCGCCTGGCCCGCGACCGGAATCGTGTTGATGTACGGGGTGTTGGCCGAGAACGGCAGATGTTCGCCGTGCACGCGCGCGAATTCGATCTGCTTCTCGATCAGGTAGTGAGCGCGATCGGGGCCCACAGCAGAAATCACGCCATCCAGCGCTTCCAGCCATTCGCCGGTTTCCTGGGGATCGTCGTCTTTTTCGGCGGCGACATATTTCATGACTTCGTCGGGTACAGCGGACATGCTCGTCTCCTGGGTATGGGGAACGCACTTTGAACAGACCACGCGGACGCAGGATAGGCCGCGGAAGCTCCGGCCGATTGTAATAAGGGTCTCGACATCAGCGCAACCAAATTTTCAAATTACGAGATCAATTCTCATAATGCGGAAAATTGTTGCAACGCAACCTGATTTGACTGCCGATCGACGGAACCGCCGGCTAGTTTGCGCCGATTAACGTGACTTTCTGCGCTTTTTTGCGACATTTGTCCGGGACGCGCTGCGCTACAATGCCACGCATGTTGACCGAACGGCTTTTCGCTCGCTCGGCGCGCACCGCCGGAACGCCCGCGGATTCGTCGCCGTCCACTCGCTGGCACCATGGACCATGGTGGTCCAATTCCTATTTGCTGACGCCGCTCCTGTCGATCCTCGTGTTTCTGGTCGTCATGAGCCTGATTCTATGGAGTCTGAACCGACGCGAACAGCAGCAGCAGGAAGACACGCTCTACCGCAACGTCGCGTGGGCGCAGCAGCAGATCCGCCTGTCCATGACAGGCGCGCAGGAACAGATCCAGGCGCTCGCGCGCGATCTCGCCGCCGGCCATGCCGACGAGCATTCGTTCCAGGTGACCACCACCGACATCATGCAGGGGCACCCGGAAATCCTCTACCTGAACTGGTACACGGGGCAGCAGCAGCCGCGCTGGCCCAATGCCGCGCCGCCCGTGCTCGGCCAGCGTCTCGCGCGCCCCAACGACGCGCAGATGGACGAAGCGGTCAAGGCCGGCTTCGCCGAGGCGCGCAACACGCGCCGCCAGGTCTATTCGCCGCTCATCTACGACGACCTCGGCAACGGCTTCATTACGCTGCAGACGCCGATCTTCCGCGACCGCGATTTCCTCGGCACGATCGCCGCGGTGTTCTCGGTGGAAGGCATCCTGAAGCGCGACATCCCGCCCGAGCTGTCGGCCAAGTACAAGATTTCGATCATCGACGTGAACAACCGCGAGTTGACCACCACGTCGACGCGCCCGCGCCTGCCGCGCGACATGTTCTACGACCTGCCGCTCGATCCGCCGGGCCAGGGCATCTCGGTGCGCGTCTACGCGTTCCCGCAGATCACCAACTTCACCAACAACACGCTCGTGTGGCTCGTCGCCGGCCTCTCGTGCTTCGTGCTGTGGAGCCTGTGGAGCCTGTGGAAGCACACGCGCCAGCGCTTCGAGGCGCAGCAGGCGCTCTATGCGGAAGCGTTCTTTCGCCGCGCGATGGAAAACTCGGTGCTGATCGGCATGCGCGTGCTCGACATGCACGGCCGCATCACGCACGTGAACCCGGCGTTCTGCCGCATGACCGGCTGGGACGAAAGCGATCTCGTCGGCAAGAGCGCGCCGTTCGCCTACTGGCCGCGCGACTCGTATCCCGAGATGCAGCGCCAGCTCGACATGACGCTGCGCGGCAAGGCGCCGTCCTCGGGCTTCGAGCTGCGCGTGCGCCGCAAGGACGGCTCGACGTTTCACGCGCGGCTCTACGTGTCGCCGCTGATCGACAGCTCGGGCCGCCAGACCGGCTGGATGTCGTCGATGACCGACATCACCGAGCCGAAGCGCGCACGCGAGGAACTCGCCGCCGCGCACGAGCGCTTCACGACCGTGCTCGAAAGCCTCGATGCGGCCGTCTCCGTGCTCGCCGCCGACGAAGCCGAGCTGCTGTTCGCGAACCGCTACTACCGGCACCTGTTCGGCATCCGCCCGGACGGCCACCTCGAACTCGCGGGCGGCGGCTTCGACAGCGCGCAGGCCTCGTCCGATTCGATCGACATGGTCGACACCTACGCGGGCCTGCCCGCCGCCGCGCTGACCGAAAGCACGGCCGACGCCCAGGAAATCTATATTCCGGGCATCCAGAAATGGTTCGAGGTGCGCCGCCAGTACATCCAGTGGGTCGACGGCCATCTCGCGCAGATGCAGATCGCGACCGACATCACGACGCGCAAGCAGGCCCAGGAACTGTCGCGCCAGCAGGACGAAAAGCTGCAGTTCACGAGCCGCCTGATGACGATGGGCGAAATGGCCTCGTCGCTCGCGCACGAACTGAACCAGCCGCTCGCCGCGATCAACAACTATTGCTCCGGCACCGTCGCGCTGGTTAAATCCGGCCGGACGACGCCCGACAACCTGCTGCCCGTGCTCGAAAAGACCGCCCAGCAGGCGGTGCGCGCCGGCATGATCATCAAGCGCATCCGCGAGTTCGTGAAGCGCAGCGAGCCGAAGCGCCAGGCCACGCGCGTCGCCGACATCGTCGCCGATGCGGTCGGTCTCGCCGAAATCGAAACGCGCAAGCGCCGCATCCGCATCGTCACCGATCTGCGCGCGCGCCTGCCCGTGATCTACGTCGATCCGGTGCTGATCGAGCAGGTGCTCGTGAACCTGCTGAAGAACGGCGCCGAGGCGATGGCCGAAGCCCGCCCGAACGCGGTCGACCCGGTGATCCGCGTGGTCGTGCGGCTCGAGGGCGGCTTCGTCTGCATCAGCGTCGTCGATCAGGGGCCCGGCGTCGACGAGGCGACCGCCGAGCGTCTGTTCGAACCGTTTTACAGCACCAAGTCCGATGGCATGGGCATGGGGCTGAACATTTGCCGTTCGATTATCGAATCGCACCGCGGGCGTCTGTGGGTGGTCAACAACGTCGAATCCGACGGCCACATCACGGGCGCCACGTTCCATTGCAGTCTGCCTATTGGAGACCCCGACGGCCCGAGCAGCGGCGGGTCCGAGGCGCCGACACCACAAACCGTTACGGGAGAGCTATGAACAGCCCAGTCACCACACAGGAAACCGTCTTTGTCGTCGACGACGACGAGGCCGTGCGAGATTCGCTGCGCTGGCTGCTGGAAGCGAACGGCTACCGCGTTCAATGCTTCTCCAGCGCCGAGCAGTTCCTCGACGCATGGCAACCGCATCAGCATCCGGGCCAGATCGCGTGTCTGATCCTCGACGTGCGGATGTCCGGCATGAGCGGGCTCGAATTGCAGGAGCGCCTGATCGCCGACAACGCGGCGCTGCCGATCATCTTCGTGACCGGCCACGGCGACGTGCCGATGGCGGTCTCGACAATGAAAAAAGGCGCGATGGACTTCATCGAAAAGCCGTTCGACGAAGCCGAGTTGCGCAAGCTCGTCGAGCGCATGCTCGACAAGGCGCGCAGCGAAAGCAGCAGCGTGCAGCAGCAGCGCGCCGCGGCCGAGCGTCTCGGCAAGCTGACCGCGCGCGAGCATCAGGTGCTCGAACGCATCATCGCTGGCCGTCTGAACAAGCAGATCGCCGATGACCTCGGCATCAGCATCAAGACGGTCGAGGCGCACCGCGCGAACATCATGGAAAAGCTGAACGTCAACACGGTCGCCGATCTGCTGCGCCTCGCGCTGTCGAACAAGCCGCAGGCCGCGCAGTCATAGTCGCGGCACACGCCACGGCGCACCGGCGCCGGCGCGTGCGGCCCTTCGCACGAAGGGCCACCGGATGATGCGGCCTGCCATAGACAGACCATCGAAGGGCCGCCTCCCAGGCGGCCTTTTCTTCTTCCTCTTTCTTTTTTATCTCTCCGCACGCGCCTGCTTTGCACCCGCTTTGGCCCCCACTTCGCTGCCGCGACGAAGCCAATCGGTGCGTCGCCGGCACCTCTGGCGCAGGTCCCGCGCCGGTATAATGTCGGACTTTGCAGCAGCGCCTTGCCCGAAGCGGCATCGCATGTTTTCACGGACCCGCCGCCGGCTGCCGTCGAAAAACACCCGCGCACGAACTTGCCTGCGTGCCCGCGCCCCCGCTTCGCTCCGCTTGCCACGCCTGTCCGACTCAACTCTCGACCCTACCCTCGACCGACCATGACTGCCAAACTGATCGACGGCCTCGCCCTCTCCAAGACCCTGCGCGCCGACGTCGCCGCGCGCGCCGCCGCCCTCACCGCCCGCGGCCATCAGCCGGGCCTCGCCGTGATTCTGGTCGGCGACAACCCGGCGAGCGAGGTCTACGTGCGCAACAAGATCAAGGCGTGCCACGACAACGGCCTCGGTTCGTCGTTCGACCGCTATCCGGCCGAGCTGTCCGAAGCCGATCTGCTCGCGCGCATCGACGAACTGAACCGCGATCCGGCCATCCACGGCATCCTCGTGCAACTGCCGCTGCCGAAGCATATCGACAGCCACAAGGTGATCGAGGCCATCGCGCCGGAAAAGGACGTCGACGGTTTTCACGTCGCCAACGCCGGCGCGCTGATGACCGGCCAGCCGCTGTTCCGTCCGTGCACGCCGTACGGCGTGATGAAGATGTTCGAGGCCTACGGCATCGACCTGAAGGGCGCGAACGCCGTGGTGATCGGCCGCTCGAACATCGTCGGCAAGCCGATGGCGCTGCTGCTGCTCGAAGCGGGCGCGACCGTCACGATCTGCCATAGCAAGACGCGCGATCTCGCCGCGCATACGCGCCACGCCGACGTCGTGGTCGCCGCGACGGGCCTGCGCAACATTCTGACCGCCGAGATGGTGAAGCCGGGCGCCACCGTGATCGACGTCGGCATGAATCGCGACGACGCCGGCAAGCTGTGCGGCGACGTCGACTTCGCGGGCGTCAAGGAAGTGGCCGGCCATATCACGCCGGTGCCGGGCGGCGTCGGCCCGATGACGATCACGATGCTGCTCGTCAATACGATCGAAGCAGCCGAGCGCGAGGCGAACGCGCAGGCGTCGAAGGCGTGATTGCAAGGTGACCCTCGCGTGATCGGAACGTAGGCGCGGCTCGATCACGCCGGTATCGGCGAGGCCCGGCGGGTGCGAAGCTCGGGCCTCGCTTGCGGATGCGCCGTTCGTCGCGCGTCGACCCCGCGTTGATTCGCTTCCCGCCAGCGTTTTTCGCTTTATCGACGGCATCGCCCGATTGCTCGATCGCCCGCCGCCATCCCCGCTCCATGCGCGCCCCACGCGTACTCCCTACGCGCCCGCCCAGGCTCCCCCCAAACGGCCCCGCCCGCCGCGACCTCTGTTAATTTGTCCGCCAACGGATTGGAATCCG
>Ga0154001_1000340_pt1 | contig 14913 bp, 11 predicted proteins | sample TSNJ085MetaG_FD_104699 | JGI IMG/M metagenome (GOLD analysis project Ga0154001, IMG submission 104699) | Attine ant fungus gardens microbial communities from New Jersey, USA - TSNJ085 MetaG | ecosystem: Host-associated > Fungi > Mycelium > Unclassified | place: USA: New Jersey, Wharton State...
CCGCGCAGGATCGCGATGGTCGCCTCGACCGACGGCTCGTCCACCAGCACCTTCTGGAAGCGGCGTTCGAGCGCGGCATCCTTCTCGATGTACTTGCGGTATTCGTCGAGCGTCGTTGCGCCCACGCAATGCAGCTCGCCGCGCGAGAGCGCCGGCTTCAGCATGTTGCCCGCGTCCATCGCGCCCTCGGCCTTGCCGGCGCCGACCATCGTGTGAATCTCGTCGATAAAGACGATGGTTTGCCCTTCGTCCTTGGCGATGTCGTTGAGCACGGCCTTCAGGCGCTCCTCGAACTCGCCGCGATATTTGGCGCCCGCGAGCAGCGCGGCCATGTCGAGCGACAGCACGCGCTTGTTCTTCAGCGTTTCCGGCACTTCGCCGTTGACGATGCGCTGCGCGAGCCCTTCGACGATCGCGGTCTTGCCGACGCCCGGCTCGCCGATCAGCACCGGATTGTTCTTGGTGCGGCGCTGCAGGATCTGGATCGAGCGGCGGATTTCGTCGTCGCGGCCGATCACAGGGTCGAGCTTGCCGGCGCGGGCGCGCTCGGTCAGGTCGATCGTGTATTTCTTGAGCGCCTCGCGCTGGCTTTCGGCGTCCTGGCTATGCACCTGCGAGCCGCCGCGCACCGCGGCGATCGCGGTTTCGAGCGCCTTGCGCGACAGGCCGTGCTCGCGCGCGAGACGGCCGGCCTCGCCCTTGTCGTCGGCGACCGCGAGCAGGAACATCTCGCTCGCGATGAACGTGTCGTTGAGCTTCTGCGCTTCCTTGTCGGCCTGATTCAGCAGACCGGTCAGTTCGCGGCCGATCTGCACGTTGCCGTCGGTGCCACGCACTTGCGGCAGCCGCGTGATCGCGTCGTTCAACGCGTTGAGCAGCGGCTGCACGTGCACGCCGGCACGCGAGAGCAGCGAGCGCGCGGAACCGTCCTGCTGCGCGACGAGCGCCGACAGCACGTGGACCGGTTCGATGTACTGATTGTCATGACCTACAGCCAGGCTCTGGGCATCCGCCAGGGCTTCCTGGAATTTAGTGGTGAGTTTGTCGATTCTCATCAAGAGACCTCCAATTTCGATTACCACCAAAATGAGGCGTTTTATTGGGGTTTCAAGCGCTTTTTTGGCCTCGGGCGCAACTATTTAACATTTGAGCGAAAGAACCGACGTGATCGCGCCCCACTGCGGCAAGCGGACGGGTTGTCGACCCGCCTGGGTGCTGGATCTGGCGCGAACTCGCCCGCTTCGGCTGGCTTTTTTGTCCGGCTGGTTTGGCTGCGGCGAACGCCGGGCTGCGGATGCTGGGCTGCCACCGCGTGCGATCGCTGTTACCGGCAAAAGGCCCGAAGCTGGTCGCCGAGGCCGGGAAAAGCCGCAAGCGGCGCCTGCGGTTGCGCGATTTCGTCGATCGTATAGTGATTGGATGCGACAAGGAAGGCCCGGCTCGCCGCTTCGCGCGCAGCGCGCGGGCGGCATGGCGAAGTCATCGTTGCAAGGCTGCGGCAAACGGCCCCAGGCTTGCCGGGGATCACCGCCGCGCCCTAAGATGCATGGCTGGCGGCGCCGAGCCTCGTGTCATGTCCGGCAAGCTTTAATCTTTTGTATGCCAAGCAAGGTATTCGCAGCGTGCTTCCGATCGTTGCGGAAACACTGGCGTACCGCCCCCGGCGCCCTCGTCGCGGCTGGCGTAAAAAACGCCACTGCGGGGCCTGCCGGTCGGCAGCCGTTCGCGGCACGGCAACGCCCCGCCTTGCTCAGCAACCGAATTTTTCTGGAATTTGCATGAATCCGTCTTTTCCCGCCACGCCGCCGGTCGAGCGCGCGGCCGAACCCACCGAGGCGAATATCCGCGAGCTCGTCTACGGCTTTTACGATCGCGTGCGCGCCGATGCGCTGCTGGGTCCCGTCTTCGATGCGAAGCTCGCGGGCCGCTGGGACGATCACCTGCCGAAGATGTGCACGTTCTGGGGCTCGCTCGTGCTCGGCGCGAAGCAGTATCGCGGCAATGTGCAGCAGGCGCACCAGCCGCTCGAAGGCATCGAGCCGCAGCATTTCAGCCGCTGGCTGTACCTGTTTCTCGATACCGTCGAATCGCGCTACCAGCCGGCCGCGGCGATCCGATTCATGGAACCGGCGCTACGCATCGCGCAAAGTCTGCAGTTGAGCCGTTTTGGGTGGGACTACAAGATTCCGGCGGAGCAGCAGGCGCTGCTCGAACGCGTCGCGCCGAAACGCCGTCCGCGTGACGATGACGGCGATCATCCGGTCCGGCCCGCCGGCGAGCCGTTTCCGGTGCCGATTGTGGGCCGGTCGCGCGACGAGTGAGATGGGTTGCGCGGACGGTGGCGGTATTGCGGGCGCAGCCCGCAGTCAAGCAGGTCGCAAAGCGGTCCGCAACCAACGAGCCTCTACGCGCCCTTCCGGTTCCCCGACTCGATACCCCAGCGCGCCAGCGCCGCATCGTCGGTCACGCGCGCATCGACCCAGCGCTCGCCCGCGTCGGTTTTCTCTTTCTTCCAGAACGGCGCCTCGCTCTTCAGATAGTCCATCACGAACTCGCACGACGCAAACGCGTCGCCGCGATGCGCGGCCGTCGTCGCGACGAGCACGATCTGGTCGAGCGGATAGAGCTGGCCGACCCGATGCACGATCAGCACCTCGATGCCCGGCCAGCGCTCGCGCGCGCGCTCGACGATCGCTTCCAGCGACTTCTCCGTCATGCCCGGATAGTGTTCGAGCTCCATCGTCTCGACCGCGCTGCCTTCGTTCAGGTCGCGCACCGTGCCGACGAAACACGCGACCGCGCCGATCTTCGGATTGCGCGCGCGCAACGCGGCCACCTCGGCGCTAAGGTCGAAGTCTTCGGTCTGGACGCGAACGGGCATGAGCGGCTCCTCGGGCTTTTACCGCGTGTGCGCGGCGAATCGATGCGCACGCGGCCTAGAACCGCGCGGCGTCGAAGGTGGCTGCAAAGTGGTTGCAAAGCAGGCGGCAAGCACGCCCTAGCCGCCCGTGACGGGCGGAAAGAACGCGACCTCGCAGCCCTCGGTAATGCGGGTGCTCGCATCGGTCATCACATGATTGCAGGCCATGCGCAGCGCGCGGCCCTCGGCGAGCGTTTCGGCCCAGATGCCGCCGCGCACGCGCAGCCAGGCGCGCACGTCACCGACGGTCGCCACGCCATCGGGTACGTCGACGGTTTCGTCGGACCGGTTGAGCGCTTCACGCACGCTCGCAAAGTATCGGAGTTCAATCTTCATCGGAATGCCGCCGGCGCCGCCACGGATGCGGCGGCGGCCCGGCCTCAGTTCAGCAGTTCGGAAAACGGAATGAAGCGCACGGTTTCGCCGGCGCTGATCGCGTGATTCGGCGGATTGTCGATCAGGCCGTCGCCCCACACGGTCGACGTCAGCACGGCCGAGCTTTGATTCGCAAACAGATCGAGCCCGCCCGCCGCGTTGACGCGCGCGCGCAGAAACTCGTTGCGCCGATCGGCCTTGGCCTGCGTGAAGTCGGCGCGCAGCGACAGCGCGCGCGGCACGACCGCCTGCACGCCGGCCAGCCGCAGCACGAACGGCCGCACGAACAGCAGGAACGTCGCGAAGCTCGACACCGGATTGCCGGGCAGGCCGATGAAAAACGTTTCGGCCGCCGTGGGAGTCGCGGACGCTGCCGAAGCCGCCGACGCCGCCGATGAAGAGGCCTCAGCCCCCACGGATGCCGCACCCTCCGCTCCCGCCGCGCGGCGCACCGCGCCGAACGCGAGCGGCTTGCCCGGCTTCATCGCGATCTGCCACATCGACAGACGCCCTTCCGCCTCGACCGCCGGCTTCACGTGATCTTCCTCGCCGACCGACACGCCGCCGCACGTGAGAATCAGGTCATGCGCCCGCGCGGCTTCGCGCAGCGTCGCGCGGGTCGCCTCGAGCCGATCGGCGACGATGCCGTAGTCGGTGACTTCGCAGCCGAGCTTTTCGAGCAGCCCGCGCAACGTAAAGCGATTCGAGTTGTAGATCGCGCCCGGCTTCAGCGGCTCGCCCGGCATCGTCAGTTCGTCGCCGGTGAAAAACACGGCGACCTTCACGCGCCGCCGCACCGCGAGCCGCGCGCAACCGACCGAAGCCGCGAGCCCGAGCGCCTGCGGCGTGAGCCGCGTGCCGGCCGGCAGGATCACCGCGCCCTGGCGAATGTCGGCGCCCTGCGCCGTGATCCATTCGCCCGTCTGCGGACGATGCACGATCGTGACTTCGTCGCCGGCCGCTTCGGTCTGCTCCTGCATCACGACCGCGTCCGCGCCGGGCGGCACCGTCGCGCCGGTGAAGATGCGCGCCGCCGTGCCGGACTGAAGCGGCGCCGGCGCATGGCCGGCCGGGATGCGTTGCGAGACCGGCAGGCGGCTGCCGTGCGCGAGATCGGCGAGGCGGACCGCGTAGCCGTCCATCGCGCTCGTGTTCATCGGCGGGACGTCGAGCGGCGACGTGACGTCGGCGGCGAGCACGCGGTTCAGCGCGTCGAGCGTCGGCAGCGTTTCGATACCGTCGATCGGGCGCGCTGCGTCGAGCAGGATCGCCAGCGCATCGGCAGTGGCGAGCATGGGAGCGCGGGGCGTTGGTGTGGACATCTCGGAGTTCGAAGCCGCAGGTTAAAAGAATATTGTAGCGGCCGACGCCATCGGCGCGGGCGGTCTCGCGCGACGCAGCGCTTTTTGTCTTTCTCGACGCCCGGCCGCGAGGGTGCGCGGCCGGCGTGTTTTCGCGACGCATGCGCCGCGTCGCCTGGCGGGGAGCCTGGAGAGAAGTCTGAAGAGAAGAGAAGCGGCGCGCCTCGTGAGATGCCGCCGCCCCCCCCTTATTCGCCGGTATTCGCGACGATAAAGTCCTTCACGCGCTGCGCATCCGCCGGCACGACCTCGAAGCGCTGCGGCAGCGACTCGAGCCCCGAGAATGCCGCCGGCCGCTCCGGTTCGCGCAGCAGCGCCTCGCGGATCGTCTCGCCGAACTTGATCGGCTGCGCGGTCTCGAGCACGATCATCGGAATGCCCGCTTGCAGATGCTCGCGCGCGACCTTCAAGCCGTCGGCCGTGTGCGTATCGATCATCGTGTCATAGCGCTCGAACACGTCGCGGATCGTCTCGACGCGCGTGTCGTGGCTGCTGCGGCCGGACACGAAACCGAACTGCTTCACGCGCGCGAAATCGCCGCTTGCCGCGAGGTCGAAACCGCCCTTCTCCTCGACGTCGCGGAACAGTTGCAGCACGCGCGCCGGATCGCGGCCGAGCAGATCGAACACGAAGCGCTCGAAATTCGACGCCTTCGAGATGTCCATGCTCGGGCTGCTCGTGTGATACGTCTCGGCCGCCTTGCGCACGCGGTAGATGCCGGTGCGGAAGAACTCGTCGAGCACGTCGTTCTCGTTGGTCGCGACCACGAGCTTCTCGATCGGCAGCCCCATCATGCGCGCGATGTGACCCGCGCACACGTTGCCGAAGTTGCCCGACGGCACCGTAAACGACACGCGCTCGTCGTTGCTCTGCGTCGCGGCGAAATAGCCCTTGAAGTAGTAGACGACCTGCGCGACGACCCGCGCCCAGTTGATCGAGTTGACCGTGCCGATCTTGTACTTCGCCTTGAACGCGTGATCGTTCGAGACTGCCTTGACGATGTCCTGCGCGTCGTCGAACACGCCTTCCACCGCGAGGTTGAAGATGTTCGGGTCTTGCAGGCTGTACATCTGCGCGGTCTGGAACGCGCTCATCTTCTTGTGCGGCGACAGCATGAACACGCGGATGCCCTGCTTGCCGCGCATCGCATATTCGGCGGCACTGCCGGTGTCGCCCGAGGTCGCGCCGAGAATGTTCAGCGTTTCGCCGTGCTTCGCCAGCGCGTACTCGAACAGATTGCCGATCAGCTGCATCGCCATGTCCTTGAACGCGAGCGTCGGCCCGTTCGAGAGCTCCAGCAGCGACAGCGGCGCGCCGTTCTCGACGCCGAGCGTCTTCAGCGGCGTAATCTGCGCGGCGCTTTCGTCGTCGCGCACGTTGCAGTAGGTCGCGGCCGTGTAGGTCTTGCGCGTGAGCGCGCGCAGGTCTTCCGCGGGAATGTCGTCGCAGAACTTCGCGAGGATCTCGAACGCGAGGTCCGCGTACGGCAGCGTGCGCCAGCGCGTCAGTTCGCCCTGCGTGACACGCGGATACTCGGCCGGCAGATACAGGCCGCCGTCTTTCGCGAGACCACCGAGCAGGATGTCGGAGAAGGTATGGCGCTCGCCGGCTCCGGCGCCGCGCGTGGAAAGGTAGTTCATAGTTCGGCCTAGTTCAGCGCTTCCATGCGCAGCTTCGTGACTTGCGAGACGACGGTCTTGAGCGCCTCGATCGACCTGATCGCGGCGTTGACCTGCTTTTCGACCGTTTCGTGCGTGATCAGCAGGATGTCGGTTTCGCCCTTGCCCTTCGCGTCGACGAATTCCGACTCCTTTTGCAGCAGCGCGTCGATCGAAATGCCGGTATCGGCCAGGATGCGCGTGATGTCGGCGAGCACGCCCGTTACGTCGGCGACGCGCAGGCGCAGGTAGTAGCCGCTCGTCACCTCGTCGATCGGCAGGATCGGCGTGTTCGACAGACTATCGGGCTGGAACGCGAGATGCGGCACGCGGTGCTCGGGGTCGGCCGTGTGCAGGCGCGTCACGTCGACCAGATCGGCGACCACGGCGGACGCCGTCGGCTCCGCGCCCGCGCCCTTGCCATAGTAGAGCGTCGTGCCGACCGCGTCGCCGTGCACGACCACCGCGTTCATCGCGCCTTCCACGTTGGCGAGCAGGCGCTTTTCCGGAATCAGCGTGGGATGCACACGCAATTCGATGCCTTTATCGGTGCGGCGCGTGATGCCGAGCAGCTTGATGCGGTAGCCGAGTTCCTCGGCGTATTTGATGTCGATCGCGGCGAGCTTGCTGATGCCCTCGACGTAGGCCTTGTCGAACTGCACCGGCACGCCGAACGCGATCGCGCTCATGATCGTCGCCTTGTGCGCGGCGTCGACGCCTTCGATGTCGAAGGTCGGGTCCGCTTCCGCGTAGCCGAGATCCTGCGCGGCCTTCAGCGCGGTCGCGAAATCGAGCCCGCGGTCGCGCATCTCCGAGAGGATGTAGTTGGTCGTCCCGTTGATGATGCCGGCGATGTACTGGATGCGGTTCGCCGTCAGCCCTTCGCGCAGCGCCTTGATGATCGGAATGCCGCCCGCCACCGCCGCCTCGAACGCGACCATCACGCCGTTCGCGCGCGCCGCCTCGAAAATCTCGGTGCCGTGCACCGCGAGCAGCGCCTTGTTGGCCGTGACCACATGCTTGCCGTTGTTGATCGCGCGCAGCACGAGTTCGCGCGCAATGCCGGTGCCGCCGATCATTTCCGCGACGATGTCGATCGAGGGATCGTCGACCACCGCGTTGAAGTCGTCGCTCAGCGCCACGCTGCCGGCTGCGCCGCCGAGCGCCGCGGTGGCCTTGGCCGGGTTGCGCACGGCAATGCGCACAATCTCGATGCCGCGGCCCGCGCGACGTTTGATTTCTTCCTGATTGCGGCGCAGTACCGTGAAGGTGCCGCTGCCTACCGTGCCGAAGCCCAGCAGTCCAACTTTGATCGGTTCCATGCAGCGTGTGTTTCTAGTAGAGGTTTGAAAAGGGTGTCGGGGTGGTACGTGCGGCGCGCGCATCGGTCACATCATGCGCCACATCGTACGCGCGGCCGGTTCAGGCTGTATGACGTTTGCGGTAGCCGTCGAGGAAGCGCGCGATCCGGTTGATCGAATCCGCGAGGTCGTCGACGTTCGGCAGGAACACGACGCGGAAGTGATCCGGCGTTTTCCAGTTGAAGCCGGTGCCCTGCACGAGCAGCACGCGCTCTTCGAGCAGCAGGTCAAGGATGAACTGCTGGTCGTTCTGGATCGGATACACCTTCGGGTCGAGGCGCGGGAACATGTACAGCGCCGCCTCGGGCTTCACGCAGCTCACGCCCGGAATTGCCGTCAGCATCTCGTAGGCGAGTTCGCGCTGCTTGTAGAGCCGCCCGCTCGGCACGATCAGGTCGTTGATGCTCTGGTAGCCGCCGAGCGCGGTCTGGATCGCGTACTGGCCCGGCACGTTCGGGCACAGGCGCATCGACGCGAGAATGCCGAGCCCTTCGAGATAGTCTTTCGCGAGCCGGCGGTTCTCGCCGGTCAGGCCCGAAATCGCCATCCAGCCGGCGCGATAGCCGCACGAGCGGTAGCTTTTCGAGAGGCTGTTGAAGGTGACCGTCAGCACGTCTTCGGAGAGCGAGGCCAGTGCCGTGTGGCTCTTGCCGTCGTAGATGATCTTGTCGTAGACCTCGTCGGCGAAGATCACGAGGCCGTGCTGGCGCGCGATCTCGATGAGGCCGAGCAGCAGTTCGTCCGAATACAGCGCGCCGGTCGGGTTGTTCGGGTTGATCACGACGAGCGCGCGCGTGTTCGGCGTGATTTTCGCGCGGATGTCGTCGAGATCCGGCATCCAGCGGTTCGACTCGTCGCAGATGTAGTGCACCGGCGTGCCGCCCGCGAGGCTCACGCCGGCGGTCCACAGCGGGTAGTCGGGTGCCGGCAGCAGCACTTCGTCGCCGTTGTTGACGAGGCCCTGCAGCGCCATCACGATCAGCTCGGACGCGCCGTTGCCGATGTAGATGTCGTCGAGCTCGACGCCCTGCACGCCCTTTTGCTGCGTGTAGTGCATGATCGCCTTGCGCGCCGAGAACACGCCCTTCGAATCGGAGTAGCCGGACGAACCGGGCAGATTCAGGATCATGTCCTGAATGATCTCGTCCGGCGCCTCGAAGCCGAACGGCGCCAGATTGCCGATGTTCAGCTTGATGATGCGATGGCCCTCTTCTTCGAGCCGCTTCGCGTGTTCGAGGACGGGCCCGCGAATGTCGTAGCAGACATTCAGCAATTTGTTGGATTTGAGAATCGGTTTCACGGCGGGCACTTCATCCTGGTTGATGGCTTGGGCAAACCCTGGGGCAAACGGGCCCGGCTGACGCCGCCGGGCCGCGCAGATTCGCCGCTACGGGATTCAGACGCGGCAGCGCCGGCGACGGCCGCCAGCCGCGGATTGGTCGATCTTTCGGGCCACCGCGGGCGGCGCGAGCAGGAACCAAGCAACGGGAAAAGCCGCCGAAAGCGCGCGGCGAACGCACGCGACGCCAACGCAGGTAGCCGGTGGGCCACGCCGACGCGCTCGGGCGCGGCTTGTGGCGACACATGAGCAAGGGGCGCCGCAAGGCGGCTAAAAAGTTATAATTTAGCGGATTTTGGCCGACTTCCGCAATGCACCAACCGCAACGGCAAGCCTTTTCGGCCGCTTCCGTGCCCCATGCGCATCGATCACGCGCATCGAACCGCGCCGGCCGCGCCGCATCCGGCAAGGCCGCCCACAGGCATGATGTCTCACGACGACTTCGGAAAACCAATTTGAAATTACATCAGGATTCCAGCGGCGCGCTGAACACCGTCACCGGCTACGGCGCCGACTACGTCGAAATCAATCTGGTGCGTCATACGGGCAGCATTCTCGTGCTGCCGGACGGACCGGTCATTCCCTGGCCCGTGTCGTCCTTCGGGCAACTGAGCGCCGAGCACTTCGCGATGCTGAGCGACGCCGCGCCCGAAGTGGTCGTATTCGGCAGTGGCGAGAAGCTGCGCTTCCCGCATCCGCGCCTGACCGCCGCGCTCACCGCGCAGCGCATCGGCGTCGAAACGATGGACTTCAAGGCCGCCTGCCGCACCTACAACATTCTGATGGCCGAGGGCCGCAAGGTCGCGGCCGCGTTGCTGATCGAAGCCTAGCCCGGCGCGGCACGGCAATGCCGCGCCCGCCGTCACCGCGACCCGTCCCCGGCGGGCCGCGACTCACCGCGCCGGCGCGACCGGCCGCCATTTCAAGAACAACGACGCCGCGCCGTCCAGCGCGGCGCCGCCAGAAAGGTTGACATTCATGAACGATACGCCGTCGAGGCTACCGCTCAATCGCACCGCGATCCTCTTGCTGGTGCTGGCTCTCGCCGTGATCTGGTTCGTGCCGCTCGGCTGGCGGCATCTGCTGCCGAGCGACGAGGGCCGCTACGCCGAAATGGCGCGCGAGATGTTCCTGACCGGCGACTGGATCACGCCGCGCTACAACGCCTACAAGTATTTCGAGAAGCCGCCGCTGCAAACCTGGGCGAACGCGCTCACCTTCGCCTGGTTCGGCATCGGCGAATGGCAGGCGCGGCTCTACACCGCGCTGACGGGCTTCGCCGGCGTGCTGCTGCTCGGCTTCACCGGCGCGCGCGTGTTCAACGCGGCGAGCGGCGTGTTCGCGGCGCTCGTGCTGGCCTGCTCTCCATACTGGAACCTGATGGGCCACTTCAACACGCTCGACATGGGCCTGTCGTTCTGGATGACGCTCACGCTGTGCGCGCTGCTGCTCGCCCAGCGGCCCAATCTACCGACCTCGTGCGTGCGCGGCTGGATGTGGGTGTGCTGGGCCTCGATGGCGCTCGCGGTGCTCTCCAAGGGCCTCGTCGGCCTGATCCTGCCGGGCGCCGTGCTCGTGATCTACACGCTGATCGCGCGCGACTGGGCGCTCTGGAAGCGCCTGCATCTGGTGAGCGGCCTGATCGTCTTTTTCGCGATCGTGACGCCGTGGTTCGTGCTCGTGCAGGAGCGCAATCCCGAGTTCCTGAACTTCTTCTTCATCGTCCAGCAGTTCGAGCGCTATCTGACGCCCGAGCAGAACCGGCCCGGCCCGTTCTACTACTTCGTGCCGGTGCTGCTGGTGGGCTTCCTGCCGTGGCTGTCGGTGACGTTCCAGAGCGTGCGCCACGCGTGGCGCCAGCCGCGCCAGCCGAACGGCTTCGCGCCAGTCACGCTGATGCTCACGTGGATCGTCTTCATCTTCCTGTTCTTCAGTGCGTCGCATTCGAAGCTGCTGTCCTACACGCTGCCGATCGCCCCGCCCATCGCGATGCTGATCGGCATGTACCTGCCGCTCGTCACGCGCGACCAGCTGCGCCGCCATCTGGCCGGCTATGCGCTCTTTTTCGTGGTCGGCGCGTTTGCGGCGCTGTTCCTGCCGCGCTTCGGCACGGCGCGCAATCCCACCGAGCTGTACGTGGCGTTTCGCGTGTGGGTGCTCGCCGCGCTGGCCGTCGCGTTCGTGTTCACATTGTTCGCGCTGTGGCTGAACCGCCGCGACCCGAACGGCCGGCACGCCGGCCTCGGCGCGCTCGCCGCCTTCGGTGCGGCATGGCTGCTGCTCGCCACGATCGCCGGCACCGGCCACGATGTGTTCGGGCGCCTCAGCTCGGGCGCGCCGCTCGCGCCGCCGATCCGCGCGCAGCTCGCGAAGCTGCCGGCCGATACGCCGTTCTACTCGGTCGGCGTGCTCGACCACACGCTGCCGTTCTATGTCGGCCACACGATGATCATGGTCGAACATCCGGACGAACTCGCGTTCGGCGTCTCGGTCGAGCCGCAGAAATGGGTGCCGACCGTCGATGCGTGGATCGAGCGCTGGAAGGCCGACCGTTACGCACTCGCGCTGATTCCGCCGCCGACCTACGACCGGCTGCTCAAGCAGGGCCTGCCGATGCAGGTAATCGCGCGCGATGCGCGCCGCGTGGTGGTGATGAAGCCGCTCCCGGCCGCCCCGGCCAAACCGCAACCCTGACCCCCACTCTGGACCCCCACGCTCGATGAACCCGATTTCCCTCTTCTGCATCCTCGCCGGCGTCACGCTGAACGCCGGCGCGCAGCTGCTGCTCAAGGCCGGCACGAATGCCGTTGGACACTTCGAATTCACCCGTGCGAACATCCTGCCCATCGGCTTCAAGCTCGCGACCCAGCCGCCGATCATCGGCGGGCTCGCCTGCTACGTGGTCAGCGTGGCGGTGTGGATCGTCGGGCTCTCGCGCGTGGACGTATCGATCGCCTATCCGATGCTCTCGCTCGGCTACGTCGTCAACGCGCTCGCCGCGTGGTATCTGTTCGGCGAAGTGATGTCGGTGCAGAAGCTGGTCGGCATCGGCATCATCCTCGTCGGCGTGGTCGTGCTCGCGCGCAGCTAGGCGCAACGCCCCGGCAGCGGCTTGCCGGGCACGTTCTATTACCGTTTATTGCCCGCGCCGGCCATGCGGCACGCGCCCGGCCAGGCAACCTTGCAGGAAGCCATCAGGAACCCGAGCGGCGCGCGCGCCGCCTAAGCGAGACGTAAGGTTCGGCGCGTTAAGCTGTGAGGTTTCGTTTTTCTCGCCGCGGACTTGGGTTTGTGCGTGGTTTGTGGTTTACTTCGCGCCCTTCGGGCTGCGCCCCTTTCAATCGAGCGATGCATTCATGAGCCAGTCAACCGTCCCGTTTTTGCCGTTTGTCAAACCCGAGATCGATGAGGAAACGATCGAGGGCGTCGCCGAGGTGCTGCGTTCCGGCTGGATCACCACCGGCCCGCAGAACCAGAAGTTCGAGGCCGCGCTCTCCGAGTTCTGCGGCGGCCGGCCGGTGCGCACCTTCAATTCCGGCACCGCGACGCTCGAAATCGGGCTGCGCATCGCGGGCGTGGGCCCCGGCGACGAAGTCATCACGACGCCGGCAACGTGGGTCTCGACCAGCAACGTCATCATCGAAACCGGCGCGACGCCGGTGTTCGTCGACATCGACCCGGTCACGCGCAACATCGACCTCGATCTGCTCGAAAAGGCGATCACGCCGCGCACCAAGGCGCTGCTGCCGGTCTATCTGTCCGGCCTGCCGGTCGACATGGACCGCCTCTACGCGATCGCCCGCGCGCACCAGCTGCGCGTGATCGAAGACGCCGCGCAGGCGTTCGGCTCCAGCTGGAACGGCGAGCGCATCGGCAAGCTCGGCGACATCGTCTCGTTCAGCTTCCACGCAAACAAGAACCTCACCTCGATCGAGGGCGGCGCGCTCGTCCTCAACAACGAGGAAGAGGCGGTGCTCGCGCAGAAGTACCGCTTGCAGGGCATCACGCGCACCGGCTTCGACGGCATGGACTGCGACGTGCTCGGCGGCAAGTACAACCTGACGGACGTCGCGGCGCGCGTCGGCCTCGGCCAGCTGCCGCATCTCGCGCGCTTCCTCGCGCAGCGCAGGAAACTCGCGCGCGCGTACTTCGCGGGCTTCGAGGGCGGCGCGGCGCTCAGGCTCGGCGTCGGCCTGCCGTGCGCCGATTTCGAGAACAGCAACTGGCACATGTTCCAGATCACGCTGCCGCTCGAGCGGCTCTCGCTCGACCGCGCCGGCTTCATGGGCCAGTTGAAGGAGCGCGGCATCGGCTCGGGCGTGCACTACCCGGCGATCCACCTGTTCACGCTGTATCGCGCGCGCGGCTTCAGGGAAGGCATGTTCCCGCACGCGGAGCGCTTCGGCGCCGCCACCGTCACGCTGCCGCTCTTCACGCTGATGAACGAAGGCGACGTCGAGCGCGTGTGCCGCGCGGTCAACGAAATTTGCGAACAATACGGAAAATAAGCGGACATGACTTATTCGGAACATCGCGCCGTCGCACCGGAAGTGTCGATCATCATTCCGGTGTACAACGAGGAAGCCGGCCTGGCGGCGCTGTTCGCGCGCCTCTATCCGGCGCTCGACGCGCTCGGCACCCGTTATGAAGTGATCTTCATCAACGACGGCAGCCGCGACAAATCCCCCGCGCTGCTCGCCGAGCAGTTCCGCGCGCGGCCCGACGCGACCCGCGTGATCCTGCTGAACGGCAACTACGGCCAGCACATGGCGATTCTCGCGGGCTTCGAGCAATCGCGCGGCGACATCGTCATCACGCTCGACGCCGACCTGCAGAATCCGCCCGAGGAAATCGCCAAGCTCGTCGCGAAGATGCGCGAGGGCTACGACTACGTCGGCACGATCCGCATGCAGCGCCAGGACAGCCTGTGGCGCCGCAAGGCCTCGCGCGCGATGAACCATCTGCGCGAACGCATCACGCGCATCAAGATGACCGACCAGGGCTGCATGCTGCGCGCGTACAGCCGCCACATCGTCGATACGATCAACCGCTGCGGCGAGATCAACACGTTCATTCCGGCGCTCGCGTACACGTTCGCGCAGAACCCGGTCGAGATCGAGGTCGCGCACGAGGAGCGCTTCGCCGGCGAGTCGAAGTACTCGCTCTATTCGCTGATCCGCCTCAATTTCGACCTCGTCACCGGCTTTTCGGTGGTGCCGCTGCAATGGCTGTCGTTCATCGGCGTGATCCTGTCGCTCGGCTCCGCGGCGCTGTTCGTGCTGCTGCTGATTCGCCGCTTCATCATCGGCGCGGAAGTGCAAGGCGTGTTCACGCTGTTCGCCATCACGTTCTTCCTGCTCGGCGTCATCATCTTCGCGCTCGGGCTGCTCGGCGAATACATCGGTCGGATCTATCAGCAGGTGCGCGCACGGCCGCGCTACCTGGTGCAGACCATACTCGAGGAACGCAACGGCACGGCCGTCGCCGAAGCGCCGCGTCAAAGCGTCGTGCAGGGCGTGCAGCCGGCGCCGCTCGCCGATCAGGGGCGTGAGCCATGAAGCCGCGTGCCGTCGTATTCGCGTATCACAACGTCGGCGTGCGCTGCCTGCAGGTGCTGCTCGCGCGCGGCGTCGAGGTGGCGCTCGTCGTCACGCACGAGGACAACCCGAGCGAAAACATCTGGTTCGGCAGCGTCGCTTCGGTCGCGGCCGAGCACGGCATTCCCGTTCTCACGCCGGCCGATCCGAAAAGCCCCGAGCTACGCGCCGCGGTGAGCGCCGCGCGGCCGGACTTCATTTTCTCGTTCTACTACCGCCACATGCTGCCGGTCGACCTGCTCGCGATCGCCGCGCGGGGCGCCTACAACATGCACGGCTCGCTGCTGCCGAAGTATCGCGGC
>Ga0154001_1000346_pt1 | contig 14785 bp, 27 predicted proteins | sample TSNJ085MetaG_FD_104699 | JGI IMG/M metagenome (GOLD analysis project Ga0154001, IMG submission 104699) | Attine ant fungus gardens microbial communities from New Jersey, USA - TSNJ085 MetaG | ecosystem: Host-associated > Fungi > Mycelium > Unclassified | place: USA: New Jersey, Wharton State...
TATCTTATCTCCATGGATCTCTGTTCTATATTTAGCCCTTTCTATAAATAGATTCTTGTCCATTTTAGTCCATCCAATTATAGTACAAGTCCACAATGTCTGAAATATCTTTCTCCTCTAGCCAAGTCATGACATTACCTTCTCTTTTAAGGTTCTTCCTCTAGAAGAACTTAGGTTCCTTCCAATATCTCCAATTTCTTTTTAACTTCTTTAAATATTCTTTCTCAAATTTTCCATTGTCCCATTCATATAACAGCTTGGCTGTATATCTCTCTGGTAATTCTCCTCTTTGATCTTCTCTTACTCTTCTCACACTCTCTTCATATATATCCTCATACTCCTCTATCAACTCTTTTGCATTTTTCAAGTTCTTCTCCTTTTCCCAAGTATTCTCTTCCACCATATATCCCTTCTATCTAACTAAGTATTCCCATTTTCCCCATCTTCTTCTTTTATTCAATAGTCTTTCTACTTTATACTCTTTTTCTCCCTCTATTATCACTAGTGCTGGTAGTATCTTTTCCTGCCCTTTAACTTGCTCCTTGTATCTCCATATTCTACTAACATTCACCACTGGGTAGATCTTCATTGATCCCAGCAACTCCAACTCTACTGCATTTGACAATATGACTCTCTTTACTTTATAGGGTCCTACAAATCTCTCTACCAACTTCTCCATTTACATTCCTTCCATTTGCCACTTCAAGTCTTTTGTACTTAGTAGTACTCGATCTCCTACTTTGTATTCCTCTCCTTCGCTTCTCTTTCTATCTGTATACTTTTTCATCTCCCTCTGTGCTTTCTTTAATGCCGCTTGTGCTTCTTCCTGTACTTCTTTCATTCTCTTTGTAAATTCTCCTGCTCCTTCATATTTCCCCTTTTTTCTCATCTCAAATCCCATTTTTGGATCTCTCCCACTGTTTGCTCTAAATGGCAATACCTGAGTTGAGCTGTTTACCTTGTTGTTGTAGATGAACTCCATAGTTCCTAACCATTCTGGCCACTGTTCTTGCCTGTGATCTATGGATATATGTAGGTACTGTTTCAACTCTTGATTCGTGTGCTCCATCTGCCTGTCTGTCTGTGGGTGAAAGGCTGTAGACAATTTTGTTTCAATTTCCAGCATTCTATTGAGCTCTTTCATGAGTCCTGCCACGAACTGTACTCCTCTATCTGAAATAATACTTTCAGGCAATCCATGTAGTTTCCATACATGATCTCTAAACAACTTTGCTAACCCTTCTGCTGATGTCTTCTCTGTTATTGGAATAAAGTATGCCATCTTTGTTAGCCAATTGCACACCACTAGTATAGTATTGTAACCTTGAGCCAATGGTAATTTTATAATGAAGTCCACCATAATATGTGCCCATAGTTTTACAGGTACCTCATTTGGCATTAGCTTTCCTACCAGTGCCTCTGTTCAATTTTTATTCCTTTGACAGAGATTATATCCTTCTACATACTTTTTCACCTCCTTCATCACTCCTGGCTACCAGAAATTTCTAGTGACTAACTCCACTGTCTTCCACTGTCTCCTGTGTCCTCCTACTGGTATATCGTGGTATAACTGGATTACCTCTGTTCTCAACCCCTTATCTCCTGGTATGTATACCTTCTCTTCCTTTAACATTAGTCCATCTTCCTCTCTCCACTCCTCATCTCTTAATATCTTTACTCCTGCTTTCTTTATTTCTTTCACTGCCTTTACTACCTTGTTATCTTTTGTTTTTGACTTTTTTATTTTTTCTAGTATATCTACTCCTTCTATAAGTACTTCCTCTACTTGCACTTTTCTCAACCACTCTGGCTTTACCAACATCCTATCCTCATTATCTTTTTCCACTCCTTTATGCCAATCTGGTCTTCTATTTAGTCCATCTGCTTTTGCCATCTTACTCCCTAGAACATGCTTTAGAGTAAAGTTGAATCTAGACAGGAACAATGCCTATCTTGCTTGTTGTTGATTCAACTTCTGGTTTGTCATAAAATACTCTAAGTTTTTATGGTCCATCCAAATTTCAAACTTTATCCTGGCTCTCTCCAGAAAATGTCTCCAAGCTTCTAGACAATGAATTACTGCCAACATCTCCTTGTTGTGGATTTTGTAATTCCTTTCTGTTTTATTTAATGACTTAGAGATGAAGGCCACTGGCCTCCACCTTCTATCCTCACACTTCATAGACAATACCCCTCCTATTGTATAGTCTGACACATCTGCCTCCACTCTCATTTCTTTATCCAGGTCTGGTGCTGCCAGCACTGGTTCTGTAGTAAAGACTTCTTTCAACTTTCTAAACACCTCTTCTCGTTCTACTCCCTAATTCCATTTCTCATCCTTCCACACTAACTAACATAAGGGCTTGGCAATTTTTGCAAAGTCTTTGATGAATCTCCTGTAATAATTTGCCAACTCTAAGAACTTCTGTATATCCTTTATCCCTTGGGGTGTTGGCCATTTTGTTACTTCTTCCACCTTTTCTTTTTCCATCTTGAACCCCTCTGGTTCCATAATTACCCCTAGGAACCCTATTTCTCTTGTCCTCTACACACACTTTTCTGGTTTGACATAGAGGTTATTTTCCTCTAGTCACTTCAGCACTTCCTCCACTATTTCATCGTGCTCTTCTTCCATCTCTGTAGCTACTAGCATATCATCTATGAAGGTGGCAATGTTCCCTTTATTTATCATATCTCTAAAGAGGTCATTCATTATGGCTTGGAAGGTAGCAGGCAAGTTGGTGAGCCCAAAGTACATTACAGTTGGTTCAAATGATCCCATATGGGTTGTGAATGCTGCCTTCCATTCATCACCTTCTTTTATTCTAATATTATTGTAGCCCTATCTCAAGTCTATCTTTGTAAACATCTTCTTGGTCCCCATACTGTCAATTAGCTCTGATATCAGGGGTAGGGGGTAACTGTTCTTTACTGTCCCCTTGTTTACATATCGATAGTCTTATACTATCCTCCTCTTTCCATTCTTTTTCAGAACAAATAGAACTGGCAATGTTTGTGGTGACTTGGAAGGTCAGATATATTCCTTCTTTAGTTAGTTTTTCACAAATGCCTGGACCTCTTTTTTCTCTATGCGGGATAAGAGATAGATCCTTTCTTTCCTAGGAACAAAGTCTGGTCTAAGATCTATGGCATGATCCCAGGGCTTCCTTGTCGGCATCCTTTTAGATTCTACTTTTCTGAATATCTTCAACCACTGATAGAACTGCTTGGGTACTATCTCTTCTACCTTTCTATGGTTTTCTCTCATCTCTTCTATCCTTTCTTTCTCCTCTATCATCTATCTTAAGTCTTTCTCATTATCTATTTCTGCTCTTCTTGCTTTCTTTCTTTTTACTATCTCTTTCTTTGCTATGTCTTTCTTTCCTATATATTTTCCACAAATAGGTAGGCATTTTGTCATCTTAACTTCTCCTGTCTCCCAGTTGATCTCTGGATTGTGTGCCACCAGCCAGGGCATTCCTAAGATGACATACACCTTCCCTAGCTCACATACATCTAGTCTTACTCTTTCTACATGCCCTTTATAGTACACATTGGCCTTGGCTTCATGTGTTATTGCTTCTCCACTGTTGTTACTTCCATCCACATTTCTCACTCTTAGTGGTCTTTCTAACTTTTCTAACTTGAACCCTTCTCTCTCTGCCAACCTCTTACTCATAAACAACCCTATTGCTCCACTATCCAGTAGGGCTTTTACTGACATCCCTTCATGTATATCTATTTTCTCTAGCCCAATGTTGAGCTAGATCTCTCTTAGCGGTTTAAGTGTATGCCTCACTTCCCTCTCAATGTACTTGTCCAAATCCATTTTATTCAGACCATTGAGTACATTGTATTTATTTTGGGAGACCAGCTGAGGGCTTACTGATCTCCATCCTCTTTTGACTCCTCTTGAGTCCCTCTTCTGATACCTTTTGGATTTCTGCAATTTCTAGCCATATGTCCAAATACTCCACAGTTGAAACATCTCCAATCTTCTCCTCCCTAGGACCTTCCCCTATTCATATCCATTGCATTGGGGTCTCTTGCCCTGCCACCTCCTTGGTTCTAACCTTTTTGGAAGCCAGTACTTCTAAAACCTCCACTATTCCATTGAGGTCTGAATCCAGAACCTCTTACCACATTGAAACCTCCTCTACTGCTTTGGCCCCAAGGGGGTTTCTGCCCTCCCTGGTGCTGCGCATTTGGCCCCAAGGGTACTTGTGCTGTAGCCTCCCCCTCCAACACTCTTTTCTCTGCTCTACTCTGTCTAATATTGCGGTCCAACTTGACTGCCCTCTCCTGCCACTCCGTAATAGTGCTGGGTAGAGATTCCACCTCAGCCAATCTTCTTCTGATATTCCCATTCAATCCCCTTTTGAACTCCTCTACTAGTGATCTCTCTTCATAGCCACTTTCTCTTGCAGTCTTCTTAAAGAGCTGCACATACTCATTACAAGTCCTACTTTCCTGCTCCAACATTCTCAATTCATCTACTTTTCTTGACTGCTTATCAAACTCCCCAAACTCACTCCTCATTTTGGTGAACAATTCCTCCACTGTTATCACCACTGACATTCCTTGCATAATCTCTTCCAGAATATTTTCTTTCCATACTTCTGCCATACCTTCTTGCACATACAACAACATCCATGATATTTTCTCCCCCTCTATCCATCCTCCCAACTTCATACCTGCATACAGGCGGCATGCATTAATGAAACCTACTACTTTCTCCCTCTCTCCTTCAAAAATTGGAGGCTTTGCTACCTCTATCCCCCCTGCTCCATTCTGCAACAGCCTCTGAATGGCTGTTGCTTGCTGAGCCAGATAATACATCATCTGCTCAGGTGTTGGTTCATTTTGCTGTTGTTGTTGTTGGGGGTGACCCCTAGGTGATAATTGAGACATGGTGGCAGGAGGTAGTGATGGTGGTAGTGATAGTTCTTCTTCTTCTTCTTCTTTTTCTTCTTCTGAGGAGGTATAGATCTCCTCATCGGATATTGGCACAATCTTGACTCACTTAAAACTACATCTGCTGGGGCACACAATTTTCTCCCAGCCAGACTGTAGTAACTTAGCCTGAGATGACTTAGCTACCCTCTAAGTCTGAGTTGACAAAGAGAACTTGATAGAGTTCTCATTTATTCATGTACACTACTTATACAATTATTACATAGTCGGTGCACCTATCTCCCACAATCACATGATCTTCTAGAACCTTCCATCATGTGACATGTGACATGTTACCATTGTCACTTCTCCCATCACATCTATCACACTTGTCACACCTGTCACCATGTCACAACCTACTTAGGTAAGAAAAGAAAATAAAAAGAAAATAAAAAAATGACTTAGGCATTTTAGCCAAGTCATGACATTACCTCCCTCTCAAGGTTTCTCGTCCTGAGGACTTATAGCTTGTAATACAGGTCCCATAGGTTTCCCATCTCATTGTTATCTTCTTTTGTCCAGTCTCTAAGTCCTGACTCCTCTTGCTTGATTTCTTTTTCTTCTTCCTTAATTGTCTCCATAGTTCTTCTTCCTCTAGCTTGTCCTCCTTTTTATCTTCTCCAATTTCTCTCAAGTCTTCCCCAATATTCTTTGTTGTATCTCTTATCTGACCACCCAAATAACTTTCTTGCCATAAATCTTCTAGGTAACTCTTTCCTTGTAAATATCCCTTTATTTTCCTCTCTTTCTTGCCTTTTATATCTCTATGATATTCTCTCTCAAATTCTTCAACTGCCTCTGCATTTTCTAAGTTTTCTCTTTCTTCCTAAGTGTCTGATTTCACCGTGAATCCTTTCCATCATACCAAGTATTTGTCTTTCCCCCTAATTCTCTGCTTGTTTAATATCTTCTCTACTTCCCACTCTTTTTCTCCCTTGATTATTACTGGAGCCAGTTGCTCCTTTCTCTGCCCTTCTACCTGCTCTACATATTTTCATATCCTATTAACATTAACTACTGGGTGAATTTTTATTGTGCTAGGTAGCTGTAGTTCTACTGCATTTGATAATACTATTTTCTTAATCCTATAAGGACCCATGAATCTCTCTGTCAACTTCTCTGTTCATCTTCCCACCATCTGATACTTCAAGTCCTTGGTACTTAGCATTACTAAATCCTCCACTTTATATTTGTTCTCCTCCACTCTCTTTCTATCTGCATGCCTCTTCATCTCTTCCTGTGCCTTCCCCAATGCTGCCTTTACCTCTTCCTGTATTCCTTTCATCTTTCCTACAAATTTATGTACCCCCTTGTATTTTCCCTTCTTTCTCATCTCAAACCCCATTCTAGGATCTTGCCCATAATTTGCTTTGAAGGGCAACACTTTAGTTGATGAGTGCACCTTATTATTATATGCAAATTCTGCTGTTCCTAACCAATCTGGTCATTACTTCTGTCTATAGTCTATAAACATTTACAAGTATTGCTCCAGCTCTTGGTTCACCCTCTCTGTCTGTCTATCTGTTTGAGGGTGGAATACTGTAGACATTTTACTTTCAATCCCTAGTATCTGGTTCAACTCCCTCATTATTCCTGCTATGAATTGCAGTCCCCTGTCAGATATGATACTTTCAAAAAGACTGTGCAACTTCCATACATTGTCTCTAAACAACTTTGCTAGCCCCTCTGCCGATGTTCTTTCCATAGTAGGAGTAAAGTGGACTATTTTTGTTAATCTGTCAACTACTACTAAGATTGAATCATATCCCTGAGCCAGCAGCAACTTTGTTATGAAGTCTGCCGAAATATGTATCTATGGCTTTTCTGGAATAGAGTTGGGCATCAACTTCCTAGCAGATTACTCTGTGCGGTTTTTATTCCTTTGGCAGGCATCACATTCTTTCACATATTACTTCACCTCCTTGGTTACTCCTGGCTACCAGAAATTTCTAGTGATCAGTTCCACTGTCTTCCACTGCCCCCATGTCCTCCTATAGGTATATCATGATGTAGCCTAACTATCTCTGCTCTAAGCTTCTCATCCTTGGGTATATATATCTTTTCTTCTTTATACATAATCCTATCTATCTCTCTCCACTTCTCATCTCTCAGCACTTTTACTCCAGCTTGTTTCATCTCTTCCATAGCTTTTATTACTTCATCATCTCTAACCTTTGACTCTCTTACTTTCTCTAGCAAATCTACTCCTTCTATTATAACTTCCACCATCTCTGCTCTTCTAACTTTCAGCCACTCTAGTTTTACCAATACTTCATTCTCGTTGTCTCTCTCTACTCCCACTTCCCAGTCTGGTCTCCTACTCAGACTGTCTGCTTTTCCCATCTTACTTTCTGGAACATGTTTGAGCATAAAGTCAAACTTTAATAGGTATAGTGCCTATCTGGCTTGTCTATGGTTTAACTTCTATGTCTTCATGAAATACTCGAGATTTTTATGGTCTGTCCAGATCTCAAACTTCATTGTTGTTCCTTCCAGGAAGTGCCTCTATGCTTCTAAACCTCTGACTACTGCTAACATTTCCTTATCATGTATCTCATAGTTTCTTTCTGTATCACTTAGAGATTTGGAAATGAAAGCAACTGGTCTCTACAATTTATCTGGGCATTTCATTAACAATACTCCTCCAGTAGCATAGTTTGATGCATCTACTTCTACCCTGAACTCCTTGTCTAAGTCAGGTGCTGCTAATACTGGTCTGCTTGTAAAGATCTTCTTGAGCTCATCAAAGGCTCGTTCCTGCTCTTTCCCCCACTGCTACTTTACATTCTTCCTTGTCAGCACATTTATTGGTCTAGCCACCTTTGCAAAGTCTTTAATGAATCTCCTGTAATAATTTGCAAGACCCAAGAATTTTCTGATATCCTTGACATTTTTTGGCATAAGCCAGCTCAGTACTCCATCTATTTTCTCTTTCTCCATCTCTATGCCATTGGGCCCTATCACCACTCCTAGGAACCCAACCCTTCTTACTTTCCACATATATTTTTCTGGCTTGACATACAAGTCATTCTCTTTCAACCTTCTCAGTACTTCTTCTACTATCTTGTCATGCCCCTTCTCTGTCTCTGTTTCTACCAACACATCATCCACAAATGCTGCTACTTTGCCTTCATTTATCAAATCCCTCAAGATTTCATTCATCATTGCCTGGAATGTAGCAGGTGAATTTGTCATCCCAAAGAACATTACTATAGGCTCAAATGACTCTACATGTGTTGTAAATGCTCCCTTCCACTTATCCCTCTCCTTTATCCTCACATTATTAAAACCCCACTATAAATCCATTTTAGTAAATACTTTCTTACTCTCCATTGCATCAATAAGGTCTGTAATCAAGGGCAATAGATAATTGTTCTTTACTGTCTGATCATTTAGGCTATGGTAGTCCATCACCATCCTCTTACTCCTGTCCTTCTTGCCTATAAAGAATACTAGCGATGTTTGAGAGGACTTTGATGGTCTAATGTACCCCTTTCTCAGCTGGTCATTTACGAAGTTCTGGACCTCTTCCCTTTCATTCTTTGACAGTGGGTAGATCCTTCCCTTCTTTGGTTTAAACATCTCCTTGAGATCTATGGCATGATCCCAAATCTTCCTTGTTAGCATTCTCTCTGGCTCCACCTTCCCAAACACCTTTTTCCACTTTAAGAATTTCTGAGGAACCATTTCCTCTATCTTTCTGTGGTCTGCCTCGACTTCCTCTTCTCTTCTTCAATCTTCCTTATCATCTATTGCCCATCTAACTATCTTCTCCTCTTCTAGTATTACTACTTGTTTTCTCCTCTTTGCTTTTTTCTTTTTCTTTATCTTTATCTTGCTATTTCTCCTACATATAGATGGGCATCTCATCATCTTCACTTCTCCAGTTTCCCAATTGATTTCTAGGTTATGGGCTTGTAGCCATGGTATGCCCAATATAACATCTACTGCTCCTAACTTGCATACATCTATTTTGACTCTCTCTACATGTCCTTTGTAGTACATATTGGCTTCTGCCTCATGTGTTATTGCTCTCCCACTATTATTACTACCATCCACATTTCTCACTTTTAATAGTTTCTCTAGCTTGTCTAGTTTAAACCCTTCTCTGGCTACCAATCGTTTACTCATAAACAGCCCAGTTGCTCTACTATCCAATAGAGCTTTCACTGCTACTCCTTCATGTGCATCTATCTTCTCTAGCCCTATGTTGAGCTAGATCTCCCTTAGTGGTTTAAGCGTCCTTCTCACTTCTCTCCACTTACCCCCCTCTTTTGTTACACTTTTTGGAGTTTTACTCTGCATGCCACTCTGCTGTGCTTCTCCCCTTTTAGGGCATACTGCCACTCCCTAGTTCTTCCATGGTACTTTCTTCCCTGTTCTATACTCTAGACATAGGATCTCTCTCAACTCTTCCTTACATATCTCCTCATCCACCACCATATCCTTTCTTCCACACTTTGTGCATTTCACCTTTGTTCCTCTACCTGCTTCTCCTTCTTCATTCCTCTACTTCCATGCCCTTAGGCAATTGTCACACCATATATTGCTCAACTGGGCTTCAGGGAGAAATCTCTGCTCCCAGTTCTCTTGCATTTTTGTCCTCTTATACTCACATCCTCCACACTCCACATATGTTATTACCTCCCACTTAGTGCTCCATCCTCTCTCCTCTAGTGCTGTGCTTCTCAGGGGCATGCCCTGCACACTGCTGTACTTCTGCGCCTTTTCTCATAAGGGATGTACCAGCCTCCTCTCCTGCTGCACATTTTGTGGTCTTATCACATGTGCCACTTCCTCCTCTCTCCTCTTCTGCTTCTCTTCTTTCAGTTTTGGACACTCCCATTTGAAGTGCCCTTCCTCCCAACACCTGAAACATCTCACTACTTCTGTTTTCTGCTGCTTCACTTTAACCTCTCCTCTCACTCTACACTGCACCACTCTACTTGCTAACACCTCAAACTTATTTTGGGGAACCACTTTTCCCTTTTCCTCCCCTTCCTTATTCCTGCAGTTGTGGACCAGATGCCCAAACTTCTTATATCTCCAATACTTTCTTCCTTCTCCTCCCTCTAACTCTGCCCTTAACTTGGCAAGGGCCTTATTCTGGTTGAGCATGCTGCTCATAAGTTGGTTATATTGTTGAAGAGACATTGTGCTATGTCTCTGGAAAGTTGGATAGGGATTTTGATTTCACTAATTATACCTATATATACTACTAAGCACCACTCAGAGTTAAGGTCAGGTCTTGAGATGGCACCTGAGTTTGGGACCACCTTGCTACTGTCTGTTCCTAACTAACAGATAAGTCCCCTTAAGCCTAGGGCCCAGCTATGTCATAGTGGTTCTGGGTTGTACTACCCAGATACCAAGAAAGATGAGAGAGTAAGTTTGGTGGGGCTCTGTGATGAGCAGCACCAAAAAGTGGAATCAAATTCTGGTGTAGTAACTTAGCCTGAGATGACTTAGCTACCCTCCAAGTCTGAGTTGACAAGGAGAGCTTGATAGAGTTCCCATTTATTTGAGTACACTACTTATACATATTCTACTTGGTCTGTGTACCTATCTCCTGCAATCACATGACCTTCTAGAACCTTTTGTCATGTGATACTCTTGTCACCTCTCTTGTCACATATGTTACACCCATCACTATGTCACAACCTACTTAGATAAGAAAAGAAAATAGAAAAGAAAATAGAAAATGACTTAGGCATTTTTGCCAAGTTATGACATTTCTGGTGGCCAGGAGTGACAAAGGAAGTGAAGTGGTATGTGGAGGGGTGTGATTCCTGCCAGAGGAATAAGAACTGCACAGAGCAGTCAGCAGGCAAGCTGATGCCTAATTCAATACCTGAGAAGCCATGGATGCATATATCAGTAGATTTTATCACCAAACTGCCCTTGGCCCAAGGATACAATGCCATCTTAGTAGTAGTGAATTGACTAACAAAAATGGTTCATTTTATCTCTACTACAGAGAAGATATTGGCAGAAGGACTAGTTAGGTTGTTTAGAGACAATGTGTGAAAGTTGCATGGTCTACCTAAAAGTATCATATCAGACAGGGGACCACAGTTCATGGCAGAAATAATGAGGGAGTTAAACAGAATGTTGGGGATTAAGAGTTAAGGATGTTTATAGACTATAGACAAGAACAATAGCCAGACTGGTTGGAGATGGCAGAGTTCACATATAATAATAAAGTACACTCAGAAACAAAGACATCACCCTTTAAGGCAAACTATGGACAAGATCCTAGGATGGGATTTGAGGTAAGGAGAAAAGGGAAATATGAGAGAGCAGAAAAATTTGTAACAAAGATGAAAGAAGTACAGGAGAAAGCAAAAGCAACACTGGGGAAAGCACAAGAAGAAATGAAGAAATACACAGATAGAAAGAGAGAAGAGGCTGAGAAATACAAAGTGGGAGATCTGGTGATGCTCAGTACCAGAGACTTAAAGTACTAGATGGTGGGGAGACAAACAGAAAAGTTGACAGAGAGGTTCATGGGACCTTACAGGGTTAAGAAAATTGTATTATCGAATGCAGTAGAGTTAGAACTATCTAGTACAGTAAGGATTCATCTGGTAGTTAATGTTAGTAGAATACAAAAGTATGTAGGGCAAGTAGAGAGACAAAGGAAGGAGCAACCAGCTCCAGTGATCATCAAAGGAGAAGAGAAATAGGAGGTTGAAAAGATACTGAACAAGTAATGGGTTAGGGGGAAAAACAAGTACCTAGTATGGTAGAAGGGCTTTACAGCAAAATCAGACACCTGGGAAAAGAAGAAGAATTTAGAGAATGCAAAGGAAGTAGTCAAGGAATTTGAGAAAGAATATCATAGGGATATAGAAGATATTAGAAGACAAGAGAGAGGAGAAAACAAGGGAGTATTTACAAGAGGTGAGTTACCAGGAAGATTTACAGCAAAGAAGTTGTTTGGGTGGACTGATAAAAGGTATGATGAAGAGTACTGGGCAAGATTAGAGAGAAATTGGAGAAGATGGAAGGGAGGGCAAGTTAGAGGTAGGAGAACTATTGAGACAATCAAGGAGGAAGAAGAAGAAAATAAACAAGAAGGATCAGGACATAAAGAGTAGGCAGAAGAAGACAATGAAATGAGTAACATTTGCGACCCATACTATGAGCTATGAAAAATCCTCAGGATGAGAAACCTTGAGAGGGGGGTAGTGTCATGACTTGGCAAAACAGCTAAGTCATTATTTATATTTCTTTTCTTTTTCTTTTCTTTTAGTTTCCAAAGATTGGATGTGTGGGATAGCTGGATAGAAAGAGATGTGTGGGACTTTACAAATAACAGTAAATAGTAGAAAATATATAAGTAGTATACAGTAATTGAATGGGAACTCTAATAAGTTCTCCTTGTCAACTCAGACTTGGAGAGTAGCTAAGTTATCTTAGGTTAAGTTATTACACAGATGGTGGGAAGGAGAATGGAGAAACTGATAGAACAGTTTGTGGGGCCTTATAAGGTCAAAGGGGTTGTCTTGACCAATGCTATAGAATTAAAACTACCTAGTTCAGTTAAAATACATCTGGTAGTAAATGTAAGTCAAGTACATCTATACAAATCCCAGGTAAAAGGGCAGAAGAAGACTCCACCAAAACTAGTTATTATTGAAGGGGAGGAAGAGTTCAAAGTAGAAAAAATATTGAACAAAAGAGTAGTTAGAGGAAAAGAAAAGTTCTTGGTACGATGGAAAGGATATACAGCAAAAGCAGACACATGGAAAGGGAGGGAGAATTTGAAAAATACAGAGGAACTGGTTAAAGAGTTTGAGAGGGAGTATGGGAAAGAAGCCAAAGAAGTCAGGTGACAGGAAAAGGAAGAGGAAGAAAAAGAATTCAGTCAGGAACTACCAAGAGAGTTTACAGCTAAACTGGTATATGGATGGGAAAAAAAAAGAGAAGAAAATTGGAAATGATGGAAAAATTCCTTGGAACAAGGAATCTTGAAGGGAGGGCCATGTTATGAGATAACTCCCAAGAAGGAAACTATCTCTTATACATTCGTTAATCTAATAGGAAACATCCAAGAATATAACACAAGAAAGTTATAAATAGCATGGGAAGGATTATGTAAGATATATATAGTACTTAGTAAGGGTTATGTGATTATAGAAGATAGGTATACAGACCAACAGACATTTGTATAAGTAGCTACCAAAATCCAATGGAGAACTCTATTGAGTTCTTTCTAAACATCTATCTTGGGTGAACTCTAAGTCTTCACAACTCCACATTAACAGTAGGATTTGGAAAGCATATGCTCCATCCTAAAATCCATAAGCCCTCTGGCCATGTACCACTTCTCATCAAAATAGACATTAGAAAAGAAAACATTGATATTATCATACAATTCATAAGAAAGAACAGTGATGAGGAGAAGGATTTCATTGAAACCATCAAGCCAAACTTCAGAATGCTAGATATGATATCAATGGCAAGCCAAACAGACCTACAGGTATATACCAACCAACTCTCAGACATCTTTAATAAGGCTTGGAAAAACACTTAAAACTTAAATACATCACAAAACACTCCAAGAAGTGGTAGAACCGGGAGTGCACTAACAGCCTTCACAGATATCATAGACTAGGAGACCTCTAGAGTTAGAAGATATTCAAAACGACAATATGAGAGTCCAAGAGAAAGTTCTTTGATGAAAAGATCTATGAGATCACATTATCTAACAAGAGACCATAGGATCTCATGAACTGGGTCAAGAAAAAAACTCTCCCAGCTATCAAATCCATTATGTTCAAAGGCCAACCATGTAATAGCCTACCATCATTATGGAAAGGACTTCACTCATTGTACAACTTAGCAGAGAACTATACTATCGACACAAGATTTCTAAGTAAAGTGCCTCAATGCAAAGCTTTTGAATGGCCCCCCTTCTCGAGACAAGAATTTAAAAATGCCATAGCTAAGTACTCATCCTCTTCTACTCCTGGTCCAGATCACATCTCTTGGAGACACTTGAGACCCTTAATCAACAATGACAAATGCCTTGGTAAAATTGTCTGTATAGCCAACACTTGCATCACACTAGAATACTGGTCCTCACAATTCAAAGAAGCCAAGTCAGTAATTATACCCAAGCCTAACAAGGATTTGTACAACACCCCCAAGATGTTCTATCCTATAGTACTACTCAATATAATGGGAAAACTCATCAAGAAAGTAATAAGCAATTGCCTTCAATTCCATATGGCCCAAAATGGCTTTCTTGATTCAAATTAACTAGGCAGTATAAGACAACATTCAACTATTGATATAGGCATCTACCTCACTTATCTTATCAGAGTGGGGTAGTTAAAACAATACCATACAAGTGTAGTTGCTTTCAACATCGCCCAATTCTTCCTGTTTCTTAATCATACCTTCCTTTCTATATATCTAAGAAAAGTGGGCCTCAATACTAACATCACTAACTTCTTCAACAGCTACCACTCCAATAGATCAACTTTGTACACATGGAACAGATTTAAATCACCAATCTTCACCACAAGCATTGGAGTAGGACAAGACTTAGCCCTCTTACCCATCCTCTCTGCCATTTATATGTCTCCAATCATAAAAACATTCAAAAAAGAATAAAAAATCTAAAATAAAAAATACTGTCTGATATTCTATCTTTTGTTGACAATGGTCTTCTTATTTCTCAGAAGAAGTGTCATGACTCGGCTAGAGGAGAAAGATATTTCAGACATTGTGGACTTGTACTATAATTGGATGGACTAAAATGGACAAGAATCTATTTATAGAAAGGGCTAAATATAGAACAGAGATCCATGGAGATAAGATA
>Ga0154001_1000347_pt1 | contig 14734 bp, 18 predicted proteins | sample TSNJ085MetaG_FD_104699 | JGI IMG/M metagenome (GOLD analysis project Ga0154001, IMG submission 104699) | Attine ant fungus gardens microbial communities from New Jersey, USA - TSNJ085 MetaG | ecosystem: Host-associated > Fungi > Mycelium > Unclassified | place: USA: New Jersey, Wharton State...
GTTGAAGTCAGCATTGCAGCCAAGACGCGGCAAGCTACGTATTGGCATTGTGTTATTCCAATCCCCGGCAGGAATATTGACTATTTACCATAAGTGAATTAGTATCCGGGAAACTTTGGATATAGTCATGACGGACGGCCGGCACCGGATTTCGGAGGAGTAATATGTCGTTAGTGCCATGTTTGGTATATTGCTGCCGACACAAGAGCGCTTTGTTCCCATCACTTGACACTGTCCGCAATCGGTGTTGATGCTATAAGGGCTAACCGATGCATTGCTGGCCATCCCGATGCCCTCGATCTCGTTTTCCTTATTCCAAATGGTCGAAATGACGTGGTGTCAACTTGTAGGACAAGGGATTCATGCGCATCCTCTATCACCTGCTGAAGCAGGGGGTGATAGTCGTCAATCATCTGTCAGAAGTTAATTGATGATGTTTTTTGAGAAGACATTGGATCGGCGTCTTTCATACGCGATGTACTAGACTACAAGAGCAGGTCAATTATCAACGAAGGTCGCACTCAAGTCAATCTCTCTCTAATCCGTGTCCTCACTCAGAAGCCTTTGTCTATCTTTGAAAAGCAACCAGCTCAATGTTTTATCATCACGAACGGGACTAAATGATTGGATCCCGCAATTCTCTGCCCTACTAAAACAATACCATGTTTGCTGAACTCATCCATTACCTGCACAGGTTGCGGACCAGTGGCCGCCATGTGCTCAAATTTCAATATCGATAATAAAAATTGTCTAGTGCTGGAATATCCTCAAATAAGCTTCATGAAAAGCTGGTAGTTGGCAGTCCTTATTCCATACTTATTCTTTAAAAATTTATCTTGATATTTTTCAGGCGCAAATTAACTTGCATGGAATTATTTTACGAAGGCTTTAAATCCAAAGAAGAGCAAGATCTATGAATCGAAGACGATAAGGAAACCCCTGGGCTTTCCAATCTGACTGAGGAGCATAAGTCTGTTGAGCCTAGTGCCATTGCGACGGCAAAGTGGCGGCATATCTTGGGTATGGTGTCATGTTTGGTGGATTCAGATTACGGGCTTTTTGTCGGATGTGTTGTTTCTTAGACTTATTTCGTCGGTGGATAATTGTATGTCTTGGCAACACTTGTGAGCGTTTGAAGTTGAATGAGTTGTACAATAACGATAGGGTTCGTACAGGACACAATCAGTGATGGATACAGTACCAGAGTTCATACACCAGATAACTTGTGCTCTCGTGACTGGATTCTTCTTGGGTGAATTGAAAAAAATATTTTTAGTATGACGAACCCTTGTACAGCAGTATAAAACATGAAATAACTTAGACCTTGTCATCCGACTTTTCTGCATCCGTAACTGGAGTTTTCATATTCTGGACTCGTTTTCTGACCTCCCCTCGTCTAAGGTGTCCGATCTCCTGAGCATCATTCCTCGCCTTGGTTAAATTAGCCAATGCATCTCGATGTGTTCTCTCAAGACGAAACGGAAAAAGGAAGAAACTGGGATACAGTCCTCCCAATAGCGCAATAACTCCCAAACCAACCATCAACCGTTCCCGAGGTCCACCCGCTGATTTGGCCCATTCATCTCGTTCATGCTGCCGTTGCTCGTCTTTCATAGCTTGTCTTCGCTGTTTCAGATATTGTGCGTTCTGTGAGGTACGACGTCTACGGTGAATTTCGGCCATGTATGGATCAAAACCTCCTGTCGCATTTGTTCGACGAGAAGGGTTTTGCAAAATGCTATAGGCAGAGCAGATGGCTTGGAAACGAGTGTTTCGCTCATGAGGGCATGATGTGTGTGTTCGTGCGCAAGGTGAGTCGGGATGGTGTTGTCGGACAAGTTCATAATCTGAGACCATCGGTTGTCAAGTTTAATAGATATATGAGCTGAAGACTGACATCGAGATTTCACATCGGCTGACGATGCACCTATCGGCAGATGGAAAATCTCTAGAGGAGTGGGCCTAGGAGCCTTTGGAAAGGGATAGAATTGAGAATCTGGGTTTTTGGCTGTTGCTGAGTAGTCAATGTCTGATAATGTTGTTGCGCGGCGCCTCAATATGGACACAAGAGATGGACGAAGCAGATATTGCTCAGAGGTGCATAAACAGTGAGAATGAAATAACATGGATGAAAGTATTTAAGGAGAGGCGTATTTGAATTAAGTGGAGCCAGACAATAAGAAGGTAGCTCTAACATAATACGGTAAAAATTTACTTTTTTCAAGTTACCTTGTCTACAAATTTTGGAAATTGGTTTGTTCGAAAACGAAGCGCTCGTTCGGTACCCCAACTCAATTGCCCTCCACCATGCCCCCCAAAAAGGCCAGGCTTAACAGTCAGAAGACCAGAGCTGCTAAAAGCTCGGCACGGAAGCCTACTCTAGGCAATGACACCACCGTCGACGGGTATGTCCCTGCCAGTTTTAGACACAATGGTTATGCATGGCACTCATTGATCTACTCATCTATTGTTTCTCTCTGCAGATCGAGTCCTGCACCACCCATGACCCCCAGCTCTTCATCTGCAGGGTCCACTGACGTTGAGAACCCATCGATATCTCCTCCTCAGACAGACCCTCCTGCCCCGGAACAGGAAGATCCAGTCGCGGCCGCAGAAAAGGTCAAGGAACAAGGGAATGTTGCCTTCAAAGCCGGGCGATATGGCATGGCTATCGACCTTTATACTGAGGCCATGAGTAAGCACACGACTGTGTTGATCGCTTAAACTTCAATAAAATTACAGAACTCAATCCCACCGAACCAGCCTACCTAACAAACCGTGCAGCGGCGTACATGGGCATTAAACGATTTCGACCAGCTCTCGAAGACTGCCAGCATGCAGCTACCCTCCAGTCCTTCTCTTCTTCAAAAACCCTCCTCCGTCTCGCCCGCTGTCAGTTTGCTCTCGGATCACTAATAGGTGCTTCATCTACAATTAAAGACATTCTCGCCGTAGAACCCTTCAACACGCCGGCCCTTCAACTTCGCGACAAGGTCAAGTCTCTTGAGAGACACATTATAAATTTCGAGGCTGCGAGAGGAAAGAAGGATTGGGGACTTGCAAGACTTGCCCTGGACAAGTGTGTTCAAGCGATTGAGGGAGAGGGTGGGGAGATTCCCGAGGAGTGGAGAATAAAGAAGGCAGAACTTGAGTTGGCGAGAGGGAATTGGGAGGGTGCTAGTATGGCTGCAAAGTCCGTTGATTTTTTTTGCAAGTTTTGCTCGTCTTTTGAAATTTTCAATTATTTTTACAGTGACGCCCTCCGGATGAACTCCAACTCGCCTGATATCCATGTTTTACGCGGACGTATCCAATTCATAGAAGGTAGATTCGAACATGCCAAAATACACACACAAGAGGCTCTCCGACTCGATCCCTCTTGTGAACCCGCGCGGAAGCTACGGAAACGTATAAAAGACGTGGAAAAGCTGAAAGAAGAAGGCAATGCGGCTTTCAAGTCGAGTGAACTCAGAGAAGCAGTGGACAAGTATACCCAAGCACTGGAGGTTCGTGTTTTCTTGTCACTTTAGACCCTTTCCTCACATACGTACTATGATTATGTGTAGTTGGTTGGTGAGTCGGAAGAGGAAGGAAAAGGTGGACAGATCCGCGCAACTCTACTCTCTAATCGCGCAACAACGCTTCTCAAGGTTTCTTTTCTTTTCGCCCCCACTCGACCACTAACACCTACTTGACCTTATCAGCTCTCCAATCACAAAGAAGCACGTTCAGATACCGATGTTTCCCTCCTCCTTTGCCCCAACTCATTCAAATGCTTACGCACACGCGCCCGATGCAATTTCCAACTCGAGTCCTTCGATGCTTCTGTAGCTGATTTCAAATCCTCGATCCAGCAAGCGCAAACTGAAGGCGGCGCCACAGATAGTGATATCCGTGGGTTGAGGGCGGAACTGAAAAAGGCAGAAGCGGCATTGAAGAGGAGCAAGACAAAAGATTATTATAAGATATTGGGTGTACCTAGGGATTGTGGGGATGCAGATATCAAGAAGGCTTATAGACGGGAGAGTTTGAAGCATCATCCTGATAAGGTGAGTAGTAAGCCAATGACCACGCGGAGACATGAATATTTCGAATACAGGGTGGCGAGGAAGAGAAATTCAAACTCGTAGCTGAAGCTTATGCAGTTCTGTCCGATTCACAGCGTCGTGCGAGGTACGACACGGGTGAAGATGAAGACGGGATGAACGGTGGAATGAGCGGAATGGGAGGGAATGGATTTGGCCATGTTGATTTAACGGAGCTGTTTTCTCAGTTTCATGGAGGAGGAGGGGGTGGGTTTAGCTCATTTGGTGGTGGTGATGGTGGTAGCAGTGCTGGAGGATTTAGTTCGTTTGGAGGGAGGAAGGGGGGTCGGGGATTCCAATCGCAGGGATTTTCGTTTTGATCTCCATTTGTATAGAGGGAAGGGAAGAGATTATGATATGCCGTATTTTGTTGCGGAATATGGAGAGCAAAGCTTTGTTATCTTGCATCTTGGTCTATTATATACTGAATGTGAGTCTTTGCTTCAAACAAGACTAAACCACTGGAGGCATTTGGGTTCGTTGATCACACTGATCACCCCGTAGGAGGCGTCCTCTCTTTTCTTATTAGTTTTGCTCTGGGTCTCACTCTATTGTCTGGAGTGTAATTCAATGTTCATGAACAATTATTTGATTTTTGATTTTTCCTTTTACTTCTGTATTGTGGTTGATTGAAGCTGAAATAGGGTGATTAGATTGGCCAACAACTGATAGATGATATATCATTCTCTGAGCTACTTCAGCAAGGTCTGATCACCTGATCAAAAATTCAATACAGGTGTATCGAAAATCAAGATATTTTGATCGCTTCGATGGTGTAATTTCAGTGATTGCTAACGCTAACATGCCGCGTGGATGTTGGATGTTGTTTTCATAGATCACAGTGTGATGAGTGACGTTATTATCTGACGGCGTGACAGATGGGGTTGAGTGAATGCTCCGAGAGCCCCACTCTCATCCCGCTCCTCGGCTCCTTATCTATCTACCCACATCCAAAAAAGGAAGTCATTGTCATTCATCAAATATTATCAAGTCTTCACTCGTTTTGGGAATGACGGACCTGAATTTGGCAACGGTTTGATCGACTTCACAAGGACTGTGATGCATGACCCTAAATAACCTCTTTCATGAAATCACCCCCCCGCCTGCGTGATCCTCGTCGAAGATGCTTAGCACCACGAACAAGGTCTCCTTCTCATGTGTGATGTGTGAAGTTGTATTTCAAAAAATGCACAGAGTCAAGGCCTATTTAATATGCGCAGTTCCAGAAGGACGACTAAAAATTCAGTATATTGATTGTCGCCCTGCCTATTATTCTATTAAACAAAATGTCTCCCTATTATAGCTGCATACATCTCCCTGTGTTCCCGTCGCAGCACTCTGGATACTCATCCCTTTCTGGAGCCCTTTCCCCACCGCCTTCCCAGTTCAAACATTCCTCCCGTTATCGAGTACCTCAATCCATGGCTAAAGCCACCGGACGACCTATCTCCCGACCAGTCTTCTTCGACTATAACGGGTACTTCCATCAAGGAGTCTTCATCGCCGACTTCAGTACTCGTAGTGCAAATGCTTTGACTGAGATGATTGCTGGAAGCAATGATCTCCCTTTGGCAAATACTCCTGTGAAGGAAATTAATCTATGCATCAAGGTAAGGACTGGTTGTGTGATTACCAAGTCAATTTTGTGACGCTCATCTTTTGCTCAGTGGCCGGGTTACGAACATTTGTACTGGTCGTTTAGTACTCCTGCGAGTTCCTCGATGACTCTCGTTCAACTCGGTGCCAGTATTGCTATGCATTTTTGGAGATTCGTCGAAGTTGGTGATGCTCCTTTCACCAATAAAACCAATCCCACTGACCCTGTTTCTAGAAAGCTATGTCATCTACAACCACGTGCAGTCGGTGGAAGATTGGCAATGAGGGTATCAAGTTCGAGAAAATCGTTCTTATTGGCCTCTACAGCATTGGAGGCGATGTCTGGCAGGCAGATATTGCTGTGGACCTTTGAGCTTGTATAGGAAATCGATCAAGATTCTCGCATAAATTATCGTCGTAGTTATTGATTGGATATCGCATCGTTACTCTGCCACGTTCTCCTCACGTTCAATCATCTGTAGCCCTAAATTGTATACTCAATAGTCAAAGGAATAACTCAATGGATTGATGAATTGGAATTGGTTGAGCCTCAGGGAGGCTTTGAGACCCAGCTTGCTTGCAACTAGCTTGGTCCTGCGATATGAAGAGTGCTCGGATACATAGAAGAACGATTTTTATCATGCCAGAATACAAGACCAAGATGCTGCATGTTGGAATTTAGCGAACAATAAGCGAAGACAAGGTGAGAGACATTATTGTCCTTCTGAGCAAATAAAAGATTGATATCATCCACCGCCAACCCAGATCTTAACAACATTGTACTGTTACATTGATAATTCCCCGGCGTCTCACCATGTAATTATCACTGCACTGACCTCAAGAGTATCCATGATCCATCAGAGTGGCAGTGTTTTTGCTTGGTCATGCTTGCCACTCACTACTTGGTCGTCCCCTGTCTAGGCATTTGCCCTTACAAGAGGTACCCGTATGTATGAAATTATTTCTCACATACATAAGATTTTAAATTGACTGTATTTTTTCTAGAAATCGGCCCAATTCTTTCACAGAACGTCTGTGTTGATCCTTTCTAGATAGCGTTCAATCGCGCAATTATACCCTGAGGACACTACAAGATCCTTACCTGACTTCAGTTACTAGAGGTGAGGACTCGCTCTCGCTGCCTGCAGCAATACTGACGAGTTCAGCTATACCAAAATTATGAATCCACCTTCGTATGCTGTAGTTCCATCCAACCAAGAGAATGAAGAAATGCAACATCGTGAAACGGGTCGCCCAGTCACTCATATGCAGACCCTTTACATGCCCATAGAATCACCTCCAACTCCTGCTCCCTCCCCTGGTCCGGTCCCAAATTGTTCCTCGACTTATCCTTTGGGTCTTGCAAGTAATCACCTTCTCAACACACATGACCCTGTACTCAGACGACAGATTCTTGCCTCAATTCTGATGTCATGCTCGCCATCCGAGCTTCTGTTCATCTCAACGACAGTTGCGCCGTTGCTCAAGAGAGACTTCCTCTTTTGGCTGCCCACGGAGCTGTCACTGCACATCCTTAGTTTCATTGACGATCCCACATCACTTGTACGCGCATCCATGGTCAGTAAACGCTGGTACAAACTAATTACAGAGGAATACGTGTGGAGGCGGATGTGTCGAGTGCATGGATATGAAGACTTTGATGAGTGTCCTGTGGCCCGACAAGAAAGGGACGTCTTCCCGGTTTGGAAAGAAGACTTTTCTTATCGCGAACATTATAAAATATCTCACATCACCATGGCAAACTGGCGTAAAGGTGGTCTGCTGCTTCAATCTCATCGTGTCCCCGTTGCCAACCCTGACAATGGAGTCGTTACATCACTAGCATTGGACTCCGATTGGATAGTCATAGGTCTTGCAAGTTCCAAGGTTCATATATTCAGTGCCAAGACTGGTGTCCTCGCACGTACTCTCGTAGGGCATGAAACAGGTGTCTGGGCTGTTTGTTTAGTTTCGAGAGGTGGTTACCCTGTCCGGCCCCCTCGAGACGATGATGTTCGAAAAAAGCGGAAAGGCGATGTGGAATCCCTTGGTTTTGGTATCGACAGATTGAATATCTCTCAAAACCAGGAACAGTATATTTCGCCTATGTTGAGGACGGCTTTGGGGCTTGACGAAGATAGCTCTTGTTCCAACAACGCTTGGAAGGACCAACCCCAATCACAAGTGTTTCCAGGAAAACGAAGTGACAACTTTACATCCCAAGGATGGGGTCAGCCAGATGCACTCGTTGTCAGTGGTGGTTGTGATAAAGTGATCAGAGTATGGGACGTTAAAACTGGGTATGAACAGTAAACTGCCATTTGCGCTAGCAGGGGTCACAATTTTCCATTTTCTGCAGGTACTGTGTCTACATTTTGAGCGGACATACATCAACTGTGAGATGTATTCGTGTTCTGCATAACCGACCGATTGCAGTCTCGGGTTCTCGAGATGGGACTGTTCGTGTTTGGGATATTCAACGCGGTCGCGCCTTACGCATCCTTCAAGGCCATCGACATAGTGTTCGTTGCTTGGATGTTTGCGGAAACAGGGTCGTCAGTGGAAGTTACGATACGACTTGTCGGGTAAGTGATGAATCACTGGCCGTCGTTGACTCCCGTGTGACCCAGTTTTTCTAGCTGTGGGATGTTGACACTGGCCAATGCCTTCATGTTCTCAGAGGTCACTATCACGAGATCTATTCCGTCGCTTTTGACGGAGTTCGGATTGCATCTGGTGGCTTGGATACTACGGTTCGTGTATGGGATGCGAAATCAGGGTGAGCATGATTGATCAGAAGGATCAATCAAATTTTGGGTTGACAGAACTTATCAGGGATTGTGTAGCACTACTTCAAGGTCATACTGCCCTCGTTTGTCAAGTCCAACTCTCTCCTGAGATCCTTGCCACCGGTGGTTCCGATGGGCGCGTAATCACATTTGACCTGTCAAAGTATACGGTGCTGCATCGTATCGCAGCGCACGACTCCTCCGTCACTTCTCTACAGTTTGATCATAACTTCCTAGTCACGGGTGGCAACGATGGTCGTACGAGGATTTACGAGACTGCTACTGGCAACTACATACGGGATCTAACAGATCCGAGTGAAACGGTTTGGAAGGTCGCATATTTGAAGCATACGTGTGCAATCATGTGTAAAAGAGCAGGCCGGACCATTGTTGAGATATGGAATATGAGGCCCAAAGGCCTATAGATTGTCGGAATGTTATGTGTATGGTTCAATGCTTACTTTCTAGATAGTAATGCTAATCTGGCTTATTTATTATACTTTATGGCATCGTCAGAAGTAATTTGCTAGAGTTGTCTTTGCTAGTTGTTTGCTGCTTAGGTAATACCGAAGATGTTGTCTTAATTCATTCTCCTGATCTTGACTACCATCCTCTGGATTATGTCTGTATTCAAGATTGTTCCCACGATTCAACAATATGATTGGGGGAAGACCGGAAAGAAGTCCAAGGTCGCTTTCCTTGCAGCCTCAGGTTCGCCTGGCTTCAAACTTGAAGGACAGGCTCCGTATGCTGAGGTATGTATTACTCTTGGAAACATAAGGATATTCGACACTTTGGAGTTGTAGTTATGGATGGGAACTCATACATCGTCACCCTCAGAACTGACAGAGGGCGGGGGCCTCCTCGCTGATCACCTCAAAGTTCATCCGGAGCTTATCGGCGACCGTATCATCGAGCGATTCGATGCGGCAAGTGGCAATCTCCCCTTCTTGTTCAAAGTCCTTTCTATCGAGAAGGCTTTAAGCATACAATCCCATCCTGACAAACGGACCGCTGAAGCTCTCCACGCTAAACTACCCGAGATCTACAAAGGCGTGTCTATAAGCGACTTTATCGTGGAAGTGTTTTGACTATCATTGAACATCTGTCTTTATCAGACTCCAATCACAAACCAGAGATGGCATTGGCGATCACTCCTTTTCAAGCTCTTTGTGGCTTCCGTCCACTTCCTGAAATCGCCAGGTTTCTTCAGCTAGTACCGGAACTCGCATCACTCATACCAGCCACTGTCCTTCAGACCTTCCTTTCTGCTGCTTCTTCAAGAAATTTTGGGGAACAGATGGAGAAGGTCGTTCTCAGGAATGTATTTTCTGCTATCATGACTGCTCCAGAGTTGGACTTTAAGCATCAATTAAGACTTTTGGTATCAAGATACAAAGGCGGCGGTGCCAAGACGACTGAAGGAGAGACTCAGGAACTCGTAGACCTTGTTGTTAAGCTCAATCTGCAATTTCCTGATGATATAGGCGTTTTTTGCCCTTTTTTACTTAACTATATCATCTTAAAACCTGGGGAGGCTATATTCCTTGGAGCAGGAGAGCCTCATGCATATCTCTATGGAGGTAATTGGCATATCTGATTTCATCATGTCTGTGCCTGAATAGATGCCTGTTTAGATTGTATCGAGTGTATGGCCAACTCTGACAATGTTATCCGAGCAGGACTTACTCCCAAATTACGTGATGTTCCCAATCTTGTTGCGACACTCACGTACGAATCCTCCAAGGCGTCGAAACACTTTGTCACGCCCCGTCCACTTGGTGCAGACTCCCGATTCAGCACGTTGTATGACCCCCCGATTCCTGAATTTGCGGTCATCAAGATAGATATTCCTGCAGGAGAATTGGAACGACACCTGAAGTTCAATGGTCCCAGTATCACTATCGTAATAGAAGGGAAAGGATCAGTTGACTGGGATGAGGGTGAAACAAACTTGAAGCTCGGAACCGGCGATGTGTTTTACGTTGGAGCTGGGACTGATATCAATTTACGCGCTGATGGGGACAGGCTTGTGCTTTACCGTGCATTTGTTGAAATTCAATAGTAAGTTTGGAAACCGATTTTACCCAATGATCATGAATAGCATCTGAAGAGAAGATTTTGGAATCATGAAGTCATTTCAAAGACGTATTGTTGTAGAAATGAACCACCAGCATGAACAGTACCCTGAGCTACGGGGGATTGTTTCCCCTCATATGCAGATTAGTTCAGTTCTGATGGTTTCCTACTGAGATATCAAAATCGGTAACTCGAGAGAAGAAGCTACTTTTGATTGGGTTTGGAGTCATCATTTCTCTTTTGAGAGTAGACCTACATGCAGTGGTGTTGGCCACTGAAGTTGACATATCTATCGCCTACAAATCTGAAATATAGAGCTGAACTTGATGTATCGAACTAACTCTGTCCTAGCTGATAGCTGTCAAAACCAACCTATAATCAGGATGACTTTGACTGCTAGAAGAACTATGCAGAGTTGCGTGGCTGCTTTCCCACCTCCTTCACCCCTGGAAATACTGACTAAGCAGTTACTGTCATGTCAAACTCACATTTTTCAAAATGCAATAGAAAAGAAAACGAAGAGGAAGGGATTTTTAGTAAATGAGTCAACACCTGGTATATTCTACCTCCGGTGAGCTTCATCCATTAGATGTGCATCTATTCTCTAATCAGGTCTATCTCGACTTCAGGAGTTCCCAGGCTTTCATTCCTTCAACATTTATCACATCTAATTCAAGTAAATTGAATAGAGCTCTAAATGTTCTCCTGATTATAGTATGACTGGATATCATCCTGAGTCATTTTTCTTCAGTGATCTGCTGAGAGTAACAGGTGCTAGAATATTTTCCTGTATGGGACAGCTCAGGATGTCTATACCGTACAGAAAAGTCTAGAACCTTCTCAACAATCAGGGGCAGCACCATTCGAAAGACAGATTACCATAAGAGGAGGTTGTGTGACATACAGAAGGGATGACTCAGCTTGGTTTGTTGTTTAGGTCCATGTGAAGGTCCTTTGTCTCTGTGATTGTGTGAAGGACGATGATTGTCATGCCACGATTCAATGCAAGATCAGGTTATGGCTGAATGATATATATGGGGCTCAATATCACTCCATCATAGACAGCCATTGGCTACTCTAATTACTTGAGAACGATGGTCGGGGACTATCACAGCTTGGTTCATACATACGTCCATCCCTCCCAGCTTTCTACTTACTCTTCTCTTGCGGGTGCTCTGACACCTGCGACGGTGACTTGCCAGTTTTTATCCTCAACCCGCAAACGGGTGCCCCAGACTGCTTGTAAGGGCACCAGTGACCCTGCTTTCTTCCCAATTGGCTTCGACTACTTCTCCCAGGCGAGACAGGGAGTCGCGCTTAGAGACTTTGCTATCAGGAGCCAAAGTGCACTCACTCAGCTTGTCTCTGGTGCTAACGAGCATGTCTTGGCTGGACTGGAACTCCGCAAAATTGATCTTCGCATTATGGTGATTGTCATTCTAAATGCAATTATAAAGACGTACTCAGGCCGACGCTAGTGGCTTGGCTATGAACACATTGATGGTTCATTCACAATCCATGTCTCGACAGCGATTACAAAGGGACAGCTTGGTTCCATGATCGCAAGACAATTCCGGAAATTCTGCAATGTAAGTCTGAACCATTGCCCATGGCGGTATTGACATTTGTGTCCAGAAAGCTGCCTCCTCTGTAACGGGTGCTCCACATTGGCGTATAGGTCCTGACGCTATCACTTTTGACCAACTCTATCTTGTTGCACTATATAGCTTTGGTGGTGGCATATGCCAAGCAGACATTGCCGTTGATCCAGAACCAGTGCATCAATAAAAATATCTTGTTCTGAATTTTCTAACATGCTTCCATGTCATTATCATACCCTTTCAAGCAGTCCATCACATTCTGTATTATACAGTGTACAGTGGATACCGGTTACTTGTGTGTATACTTTATTGATCACCAACCTCTTCTATTTGCTGCGCATTCGACCACCATGCTACTGGACCAAGACCTTGCTCTGCAATGGAACACTAGAATTTCAATTAGCAAAGTTGCAAATGGGAACGGAAGAACCCACTATGATGTTGTAAGGAGCTCGTTTTGGCTCTCGCATAATTTGCACCCCTTCAGCCATCTTTGGAGGGCCAGGCTCATCATCGTAGAAATCTTCCGCCTCAACGCGTACTCGGAGCACCTCCCCTTGGTCAATATACATACGTTCGGAGACAGGAGAATCGAGGAGCTGTTGAGACACTGGTGCCTCGGAGTCAGGGAGCCAGAAGTGCGCACGTTCGTTTGGATCGCTAGAAAAAAAGTCTGGTAAGAATGATTTTTTCTTTAATGAACGGTAGGAAGAAACTTTTTTTTTACAATGCCGCTGGCTGTGGGAGATACACAGCTGGAATGTACATGTCATCAAAAAATCCCATCGTCACTAGCAAGGTGTGAGTAAAGGGCACAGGACCCTGTATTGTCATGCACGAACATCGGATGCCGTCTTCATCAGAAGATTTGACCTTGGCCACGACGACCTCCGAAATGAAGGGCCGGAAAACGACCATGCGGAACACGACTGCCTTGAAGTTAGTTTAGCCTTAATCCTATTATGAAGACACAAGTAGCGCACCTTGATACCATAAGTATCCGTCTCCGTAGCGAACTTTTCCTTCGCCAACCGTGTTCAGGTCGAAGACAGTAATGCAAAGTCCGATATCATGCAGAACACGGTTAGCGTATTTTTTATTGATCTCGGCAGTTATGGCCTCTTCTGCAGGAATCCCAAATTGCGATGGATGAACTGCTGCTGTATCCTAAAGCCAAGGTTAGGCTGAATCTTGAGGGTGGATAAAATTGTAACGAACCTTGATTATAGCTAGAGAAAACATATCGTTTTGATTTCCCACGTGATGTCCCAAAAAATTCCATATTGCTCCAAACTTTGTTCCTCTCCACCTGGTTGTCTGGCAAATCCTTATCCTTCTCATCAATTCTTCAATAAACCTTAGAGCTATGTCGGGAAATAACGCAGGAACTTCCTCAGCTAGCTTTCTCCCAGCAAAGTCATGGAGACACTTCGTTGCAGGCGGGTATGTACGCTTTTCACGCCTGACAAGTGTTTGAGAGGTCCTGACAAAATGTTCTAGTCTCGGAGGAATGTGCGGTGCAATTGTAACGAGCCCATTTGACGTGGTGAAAACGCGTCTTCAGTCGAGCCTGTTCCGTGAGGGCCATGCAACACTAGGCCTCATGACTAATGGTTCAGGTGGCGCTGTGTTACACGGTCCCAGACATGGCGGTCTGCTGTGGAATTTTGTGGAAACAGGTCACATCCTACGGTGGGTATGTCTCATTTACGCTCCTCAATCTTCTAACTCGTTTCTGCAGTGACATTTACCGAGATGAATCTCCCCGCGCGCTATTCAAAGGTCTTGGGCCGACGCTAATTGGTGTCATTCCAGCGCGTTCAATCAATTTCTTTACCTACGGCAATGGAAAAGTTGTCATTGCCAATGCATTCAATGATGGCCGTGAAAACTCTTTTGTTCATCTCTCTGCAGCGGCGCTTGCTGGTATCGTCACCGGGACGGCCACTAACCCTATATGGGTTGTCAAAACTCGAATGCAACTATCCGCATCCCAGCTAGTTGACGGCATCCCACTGGCTCGTCGGAGTGGTATCGGTGGAAGCTGGTTATGCATTCAAAAGATCTTCCGAGAGGAGGGGATCAAAGGGTTCTACAAGGGGTTGACCGCGAGCTATCTTGGAGTGACAGAAGGGACGATTCAGTGGGTGCTATACGAGAGACTGAAGAAAATGACTGCAAATTCAGAAAGAAAAGGCGGTTCAACAGAGTGGCTAGGTATGCTTGGCAGTGCAGGCACTGCTAAGTGTGTTGCGAGTCTAGTTTCATATCCTCATGAGGTTTGTCTGTGATTCTTTCTATATCTCATATAATCTCACATCATTCGCGCAGGTTCTCCGAACACGTCTTCGAGAACCATGTGTGAACGGTGTTATTAAATACACTGGTCTATGGCAGACGTTGAGATTGATCATTGCAGAAGAAGGTATCAGGTCATTATATGGCGGTCTTAGCGCCCACCTGATGCGAGTCGTGCCCAACGCCGCAGTCATGTTCTTCATCTACGAGGGTATCCTCAAGTGGTGAACATCATATGTTCACCACCATTCTGATTCATCCTCAGCCACCTCGTCTCACTCCCTCA
>Ga0154001_1000348_pt1 | contig 14732 bp, 8 predicted proteins | sample TSNJ085MetaG_FD_104699 | JGI IMG/M metagenome (GOLD analysis project Ga0154001, IMG submission 104699) | Attine ant fungus gardens microbial communities from New Jersey, USA - TSNJ085 MetaG | ecosystem: Host-associated > Fungi > Mycelium > Unclassified | place: USA: New Jersey, Wharton State...
GATCGCCACGGCGGGCGCATGAACGACGCCGACCTTCGCCAGCAGTTCGTAAGCCGCCAACTCGTCCAGAAGTATCGGCGCACCTCCCGCTTCGACTGCGGCCGGCTCGACGATCGCGAGCGGGCTGCGTCGCGCATAGGCCGATGCGATCGAGTCCGCGCAGGACTCGGGCGTGCGGAAACACGGCACGCCGCTCGCGGTCAGACGCCGCAGCGCTTCGGGGGCGTCCGGCACGACAAACGCGGCGAGCGGAAGCAACGCCGGTGACTGCGTTGCGCTATCGATAATCGGACGCACCGCAAGCTCGGGAGAGAATCGCGCGGAGGAGCCGGCGACCGCCACGACCAGGTCGAATTCCGGCGCCGATCGCAGCACGCCGAGGGCCGCGCTCATCACGTCATAGCGGGTGCCCGCAAGCGTGAGGTCGACGATGCGGCCGCTGTTCACCTTCACGCCCGCAGCGGCCAGACGCTCGTAAGTCTGCGCGCTCGGATGCTGGACCTCGATGTTCCGGACTCCGAGCTGATCGACGACCATGGCCGCGCCGCCGCCGGTCGTCGTCACGACCGCGACGCGCGGCTTGCTCGCCGTGGCGGCTTGGGCAACGGGAACGCATGCCAGCAGAGGCAGGCATTCGAGAAACGCATCGAGCGTTTCGACGCGTGCGATACCGCAATCTCTCAGGAAAGCATCGGCGACATCGTCCTCGCCGGCGAGGGCTCCTGTATGCGAGACCGCCAACTCCGCGGCCGCACTCGAACGGCCGAGTTTGTAGGCGACGACAGGCTTGCCTTTCTGCGCAGCCTGAACGGCGAACTGGCGAAGTTTGTCGGAGTGCCGCAAGGTCTCGAGGAAGAGCATGTAGCCCGTGACCTCGGGGTCGTCCAGCGTCGCCGCGCAAATTTCGCCGACGCTCAGGTCGACCTCGTTGCCGACCGAAACGAGCCCGGCAAAGCCGACTCCGCGCTCCTTGCCTCGCGATACGAGCGCCCCGATCATGCTGCCGCTATGCGACGCGACAAAGATTCCGCCCACCGGCAGGTCCGGTTCCGCGAACGCCGCGTTCGCGGTCAGCGCAAGCTTCCTGCGCACGTTGACCATGCCGAGGCCGCTCGGGCCCAGCACGCGAATCCCGGTCCGTTGAACGATCTCCCGTACGCGTTCCTCGCGAGCCTCGCCCTCCGGACCGCTTTCAGAGAAGCCCGCGGCGAGAATCGTGGCAACGGGAACACCGAGTTCGGCGCACTCCTGCAACGCGTCGATCGCGGCGTCGGTCGGCGTGAGAATGAAGGCATGCTCCGGCACGACCGGCAGTGCGCGAACACTGGGCCAGGCCTGTTCACCCAGCACGGTGTCGCGGTTGGGATTGATGGGATAGACGTCACCGTCGAAGCCGGCCTGGCGGATAAACCGGAGCGGACGCGCCGCGGTTTTCGAGGGGTCGTCCGATGCGCCAACAAGTGCAACGCTGCGCGGTGCAAGGAGCACGTCGGCCAGCGACCTGCGCTGCGATTCGCCCTGGGGCATGATGCTGTTCTCCATGTTAGACGCCCCTCTTATTTGCGCTGATCGAAGCGGCGCTGGAACACGTTCTCGGCGATCCGGTTCTTCAGCACTTCGATCGAGCCGCCCGCGATCATCCAGCCACGCGTGCGACGAACGCAGTATTCGACCAGCGACTCCTGGCTATAACCCATGCCGCCCATGACCTGCAGTGCCTCGTTCGAAACATCGAAGCCCGTCAGGTTGCAATGCGCTTTTGCAATGGCCGTGTTGTACGCGGTCGGCAACTCGCCGTTCGGAACATTGGCCGCGCGATAGAGCAGCAGTTGCGAGGCTTCCAGCTTCAGCGCCATATCGGCGAACTTCCATTGAATCCCCTGGAACTCGCAAAGCTGCCGGCCAAACTGTTCGCGGATCAGCGCATGCTCACGCGCCGTATTGAAAGCGTAACGCCCCAGCGCCAACGCACGCGATGCGTTGCCGACGCGCTCGACGTTGAAGCCCGAGATCTGCTTCTTGAATCCGCCCGGTCCCAGCAGAACATTCTCGGCGGGAATACGGCACTCTTCGATATACAACTGCGACCACTCTTCGCCGCTCATGAAGCTGGACGGCTGACCGACCGTAAATCCGGGCGTACCCTTTTCGATCAGCACGGAGCCGATGTTTTCCACACCGGGACCGAATCGGCAATAGACGAGAAACAGGCTGGCATCCGGACTATGAGTCGAGAAGATTTTCGTCCCGTTGATAACGTACTCGTCGCCCTCGCGCCGTGCCGACGTCTTGAGTTGCGTGATGGCCGAGCCGGCGCCGGGCTCCGTCATGCCCAGCGAAATCACCTTGCGCCCGCTGAGCAGATCCTTGAGATAGCGCTTCTTCTGCTCGGCCGTCGCGTACTCGACGAACGTGCGAATCGGCCCGAAATTCCCGGCCTGCACGATGTCCGCGCTCTTCGGACAAACCAGCGCGATTTCCTGAATCGCGATGACCGCATCCATGAGGGTGCCGCCCTGACCGCCATCCTCTTCGTTCATCGTGATGCCGAGCAGGCCTTGCTCCGCAAGCTGCCCTGCAACGTCGAAATCGAAACCGGCATGATGCGCGCGCTTGAGTGCGCCTTCCGCCAACGTGTCTCGCGCGAATCGCTGCACTGCATCAGCGAACGCGGTCTGCTCCTCAGTAAGTGCGAAGTCCATGTTTTCCTCTTTGACCGTGGAACTGCTATGCGATTGATTATTCCAGCCGGTCGATTGACACACTACTTCGCATACGGTACGTTTCTGTGACTTTTTGGAACATCTCATGCCCCGGACAGTCCCGCCCCTGAACCCCCTTCACGTCTTCGAAGCCGTCGCCCGATTGGGCAGTCTGACGAGTGCCGCCGCGGAGATGTACGTGACACATTCGGCCGTGAGCAGGCAACTCGCCACGCTCGAAAACTATCTCGGCGTGAGTCTGTTCGACCGGGGACCCAGAGGCGTCAAGCTCACGAAGGTGGGAGCGGCTTACTACAAGCAGATTGGGCCGGCGTTCGCGTCCATCGTGAGCGCGACCGAGACGATCGTCGGCCGCGTGGAGGGAGAGTCGCTACGGTTATCGGTCTACAACACGTTCGCCGCAAAATGGCTCATGCATCGGCTGCATCGATTCGAGAAGGCACAGCCGAACATCCCGGTCGAACTCAGCACGACCGTCGCGAAGATCAATTTCAGCGAAGTTCAGGTCGATGCGGCCATTCAGTTCGGAGACGGCAACTGGCCCGGCATCAACTGCGAACGTCTGTTCGATGACGTCATCGAACCGGTATGCAGTCCGGAACTGTTGAAGAACGGCCCAGCTCTCGCCACTATCGACGACCTGGCCAATCATCGGCTGCTTCAGTCGCGATACCGGCGCAACGACTGGTTCGACTGGCTGCGAGCGGTGGGCCGCGGCGACCTGGAAGGATTGGTGAGCCGTCAGCGAGGAGGATTTCAGAATTCCCTGCTTGCGTACCAGGCCGCAATCGAAGGGATGGGCATCGTCATCGGCCAAACGCGGCTGCTTGCGAACGACCTGACCACCGGCGTTCTGGTCCGGCCTTTTGACCGGCCGGTGACCCGCGAGCTCGCTTACTATCTGCTGGTTCCAGACAACCGGAAACACTCCCGGAAGGTCGAGGCGTTCAGAGCATGGCTTCGTTCTGAAATTCAATCGATGCCGGGCTAAACGTATCCGGGGCCCAGTTGATTGGCGAATCACGCCGGCCCCGGTGGAACACACTTCTAGCGACCGTCGCGGTCTCGCTTGAATCCTGCCGGCAACAGGTTCGACAGGTTCAGATCCGAGACGTCGAGTTCTTCCATCCGCCACAGTTTTTCCAGAAGTTCGTGAGCGGCTTGCGAGCCGATCACGGGCTCGGCGAGTTCCCGGAACTTGTCGTCGATGTCCGCGTCGCTGAGCGGCGCTTCGGGGTCACCGCGCCGGTAAGGCGCGAATGCCTCGACTGTCTTGCCATCGACGGACGTCAGTTCGACGCGGGCAGCACGCATCCTCGGAAAATTCCGGGTTATTTCCGGGTCCGCGACCAGTTCGATCTTCTTCATCCACTCCCGTACGTGACCATCGCGCAGACGTTCGTCCGAAAAAGCCTCCAGACGGACCGAACCGTACACCGCCGCATGTGCCAGAACGTAGGGCAAGCTGAAGCGCGCTTCAAATGCCGACTTCGGCTCACGAATACCCGCGACTTCAAGAGCAGGCGCGTATGTTCTGACGACCACCCGGGCAATTTGCTCCCAGCGTAGTCCGCTGGTTTTCATCGCATCGAGCAAGGCGTCGATGGCTGCAAATGTGTGGCCGCAGCAACCATGGTTCTTCTGGGTGATGCGCTCGATGTTGAATACGTCGCCCAGTCCGTCCGTTACCGAACGCCAATCGGGCGAGTCGCAAAGCGCGGCGCCGAATCCGGCGCTTCCTTCGAGAATGTCGGCCACACCCGTCACGCCGGCCGACGCGCCTTGCGCCGACGTCACGCCGACCCAGGCCGCATGTCCCGCGTGAAGCGCCTTGGTCATCGCATCGGACCTGAAAGCCTGCTGCAGACCCGACGCAAACGTCGCCGATGTGGCCATGGCGTGCAACGCCGCCTGAGCGTCGCCGGGAGAGGTCAGGAGAACACCCGCGGCTGCCGCGCCAAAGCAGCCGACCGTTCCGGTGGTGTGGAAGAACCGATAGTGAGCCGGCTGGATCGCCGCTCCGATGCGTGTCGATACCTCGTAGCCCGCGACGATCGACTTCAGAAGCAGCAGACCGGAGGCATGCGAATCCTCGGCGAGTGCGAGAGCGGCCGCGATGGTGGGGCAACCTGGATGGTAGATGGCGTCGCGGAAAATGTCGTCGAATTCCACCGCATGCGAGATGCTCCCGTTGAGCCATGCTGCCGTCGCCGCGAACGCGGTCGTCTCGTTGCCGGGCAGGCTCGATCGTCCATGTCCGAGTTCGGCGCGATGCGCTTGCAACAACTGGATGCCGGGCGCGACCTGAGTACCCGGCAATAGCGCTGAAAACCAGTCGATCAGCGCGCGTTTGGCCGCGCGAAGCGTGTTCGGCGTCAACTCCGCTGTCGCCTGCCCTTCAACATACTTTGCAAATGATTCCAGTATCATGGCTGCCTGTTCCGAGATGAGTTGGGCAATATCGGCTTACGCCCGATGAAAGCGGTGAAGAGCTAGGAGATGAATTCGCTCAGATGTCTGTTGAACCACTCGGCGCGCTCGTACTGGAGCCAGTGAGCGGCCGCTTGCACCGACGCACGATTCCTTGCGGAAAGGCTGTGAATCCAGCCCTCGCGCGCAGCCACCTCGTGAGCCTGATGCGGATCCTTCGAGCCGAGTACCAGCCATACCGGCGCCTGAACTCTTTCGATAAGCGCCCGGGTAGGATTGCTGCGGGCAATGGGCCGGGTCAGAACCCGGGTTGCGCGAACGTGCCGCGCCGCGAGCGCCGTGAGTTCCGGTGTCACCAGCGATGGATCCGACAGCATGATTTTCTTCAGCGAGACTTCCACGCCGCCCTCCATGCCCACACTGCGAGCGACCTCGGCAGCCTCTTTCTGAATCTGGCTCAGTGAGGCCGAAACCGGCCCCATGCCCGCGGGATTGACCAGTGTGAGCGTGCGAATCCGCTCAGGCCTGCTCGCCGCCATATATCCGGCAACGCAACTGCCGAACGAGAATGCCACGAGGTCGAACTGCCCGACGTCGAGTTCGTCCAGCAAATCGAAGACCCGTTGCCCGGCAACTTCGAGCGAGAAAGTTTCGGCGGGAGCCGACGATGCGCCGAAGCCCGGAAGATCGGAGGCAATCACTCGCCGCCCTTGCGCGAGTGCCTCGAGGTTGGCTATCCAGTGATACCAGCCGCCGTGCCCGCCGTGAACGAAGACAACCGGCTGGCCCTTGCCGAGGTCCACATAGCTGAGGCTCCCGTTCGCCGCGGTCTGTTGCCTCGCCTGTCGCGACAGTCGCTCGAAGGCCGCCGCGATCATGACTCCACCGTCGAACGCTCGATGCGCTTGCCGTTGGTTTCGGCCATTACCAGGTAGGTGACCAGGCTTATCGCCGACCCCACGCATACGTAGATCAGAAAGAACCGTTCCAGGCTGCGCTCCTGAAGCCAGGTCATCAGATACGGCGTCGTTCCACCCAGCACGGCGACAACGAGATTGAACGGCAAGCCGATGCCCAGCGCCCGCACGTCGGTGTCGAACAGCTCGGCCATTACCGCCGGTGCGATGGACGTGTACAGCGCATAGAGCACCATGCCGAACAGTTCGACGCGCAAAATGGACCAGAAGGTATCGCCGACCGACAGTACGACCGGATAGAGAAACACCGTGTACGCTGCGGCCATCACGATCAGTTGAGGGCGGCGGCCGAACCGGTCCGAGAGCATGCCAAACAGCGGTTGAACCACCGTGAACGCGATGAGGCTCCAGGTACTGGCCGCGTAGGCGGTCGCGGGCAGCGCACCCGAGCGGTGAATCGCATACACGGGAACGTAGACGATGAAGAGATAGAAGGCGAAAGCGCCAAGAATGCTGGTACCGATCAGCGTCAGCACCTCGCGCCGATGATCGGCGAGCAGAGCCCGGATCGAACCGCTGGTTTGCTGGTTCTGCTGTTCCGCGGCTTTCGTAAACGCTTCCGTTTCGGCGACCCGGGTACGCAGCCAGTATCCGAACAGACCTCCGGCGGCGCCGATAACGAACGGTATGCGCCATCCGAAGCTCGCCATCTGGTCATGGCTCAGCGACTGCGTCAGCGCCCAGGTAATGCCTGATGCCAGAATAAGTCCGATCCCGGTGCCGAAAAACAGGAAGCTGCCGTGATAACCGCGTCTATCAGGCGGCGCCGTCTCGGCGAGGAAAGAACAGGCCGCGGCAAATTCGCCGCCCACCGACAAGCCCTGCAACAAACGCGCGACCGTTGCGATGAGCGGTGCGGCAAGTCCAATCGTCGCGTACGTCGGCAAGACGGCAATCATGAGCGAACCGAAGGCCATTGACGTGACGGACACGGTGAGCGCCGTTTTACGGCCGTAACGGTCGGCGACGACACCGAGCAGCCATCCGCCGACTGGCCGCATCACGAATCCGAGTGCGTATACGCCGAAAGCGGCCAGAAGCGCGGAGCTCTGGTTGTCGGCGGGAAAAAGTTGCGCGCCGAAGAAAATGGCGAGATTGGCGTATATCGAGAAATCGAACCATTCGATGGCATGCCCGATACATCCGGCGATGCGACTTCGAAGATACGCTCTGGTCGAGGCCTCCGTTGCCTCGGCTGTGGATAGGGTGTCTGACACATTGTCTCCTTTGAGGCGGTTATCGCTCTTCCGGTGTCCCCTACGTCAATCTGGCTTCAAGACAGCGGATAGGTGCGCAGAGTTTGGCGCGCACAGCCTGCGTTGAACACTTCCTATCGCTCACACTGATGTTCTAAAAAGTCACAGTGCGCAAACGGAACTGCTGCGGCATCGCCGTGCTGGAATGGAAGAGTCGTCAACCAGATCGAGAGGCTCAAACGCGCCACCAGCCTCTGCCTCGCGGGAAATCATACCGACTGCCGGATTTCCCAGAAGTTACCTGATAAACCCACACGAATTAATATTAAAAAATACATAAATACCATCTAAAAAATATTTACTTAAAATCATTTAATCCTTCATAAAAACACCACCATAAAACCGATCTTCATTTTCTTGGCACATGCCCGGCGACTGCTAACATAAACTGAAAATGCAAGCATTTCCGGTTTAAATAAGGCGTTACGATCCGTAAAAACCAGCTGATTCGATGAAATCCATTCGCCTTTCCAGTGCAATCAATCTCCCAACCATTTATTAATACAAATTCAATGCATCAAACATGGAAATTATTCATGCAATGTTAAATATATAGAAAGGAAATCGTTAAAAACGATACCAGTATGTTCGATGCGCAGTCATTAGCCGGGCCGGAAAAATCACACGCGAACCGTCGTCGCATCCAACCGGCCACGGCACCTTTTCTAACACGTTGCGAGACAGGAATTCCATGCGCGGACTGATCCCTTCCCTGTGTACGGTCGTATTGCTCGCGACTCATTGTGCCGCCGCGATGGCGGGCTTTCAGTCGAACATCACGAACCTCTCCGATGACATCGTGTATGACATCAGCGAGAACGGCGCCAGTACGCGGACCGTTGCGAGACGCGTGCGGATCAATACCGAGCAGGGTGTCGCGCAGAGCGGGCAGATTTCGCTGCGTTACAGCGAATCGCAGCAGAATCTGAAGGTCGAGGAGGCCTACACCACGACGAAAGATGGCGTGCGTCTCGATGTCACGCCGGACAGGATATTGACGCAACAAAGCCCGAAAAGCGCAGGCGCGCCGATGTTCGACGACGACAAGGTCAAGGTCATCGTATTTCCCGGCGTCGCGGTCGGCGCCGTGCTGACGCTGCGCTACGAGTTAACCCGGAACAAGCCGCTGTTCCCCGGCCAGTTCTCGATGAGCGAGTACTTCAGCAACGCGATTCAGCGAGATTCGATGCGGTTGACCGTGCATGCCCCGGCGTCGATGGCACTTCACGCGGATGCAATCGGGCTCGATGGCGGGCGGGTCGACACCAACCAGCCTGACCGGCAAGTGTGGCAATGGACGCTGACGAATCGTCCCGCGCATCCGCCCGAGTTCGGTTCGGTCAGCAATCTCGACTACAGTCCGCGTGTGGTAATGACGACCTTCCCGGACTTTGCGGCTGCCGGCGCCGCCTATCTGGAGCGTGCGCGTCCGAAGTCGGCTGTCACACCGGCGATCCGATCCCTTGCCGACCGTCTCACGCAAGGTGTCGACGATCCGCGACGTCAGGCGGAAATTCTGTACGACTGGGTCAGCACGCACATTCGCTACGTCGCGATCAATCTCGGCACGGGCAGCGTCGTGCCTCACGAAGCGGATGCGATTCTCGCGTCCGCCTATGGCGACTGCAAGGACCATGTGACGTTGCTGGAAGCGCTGCTTGCGGCGAAAGGCATTGCCAGCGCGCCGGTGCTCGTCAATCTCGGCACGATGTACTGGCTGCCAGGCGTTGCCGATCCGCTCGCGGTATTCAATCACGCGATCACGTACTTGCCGGCCTTCAAACTGTTCGCCGATTCGACCGCGGAAGTTGCCCGCTTCGGCGTGCTGCCGGGTTCCGAACTCGGCAAACAGGCACTCCTGACGGATGATGGTACAGGCGCGGCCCACGTCATCACGCTGCCGCTGTCGACGCCCGACACCGGACGTGTGCAGGTCACCACGAAGATTTCGCTCGACGCGCAAGGCAACGGCTCCGGAACGAGCCGGATCGACAACACCGGTACGTTCGACTGGGCGGCGCGCCGGATATTGACCCCGTTGCCGCCCGGCACCGAGTCGCAATTTGCCGCACGCATGCTTACGCTAACGGGGCAGGACGGCTACGGTACCTATCTGCACGGCGATTTGCTCGATTTGCGCAAACCGTTCCAATACGAGACGCGCTTCACGTTGCCGGATTATGCGCAGCTACCGGGCCCGGGCGCTTTTCAGGTGCCGCTCGGCCTCGGCAGTTTTTCCGGAATCAGTACCGCGTTCGAGACGATCATGGTCGACACGCGCGACTTCGCGATGCCGTTCCCCGGACGCCACGTGATGGAAACCACGACCATTACGCTGCCGGAGGGCATCACGGTGCCAAGGCTGCCACGCCCGGCCGAAATCCGCTCCCCGCTCGGCACCTATACCTCGTCGTACCAGACCGACGGCCGGACCGTCACCATTACGCGCAACCTCGACATCAGTCTGCCGACCGCGCTGATCGAGCCCGCCCAGTATCCTGCGTTCCAGCAATTCGGGCGGGCAGTGAGGCGGGACTTGCGCACCGTACTCGTCTATTGACGGTACTGACGTGGTCCCACGGGATTAAGACCTGGCTCTGGCGCGCCGACGAAGCGAGAACGAAGCGATCCGTCTAACCGGGCTCGTACAGGGCGAGTGGTCGATTCAACACGTTTCGCGCCATCGACCACTCGCCTGAAGCCCGAAGCCCGAACGCATCACTCCCGCACGACGGCCGACCGGCGCAGCACAGAGCGGCCGAGCCCCTGCGCAACGCCCACACCGAGCAAGGCAGTACCGCCGCCGAGCAGGTGATAAAGATGCAGGTTTTCGCCGAGCAACACGATCGCGATCAGCGCGGTAGCAATCGGCAGCACGTTCATGAACAGCGCGCAACGGTTCGGGCCGAGATGCCTGACGCCCTGCATCCACAGATACGGAAGCACGACCGAAGCGAGCACGCCCGCATACAGGATCAGCGGCACGCTCGCGCGCGTCGGCAACGCTTCGGCGGCCGGCAGGCGCAGCAGCATCGGCAGCATGAAGACGAGCGCGAACAGCGCCTGCAGGTACGTCGATTGCCAGGTCGGCAGACCGACGTGCCAGCGCTTGAGCAGCACGCCATACAGCGCGTAGGCGAGCGCTGCGAAGATCATCAGCAGATCGCCGAGATGCACGCCGTTCGCGAGCAGCGTCGCCGGATTGCCTTGCGTAATCAGATAGACCACGCCGAGCAACGACAGCATTCCGCCGCCAACCATACCGGACGTCGGCGTTTCGCCGAGCAGCACCGTACTCGCGACCATCGTCATCAGCGGTACGAGCGCGGTGATGATCGACATGTTGGTCGCGGTGGTGGTTTTCGCCGCTTCGTACGACAGGCTCTGGAACAGCGCCATCGCGAGAAAGCCGAGCACCGCGAGTTTCGGCAGTTGCGGCACGATCGCCGCGCGGTTGCGCCACGCCGGCTTCAGCGTAAATGCGCTCATCAGCGCGACGGCCAGCAGCAAACGGTAAAACGTGATCGCCGACGGGTCGATCGTGTGCGCCGACAGCTTCGAGACGATCACGTTGCCGGCCCACAGCAGGATTGCCACAAACGGAAACAGGAAATACGATCTCTTCATGTCTTGCTCTGCTTTGATGTCGTTGATTGATATCGTTGAGACGGGATCGAAGCGGTGCGTTGATCGCTCGTGGACGCGGCTCGCGCACGGCTTCAGGGTGAAGTACCATCGTGCGCCCGCGGCCTCGCGGCTGTCTCACGTCAAAAAGTCTTTACCTGTCGTGAAACGGTCAAGTGAGCGGTCAAATAAGCAGTCAAATGAGAGATCACGCAGGCGATCGAAAGCGCACTCGACCGCGCATCCATCTGCCTGTTTCCATACCCTGTTGCCAGCACGAATGAACACGCGAACCCATTCCGATGCGCGCGGCGCGACCGACACGCCTGTCGCGCCCAACGCTCACGTGCCGTTCGAAAGCACGCCGATGCCGGTCTCGGCGATGGCGGCCTGGTATCCGCACGGCACCGTGATTGCCGCGCACCGGCATCGGCGCGCGCAGTTGCTGTATGCAATCGAAGGCGTCATGCAGGTCGAATCGGCGACCGGCTCGTGGGTCGTGCCGCCGACGCGCGGCGTGTGGCTCGAACCGGAAGTCGACCATTCGGTACAGATGAGCGGTGACGTGAAGATGCGCACGGTATTCGTCGAGCCGGGCGCGGCCGCGCATCTGCCGGCGCGCAGTTGCGTGGTCGAAGTGCATCCGCTATTGCGCGAGCTGATTCTCGCGGCGATCGACATACCGCTCGACTACGCGGCAGGCTCGCGCGACGATCATCTGATGCAGTTGCTGCTCGCGGAGTTGAATGCGGTGCCGTTGCTGCCGCTTTATTTGCCGTGGCCCGCCGAGCGTCGGCTGCGCGAAGTCTGCGACAGTCTGCTCGCCGCCCCCGACGACAACCGCACGATCGGCGCATGGGCACGCACGCTCGACGTATCGGAGAAGACTTTTCAGCGCTGGTTTCAGCGCGAAACCGGCATCACGTTCGGACGCTGGCGTCAGCAGGCGCGTCTGCTGCTCGCGTTGAAGCACCTCGCTCATGGAGAGAAGATCATCGCAGTCGCGATGAATCACGGCTACACGAGCCAGAGTGCGTTCGCCGCGATGTTCAAACGGCACTTCGGGGTCGTGCCGTCGGCGTTTTACGCGTAGTGGCGTAGTGGCGCGTGGGACCAGCGAGGGCTCGACGGCGACCGTGCGCTGTATCCCCGAATGCTGACGCATGCACGCGTCGGCGCGCGGTCTGTGCAATCTGGGGGGCCCGCTTTCTTCGCAATCTTCTTTGCAAGCTTGGGGTTGGATGGGGAAGTTTGAGGTTGACGCATAGCGGGCTTGACCGTTAGTTGCGTTAAAAAGCAAGCGTCTCTTGCCCCCGATAGATGCCCTTCACTGTTCGACTGGTATGCCATGTGTCGTCAGGGGCGATCTGCACCGAGCCTGGCTCTCTCAGATCAGGCCCATGCCGCGACCGAATGCGACGCACTGCTGACGGCCTCGATCGGCTTCGATCTCTCACGCAGACAAGCTCGCAAGAATCCGTGAAAAATCGACACGCTTGCCGATGCCCGGGAAAACTCGCAACGCCAGTCGACGTGCAACCCTTGCTGCGCGTCGACTGGTGCACCCGGCCTGGCTTGTGATCCGATTAATGGACGCCGCTCACCACTGCATCGCCGCCCCCACGCCGACTGTCGTCCCCGCCGCGCTGGTGCCAAAGCCGGCCTTGACCTTGATGCTCTCGGAAATGCGAGCCGTTCCGCCAATGGCAACGGCCTGATATCCCCGATAGCCGGCGGTGCCCACTCCCAATGAAAGCGTCTTGCCCGGATCGACTTCGGGAATCATGGTCAGGGCCGTCGCCGCGGCGATCCCGGCATACGCATAGCGCGCGGTCGAATTGATGCCGTCCTGCAGTTGGGCGGCACGCTGGTCTGTATAGGCATTCGCCTGAGCAAGACCGGCATTCAGCTGCTGGACGTTCACGGCGTCGGTAGGCAGCGTGCCGGCTGCAACGTTCGCGACCTGCCTCTGGTTCGTCGCCGATCCCACTGAGACGACGTTGGTTCGCCCCCCGTCGTCACTGTTCGCACCGAGTGCCACGGAATTGTTGCCGGTCGCGCTCGCCCCGCTGCCTAACGCTGTCGAGTTATCGGCTGCGGCAGTCGAATGGCCGCCCGTTGCCGTGCTATTGGCACCCGATGCGACCGATCCCGAACCGCCGGCTGCGGAGTTAGGCCCGGTGGCGCCCGGTGGGATCTGCGGTCCGACGGGGTTGGAGGAAAAATCTCCGCCCCCGCCGGTTTGCTGCTTGATGAGCTCGGTGAGGTGTGTGGCAACGGCGTCGAGCTGGCTCACGTTGACCGCATCGTTTCCGGCACTGCCGCCCGCCACGCCTGTGATCTGCCGGTTGCCGACGTTCACTTCGCCCGCCGACGATTGCGGGCTGCTGAGCCCGTACGCGATGTAATTGCTCAGCGCACCAACCGTGGTCACCGAACCGGCGCCGAGCGCCACACTGTTCGCGAACGATGCCGTCGAGCCCGCGCCCAGCGCGAGCGAATCCACGGCGCTGCTGTTCGCGCCGGAACCGACAGCCACGGCGCCCGATTGCGTCGCGCTGGCCAGCGAACCCTGCGCCACGGACTGCGCGCCACTGGCGTTCGAGCCACTGCCGATTGCGATCGCGTCGGCCTGATTCGAGTTCGCGGCCTCGCCTATCGCCACGCCGCCAGGCGCCGTAGCGTTCACGATGGCGCCGTTGCCGATGCCGATACCGTTGTCGCCGTTGACGACGGTGGTCGGCCCAACCGCGATCGATTCGGCCCCCACGGCCAGCGAATCCACGGCGGTCGAATTCGCATGGAAGTATCGTGTGCCGGTCGCGGCGAATGCAGACAGCGCGCCGGCAAGTTGCCTGATGGTGACGGCGTCCTGGGGCTGGGTGCCGTCGGCCACGTTCGTCAATTGGCGAAACGTACCGGTCGTCGCGTTCCCGAACGACACCGCGCCAAGGAGCGTGAGGTCGGATGTGTTGTACGGGATCGCGTGACCGCCGTTTGGAATCTCGCCGACGCCGGGCACGACCGGGCGGTCGGCCACCGAGCCGGAACCAATGGCGACGCTGTCGGCGACGGAAGCCACGCTCTGCGGTCCGAATGCCAATGAGTTGATTGCCTGTGCCTGCGCGCCGGTTCCGGCCGCGAAACTGTCTGCACCGCTCGCGATCGCCAGAGGGGCAATCGCGATGCTGTCGATGCCGGTCGCCTGGCTGTCCGCAGCGGTCGAATTCGAGCGGAAGTATCGGATACCGGAGCCGTCATTGATATCGCCGACGGCGTTCTGCAGGTTGGTGAGATCTGTGTCGAGCCCGGTGAGTGCGGCACCGACGTTGTTGAAGATCGTGCCGCCGATGGTGTAACTGGGTGCGGAGACGCCGACGCCTGGTGTGTAGGTCGAGCCGCCGCCCAGTGCTGCGGCGACCGAAGTTCCGGTCGCGTTGCCTGCGCTGGCTACCGAGAAGAGTTGCGAGCCGTTCACTGCATCGGTCGAAGTCGCTGAGAGCACGCCTGCGGCGACGTTCTGGATCTGCCGCTCGCTGCCTGCTGCGCCTACCGACACCACCGAAACCGGGGCAGTGGCCGCGGCCGTACCACCGCTCAGGTCGAAGGCGCCTGTGTGCGGCGCGGCGGTGCTCGACCCGGCGCCTAGCGCCACGTCGCTGGCATTGTTTGCGGTGGCACCATTGCCGATCGCAACCGACGAGGGTCCCGTCGAGACGGAC
>Ga0154001_1000349_pt1 | contig 14695 bp, 24 predicted proteins | sample TSNJ085MetaG_FD_104699 | JGI IMG/M metagenome (GOLD analysis project Ga0154001, IMG submission 104699) | Attine ant fungus gardens microbial communities from New Jersey, USA - TSNJ085 MetaG | ecosystem: Host-associated > Fungi > Mycelium > Unclassified | place: USA: New Jersey, Wharton State...
CGCAATCACAGTGGGGATTGTCGCTTCACCAGTACTACAACCGGACGCCGTACTGGGTGGTCGGATGAGATGAGGTCGGGTAGGGATTCCGTCGCACCGGCAGTCGCATGGTCACGGAATCGAGCATTCGGAGTCGTTCGCGCCGCGCTGCGGTGCAGAGGCGGCTAGAGTCGCTTCAGATCGGGCAGCAGGCGATCGAATTCGCGCTTGACCACGCCGTAGCATTCGCACACGCGCTCTTCGAGCCCGGGCCGGTCCAGCACCTCGATATGGCCGTAGTTGTAGCGGATGAGACCCGCGTCCTGCAGCTTCAATGCAGCTTCCGTCACGCCCGACCGGCGCACGCCCAGCATGTTGGCGATCAGCTCCTGCGTCATGCGCAGCTGGTTCGAAGGCAGGCGGTCGAGGCTGAGCAGCAGCCAGCGGCACAGTTGCTGATCGATCGAGTGATGCCGGTTGCACACCGCGGTCTGGGCCATCTGCGTGATGAGCGCCTGCGTATAGCGCAACAACAGGCGTTGCATCGAATTACCGCGCCGGAATTCTTCTTTCAGGATACGCGCGTCGAGGCGGTAAGCTTGCCCCGCGCTTTGCACGACGGCGCGACTCGGGGTCGTTTCGCCGCCCATGAACAACGACACGCCAATCATGCCTTCATGACCGACGATCGCGATTTCAGCGGACGAGCCGTCCTCCATCACATACAGCAACGAAACGATCGACGTGGTCGGAAAAAAGACGTGATGAAGCTGGCCGCCCGACTCGTACAGCACTTTTCCCAACGGCATCTCGACGAGCGTCAGGTGTTCGGCGAAGTGGGCGCGCTCGTTTTCGGGCAGCGCGGCAAGCAGGTGATTTTCGGTAAGGGGCGGGTTGTCCTGCATGTGTGGCTCCTGCGCTTGCGTCCGGCTGACGATCGAGCATCCGGCAGACGTGGGCGCTGCGGGAATCGGCGGAAGACGGCAATGTGTCCCTTTTCTCGATGAGTGCGGGATGGCCGTTCGAATACGAGCCTACCTTCGAAAATTATAGTGCCGACACATGTCTCATCAAGGTGCGCGCAATCTCGCGCGCTCGATACGGAACTGATATTTCACGGAGCGGGTGACGGGAAATCGCGGTCGCCAGCCCTACCCGGTGTCGACCGCGGAACGGTATGCCGCGATGACTCGCGTGCGTCCGGTACGTTGCCGGACAAGCGCCGCGCACGAGCACGCCTATGTGCGTATCAGGTGTGTTGAACCCTGATCTGCCGCCGCGCCATCGGATCGACGTGTTGGCCGGTTCGTTCGTCCAGCAGGCCTTGAGCGTGAGCGCTACAGCGCCGTCAGCTTCGTGATCTTCGTTCCTTCGAGCGTCACACCGGCCATCAACCCGCTGTTCGTCAGGACGAACGCTTCGATCGGCGCGGTCGCGGTGCTGGTGTCGACATTGCCGTTCGCGCCGACTTTCAGTACCGCCACCGATGCATCGCCGCCCACCGACCAGCCTTCGCTGTTACGGAAGCGATCAAGCGCATCCGCGGTCATGAACAGGAAAATGATGGCTTTTGATTGCGCGCCGATCTGCAGCCCGATCGAGCCGGTCGTGGTGCTGTAGTACCCAACCGTGTTGCCGGCAACGCGCAGCGATCCTTCGCCGTACTGGCCGCCGAGGACGAAGCCGGCCGCGATGACGGACGGGAACACCAGCACGCCACGCGCCTTGCCGACGAGCTCATGCGAGCCGTTCGCGCTGGTGTAAAGACGTGCAAGGGTCGCGTCGACACCTGTATCAATTGAGTGGCGTTTGTCGGCCTGGTGGCCGCTGGCGTCGGATGTGCCGGTTGTCGTGCAACCCGAAACCGCAAGGGAAATGGCAAGGATGGATCCCGGCGTACCCAATATGAATGTTCGTCTCAGCATCATCGTCTCCTGGTGGTTGATGGCGTTTTCGACGCTACGCCAGGGCGGCCGCGGACGCGGTACGACAGCGTACAAAGACGCAACATCCGCCTTGGCCCGCGTCTCGTTCAGCTTTGCAGCACGCCCGCCGTGTGGGCGGAATGTCGATCGTCGGCGCGTGTCACGTCCGGCGTGTCGATTTTGGCAAGCCGACGACGGAGATGGCCCGTGTCGGTCGATGTCGCGCAACCGGTACGGCAACGTATGTCAAATCGTATTGCAAAGAATCACGATGGCGACAAGGCGCGACCACCCGTCCGCCTCCACAAGCGTCCTTCACCGTACAGACACGCAATCTCGCCGACAGGAGGATGTCTCGCGCAATCATCCACTCGTGCACGATCTGTTCACGAACATCGACGTGGTTCACATCTGTGGAGAATGATTCCGTCATTCGTCTCCGGTCGATCAAACGAAGCGTCACACTCGGATGCGACTGGTAAGGAGAGCAACATGCGTTCATCTACCTATGTCTGTCTTACGGCTATTGCAACCATGCTTGCAGGATGTCTTTGGGTACCCGGCGACGGCTATCGTGGTGATCGAAGCGGAGGGTATGGCGGTTCGTATGGAGGTGATCACGAAAGCGGGTGGAATCAAAGTGGCCCTTCCCGCGACCATATGAATCACTCCGGGCATGCCGACGACCAGGGCGCGCATGGGTCCGGGCAACGGGAAGGATGGTAGGTCGGCTGCGGGCATCACATGAAACAGGCCGACCATGTTCCTTCAGGCACGTTTCGTCGTGACCGATGTCACGACTTCGCAATGGAAAGCTGTCCCGGCGCAGCTCGATCGGCGGCACGCCGCACGCCTTCACGGTGGTGCCCTCGGTCAATCACTTCGGGTACCGAACCACGTCTGGTACGCGGCATGAATAGTGGATTCGCTCCTGCAATCAACAGTTGTCGCGCCGCTCCGAGCGTTTATGGAATACGACATGGTTCCGTCTGAAAAACTCAACAGCGATGTCGATAGCCAGGCCGACTCGTGGCTGACGAAGCTCGGACCTGGACTGATCACCGGTGCGGCGGACGACGATCCGAGCGGCATTGCCACCTATTCGCAGGCGGGTGCGCAATTCGGCTTCGACATGCTGTGGACCGTCCTGTTGACCTATCCGCTGATGGTCGCCATTCAGGTCGTGAGCGCGAGGATCGGCCTGGTGAGCGGCCATGGTCTCGCGACGAATCTGCGACGTCATTACCCGCGGTGGCTGCTGTATGGCACCGTCATCCTCCTGCTGGTGGCGAACACGATCAATATCGCGGCCGACCTGACGGCCATGGGCGCAGCCGTCAATCTACTGGTCGGCGGCCCCACGCGGGCTTACACGGTCGGATTAGGCGTGTTCTCGCTGGTGTTGCAGATGTTCGTGCCGTACCGCAGGTATGTCCGCATCCTCAAGTGGCTCACCCTGGCGCTGTTCGCCTACGTCGGCGTGATCTTTGCGGTCCAGATCCCATGGGCGACTGTGGCGCTGCGCACGGTACTTCCGCACGGCTCGTGGAGCACCGGCTACGTCACGACGGTAGTCGCCGTGTTCGGCACGACCATCAGCCCGTACCTGTTCTTCTGGCAGGCGTCACAGGAGGTCGAGGAACTGCAGGCGAAGAAGGGGCAGCAGGCGCTGACGAAAATGCCGTCGCAAGGGCCGGCAAACTTGAGCCGCATCCGCCTTGATACGTCGATAGGAATGGCATTTTCCAATCTCGTTGCGTTTTTCATCATTCTCACGACTGCGGTTACGCTGCATGCGCACCATATCACCGACATCCAGACGTCGGCGCAGGCCGTCTCCGCATTGAAACCGATCGCCGGCCAGTTTGCGTTCCTGCTCTTCAGTTTGGGCATCATCGGCACGGGGCTGCTCGCGCTGCCGGTGCTGGCCGGCTCGGCGGCCTACGCGATGGCTGGCACGTTCAAGTGGAAAAACAGTCTCGCGCTCGAGCCGCAACTGGCGAAACGGTTCTACGCGATCATCGTGCTCGCGACGGTCGTGGGCCTCGCGCTCGATTTCACGTCGATCGACCCGATCAAGGCGCTGTTTTGGAGCGCGGTCATCAACGGCGTCACGTCGGTGCCGATCATGGTGCTGATGATGCTGATGGCGTCGAACCCAAAGGTCATGGGCACCTTCGTCACGCCCGTGCTGCTGCGGTGGGTGGGGTGGCTTTCAACCGGTGTGATGGGCGCCGCCGTGATCGCGATGTTCGTTTTCATCTGAGCATCGGCTCCGATCGTTCCTTTTCTCGGCCCGGTACGGCGCCGTACCGACTTCGTCTCCCGGCTGCGCGCATCGTTGCGACTCGTTCTCCCTCTTCAATGCACCGGGCGCTCAGCGTGAGCGGCAGGTGCGCAGCGGGTAGGGCGGCCAGAGGCGACACCTGTCCGGCACGTAACCGTTCATATCGCGTGACCGGTGCGTGCTGTCCATCGCGGCGAGCCGGCGATCCGCGCCGGCGTCCCGCGAAATGAACCCAGGAGGGAATCATGACAATACTAGACCCGACCCATCGGCCATCGACCAGCGATACAGGTGCGGCGATTGTCGGCAGTGGGGCCGGCGACGGGCCCGGCCCCAACGTGATGGAAGCCGATACGCTCAAGGGAAACAAGCTCTTCACGTCCGACAGGCTGGAGATCGGGAAGATTTCAGACATCATGCTGGACGTACGCAGCGGCCGGGTTGCCTATGCCGTGCTGTCAAGCGGGGGCTTTCTCGGCATCGGCGGAAAACTTTACGCCATTCCGTGGAGTGCGCTGACCCTGGACACGGACGAAAAATGCTTCCGGCTCGACGTTACCGCAGACCACGTGAAAAATGCCCCCGCGTTCGACAAGGACCATTGGCCATCGATGGCGGACGAGCAGTGGGGTTCGTCGCTTCACCAGTTCTACAATCGGCAGCCGTACTGGGCAGCGACCCGAGACGTCGCCATGAATCGTCCGTCCGCACATTGAAACGCCCTTGCCAAACGGTAAAAATATGGATATCTGATGATTTTCATCGAATACCGATTTACCGGTCGGACGGTGTCATCACCTGACGGCAACAGATAGCAGCAGCATCCACAGATCAGTTACGTATTGGAGCTCTACCATGAACAAGGATCAAGTCAAGGGAACTGCGGAGAAGGTCAAAGGCAAGGTGAATGAGGTCATTGGCCGTGCCACGCACAACACGAAACAGGAAGTCAAAGGCGATCTCCAGCAAGCAGCCGGCCAGGCGCGCAAGAATCTTGGCGACGCCAAGGAAGCTGTCAAAAAAACCTGATTGGGCACAGAGGCTTCACGAGGGAGCTATTCCCCTCTCGCACGGTGCTTCCGCATCGTGCCAACCTCACTGCGGCTACTACCGTACAGACATCCGCTATTGGATGTGAGAATGTGAGAACGTCGAGTTGCGTCCTTCGCGCATCGGGTTCCCTGCCCCGTCGCGGGGTGCGCCTTCGAACCAATAACCGGCTCAATCGCGCAAGTCTTTGCTGCGACAAAACGCCGGGTATCGCTGGAAGCTTCGCCCGCGTGGCTTCGTGGCCCACAAGCCGCGCAGCAGATCACGTCGGCGTCTAACTTGAGGGGTGTACAACATTGTCTGGCTCGTTGGAGCCGTGGTCATCGTTCTGTTCGTCCTCGGCTATTTGGGATTGAGATAGGGCATCTCGTTTACGTGCTCGTCACGCGATGGCTGGTCAACGACCGCGATCAAAACGATCCAGGTCGCGACAGCCATCGTTTATCGCAGGAAGCAAAATGAAAGCACTCAGGATCATCGGCTATGCGGGACTCGTGGCTGTCGCGATCATGCTGCTCGTCGCAATGTGCGCGATCCTGGAGGACGGCATGATTTCTCACGATGCGCAGCGACAGGGACTGACCGGCAACACGCTTTCCATCCCCGAATCGCCGAATCACTTCGGTTAAGTCGCCCGCCACCGGCTGACCGTTCCCGACTTGTCTTGAGTGACCCCGGTATGCGGAGGGTGGAGGCGCATACGTCATTGTCGATGTCCGCATGGATCGAAAATCGGCATGCCGTTTTCAATCGACGCTTGAGACCAAGACAGCGTCGCAACAGGCGATCTGTGACCGCCCCCACGATGCGACCGCATCACTGCCGTTCTCCCATGGGTACGGCAGCGTACCGACTCCCGGGCTGCTCACGCATAGGGTAGGTTGAGTTGACTGGTACGCATGCCACGACAGTTCGGATGTGTCCTCCAGCCGCATGCCCGGTACGCGCACCGAGCACACATCGACACCGGGGGAGCCTCGCCATGGCACGTCGACGCGCATCGTACATGCGTCGCACTTCCAATGTCATCTCGTCGACAGCAATGGATACCGGGGCCGAAAGCCGGTGCTGCTCGAGGCGATGCGCAGTGTGATACGGCAATGATCCAGGCTGGGCATAGCGCGGAAACCAGCGCGCATTTCAGCCCGAAACGCTGCTCGAATCGAGAATGTTTTCGGCCCGAATGACGGCGGGCGATTGCAGGCGAGGCGCGCATCGTCCAGGCTCGGAACAGAGCCGGATCGGCGCGCGCTTCGCACCGTCACGCTGGCCGGCGACGCTCGCCGGCATTTCGTGCAACGAATACCGGAGCTGATCATGACACCTGTTTCTCCCAGCAATCCACTTCCGAGCAACGGCAGCGGCGCACGCATCATCGGTCGCGCAACCACCACAGGCGGGCCTGGTCCTGATGTCATGGCGGCAACCACGCTGACTGGGGATAACGTCTTGTCATCCGATGGCAAGGAGATCGGGAAGGTCGTAGACATCATGCTAGACGTTGGCAGCGGCCGGATCGCGTACGCCGTGCTGTCGTGTGGCGGTTTCCTCGGGATAGGCGACAAACTTTTCGCGGTGCCGTGGAGCGCATTCACCCTCGATACCGGCAAGAAATGCTTCCGGCTCGACGTAACAGAAGAACGGATGAAGAGCGCATCCGGATTCGACAAGGACCATTGGCCGGCGGTGGCGGATTCGCAATGGAGCGGGGCGCTTCATTCGGGTAATACGCCGCCGATGTAGCGGCACGTCAGCAGGAGGCTCGGCCGGCATTCCGCCATGCACGCGCCAGCGTGACTGCGGAATGCGGTGAGCGATTGCTGCTTTTTCACATTCTGCCGTATCGCGTGCATCGCTCGATGCGCTCATCGCGACGGGCGGCAGGTCATCCAGCCAGCAGCTGTGACCGGAGCATTCGCAATGAACAAGGATCAAGTCAAGGGCGTCGCGGAGAAGGCAAAGGGCAAGGTCAACGAGGAAATTGACCGAGCCACTGGCGACACGAAGCAGGAAGTCAAAGGCGATGCCCAGCAAGCAGTCGGAGAAGTGCAGAAGAAGTACGGCGACGCCATGGAAGCGATCAGGAAGCAGGCGAAGCAAGCGAAGAAGACGCATTGATCGTTGCGTCGGCCGCGACAGATGGATGCCGCGATACTGCGGCATCCATCGCCGCACAATCGCCGCAGTCGGGCGTTACCTCGTATCGCAGATTGCAGGACAGAACGTAGGGGCGCAGGTTTTTCACCCAACTTATTGGCGCCGGGCAAGCCCGTGCGCGCCGCGACGCGCTGCGACATCCGCCAGCCGCGTCGACGAAAGAAATGTCTCGCGTTCGATCAGCCTAACGTGCATGCCGTCGCGAGCCGGAGCAGATCGATGAGTGCATCTGCCGGAAGCCCAACCAGCCACGCGCTACGCAAGGCGGCGCTGATGGCGTCGATGCTGATGGCGTGCAGCCTGCCATGCCTGGGAGGGACGCCTGCGGACGGTGCGGACGAGGCGGCCAACTTGCGAGAGGCTTACCGGCAACTGATTCCCCGGCTCGATCACAACCAGTTCGAGCGCCCGTTGTATCTCGACTCGGAGGAATCGTCTTCCACGCTCAAGGGCGAGGTCTACGCGGTGATGGCCTACCCGTTCGCGACCGTCAACGGCGCGTTCAATGACCATTCGCGAGGCCCGTTGAACCGGTGCGACGCAATAATCCTGCACCCCAATATCAAGTATTGCCGTGCTGCCGACGCCGGCGGCGGCGGCAATACGCTGATCGTGAACGTCAGCAAGAAGGAAGTTGCCGAGGAGCTCAGCACGACTTACCGGGTGCAATTCGAATACGACGCGGCGACCACCGGCCCGGGATACCTGCAGGTCAAGCTCCATGCGGACCGGGGACCATTGAACACTCGCGATTATCGGATCGCGCTGGAAGCGGTGGCGCTTGGCGACAACCGCACGTTCCTGCATCTGACCTATGCCTATAGTTACGGCGTGATCGGGCGTCTTGCGATGAAAACCTATCTGGCCGCCTTCGGTCGCGGCAAGGTCGGCTTCACCAACATCGCCAATCCGTCCGCGGCTCAGGCGGAATACATCGGCGGAATGCGCGGCCTCATGGAGCGCAACACGATGCGCTACTACCTGGCCATCGATGCGTATCTCGGCGCGCTGTCCAGCCCGCCCGACAAGCGACTCGAGCAACGCCTGACCGACTGGTTCGACGCCAGCGAGCGATATCCGCGACAACTGCATGAAATGGATAGGCAACAGTACATGTAGGTGAAATATGACGAATACCTGCGGCAGCAGACCAAGCAGTAGCGCTGGGGACGAGCCTGCGAGATACGCGAGCGCCAGCGCCGGTGCACTGCGATTCGTCATAGAAATCGTTTCGCAAATCGGAGGTTGGCGGTGCGGTTCGGCTTCGAGTGATCGGGCGCACGTTCGGACCAAGCGCCGGGGTCCCTGTGGCCAGAGCGCGCAGGACGACTCGGGATGCGACGCGTTACGTCGCTTACGGCCGGGCGTCGTCACCGAAACGGAGAGCCACCATGAATGCCATCACACGGGGTCTATCCGCCGCGCTTGTCGCCGCGGCATTCGCGGTCGGCGCGTGGGACAACCTGAACTCCGCGGTTCTCCTCTGCATCATCGCCGTCCTCATCGCGCTGTCCGTTCGGGGCGCTAACGTGTTGGAGAAGTTCGTTATCCTGCGGATCAGAAAGATGCAGAGCGTCGAGGGTGCCGGTTTTTTCATGCGCATCACGATCCCTGACAATGTAGATGCGGGCACCAAAGAACGCATTCAAATCACCTCCTTCAACACCGAACAAGCGCCGACCAAGGACACCGTGCCCGTCAATGTCGACGCCGCTATCTTCTGGCACGTCCATGACGTGCAGAAGGCCACGCTCGCCATTACCGACTATCGGCAAGCCATCGAGCGCGTTGCGCAAGCCTCGGTGCGAGAGATGATCGGGGCGTCGATGTCAGCCTCGCTGTTGTCGGATCGCAAGACGGTCGGCATGCACCTGCGCGACAAGATCGGCAGAAAGATCTCGGATTGGAGCGTGCCTGTCCAACCGGGGCATGTGGTACGGATGACGAGCACGGCGGACCTATCAGGTTCGCGCAAACTGCCATGAGAAAAATCCTCTTCAATGCACTGGCCGCATTCTTTGCGGGCGGAGTCTGGCTTGCCCCTGCGCCGAGCCACGCGTATGCGCTAGACGCTCAGTTCGACTGTAAAACCAACGCGCACGCGTTCATCGTGCGCCTGTTTAATCACGGCTATATCGATCGCGATCCGATGCGGGTCGAACAGAATTCGATCAACGCATTCCGGCCTACAAGTGACGCCGCGCTCACGGTGTTCGGCTTCAACGTCTATGCCGTTTTCGCCTATGAGCAGTATGACGCGCTGTTCAGGCAAGGAAGCGGCCACCCTCTGCCGGGCTCGATTTACGGCGTCGTCGTCAAGGCGCCGATCGAGTCGGTCGAAGAGCATTCTCGGCTTGCGGGCAGCAAGGCCGTCGCGCATGAGGTCATTCCGTTCATTCTCACCGCCATCGTCTGCGCAAGGCCCTGAGACTCGCGCCGCACAAGCCGCGCTAACGGTGCTTGATGTCACGTGGGGAAACGCTTGACGGCGATTGCATGGAGCACCCGTCCGTCACGTGCAGGGTCGCCGCAACTGTGTTGAACCTTTAGTTGCGACTCTTCTGCTCTCGCCCCCCTTCGGGGGGCGTTTGTCATGATCGATTCTCCTCGGATCGCAGTCGTGGCGGTCACGCTTCGTCCTGACCACTCCCATAATCAATCTTGCTCCTTGGGCAACCGAGCACCTTGACTCATATCAAGCGCTATCCGGCGCCGCACCCGAATTGCAGCGCACAACGCCGCAGATCTGCTTGAGCTGCGCCAACGGGTGCCGTCAGCCCCGTGACATCAAGCCCCGCGACATCTCGTTGAACACGAGGGGGCGGAATATGCGGCTGATCGAACCGGATGAACACCGAGACTTTCTAGCGCCGCTGGAGCGCCGTGGTGTGGCAGAGGGCGATTTCGATCTGCAGGAAACGGATACGACTGACCCGAAGGGTGAAGAGAACCTCGGTCTACAGGGTTATGTCACCATAACCAGGTTCTCGACGCAGATTACGAAGGAATACGTGATCGGGGACGAAAGCAACTGGCTGCAGCATTTCAGGCAAGATCTCGAAGCGGGTGCCTTCGATAGACTGGAGTGATATCCCGACGCGCCGCACTTGGGAGGAAGTTCGGTTTATGAAAGTCGCGGACTTCGTGGACGCGGGACTCGTGCGGCCCGATGGCGTCAGTGCGAGAAAGATGAGCGGCACAGTGGGGGCGCTTCCTTTCAGAGGTCGACCGGACCAAGCGGGGGAGCCAGTTCTCAAAAGTGTTGACGGGATCGCTGGGCGTGGCTTGAGGAAGGCGCCGAGACAGACAAAGACGGCTGCAGCATCGATCACCGCACTACTCGCGCTGATGAGCCCGTTGAAGGGCGTGCTTGCTGACTTGCCAGCAGCCTATATTGCCGTCCGCGTCGATCCTGGCGACTCCCTAATTGCTCGGGCTGCTGGCGTGTCACCCGAAGTTCAAATCATGACGCTGGGAGTTCGTCGACCCAATGCGCCTCGAGCCATTCGACGGCCCAGCTTTTCGCAAAGACAATCGCATCCTCGCGCACATCGAAGCCAGCCAGATCTCCGCTCAGTTGCACGTCACACTCACTGCCATCCGAACGATTGATGCTGATCCGCGTGTGTGCCATGTATTCCCCGTCGGCTCTGCGCGGTGTCGGGTCGATATGGAATCGGGTTGAATCGAGCTGCATTTGCCTTCCTCCTTCAGTCGCTGCGGCATCAGTGGCAACTGCGAGTGTTTCGTCGTGAGCGGGATCATCAAATATTTAGGATTGCAATTATATAAGCATGACTCATGGTCCGATTCGAGTCACGCCATTCCGCCTTTGAGAAATAGCGCGTGTATCGATAAAACATCATAAAGGCTTCCTAATCGATTTCATGACGACGATCGAAAATGACGTCATCCAACTCGGCACGAGCGTCATACGGCAGGAACTGCTCGATGACGCCAGAACCATCGTGTCGAATCCATTTAAATAGGTCTTTCCTGTTCATATTCAGTCTCCCGCCGATGCCGGCGTGCCATGCGCCAGGCGTGTTCGAGTCTGTGGTACTGCCGAGAACGCAGAAGCAGGACGGACCGAGGAAGAGATCGGGGCGCGCTATCCAACACGCTCATGTCCTGTAGATACGCATCGATCAGACGCTTCGTATAGGAAGTCGATACGCGTCGCGCTCGTCCACATTGCGCGGTTTCGATGAGAGGCCCGATCACGTTCGGAGGGGGCGCGCCTTGAGTGGTGCGGGAATCGGTAGCGAGTCAGTCAACAAATCCATCCTACGCCCATTGGCGAACTTGTACAGCGAAAGTTCTGCGCGAACCGCTGCATAGGATGCCGCCCCGATTGGGCGCAGGACGGACCCGCTCCGCCACGTGTGAACAATAGCCGATACGCGAGGAGATTGTGTCCTGATGGTATCGTCGAATTTTCAATTAGAAGTTCGAAGCAACTAAAAAACACCGGTCCAATGGGGTACAATCGGGGCCGATCGCGGTTCTCGCGCTGCCACCCGAAATGCTCCGGTCGAAACAGCTTGACAGGGTGTGTGGCCCCGCGTAGGGTCGATGTGTGAAGCCTTCAAGAAGCGCGATTGCTGCTCATCACTAACCGCGGAACGCGGTATTCGTTGTCCTCTCCCTCCTTGATCCTTTTTTCGTGCACCCCTAGCGGGGCGCATATGTTTGTTCAATATCAGGAGAACTCCCATGGATTTCGGTTCCGTCCAGTGGTTCAACGATAACAAGGGTTTTGGCTTCATCACGCCTGACAGCGGCAGCGATGATCTGTTCGCGCACTTCTCGGGGCTTTGCGGCGATGGCTTCAAGACGCTGGACGAAGGTCAAAAGGTCAGCTGCGAGACGAAGCGCGGACCCAAGGGGTTGGAGGATTCGAACATCACTCGTCAGTAATCCACATCATTCTCCGGTCCTGCGTGCGGAATCGGTCACGTAGTCATCGGTCGGGGATTTTTCGCATCCGCCTCAGGTGCCTACAGTCCTGCTGTGGCTACCGTTTCGCCTCAAGACGACCTGCTCGGATATTTGTGAATGTACATCCCAAGGAAGAGGGCGGAGGCGCGTATCTGGCAGCGAACGATCGGACTGCTCATTCATCGTGAATTCGCGATCGACGCATATAGAGGTAACATGCACCATGAGTCAATTGCGCAACAAAAAATCACTCGTGAGACCACGGCGCTCTAAGGATTTGTCGGTACTCAGCGCGGCGCTGAACTGGGTGCCACCCAAGGCACCACCGGGCCGCATACGCAAACACCGCATTCGTATTCTCGATGGCGACTGGGTCTGCTGGAATTGTCAGTCTATGACCTGACCAAAGGGCGTATCAATTTCCGGCACAAAGACGAACGGGCTTAACCCCGTGCGCCGTGAAACCGATTTGCTCGACGCTAACCGTTGGAGTGGCGTTTCGTCACTCATGCAGGGATGCCGGCATCCCACGTCGACATATTCCCTCTGCCCTCATCTGTCGCGGTATGTGGCGCCGGTGCAGGATTGATTGCGCTCGACTATGCAATTTGTTGCTATCAATCACCAGGAGTTCGTCATGAGTATGCGTACCTATCGCGGATTCGAAATATATCCGCTGATTTACCCTCACTTTCACGCGGGCGCTGGCCGTACTCACAACTACGAAGCCGGTTTCGACGCGGCGGTCAAAGTCTGCTTGCGCGGCACTGACACCACGCTGACCCGGAGCCAGACCTTCAAGCTTGTCGACGGTTCGCCATTTGCCAGTGCCGGGGACGCACGCCGGGCCTCACAACGTTACGCAGAAGAAATTATCGACCAGGACCGAGGCGAAAATTGGATGCACGACGCAGTTCTTTGATACGGCTCTTTGTTGAACAGCAATGCATGGGCGCTCGCGTCAATCGGAGACTCGAGCCCCGATCTGAAATTGAGCGAGCCGATGCCATGCTGCCGGTCAACGGGAAGCTCGCGTCGTAACACCGACATTTCTTTTTTTTTTGCTCTCAAAGCAGATCAACGGACGAGCGGCTGTATTGTGCGACTAGCGCGCTACGCGCTGATGGACGTCGCGTTGCCGAGCGACGCTAAGTAGAGACCAATCCGCCGACGCAGATTCAATCGATTCCTTGCACTTTTTTGTGCGCCTCGATTTGCTCGTCGAGCAAACTGCACGCGAGCGTTCGAGCGGCGTCACGCGCGTCTACGTCCGTTGCAAAATCCCCTTCGGTATCGTGTTCCTCAGAGGAGTCCGGATCCTCTCCAATGCGGTGCACGTGGACGATTCCGCGATAGCGCCCAGACACGGTCTTCATTACGCGAAGGCGTGCCACGTGCGTATGTGTTGTACACACTTCATCATCCATATGGCCTCCTTGCCAAGACCCTTGGTGAGATAACGATATAGTCGACTTCGCGCGCCCGCCTGCATCTGTGCGTTTGGTCCCCGGTAAACTTCGGCAAGGCAGGGTTATTACCGCCAGCGCGGAAACGTCAATGTTTGCGATGCATCCAACCCAAGTGATGGGAATCCAACCACTGAACGACTTCCATACTTGGATGTTCGCTCTGGTAACGGCGCACCAACGCGACGGCAACCATCGCGACCACCGCAAGACCAACCACCCAACCAACCATCGACTGAGTCATGACAGCCTCCTCGTGGAATGCAGTCGTGACTGAATTCTAGGCGTCTTGGGGAAGGGATTCCAAAGTTCTGCGCTACGTCGTGAGGACGAGCCGTCTCCACATACACGATTCTTGGGGAACGTACGCTCGACCTCTCTCTGATCGGTAGCATCCCGTAGCCACGGACCCGGTTCGCATGCGATCGAGCAGGTCATGGGCTGGACAAGAGTCGCGTCGGAAAGCGAACCTCCGCTGTCTCGGCACCAGGATGCCGGTAAATGCGCTCTCATGTGTCTTGCGACAGACTGCGGTTGATCAGCCGCGGGCCAACAGGCGCCATCCAATCGCTTCGATGCCATCGAAACTCAGGCGGATCGTTGGTCTCGGGCCGCTTGAGCAATAGGGGGGGCGCATGCTCGATCGAATCCGAGATATCTGTCGCTATGCGTCAGGCGTCCTTTTCGAGTCGCCACGGCTTCGCTGCTCGCTCGACCAGATAGTAGCAACTTGACGACGAGCCATTTAGGGCGCGGATCGCGGCCGGACGGTAATCCCCCCGTTTTCCACGGGGTTCAGAAGTAGAAACTAAGCGGCCATGGCCAACCGCTGCTTTGGCGTAAATCCGCCCAGGGCCATGTTCGGGCGGTCATGATTGTAAGTCCACATC
>Ga0154001_1000353_pt1 | contig 14643 bp, 14 predicted proteins | sample TSNJ085MetaG_FD_104699 | JGI IMG/M metagenome (GOLD analysis project Ga0154001, IMG submission 104699) | Attine ant fungus gardens microbial communities from New Jersey, USA - TSNJ085 MetaG | ecosystem: Host-associated > Fungi > Mycelium > Unclassified | place: USA: New Jersey, Wharton State...
CGTCGGGCTTCTGGCGCAGCGCCTCGCGCAGCCCGGCCGGGAAGCTCGGCGTATCGGTCGGCACCTGGCGCTGCGAGACGATCGACGAGCGGCCTTCGAGTTCGTACTCGATCGGCTCCTCGATCGTGATGATGTGGGCGTTGCGCGTCCGGTTGATGTGTTCGAGCAGCGACGCGATCGTCGTGGTCTTGCCGGAGCCGGTCGGCCCCGTCACGAGCACGAGCCCCTTCGCGCTGTCGATCATCGAGCGCACGTAGGCGGGCAGGCCGAGCTTGTCGAGCGGCAGCGGTTCGAGCGGCAGGCGGCGAATCGAGATCACCAGCTTGCGGCCGCCGTTGGTGCGGTAGATGTTGCAGCGCAGCCGGCAGCGCGTCAGCACGAACGGGCGATCGATCGCGCCGCGTTGCAGATGCGCTTCCCAGTCCGGCTCGATCGCCGCGAGCGTCGGCACCATTTCGTCGAACAGCACCGGCTCCTCGCCGACGGCGAGCCAGCCGCGCGGCGCCTTGATCATGATCGGGCGGTCCTGCTCGATGTGGATGTCGGTGAAGGTCTGACGCAGGTCGATCAGTTCGAGAATTTCGCGCGTGAGGTCGCGGCGCTCCGGCAGCGGGGCGTTCATGGCCGAGGGTGTCCTGGTAATTCGAAGATAGACGGAACTTACATGAAAAATCTCAGAGGTGTCGGGGAAGCCGGCGCGAATTCGTTGTCCCAGCGGGGGCTGCAATGAAGTTCGCCGGTAGATTGAGGGCGCTCGCCGTCTGCGCGGCATTGGCGGCCTGCGGCGTGGCGCCGCAGGCCAGCGCGGCGCCGGTGCACTGGAAGAAGGCGATCGTCGACTACGAAGCCGAGGGCAAGGATATCAAGGACGTGCTGCGCGACCTCGGTTCGAGTCAGGGCATTCCGACGCGGATCGCGCCGGACGTCACCGGCACGGTCAGCGGCAAGTTCCATCTGCCGCCGCGCCGCTTTATCGACACGCTCGCCGCGTCGTTCGGCTTCGTCTGGTACTTCGACGGCGAGATCCTCGATATCACGGCCGCGTCGGATCTGCAGAGCACGCTCGTGAAGCTCGACACGGCGGACACCGCGTCGCTGAGCGACGCGCTCGACCGGCTGCACATCTCGGACGACCGCTTCCCGATCGTCTACGACACCGCGCAGGGCACGGCGCTCGTCAGCGGACCGCCGCGCTACGTGCAGATGGTGACCACGGTCGCGAACCGGCTCGACAGCAACGCCGCGCGCGTGAGCGGCACCGAGGTGCGGGTGTTCCCGCTGCGCCACGCGTGGGCCGAGGACCGCACGGTGCCGCTCGACGGCCAGAAGGTGACGCTCGAGGGCGTCGCGGCGGTGCTGAACAACATCTACCATCCGCACAGCGAGAAGGGGCAAGGCCAGGGCCAGGGTAAAGGCGGCAACGGCAACCGCGGCGGCCACGCGGGGGCGGGCAGCGTGACGCGCGCCACGCCGCTCAACGACGTGAACGGCAACGCGAGCAACGGCCCGTACGTGCCGCCGCCGGTGCCGCCGGGCGAGGCCGGCCGGGGCATGTTCGCCGGCCTGACCGGGCAGCCGTCGCCGGCGCTCACGGCAGCGATCGGCGAGCCGCCGCAGGAAAGCAGCGGCAGCGTTGCCGGCGCCCGCGGCGACAGCGACGGCCAGCTGCCGGTGATCGTCGCCGACCAGCGCACCAACTCCGTCGTGGTCCGCGACACGCCCGATCGCATGTCGCAGTACGGCACGCTGATCGACCGCCTCGACGTGAAGCCGCAGCTGATCGAGATCGAGGCGCACATCATCGAGATCGACGACAACGCGCTGCAGCAGCTCGGCGTCGACTGGACGCTGCACAACAGCCATGTCGACATCCAGACCGGCTCCGGCACGCTGGCGCAGAACACCTACAACGGCGGCACGATCACGCAGAACTTCGGCACCACGACGCTGCCGGGCAACGTCGCCGCGCTGGCGTCGCCGGCCGGCGCCTCGGTCGCGGCGGTGCTCGGCGACGCGGGCCGCTATCTGATGGCGCGCATCTCGGCGCTGCAGCAGACCAGCGCCGCGAAGATCGACGCGAGCCCGAAGGTCGTCACGCTGAACAACATCGAAGCGGTGATGGACAACCAGACGCAGTTCTTCGTGCCGGTCACGGGCTACACCTCGGGTGATCTGTACAGCATTTCGGCGGGCGTATCGCTGCGCGTGCTGCCGATGGTCGTCGACGAGGACGGGCGCACGCGCATCAAGCTCGACGTCGCGATCCAGGACGGCCAGGTGAATACGCAGCAGCTCGTCGGCAACCTGCCGACCGTCACGAACAGCACGATCGACACGCAGGCGTTCATCGACGAAGGGCAGGCGCTCCTGATCGCGGGCTATCGCGCCTACGACGACTCGACCGGCGTCACCGGCGTGCCGGGGCTCTCGAAGATCCCGCTGATCGGCGCGCTGTTCCGCACTCACACGCGGCAGAACAGCCATATGGAGCGGCTGTTCCTGCTGACGCCGCGCGTGATTTCTCCGGGCGCGCCCGACGCGGGCGACGAGCAGGGGCCCGCGTGACGAGCCCCGGGCGCGCGCACGAGGACGAGGACGCCGCGCGCCTGCGCGCGATGCTCGATGCGCTGCCGTGCGGCGTCGTCGCGCTCGACGCCGCGGGCGCGGTGCTCGATGCCAACGCGCGCGCGCTCGCGATGCTCGAGATGGCGCTGCCGCCTGGCGTCGATTTCGCGGTCGCGCTGGCCGAGCACTTCGGCTTCGACGACGTGCCGCTGCCGCGCGATCTGGAAGCGGGCCGCGAAGTGCGCGCCGGCGAGGCGACGCTGTGGCTGCAGGCGGGGGCACCGCTGCCTGGCGCGGGCGCGGTGATCGCGGTGACCGACGTGACGCCGTTCGCGCGCTCGCTCGACGAACGCGCGACGTCGCTGCGCTTCCTGCTGCACGACCTGCGCTCGCCGCTCAATTCGATCAGCGCGCTGACACAGCTCGACGCGAGCGATCCGGAAGCGTTCGAGCGCTGCGGCGGCATGCAGCGGATCACGCAGCTCGCGCGCTACGTGCTGTCGCTCGGCGAGCAGTTCATCTTCTCCTCGGTCACCGAGCATTTGCAGGCGCGCGACTTCCGCCGCTTCGACCTGCGCGCGACGCTGCGCCAGATGATTTCGCAGCTCGAAGTGACGGCAGTGTATTGCGGCGTGGCGCTGCATCTGTGGCTGCCCGACAATGCGCCCGTCTGGGTCAACGGGATGCGCAACTTCGTGGCCCGCGCGATCCAGAACGTGATCGACAACGCGGTGCGCGCTTCGCCGCGCGGCGAGGCCGTGACGGTGTCGCTGCGCCACGACGGCGGATTCGTCGAAGTGCTCGTCGACGATCACGCGGGCGGGCTGCCCGGGTTGCCCGAAGACGAGCGGCTGACCGATTTCGAGAAGTTCGGCAAGAAATCGGCCACGGGTTTCGGCCTCGGGCTGAAACTCGCTGTGCAGATCGTTGCGGTGCATGGCGGCACGCTGTACGCCGAACTGAACGGCCGGGGCGGCACGCTGTTCGTGCTGCGCCTGCCGTGCCTGAATCCCGCCGCGGCGCCGTCGTTGTCGACGTCGCTCGTCGACGCGGACCGGGCATTACGCGCGAACCGTGCCGTCTGACGGAAGCGCGGTCAATCTAAGGCTGGATCATGAAATCGCTTGCAGGAAAACCAATTCGCATTCTGTTCGTCGAGGACGACGTCGCGCATCACGCGCTCGTCAATGCCTGGCTGAAAAGCGAGGGCTATCACATCGACGCCTTCCACAACGGACTCGAGGCCCAGCAGTTCCTCGCCGACAACTGGGCCGATCTGGCGATCCTCGACTGGGATCTGCCGGGCGTCAACGGCGACCGGCTGCTGCACAAGATCCGCAGCCGCTCGCAATCGACGATGCCGGTGATCTTCCAGACCGTGCATTCGGCCGAGTCGGACATCGTCGAGATTCTCGACGCCGGCGCGGACGACTATCTCGTCAAGCCGTACGACCGGCAGGTGCTGCTCGCCCGCATGCGCGCGCTGCTGCGCCGCTTCGCGCCGATGAACGTCGACAGCCGCCGGATGTTCGTCGAGGACGCGGCGCTCGACCAGCCGGCGCGCTCGCTCGTGGTCGGCGGCGCCGCGCACAAGCTCGGCACCAAGGAGTTCGACATCCTCTGGCATCTGGCGCGGCACATGGGCGCCGTCGTGCTGCGGCAGGATCTGATGAGCGTGGTCTGGGGCTGGGACGCGGCGGTGCAGAGCCGCTCGGTCGACATGTACGTGAGCCGGCTGCGCGCGAGCCTGAAGGCGGCCGGCGTCGGCTGGAGCGTGCAGTCGGTCTACGCGACCGGCTACCGGCTGACGCTGAAACCCGAGGCCGAGGCGCCGCGCGCCGAGAATTCGTCCAACGACTCAGCCGACGCGGAGGCCCGATGAGGCTGCCCTTGCCGTTCCGGCCGGTGCCGCGCCGGCCGCTTATCGCGTGCGCCGCAGCGGTGCTGATCGCCGCGCTGCCGATGCCGCGCGCGCACGCCGCGCCCGTCGTCTGGGCCAGCGACAACTTCGACTACGTCGCGACCGGCGGCAGCGTCGCCAGCGTGCTCGACGCGTTCGCCTCGCTTCAGCATCTGCGCGTCGTCGTCGACGGCGAGGTGCCGGGCGCGGTCGACGGACGTTTCTCGATGGCGCCGGCAAGGTTTCTCGATACGCTCGGCCGTACTTACGGTTTCGTCTGGTACTACAACGGCGTCGCGCTGCGAGTCTCGCCGGTGAATGCGCAGCAGTCGGTCGCGTTGCGGCCGCACGCGCTGGCGCCCGACGCGCTCGTTACCGCGCTCACGCGCGCGGGGCTCACCGATGCGCATTTTCCGTTGTCGATCGACGCCGCTGCGCACACCGTCGACGTAACGGGGCCCGCGAGCTACGTCGAGCGCCTCGGCGCGGCGGCCGACAGCTTCGAGCGCGCTGCGAATACGCGCACGCCGACCTCGGTGCGGGTATTCCGGCTGACCCGCGCGAATGCCGCGGACGACGTGCGCGTCGTCGACGGCCGCACGTTCATCGTGCCGGGCGCGGCGACGCTGCTGCGCCGCCGCTTCCAGCCGCCGCTGCCGCCCGTGGCAAGCGGCACGCCCGCGCCGCAGCTCGTCGATCTCGGCATGCCGCTGCCGGCGATCGAGGCAGACGCCGCGACCAACTCGATCCTGGTGCGCGACAAGCCGCAGCGGATCGAGGCCGACGAAGCGCTCGTGATGGACCTCGACGTGATGCCGCAGCTCGTGTCGATTCAGACCTGGGTGGTCGATGTCGATGCGGACGCGCTCGACGCCTTGCAGGCTGCTCTGCCGCCCGCGCTTGCGACGGCCTCGGGCGACGTGGTGCCGGGTGTCGGCGTGGCGCCGGACGGCGGCCGCGCGCTGCTCGCTCAACTGCACGCGCTCGCGGCCGAGCGGCGGGCGCGGATCGAGGTATCGCAGACGTCGCTGACGCAGGATCGTTCGCCCGCCGTGATCGACCGTCACGAGGAACGGCTCGCGCGCGAGGCTGAAGGACGGCCCGACGAGCCGCGGCGCGACCTGTGGCTCGGGGTGCGGCCGACGGTGAACGGGAATGCCGCAGGCGCGATGATCGGGCTCGGCGTCGAGATCGGCCATCCGGACGATGCCCGGCAATACCGGCACGTCGAAGGTAGCGTCGCGGCCGGCGAATGCCTCGTGATCGAGGCGCCGCGCGACGCGTCGGCCGAGCCGAACGCGCCGAACGCAGGTTCACGGCTCGTGCTGCTGGTGCCGCGGGTCGTGGCGTAGCGCCGGCGCTGCGCGCTATGCACGTTACGCGCGCAGCCACATGAAGTTGCCGGCCGCGATGCCCTCGAACATCTCGTCGCCCGATGCGAGGATGTTGTTCTGCCAGTAGCGGCCGTGTTCCGCGTAGTGCGCGAACACGTCCGCCAGATATTCGCCTGTCACGTCGTTGCCCATCACCACCCGCACGAGCAGCACAATGCTGCCGGTGTCGGAGTCGAGACAAAGCTGCGCCTGGTCCTGCGCGTAGATCAGCAGGTTCGCCTCGAGCATCAGGCGGAACACGACCAGCGTGCGCCCGGCCGTCACCGTGCCGTAGTGGAAGCAGACGTAGATCGAGTCCGGGTCGTTCTCGTGATGATCGAGACGAACGTCGAAGCCTTCGATTTCGAGGGCCTGCGTCTCGACGATGTATTCGGCGTCGGGTAGCCCGACCACGTCGCAAATTTCGTGGATCAGCCCGACGAAGCGTTCCCTGCTCATGGAATCGATTTCCTATGCAGCGCGTGGTTTGCCCGGCAAAAAAAAATCGGGCACGGAGACGGAAGGGCGAGCCTTCCGCACCGTGCCCGTCGCACGGGACTGCATTGGCGCGTCGGATCTTACTGACCCTTCGCGGCGTCCGAGATATTTTTCGCGCCGTTGTTGCCGACCGACGCTGTTGCCGAGGTTTCCTGCTGCTGGATGTTGATCTGCATCGACGCCATCGTCATGGCATTGTTCTGATCGGCCATCTGCTGCATCTGGCCGACCATGTCGGCGCTTTGCGCGCCGCTTTGCTGAACACCACTGGCTGCGATAGAAGACATGATGAATAACTCCAAAAAAAGATTGAGAAAGAAACTGCTCACTGCCGGTTGCCCTGCGGGCCGCTTGCTGCTGCCCTCGCGGGCGGTGAATTGCGAAAAAACGCCGGGACAACCCGTTCAGGCCGATGCGCCGTGACGCTCCTGTATCGACAGCACGATGCGGCGGGCGGCGACCATGCCCCGGTACAGCTTCTGCAGATCGAGGCGCTCGCCGTCGTCGGCCGCCGTCTGCGTGGCCTGGCTGATGCGGCGCGCCGTCTCGTCGAACGCGGCGGCGATGCGGGCGACCCGCTGGGCGCCGTCGGGTGCGGCGAGCGTCGCGTCGAGCGCGCTCAGATCCTGGGCGATGGGTATCAGTGCGTCGTACATGTCCGTTCCTTGAGTGTTCAATTGTTTGCCTCGTCCTCGCTGCTGGCGAACAGATGCTTGGTGCCGTCCGGGGTTTCGGCGTAGCGCAGTCCGCCGGTCGCGACGACTTCCGTGAACTGGGCGTCGTGCGTCGGCAGCTCCGCTTCCTTCACGTCGATGTCGATGCGTTTGGCGTTGCGGTCGAGATCGGCGCGCACGCCCGCGATCAGCGTGCGGAAGGTCGCCATCGACGGCACGCTGCCCGTCACGCGGAACACCCCGTGGCCCACGTAGTCGACCGTCGCGCCCGTACCCGTCAGCGACTGCTGGATGTTCGAGACATCCTGCTGCGCGACGTCGTATTCGCGCCGCACCTTGCCCGGTGCGATTGCGTCCATGATCCGCTGTGCCTTGGCGCTGTCCTTGTACTGCGGCACGATGCCCTCGACGACCACGCCGTCCTTGCCCGGCATCGCGTGCAGGTCGGCGAAGCCGGCCCGGTGCAGCGCGCCGTCGATCTCGCGCGCGAGCGAAGCCGGGTTGAACTTCACGTTGGCCGCCTCGCTCGACTGCGCGCCGGCGAACATGGTGCCGACCGCGCCCAATACCCCGACCGCCACCGTGCACATCAGCGCGGCCACCGTGGTGCGCCAGGTCAGCTTGCCCGACAGCCGGCCCGACGCGGCGAGCAGCGCGAGCACCGGGTTGAGGCGGGGCGCGCCGTCGGTGCCGGCCGCGTCGCTAGCGGCGGCTTGCGGCACGTCGTTCCGCGCGGGCCCATCGTTCGCGACGTTTGCGTCGTCCGCGGTGCTTGCAACGGCGGCATCGTGCGCCGGCGCCTCGATCGGCGGCTCGGCCGTCTTCCACAATCCGGCAAGCAGATCGAGATCGCGCGGCCAGTCCGCGTCTTCCGGGCCGACGCAGAACACCACGTCGCCGAACGGCACCGCGACGAAATCGGCGACCAGCACCTCGTCGCCGTTCGACGACTGCAGGCGGGTCACGCCGTCCTCGCCGACGACCAGCGTCACGTCGTCGACGGTCCAGTCGGTGATGCAGAGGTCCGCATCTTCGGCGCCGCCGATCCGGTAGCTGCCGCTCGTGAGCTGGACCTGGGCTCCGGCGTGAGTTCCGGTCAGTACTCGAAGGGCTTTCATGTTCGTCGTTCCCATTGATCCGCTGATACCTGAAATACCTGAAGGGTGCGGCCGTCGTTTTCGCCGCTGTTAGCAGCCGCAACCGTCGAATCCAGTTTAGGTTTTCGCCTCCGGCGCAGCGGGCGGCATGCGAACTTGCAGCGTCGTATCCGAAGCGGCCGGCGTGCCGTCCGCCGTCGATTGCGCGACGCCGACGGCGTCGAGAATCCGCTGCCGGATCATGGCGAGCGACTGCTCGTCGTCGTTGTAGTCGACGCCGGCGTCGCGCCGCGCGAGCGCCGTGTCGAGCGACAGCGCATGCAGCTTCGCCGTCACCGCGGGCTTCGGCGACACGGCGGGCGCGTAGGCGAGCGATGCGTTGTGGTACGACTGCAGCCGCGCCGGCTGACGGCGCCTGACCATGCTGAGCGGCGACATCATCTGGAGCAGGTAGGGCACGAGCAGCAGCGGCCCGTCGTGCGGAATCTGCGAGAGCAGATCGAGCGCCGCGCGCGTACCGTCGGCCGCGAGCCGCGACGGCAGATCGGGCGAGCCGATCTTCTCCTTTGCGAGCAGTTGCATTGGGCTCGCGAGCGCCTGCAACCGCACCGGCCGCATCTTGCCTACTTTCGCCGCCTGGATGCGCGTCGAGCGTTCCCGCTTGTCGCCGTCGCGCCGCGGCTGGCGGCCGTCGGGCTGCCCCTGCTGTTGCTGTTGCGGCTGCGGCTGGCCGTCGTCCCGCTCGCGGCGCGGCTCCTGGTCCTGGCGCTGCTGATCGCGTTCGTGTTCGCGCCCCTGATCCTGCTTCGGCTGCTGCTGATCCCGGTCGCGCTCGCGTTCATGTTCACGCTCGTGCTCGTGCGGGTGGGAATGCTGATGCTGTTTCTGCGGATCGTCGTCGCGCCGGTGCTCGTGCTCGTACCGGTTCAGTTGCGATCCGTCGTCCGGCTGCTCGCGAATCTCGGTGTCCTTCGCATGCGACTTGCCCGACGATTCGGGGCGCGGCCGCTGGCCGAGCCTGGCGAATTTCTGCGCGGACGGCGACGGCAGCCGGTTCGCGCCCATGAAGGATTTGCCCTTCCAGAACGCCGCCGCCATCTTGTTGTGCAGCATCCGCGCGCGCTGCATCTTGACGCGCTGCACCTTGAAGCGCGTAAAGGTGCCCGCTTCGAATTTCTGCTCGGTATGCGCTTCCTGCGAAAGCTCATCGGCCTGATGGTTCGAATGGCCGTTGTTGCCGTGGATGCGCGAGCTCATGACGGCACCGCCAGCGTGATGATTTCATTCGCGAAGTGCAGGATCGACGCGGAGCCCCAGGCGCCCGTCACGAGCACGGTGATGACGACCGCGACGAGCTTCACCGCGTACGAGATGCTCTGGTCCTGCAGCGAGGTGATCGCCTGCACGAACGAGATCGCGAGGCCCGATACCGCCGCGACGACGATGACCGGCATCGAGACGGTCAGACACAGCAGCAGCCCTTCGGTGGTGACGCGAATGAGCGTATCGGTTTCCATGAGATGCCTCAGCGGTAGGTCATGATGAGTCCGTGGATCAGCGTCGACCAGCCGCTCATCACGACGAACAGCAACAGCTTGAACGGGATCGCGACGTTGGTCGGCTGAACCTGGCTCAGGCCCATCGCCATCAGCACATTGGCGATCACGAGATCGACGACGACGAACGCGATGTACAGCAGGAAGCCGATCTTGAACGCGTCGGTCATCTCGGTCAGCGTGAAGGCCGGCGCGAGCACGATCAGGTCGTCTTCGCGCAGCTTCGAGGCAATCTCCTTCGGCCAGATCACCATTGCCGAGCGCACGAAGAAGCGTTTCTCGCGTTCGCCCGCATGCTTCTTGAGGAAGCCCCGGAACGGCTCCCTGGCGGCATCGAACGCGTCGAACACGATGGTCGACGAATCGGCGCCGGGCGCGCGGTGGGTGTTCTGCATCGTCTGCATGGCCTGGATGCCGATCGGCGCCATCACGTACGCGGAGACCAGCACGGCGATGCCGTTCAGCACCATGTTCGGCGGCACCTGCTGCACGCCGAGCGCGTTGCGCAACAGCCCGAGCACGACGACGATCTTCGCGTACGACGTGGCCACCATTGCAACGAAGGGGATCAGGCTGATCGCGACGACGGTGATCAGCAGCCCGGTGAGATCGTTAAACTGAATCATGGCCGCTCGACAGTCGAAGAAGACGCACGCCGAGATGGTCGCCGACGCTGACCAGTTCGCCGAAGCCGATGGTCTGCCCGTAGGTGACGAGGCGCACGCGCGCGTCGGGCACCTGGGTCGGCAGTTCCAGCACGTAGCCGGCGCGCAGCGCGGACAGTTGCGCGACGGGCATCGACACCGTGTCGATCTCGAGCTTCAGCGGCAGATCGAGATCGCTGATGCCGACCGGCGAGTCGATCGAGTCGGTGAGAGGGGCGCTGAAGCGCGTGTCGTGGCTCATGGTGGGGTCCTCGGTCAGGGTCATTTTCTGTTGGGTGAGGTCGACCGGCACGCGCAGCTGGCGGGTGCCGTAGCGGCCCCAGACCACTTGCGCGCGCGCAGCTTCGGCGGCATGCCGCAGCAGCGCGGCGACGGGTTCGGACACGGCGCGCAGCAGCACGTCGCCGGGGCGCAGCGAGTCGAGCTTCGTCACGCTCATCGCCTTCTCGCCGATGGTCAGGCGCCCCGGCACGGCGATCCCGCTGACGTGCGTCGCGTAAGGCGTAAACTGCCGCGCGACGAAGGCTTCCAGCGCGTCGAGCCAGCCGTCGTCGATCTGTTCGAGCGTCGCGTCGATACGCTCGCCGCCGAGCCGGAACGCGAGCGCACAGCACGGGCCGGGGCCCGCCTCCTGCGCGCGGTCGAGCGCGGCGATCTCCACGCCGTCGATGCCGAACGCCTCGAACGCGCGCGCCAGCGGGGCGAGCAGCAGCGCGCCGACCGCGTGGCGCAGCGCCGGGTTGTCCGGCTGGGCGCCGCCGTCCGCATCGAACAGGCTCGCGAGCCCCGCGTGCTGCGCGAAGTCGAGGCGTAGCGACGCGCTCTGCATCCCCCAGCGCAGCCGCACGACGACCGCGCGCGCCGCGTCGACGACGTTGCGCATCCCGACCGACCAGCCCGTCACGCCGAACGTATGCGATAGCACGGCGCCCAGCCGCTCGTCGACCGCGAGCCGGTGCTGGCGCGCGGTCGCGGCGGCGAGCGAGGGCAGACGTGCCGGATCGAGCGAGACCGCGACGGGCGTACGGTGCATCGGGTGCGATTGATTGGTGTCCATGTGCGATTACGTGACGATGATCTCGATCTCGTGCGATGCGTCGAAGCGCGTCTGCATCATCTGTTTCAGCTGGTCGCCGAGCGTTGTCTGATGCCGCAAGATTAGCTGTCGCGAGGCGTCGTCCGTGGTGTCGAAGCGAAGCGTCAAGTCGAAACGCGAAAGCGCGACGTGGAGCGTGCAGCCCGGCAGTTGCGCCGAATCGATCGGCACGGTGATGCGCCAGTCGCCGCGCTCGCGCACCGCCGGGTTCGAGCAGAAGTCGGCGACCTGTTCGACGATCGAGCCGACGAGGCGCCGGACGTCATCGCCGACGGGCGTGGGTGCCTCGATCGCGGTTGCGCGCGGCGCGGTATGGGGTGTCGCGTGCGCGTGCCTGAGCGCGGCCGTGTGATTGATGGAGCCTGCGGCCTGACTCGCGGCCGCGACGACGCCTGGATTCGCGCGGGAGCCGGAAGCGTTGCCGCTGCCGGTCGCGCGGACCGGGCCGGCGGCAACGCCGGAACTGTGCGGCCAGGCACCGAAGCCGCCGGTGTTGCCGCCGGTTCGGCTTTCGCGTGCAGCGCCGGAAAACGGCTTGCCGTCGTCGCGCTCGTGCTCGTTCCGGCCGCCACCCGATTCGCTGCCGGATTCACCGCCCGATTCGTCGCGCGACTGTTGCTCCTGCGAATGCCGCTGTTCGTCGTACAGCGGCGGGAGAAACGCGAACGCCTCGGGCTCGGCCGCCGGCGCCTGCCCGGCATCCGTTGTTTCCGGCGCGTCGTCCGCCGGACTGGATGGCTCGGACGCTTCGAACGCGTCGGCCGTTTCGCACAGCGCGTCCGCGTTCGCGTCGGCTGCCTCGGCGGCTGCGTTCGCCAGCAGTTGCCGGAACCGGTCCGCCTGCCGGCGCAGCGGTTCCGACTGCGGCGCGGCGTCGTGCGCCGGCTGCGCGGACGGGTCCACGATCACGCGGACCCGGTGAGGGGAGTGGGCATGCATGTCGGCGCCGGCTCCGTTACATCGTCAGCCGGCCGACCGGCTGCAGGTCGACGTGGGCGCCCAGTTCCTGGTACGAATAGACCGGCAGCCAGTTCAGGCGCGCCTCGATCATCCGTTTCACGTAGCGCCGGATGTCCATCGACGCAACCAGCGCGATCTGCGCGCGCGGCGCTTCGCCGACGATCTCCGCGATCTTCGCGACGAGCCGGTTGATCTCGTCGGGCGGCAGCGCGAGGAAGTTGCCGGTCGGCGTCTGCTTGATCGACTGGCGGATGTGCTGTTCGACCTGCACGTCGACCAGCACCACCGGCATGTCGCGCGTGCCGCCGCCCGTCGCGCGGTAGGCGATCAGCCGGCCGAGTTCCATCCGGATGTACTCGGTCAGCATCAGCATGTCCTTCTCCTTCGGCCCCCAGGTGATGAGGCTTTCGGTGATGCTGCGGATATTGCGGATCGGCACCTGCTCTTCGAGCAGCCGGCGCAGCACGTCGGCCATCTTCTGCAGCGGCAGCGCCTTCTGCACTTCGCTGACGAGGCCCGGATAGTCCTCGTTCAACTGGTCGAGAATCCATTGCGCTTCCTGGATTCCGAGGAACAGGTGCGAATGGGTGCGCAGCAGGCCGATCGTGTGCCCCGCGATCAGTGCTTCCGGCGTCGGCGCGGCCGCGTCCTTTGCCTTGGCGTCGCTCTTCGTGTCACTCCCGGCCGCGGCGGCGTTCTTCGCGTTCGCGAGCGATTCGGCGAGCGTCGAGCGGCCGTGCGGCACGTCGAAAATCAGGACTTCGTAGGTATCGTCCGGCAGCGTCGGGTCGGTCCACATCATGATGCCGGGGAACGGCAGCCCGACCTCGGCCTGCAGCGCCGCACGCTGCGTGTCGAACGCCTTGTCGAGCGCATCGGCCGCGAGCCGGCCGCTGACGTCGGGCGCGAGCCGCACGCCGAGCGGGCAGGTGAACGCGGGCGGGCGGGGCAGGATCGACGGCGCATCGCCTTTCGCGCCGGCCCGCTGCAACGCGCCGACCGGCTTGCCGCCGCCCTTCGCCGGGCCGCCCTGGTTCTTCTGCAGCCGGTAGCCGACGAACGCGAGCGTGCCCGAGAGCAGCACGAAGAGCGGCGCCGGAAAGCCCGGCACGGCCGCGAAGCCGAGCAGCAGCAGCGCCGCGAAATACAGCGCACGCGCGCTGCTCGTGAACTGGCGTTTGATGTCCTCGCCGAGCGACGAGCCGGAATCGCCGTTGCCCTCGTCGACGCGGGTAATCATCACGCCGGCCGCGACCGAGATCAGCAGCGACGGAATCTGCGACACCATCGCGTCGCCGATCGACAGCACCGAGAAGCGGTTCGCCGCGTCGCCGGCCGACATGCCGTGATAGGCAACCCCCACCGCGATCCCGGCGATGATGTTGACCATCGTAATCATCAAGCCCGCGATCGCGTCGCCCTTGACGAACTTCATCGCGCCGTCCATGCCGCCGTGCAGCTGGCTTTCGATCGCGAGCCGCATGCGCTTCTTGCGCGCTTCCTCGGGAGTCAGGATGTTCGCGCGCAAGTCCGCGTCGATGCTCATCTGTTTGCCCGGCATCGCGTCGAGCGTGAAGCGCGCGCCGACCTCGGCGACCCGCTCCGAGCCCTTTGCGATCACGATGAACTGCACGACCGAGATGATGACGAACACGACCAGGCCGACGACCAGATTGCCGCCCACCACGAGTTCGCCGAAGCTCTCGATGATGTTGCCGGCGTCGGCGTGCAGCAGGATCGACTTGGTCGAGGCGATGTTGAGCGAGAGCCGGTACAGCGTCGTGAACAGCAGCACCGACGGAAACGCCGAGAGTGACGCGATGTGGCCCACGTACATCGTGACCATCAACAGCGTGACGCTGATCGTGATGTTGATCGCGAGCAGTCCGTCGATCACGGCGGGCGGCAGCGGCAGGATCATCAGCGAGACGATCGCGACCAGCAGGATCGCGATGCCGGCTTCGCCGATGCCTGGCAGTTTCAATGACTTCGGCATGTTCACTTCTCCGTTCTGGCGGGTTGAGTCCCGAGGCCGTCGACCCATTTCAGGATCGCGGCGACGACCTCGAATAGTTCCTCGGGCACCGGCTGCTTCTCCGGCACCTTGTGCAGCATTCGCGCGACGGGCGGATTGGCGACGATCGGCACGCCGCTTTCGGTCGCGTAGCGGCGCAGCAGCAGCGCCTCGTCGTCGAGCCCCTTCGCGATCACGATGGGCAGCGGGCACTCGACCGGGTCGTAGCGCAGCGCGACCGCGTA
>Ga0154001_1000361_pt1 | contig 14537 bp, 12 predicted proteins | sample TSNJ085MetaG_FD_104699 | JGI IMG/M metagenome (GOLD analysis project Ga0154001, IMG submission 104699) | Attine ant fungus gardens microbial communities from New Jersey, USA - TSNJ085 MetaG | ecosystem: Host-associated > Fungi > Mycelium > Unclassified | place: USA: New Jersey, Wharton State...
CACCTGACACACGATTAATCCCGCCAGCATCAGCGCGCAGCCGGACAGCGCGCGCGCCGTCAGCGTTTCTCCGAGCACGAGCCAGCCGGCGAGGGCCGCGAACACGCCTTCCATGCTGAAGATCACCGCTGCGTGCGACGGCGCCGCATGCTTTTGGGCGACCACCTGGATCGTATAGGCGATGCCGACCGACATCGCTCCGCCATACGCGATCGTCGGCGCCGCGCGTGTGAGCACCGCGACGCTGACCGGCTCGACCGCGAGGCCGATTGCGAGGCACACGAGCCCGCAGGTCACGAACTGCACGAGCGCGAGCATCAGCGTGTCGTGGCGCGCCGCGAAGCTGCCGACGAGCATCATCTGCGCGGAAATCACCAGCGCGCACGCGAGCTGATACCAGTCGCCGTATAGCATCGAGAAATGTTCGTCGACGCTCAGAAAATACATGCCGACGGCCGCGAGCAGCGCGCCGAGCCACGTGCCGAGGCCGGTTTTATGGCGAAACAGCACGCCGAGCAACGGCACGATCACGACATACAGCGAACTGATGAAGCCGGCGTTGGCGATCTTCGTGTATTGCAGCCCGATCTGCTGCAATGAAATCGATACGGCCAGCACGACACCGAGCAGTCCACCGGCGCCGAGCAGTTCGCGAGCACCGCCCGGCTCGCGCCTCGTCAATTCGGCGAGCGCCGGGCGGCGTACGCAGACGATCATCGTCAGCACGACGAGCGCGCCGAGCAGAAAGCGCAGGCCGGTGAACAGAAACGGGCCGATCGCGTCGAGGCTCAGCCGCTGCGCGACAAACGCGGAGCCCCAGATCATTGCGGCGATCAGCATCAGCACGTTGGCGCGCAGGTGTTGGCGGGTATCGGAATTCAAGTTTTTTGGGTTTCTGGAGTGGGTCGTGCCGGCAAGCGCGTTATTCGTTTGCGGTGGTGCGCGCGGGCAGGCTGTCGAGGCGCGGCCCGTGGTGCCGGGATGACGTATCCGGCGTCGGACCGGTCGGAGATTGTTCACATGATACGCGGGCGTCTCGCGGCCGGACAGGCAAGCGGCGCGACTTGCGCGACGATCGCGTAACCGTCGGCCGAGCGCTGCCCTGTTTGAATCGGCGAGCTTTGCGGCGAACGGCCTGGTGTTGTCCCTGGTGCGTTATTCAGGATGGGTGAAAGCATCACGAAAGCTCGTTGTCTCCCAGAAAATACATATTGAGTTTTGGGCATGACAAACCGCCTACGCTTGGGTAATACTCTTTCGCGGGGAGTAAAAGGCGCCGTGAAGCCCTGTCTGCTCTACCGTGCAGGTGTCTTCTTTCACATTCGACTCAGTCGTCCGGTTTGGGGAACAACATATGAAAAAAGTTATCGTCTCGCTCGCAGCTGCTTCGATCGCGCTGGTTTCGGTTCAGGCATTCGCACAGGCATCCGACGCAGCCGCTGCGCCGGCTGCTGCCGCTCCTGCACCGAAGAAGCATCACATCAAGAAGCTGAAGACCCACGGCAAGCGCGCTCCAGTTGCTGCCGCAGCGTCGGCAGCCGGCACGAACGACAAGGGCGCGACGAACTAAGTTGACGCCCGTTCGTCGGGCACGCGTGCCGTACCGTTGCACCGGGCCGTTAGCGGGCCGTCGCAGTCGGGCGCGGCAAGGCGTTGCCAGCAAAAAGGCCAGAGCTTGTGCTCTGGCCTTTTTGCATGCGCGACGGGTTCGCGGTCCGGCCCGGCATTCGCGCGAACCGTGCGCCGCGAGCGTGTCGACGCGCGCGGTTCGGCGTCAGCCCGCGAGGCCGCGTCGGATGATTTCGTCCAGCAGGCCGTTCATGCCGTCCGGATGCGCGGCGGCGCGCGTTTTCAGTTCTTCCGCGAGTTCGCTGTTCAGCTTGCACGCGAATGGAACGAGGCCCTGCGCCTGATCGAGCTTGCGTTGCTCGCGCCGGTCGATCTTCGGCTCGGCCGCGAGACCTGTGCCGCCCCGGCCGACGCCCGCTTGCTTCATTGCGTTGTTCAGTTTCAGTGCCTTGTTCTTTTCAAGGTCGGTTTTTTTCATCGCCATCTGGAAGGCCTCTGCGAAATAGGTAATCCAGCATTGTACGCAGCGCGCCCTTAGCCGGAGCGATCCGACGTTCCCGTCGCAACACTGTCGATCAATGCGCGCATTTTCTGCCAATGCGTGCCTTCCCAGAACACGCGCTCGCACACGTCGCAGGTGACGAAGCGGCTATACCGCTGCAGCACACCGCGCGGCGCACGCGGGCCGACCTCTTCTCGCGCAATGCGCCGCAGCGGCGCATTGCACATCAGGCACAAACGAAACGGCTGCACGCTGCGCGCGAGATCGAGCCGCTCGAATACTTCGCGAAACTGCTCGCGCGGCCGCAGCGCGCGCACGTAGCAGCCATGCGTGATGTTGCGGCGTTTCAGCAGCTCGCGGTCGCGCGTCAGCACGATGCGCTGCTGCGCGGCGGCGAGCGCTTCGATGTCGGCGTCCGGATAGTGGTTGTCGTAGAGCGTATCGAAACCGGCAAGGCGCAGAAGCGGTGCAAGGCCGCCGAGGTGCGCGTCGGCGATGAAGCGCGTCACGCGCAGCGGCCGTTCGCGCACGCGCAGCAACGGTTGAATGTCGAGCGCTTCGAACTTCGGATAGACGGCGACGCGGTCGCTTTCCGCGAGCAGGTGATTGAAACCGACCGATTCGCCATTCACGAGAATCAGCTCGACCTCGGTATGCGGCACGCCGAGCACTTCGATCATGTGCTTGGCCGTCGCGTCGCGCGCGCAGACGCAGGCGAACTCGCGCCGGCGCAGCGGCCGGGCGAGAAAGTCGTTCAGCTCCTCGTAGAAGCGGAATGTCGCGATGACCATGCGAGCAGTATCGCACCGCTCGCGTGGTTCGCTGTGCTGCCCGCCGTATTGCTTGTTGTCCTGCGCGTGTCGCATGAGTGTGCTCTACTTCGGGTTCTTTAGAAGACGGAGCAATAGATGGACATCGGTTTTATCGGCCTCGGCGAGATGGGTGCCGCGATGGCTGAAAACATTCTGAAAGCGGGCCACCAGGTGCGCGTGTGGAACCGCTCGCCGGAAAAGGCGCAGGCGCTGGCTGGGCAGGGCGCGCAAATCGTCGCGACGCCGGCTGAAGCGTTTGCAGGCGACGCCGTGTTCTCGATGCTCGCCGACGATGCCGCGCTGCGCGAGGTCATCACCGCGTCGCTGCTCGAACATGCACCGCGCGGGCTGATCCACGCGAACATGGCCACGATCTCGGTTGCGCTCGCCGAGGAACTGGCGACCGCGCATGCGTCGCGCGGCATTCACTACGTGGCCGCGCCGGTGCTCGGGCGGTCCGACGTCGCGGCCGCGGGCAAGCTGACGATCGTCGCGGGCGGTCCGGCGGAATCGATCGACCGGCTCCAGCCGATTTTCGATGTGCTCGGCCAGAAGACCTGGCGCATCGGCTCGCTGCCGCAGCAGGCGAACGTGATGAAGCTCGCCGCGAATTTCATGCTCGGCGCGGCGATCGAGACGCTCGGCGAAGCGGCCGCGCTCGTGACCGGCCACGGCCTCGCGATGCAGGACTTCCTCGACGTGATCACGAGCGGCCTGTTCCAGGGGCCGGTGTACTCGGGTTACGGCAAGCTGATCGCCGAGCAGCGCTTCGAGCCGGCGCTCTTCAAGGCTCGGCTCGGTCTGAAGGACCTGCGCCTCGCGCTCGCCGCCGCCGATGCGGTGACGACGCCGATGCCGGTCGCCAGCGTGGTGCGCGACAGCCTGATTGAAGCCATCGCGCATGGCGACGGCGAGAAGGACTTCGCGGTGCTGGGCCAGGTCGCGACGCGCCGCGCCGGCCGCTGAGGCCGTTAGCGCGCTGACGCTCCCTTGCGGTTTGCCGGAGTCGAGCAGGGTCGCATCGGGTAGCGGGCATAATAGCCCGCCCGCTTCTTCTGCTTCCATTCCGATGACTCTACATACCTGGTGCTTGTACGTTGCCACCGTTTTCGTGATTTCCTCGATTCCCGGTCCGAACACGCTGCTCGTGATGACGCACGGCGCCCAGCACGGTTTGCGCCGCGCCAGCGCGACCATGGCCGGTTGCCTGTCGGCGCTGGTGCTAATGCTGGCAGTATCGGCGGCGGGGCTCGGCGTGTTTCTCTCCGCGTGGCCGGCGATGTTCGACGCGCTGCGCATGATCGGCGCGGCCTACCTTGTCTATCTCGGCATCAAGGCGTGGCGCGCGTCGGCAGACGCCGCCGCGCCGAACGTCGACGAACTCTCGGCGCGTCCGGTGCGTTCGCGTTTCTCACTGTTTCGCAACGGTTTTCTCGTCTCGAGCAGCAATCCGAAGGCGATCATGTTCGCGGCCGCGCTGCTGCCGCAATTCATCGATCCCGCGTTGCCGAAGCTGCCGCAGTTCGGCGTGCTCGTCGCGACTTTCGCGGCGATCGATGTGAGCTGGTATTTCGTGTATGCGGGCTTCGGCACGCGCATCGGCGCGAAGCTGAAGAGCCGCAGCGTCGCGCGTATGTTCAACCGGCTGACGGGCGGCGTGTTCGTCAGTTTCGGCGCGATGATGGCGCTGGTGCGTCATTAGGTGTGTGTTCTGTCAATGGACGAGGGGGCAATCCCGGCGACAGCGAACGCAATTGTTGCATTTATGCGACATTGAGGGTCAACCCTAATTTTCATGTTGCGACGCACCAGGTGGTTTGCTATAGTACGTCTTGTCTCCTCCATGTCTCCTCTGATATGGATTCAGCCCGCCAACCTAGGCGGGCTTTTTTTTGCCCTGAATTTGCCGCGCGACGCCGAAGCGGCGGCGCAATCCTGCAGTCGATGCGAACAAAAAAGCCGACGGTCCCGTGCACAGGGACCGTCGGCTTTGTCGTTTCTGGCGCCCGGCCGTACGCCTCGCCGCACCGGAACCGAATTCAGAATTTATACGACACGGCCAGGAAGGAAATGATCGGATCGGCGCTCAGATCGGCCTTCGACACCCCGAGCTCCGTGCCGTCCGCCGCCTTGATGATGACCGACGACGTCGTCTTCAGCGGAATATAGGTCACCGACGCGACGAGCCCCCAGTGATCGGTGATGTTGTACGCGAGCCCCGCGTTGAACACCGGCGCCCACGACGACGACGCCTTCGCCGACACCTGCGTCTGCCCCGGCTTGCCCGCGCCGGCCGCGACTACCGCGCCGAGGTTGTTCTGCGTCGATTGCACGAAGCCGTTGCTGAGCTGGACATCCGAGAACCAGTTGTAGGACACGCCGATGCCGACGAACGGCCGCAGCTTCGCGGTCGGCTCGTTGAAGTAGTACTGGAACAGCAGCGCCGGGCTCCACTGGCGCACGCTTTTCACGATCGGATTGGCCTGCGGATCGCCGAGATCCTGCTGCCCGAGCGCGCCGGCCGGTCCCGGCGGCTTGATCGTGCCGTGGCCGTAGATCTTGAACGTCGGCGGCACGCCCGCCACCGTCGTCACGGCAATGTGGTCGGTCAGGTAATGGCTGAACACGAGGCCGACCGTGTTGGCGCTGTTGGTCGACAGGCCCGTGCCCGCCGACGTGAACGTGTTCGGCAGACGCAGCGGCGTGTTGATCGGTGTCGGCGCGACGTTGGTCGTGAGCGGCGTGCTCGAATCCTGCGGCATCACATGGAACCAGCCGAGCACGGCGACGTTGTCGCCCGCATGCTGGGCGTATGCACTGGCCGACAGCAGCGTCGCCAGTATCGCGAGACAGAATTTTTTCATCGTGTTTCTCCTCTGGCGCCCGCGCGGCTCACGTGCGCGGCGGGCGGCTGCGGGTGGCGAAGGGCATGGGCCCGGCCGCTGCGCGGGATGTTCGTGGGGCTCCGGCCGCCGCGTCGCGCGATGCTCGCGGGGCCGGAGGCCGGCATGCGGCGCCCTCGGTCATGACGGCGCTGCATGCGGCGCTCGTCACTGGACGAACGCGCCGATCGTGAAGTACGGCGAGGCGGCGTTGGTCATGTCGAGGTAGCCGAACACGCCGCCCGTGAAGATCATCTTTCCGGTCGGCTTGGTGCCCGTCGACGCGCCCACCTGGGTGGTCGTCACGACGCCCGGCACGGTCTGCGTGAAGTCCAGATTCAGCGCGGTCGCGAGCGAGGCTTGCGACGCGTTGAACGGATCGAGCAGGGTGGCCTCGCTGCCTTCGAGCGCGGTGGTGCGGTAGTCGAACTGGCTATCCACGCCGATGTACTCGCCGTTCTGCGCGTTCACCGTGGTCGCGGTTTGCGGCGACAGGATCGAGATACCCGATTCGTCGTCGGCGTACGGACCGGCCGCGCCGTTGACCGTCTGGGTCGGCGACGGATTGGCCGCGCCGGTGCGCACGAGGATCGGCACCAGCTGACCGCGCAGCTTGCCGACGATCATGTAGCCGCGTCCCTCGGCGGTCGTCGCGAGCGTCGGCTTTGCCTGGCCGAGGAAGTGATCGGTTTCGAATGCGCCGCTGCCGTCGGCCGCGGTCGGGAAGTTGCCGCCGGGCTGCTGGCACGTGCCCGCGTTGATGCCGGTGTTGTCGCACTCGCTCCACGTGCCGTCGGCGTTGATCGTGATCTTCGAATCGACCGCGACCGGCGCGAAGTTTTGCGACGGCACTTGGTGATAGCCGACCTGGTTGTACGTGCCCGCGACGGCCGAAAGATTCGTCTCGATCGACGAGAAGCCGATGAACGGGTAGTACGGGAACGTGGTGTCGGGCACCGCGCCGACGCCGAGCACGCCCGCGAACGAGATTTCCGCACCGGGGATCGTGCCGCCCGCTACGCCTTCGCCGACGAAAATCCGCGCCGGACGGCTGGCGTCGAGGCTCGCGCCGTTCAGGCGGAATGCGCACTGGTTGAGCTTGCTGGTCGGCAGGAGCGTTTCCTGGGTCAGCGTGCCGCTCGCGGTCTGTCCCGCGCGCGTCGGGACCACGGTGCCGGTGGCGGCGGGGATCGACGACTGGATGTAGCTGATCTGCCACGTCATCTTCGTCGTATCGAGCTGCAGCTTGACGAGTTCGCCGTCGCCGCCGCCGCCCGTGAAGACCGTGCCGTAGTCGAGCGAGGAAGGACACAGCCGGGCTTCGGTCACCGGTCCGTCGCCGCTTCCGCCGCCGCCACCGCCGCACGCGCCCAGCATCGGTGCGCAAAGAGCAAGTACCGAAACGATTCTCCAATTCATACTGCCTCCCTGATGTTCTCGTTGTATGCGGCCGGCTCCCATTCCGGCCACGTTCTGCTGATATGTCCCGGCCGTGCCGTGAGCCGCCGCCGGGTGATTGCGCTGCGCCGCCGCCTTCGTTCTGACCTTTGCGCGTGAGTGCTGCGGCTATTTGCTGATCTGCGCGCCGATGCCGAAGTACGGTGCGCTCGGGGTGTCCGCGTTAGCCGAGGTCGACGTGATGCCGCCGTTTTCCGCGCCCTGCACCACGATCGCGTACAGCCCGCCCGAGGCGATCGCGAGGCCGGTCTTGCCGTTGCTGTCCTGAACGTCGACGAGGCCGGGGCTCGATGCGCCGTAGCTCAGCCCGATCGAGCTTTCCGCAGCGGACGTCGAGGGGTTGAGGAAGGTCGCGACCGCGCCTTGCACGAGCGTCGCCGTGTACTTGAAGTTCGAGTCGGCGCCGACGTAGCCGCCGTCGAAACCGCCCGAGGCGAGCGGGGTCGCCGCGGCGAGCATCGCGATGCCCGATTCGTCGTCGACCTTGGCGGTCAGCAGGTTGCTGGTATCGACGTAGCCGGTGCGAACCACGAGCGGAACCGTCGCGCCGTTGAGCTGGCCGAGGATCATGTGCGCGGTGCCGAAGTTGCCGGTGCGGAACGGATTGCTGGTCCCGCCGGTGCTCGGCACGATCTGCGGCGGGTTCGTGCTGTCGAAGTAGCCGTTGCTGTTGAGCGTCAGCGCGTTGCCGGTGGACAGGCAGCCCGCCGAACTCGACGACGTGCAGTTGCCGCTCGCATCGAACGTTTCAAGCGAGTTTGTCGCGACGGTTTCGTAGTTGGCCGTCGGCGAAAGGTGATAGAGCAGGCCGTTGTAGGTGCCGGGCAGTTTCGTGATGTCGGTGGTTGTGCTTGCGAAGCCGAGGAACGGATAGAAGTCGAAGTGCCGCTTGTTGACCGTGCCAAGGGTCAGGACGCCCGGAATGATCGTGACGCCCGCGTATTCGACCGTAGCCCCGGGAATGCCGCCGCCCGCGACACCCTTGCCGATCAGGATCATCGGCGGATTCGGGTTGTTGACGAAGTCCGGCGTCGTGTAGGTCGTGCCGTCCGACGCGGTGCCGCTGCCCGCGCCGAGAATGAATGCGCAGCGCGTCTGCTCGGCGGTCGGCAGCATGCCGGTGGGCGGATGAATCACCGCGCCGGTGATCTGCGTGCCCTTGCGCGTGATCGAAACGCTCGCGCTCGTAAGCGGAATCGGCGACTCGAGCCATTTGAGCGTGTAGGTCATCGCCGTCGCGTCGATGTTCAGCTGCACGATTTCGCCGCTGCCGGCGCCACCGAGGTAGGTGCTCTTGACGATGTCGCCGGTATCGGGACACAGCGTGGCCGTGCTCGCCGCAGGCGTCGGCGCCCCCTGGGGGCCGCAGCTCGCACCCGAGCATTGCGGTGGGTTGACGGGGCCCGGACTGTCGGCGTTGCCACCGCCGCAGGCAATCAGGAATGGCGCTGTGGCAATGGCCATTGCCAGGCCGCGGGTCATGGCGTGCGACATGCTGCTGTCTCCCTTCATGTAATTGTGCGGAGTCATTTTGCTGTGCGTTTAATCGCTGTCAATTGAATGAGCCGTCTAAAAAGGCTGATTCAAACAGCACGAATTTCAGCGCACGCGCACTGCACGGACACTTGCGGTCCTTTTAAACGGAAAAGGATTTTTCGCGCCGGACGCGGCAGCGTTGCTTCGTCGCACTCCCTTGTCGGGCAAGCGTTGCGGCAAAAAGGCTCTATGATCCTGGCACGAGCGTTCGCAAAAAAATCCGGAGTTTCCCCAGGCGGAAAACTATGCTGAACAATGCAATTGAACGCATGAATTACCGGAGCCCGGACGGCAGTCCGGTTTAACGATCGGATGTGCTATTCCGGTTTTTATATTTCAAGTAATACGGGCTACTACCAATTAGCTTTTCGCGCGAATTCGGATTGACGGGCTTTTAAAACAGAAAAGCCGGTCTGTCTGGACCGGCTTTCGAAGCGGTTGCGGGCGCGCCTCTGATCGTGGCGCGGCGCCCGTGGGGCGAGCCGCTTAGCGTTTCAAGCCGGTGTCTTCAGCCGCGCCGATCGCGAGGTTCATGCACTGGATCGCCGCGCCCGATGCGCCCTTGCCGAGGTTGTCCAGACGCGCGACGGTCACGAAGCGCTCTTCGTTGCCGAACACGAACAGGTCGACGCGATTGGTGTCGTTGTTCGCCTGCACGTCGAAGAAGCCGCTGTCGAGATTCGCATCGGCATCGAACGGCGCGACGTGTACGAACGTCTCGCCCGCGTAGTACTCGGCGAACAGTGCCAGCACGTCCTGCGGCGTGGCCTTCTTCGCAAGCTGACCCGGCGAGAAGTACGTGGTGACCGCGAGACCCTTGTAGAAGCCGCCGACGATCGGCGTGAAGATCGGTGCGGTTTTCAGGCCGGTGTGCGCGGCCATTTCCGGCAGATGCTTGTGCGTGAGACCGAGCGCATACGGGCGCGGGCTCTTGAGCTTGTCGTCGCCGCCTGCTTCGTAGTCGGCAATCATCTTCTTGCCGCCGCCGCTGTAGCCGGTGATCGAATACGAATGCGCGGCGAACTCGGGCGACACGACGCCGCCTTCGACGAGCGGACGCATCGCGAGCACGAAAGCCGAGGCGTGGCAGCCCGGCACGGCGATGCGTTTGGCGGTGCGCAGACGTTCGCGCTGCGAGCGGGCCAGCTCGGGCAGGCCGTAGGCCCAGTCCGGTGAGGTGCGGAACGCGGTGCTCGCGTCGATCAGCACGGTGTGGTCGTTTTCGACGAGCGAAGCGGATTCGCGCGAGGCGACATCGGGCAGGCAGAGGAACGTGACGTCCGATGCGTTGATGAGACGACGGCGCTCGTCGAGGTCCTTGCGCTTCGCTTCTTCGATACGCAGGATTTCAACGTCGGCGCGCTGCGACAGGTATTCAAAAATCTTCAGGCCGGTCGTGCCTTCCTGTCCGTCGACAAAAACTTTCGTGCTCATCTCGATCTCACTCGCTGGAAACGGGGCGCGTCGTCGCGCCGGAACGTTATATTTTAAGACCTCGGCGCCATGGACGTGCAAAACAGCGCGAAAAAACGACGATGCGCGCCGAACGTGACACGAGCGTGACCTGTTGAGCGCTGTTGCGGGGCGGTTCGCGGCAGATGCGCCGCAGCGGCGCAACGAACGACGCCCGCGCCTAGCGCCCGTAAGTGACGACGAGCCGCGCGCTGCCGATCGTCGCCGTGCCGATCTCATGATCGAACATCAGCGCGGGGCGTCCTTGCGCGAGCCGCAGATCGGCCGAGTTCAGCGCATACACGGTGATGACGTAGCGATGTGATTTGCCGGGCGGCGGACATGGGCCGCCATAACCGTCGGTATCGAAGTCGTTGCGCGCTTCGACCGCGCCGAGCTTCCTCAGGAAACCGGAAGAACTCGCATTTTCGGGCAAGCCGTCGACGCTGGCGGGAATGCCCGCCACGGCCCAGTGCCACCAGCCGCGCCCCGGCGCATCTTCGTCGAACATCGAGACCGCGAAGCTGCGCGTGCCGGCCGGTGCGTTGCGCCACGTCAGTTGCGGCGAGCGGTTGCCGCCTTTGCAGTCGCTCTGATCGAAAACCTGGGCGGCCTGCACGGTGCCGCCCGCGCGGAGACTCGCGCTCGTCAGCGTAAACGTTCCGTCGGCCTGCGCGTGCGAGCCATGCGCCACGCACAGCATGAGCCCGAGCATCGCGCGGATGAAGCGCGATCGACGCCACCACGGTGAAGCCAGCGAAACAGCCAGGCAACGCACGCGCATGTGCGGGTTCTCCTGTCAGGGCGCGAGGCGCGGGTCCTCGCGATGGTTGTTGTCCTTAATCGTGCCCCAAGGTCGAATCAAGTCTACTAACATTAGCTCTGCGATGCATGATTGTTCGCAACTTGCGGAATTCGCCGAGGGAAATCAGATATAGTGGGACACATTATTGCCGCGTGACTCTTGCTGCGTTTTACCCGTTGGAGTCGTCAGCATAGAAAAAGCGTTTGAAGTCATGGAGACCGGTTTATCCGTACAAAGAGGGGCGATGCAAGGTTCATTCAGGGTCGTGGTTGCGGATGACCATCCGGTCATTCTGTTTGGTGCGGAGCATGCGTTGCACAAGTTTCCCGGTCTGCGGGTCGTGGGGCGTGCGCGGCAGTCAACGGATCTTGTCAGGATTTTGCAAACCACCGCCTGCGACGTGCTCGTCACCGACCTCGCGATGCCCGGCGGTCAATACGGCGACGGCCTGCAACTGATCGGCTATCTACGCCGCAACTTTCCGGTACTCCCAATCGTCGTGCTCACCATGCTTGAGAATGTCGCGCTGCTCAGGCGGCTCGGCGAGCTGGGCGTAACGGCGGTCGTCAACAAGTCGGACGATCTCAGCCATATCGGGCGCGCAGTACAGCACGTCCTCGGCAAGCTCGGGTATATGAGTCCATCCGTCAAAGCGGCGCTCGATGCATTGCGAATCAATTCGCGCGGCAGGCATGCTGAAGTGATGCTGTCCGCACGCGAGCTGGAAGTCGTGCGTCTGTTCGTGTCAGGCATGACGATCAAGGAAATCTCCGAACTCCTGAACCGCAGCATCAAAACGATCAGCACGCAGAAAAATACGGCGATGCGCAAGCTCGGTATCGAGCGGGATTCGGAACTGTTCCAGTATGCGCAGAGCAATGGCTTGCTGAATCTGTCGTCGCATTCGAGCGACGACGTCGCCGACGAATCCTGATTTCGCGCACGATTCGAGTGAGCGAAAAAAAGCCGCCTGTCGAGAGACAGGCGGCTTTTTTTATTTATTGCGCATTAATCGCGTATTCACCGCATGATGCGAACGCGCTTATTGCGGCGTGGACGTGGCGCCGCCGTGCGCTGCCGACCATTCGGCCGGTGCGTGCAGGAATTTTTCCACTTCGTCGATCGTCTTCGTGTCGAAGTAGCTGTTTGCCTTCGCGACGCGCAACACGTCCCACCACGTAGCGAGCGCGTGCAGATCGACGTCGATGTCTTTCAGCACCGACACGCTTTCCTTGAAGATGTTGTAGTGGAACAGCACGAAGCAGTGGTTCACCGTGGCGCCGGCGGTGCGCAGCGCATTGATGAAGTTGATCTTGCTGCGGCTGTCCGTGGTCAGGTCTTCGACGAGCAGCACGCGCTGGCCTTCGGTCAGCAGACCCTCGATCTGCGCATTGCGGCCGAAGCCCTTCGGCTTCTTGCGCACGTATTGCATCGGCACCATCAGGCGATCGGAGAGCCATGCCGCGAACGGGATGCCCGCGGTCTCGCCGCCGGCGACCGCGTCGATCTGCTCATAGCCGACATCGCGCAAGATCGTCGATTCGGCCATTTCCATCAGGCCGCGGCGCACGCGCGGATACGAGATCAGCTTGCGGCAGTCGATATAAACCGGGCTCGCCCAGCCGGACGTGAAGATATACGGTTTCTCCGCGTTGAAATGCACTGCTTGCACTTCGAGCAGCATCTTGGCGGTGGTGTCGGAGATCGTCTGGCGATCGAAGCCTGTCGTCATGGGCGGGTCCTTCGGAGTGAGCGGGGGAGAAGCGGGCGCATGGCCCGGTGGCGCAGCAAGCGAGGCAGGCCGCGCCATGTCGGGCGGAATACGTATCCGGCGAGTGGCGTACGGGATTGCGGCGTACGTACAGACCGTTTTTTGCTGCGCGCGTGGGCGGCTATTTTACCCGAAATGGGTCTTCCCGAGGGGGAAGTCGTGCGCGGCGCCGGGCGCTCGTGTGCCTGATCGTGCGTCCGGCGGTGCGCCTGCTTGCGCGCCCGATGGCCGCGCGAGGCGCGCTTCGCCGAGGTCTTCGGACGGCCCTCGCAGAGGTGGGACCGATGGTGCAAGCGACGCGCGGCGGGCCACCTCGTCTGCCCGGTTGTCTTGTGACCGGCCCTGGCCGCCTTTACACTCACGCGACTTTCTCCTGGGCGCTGCCTCGCGCGAGCCGCCTTTCGACCTACGGAATGCTTTCAATGAACGCCGCTCCTCCCGCCTCCGTCACCGATACCGGCTCCCCCGCGAAACAGGGCTATGCGGGCCGCGCGCTGCTCGCGTCGGTGCTCGGTTATGCGATGGACGGCTTCGATCTGCTGATCCTCGGCTTCATGCTGCCGGTGATCGCCGTCGACCTGCACCTGAGCTCGGCACAGGCGGGTGCGCTCGTCACGTGGACGCTGATCGGCGCGGTGGCGGGCGGTGTGATCTTCGGCGTGTTAAGCGACTACTTCGGGCGCGTGCGCATGCTCACGTGGACGATCCTGATCTTCGCCGTCTTCACCGGTCTGTGCGCGCTCGCGCAAGGCTACACGGATCTGCTGATCTACCGGACCATCGCCGGGATTGGTCTGGGCGGGGAGTTCGGCATCGGCATGACGCTCGTGGCCGAAGCGTGGCCGGCCTCGCTTCGGGCGCGGGTGTCGTCGTATGTCGGGCTCGGCTGGCAGCTCGGCGTGCTCGCGGCCGCCTTGCTGACGCCGCTGCTGCTGCCGGTGATCGGCTGGCGCGGCATGTTCGCGCTCGGGCTGCTGCCCGCGGCCGTGTCGTTCTTCGTGCGCCGTCGCGTCGAGGAGCCGGCGCTGTTCAACGAGCGCGTCGCGCGCGGCATGCGCAAGCTGCCGCTGAAACTGCTGATCGCCGATGGCCGCACGACGCGCGCGAGCATCGGCGTGACGATTCTCTGCTCGGTGCAGAACTTCGGCTATTACGGCCTGATGATCTGGCTGCCGAGTTATCTGTCGAAGACGTTCGGCTATTCGCTGACCCAATCCGGCTTGTGGACCGCCGCGACGATTCTCGGCATGGCGTCCGGCATCTGGCTGTTCGGCATCGCCGCGGACCGTTTCGGCCGCAAGCCGACGTTCCTGTTCTATCAGGCGGGCGCAGTGGTGATGGTGTTCGTCTATGCGCAGCTGACCACGCCGGTCGCGCTCCTGATCGGCGGCGCGGCCATGGGCGTGTTCGTGAACGGCATGATCGGCGGCTACGGCGCGCTGATTTCCGAGCTTTATCCGACCGAGGCGCGGGCGACGGCGCAGAACGTGCTGTTCAACGCGGGCCGGGCGGTCGGCGGCTTCGGGCCGGTCGCGGTGGGCGCGCTGGCAGCGCGCTATTCGTTCGGCGCGGCGCTGGCGCTGCTGGCGTCGATTTATCTGCTCGACATCTTCGCGACGCTGTTTCTGATTCCCGAGCGGCGCGGCGCCGAACTCGAATGAGCGGCGTATGCGCATCGGATCGATCGCGCATGCGCGCCGACATGACTCTGACATCGCGCCGATATAACGCGACACCCCGCGACACCCCG
>Ga0154001_1000363_pt1 | contig 14520 bp, 10 predicted proteins | sample TSNJ085MetaG_FD_104699 | JGI IMG/M metagenome (GOLD analysis project Ga0154001, IMG submission 104699) | Attine ant fungus gardens microbial communities from New Jersey, USA - TSNJ085 MetaG | ecosystem: Host-associated > Fungi > Mycelium > Unclassified | place: USA: New Jersey, Wharton State...
TTCAGGGCTCAAGGAGTGGACAGAAGAAAATGACAATGAAATGGGGAATATTTGTGACCCATACTATAAACTATGAAAATCCTCAGGACAAGGAATCTTAAAAGGGAGGTGGTATCATGATACAACCAAAAACAGCTAAGTCATTATTTATTTTCTTTTTATTTTATTTTATTTTAATTAGAAAATCAGAGATGTATGAGATGGAATGACCAAAAGGAGATGTGTGGGAGTTTTTAAATAGAAGTAAACATAGGAGGTGTATAAATAGTGTATAATAATTAATAAGAACTCCATTGAGTTCTCCTTGTCAACTTGGACTAGAAGTGTGATTAAGTCGCCTCAGGCTAAGTCATTACACTATTAGCTTTTCCAATTTCTGTAGCCTAAATCCATGTCTTGCTACTATCTTTTGATCTATAAACATCCCTGTTATGCCACTGTCCAAGAGCACTTTTACTGTTACATCTTCATGTATATCTATCTTTTCTACTCCAATGTCTAGCTATACTTCTCTTAATATTTTAAATGTTCTTCTCACTTCTCTCTGTTCACCCCTCTCTCTTGCTATACCTTTTGGAGTTTCTGTTCATGCACCGTCTTACTGTACTTTTCCCTATATGGGGTGCACCACTTCTTTCCAGTTCTACCACTCTCTTTTTCTTCCTACTCTACATTCTGGACATAAGATCCTTCTTTTTTCTCATTCTGATACCTTTCTTACAATTGCATCCCTTCTTTTACACTTTACATACTCTACTCTAGTCATCTCTTCTCTCTTTGCTTTTCTTTCTCTCCAGTTCCATGCTTCTTGGTATAGGCCACACCACATGTTTCTTACTTGTCTCTCAAAGAGGAATCCTTGTCTCTGATTTTCATGGGTCTGTACCCCTTTGTCTTTGCATCCTCCACAGTTCACATATATTGCCACTATCTCCCTTGTTATCTATCCTTTCTCTAGCAGGAGTATGCCTTTGGAGGGCATACTCTCCTCTTTACAATATTCCTATGTCTTTTCCTACATAGTGCTATGTCTCCAGAGGAATTGGAATAAGGAGTGATCTCACTAATATTATATCTACTAGGGTGTGAGATCTTCATCCAGCTAGATACCTACTGCCCTACTAACTACTGTCTTAATAATAAGGTTATACTATCATCCCAAGAAGAGGATCTCTAACCTAAATGCCTTCCTAAGAATGCAGCATTACTCTTCTGCATGTATTGGTCACAATAAACTACCAGCGCAAGGTTTATAAGATGAAGGCTACTATTCTATCTACCAACACTCAGTTGCAAGTTCTGGCCTTGATCACAATGCCTGAGCTTGGTACCATATCTCTACCTTCAGTCTCTAACTGACTGATAAGTCCTCTTAAGCCTAGGGCCTAGCTATATCATAGTAGTCCTGAGTTGTGTTACCCAGGTACTAAGAAAGATAAAAGAATAAGAAGTGGTAGGGCTCTGTGATGAGCAGTGCCAATGAAAGAATTGAGTTCTAGTATAAGAACTTAGACTATGACACCTTAGAACTACTCCTAGTTTGAGTTGATAAGGAGAACTCAATAGAGTTCTCATTTAATTGCTATATACTACTTGTATACATTCTATATTTACTTCTATTTATAAAGTCCCACATATCTCTTTTGAGTCATTTCTTCTCACATATCCATTGATTTTCTAATTAAATGAAACAAAAAGAAAAAAAATATAAATAATAACTTAGCCATTTGGCTATGTTATGATATAAACAGGCCATGATTGGTATAGAAGACAGTCTTCTACTCATCTCCAGGCTTGATGCTTATGTTGTTAAAACTCCAGTGGACATCTAGTCTAGCAAAGTATTTGGCTCCACAGAGTTGTGACATGAGTTCAGAGATAAGAGACAAAGAATACTTGTTCTTTACCATCATAGAGTTGAGAGCCTGGTAGTCTTGTACCAATCAGAGAGAACTTTCTTTTTTCTTGATAAAGAACACTGGAGCAGTCATAGATGATTTGGATAGGCATATCCATCTAGTATACAAGTTTTCCTGTAAAAAGGCACCTAGCTTCTTTTGCTTAACAGAGAAAAGAGGGTAGACCTTTATGGACTTGGGCTTAGAACCTGGAATGAGCTCTATTGCATAGTCCCAATGGTGGTGCTCTGGTAAGACATCAAAATTGTTTTTAGTAAACATAGATTCAAAACCTCTGGCATAAGGGAGTAGAGGAGTAAAGGTTACTTGTACTTCCATACTTCATTGCACTTCTTCTACTAACTATTAGAAGATAGTGGCAGAGACTTGTATTGTTTCTTCAGAAGGCTCAAGAAGTAGTCTAGTAATAAACAGTTAGTCTCTGGGCTTCTAGTCTCATCTATTAGTTCTATACTAGATTTTGAGTTCTTTCTTCTCTTTGTCTAGAAGAGAAAGAAGTCCGGTCTAATAGTGCTGTAGGGCTTAAACTTCTTATCTCTTCTTTAAGGTCTATTCCCTCTGAAGTGTATGACATCTTTTACATTGGGATGGGCATTGTGTTATACAAACTTCTCCTTTCTCCCAGTCAGCTTCAGGGTTGTGATTCTTGAGCCAAGTGTAGCCAAGGATTAATTTTTGCTTTTCTAGACTGGAGATAGTGAGGAGCATCTACTCTGAGTGTATCTAATAGCAGAGGACTATATCTACCACTTCCAATATCTGGCCAGCTTCATTGGGAGAGCTATTAATATTGAAGACTGATATAGGACAGGAAATAGTCCAAGTGTTAATTTCCTTTAAGTGGATGAAGTCGTAATCAATAAAGCTCCCAGTGGCTCTATAGTCTAGAAGTGCATTGACAGAGTGGAGCTTGCTGGTGTCAGTGGTGCTGAGTTCCATGGCAAGGACAAGGAATGTTCCATATATATTGAGGGTGTTGGTGGAGAGTTTTTTGGGCAATTGTCTTTCCCACTTCAGTCTTTGGATAGAAGAGTGGTCGACTAGATTGAAGGAGAGGTATACATCTTTGAGTTCACTGTTGTCTATATTAACACTTTTTATCTCAAGTATAGTAAATCTATTTACTGGGAATAACCAGGATGCATATCTCACTAGTCACTCTATATGAAATCCTTCTTGACTGGAGGTTCCAATTCTTCTACTACAACCATATCCTTAAAAGCTATCAGATTCTCAATCAACTCTTTCCTCTACTCCGCTATGAGCTGATGTATGTCAAGGCAATATAGGTAGTCCTTTACGAGGTAGCTGAGCTCTCTACAGTGGTAACAGCTGTATAGGGGGAAGAGTCTGATCTTTTGAGCTATGTCAATGTCCATAGGGACTCTGAGGGATTAGAGCAGAGGTAGAGGTTGAGGTTTGGGAGGAGCAGATGTGGAGAGAGTCAAAGAAGTACAAACTATAGTGAGTAGAGCTGGATGGGAGGTAGAAACTCTAGAAGAGAGAGATAGTATAAAGCACTACAAGGACTAGAAGGCCTTATTGGCTAGCTGGACTTAGTTAATCCTCTGAGTGGTACAATACCAGGCCTCTGGATTTGTGCTGGTAGGTCTTTCATAGGATATAGTAGTGATTTGGCTTTGGATATTTGTCCTAAGTCTATATCTGAATTTCACCACTAAGGTCTAGGGGTCCATATATCCAGTATTGAAGACTAAGGCCTGGAAGCTGTTTAGGTAGTCATCTACTATCTGACTCCCTTAGTGGTAGAATGATCCCTCCAAGGAGTTAATTGTATCTGCTTCTGCATTGACTGGACAGAATTGAGTCTGGAATTGTTGGTTAAAGTTACCCCAGGTTTGAAGGGAAAAAATGCTGGTGTCTGCTTTCTGTCTGAAGAGGTTTTTGGACTACTTGGTAGCTCAACCTCCCTTGAAGAATGTGAGGGCCTAGAGTACCTTTTTCTCTTTGTAACTGAACTACTCTGGGGCCAGGTGAATATAGAGGGCACAGAAGTTAAGAAAGACTTGGCCAGCACTCTGGTCTCTATAAAAGTCTAGGAGAAACAAGAGTTTAGAATATGTATGTAGATAAGGGACTGCTGGAGAGAGAGTTGTTGGTATAAACAGTAGAAAGGAGATTGTTACCGGACAAGAGGGTTGAGTATTGGAAACTAGTTGTATAAGTTGTTGCAGCTAGACAGTCAGAGCAGCGAGAGTATTATTGATATTTGTTTCCAAGTAGTTTTATTGCTCAGTAACTTTGTGTAGATAGTACTGCAGATAGACCAGAGCATCAGTAATGGTCTAGAAGGTATCCATATATGACATCTACATAGAGTGGAGTATTCCAGAGGATCAACTAAGAGCAGTGAAGATTGTCTGGAGAGAGACTATCTACTGTGTTCTTCCAAGGCTCTGTTTTAGGAGATCCTAATCTGCTATAAGAGCAACTGGAGTGGAGTGGCTCCAGAAGAATCCTTAGCTAATATTACACTCCTAATTATGTTACAACTTATCTCCAGGAGAATCCTTAGAGATTAGGATAAGATTTCTGGAGTGTACTTCTACACTATATATACTTTTACTATTAAGATGTCTCTGATCCTATGGTCCTATAAGTCAGGGTTAGGAGTCTCTGAGTCAAGCTAAAGGGAATTAAATATTACATAATAATATTTAATTAAACACAGGATTACTCTGGGCTATGAGTCTGGTATTTTAGGGGTGGCATTGGTAGGGTTCCCTTATAGGTTCCACAAATTATTCTGTTAGTTTTTTTGATTGTTTCCCCTATATCTGATACTTGAGATTTTTTGTACTCAGTAATACCCAGTCTTCCACTTTATACTCTTCCAGTTCATCCCTTTTTCTGTCTGCATACTTCTATATTTCCTTCTAACTTTTCTTTAACACTGCTTTTACTTCTTTATGCACTTTCTTTATTCTTGTTGTAAACTCCTCTGCCTTTTCAAACTTCCCCTTCTTTCTCATCTCAAATCCCATGTATGGATCCTATCTATTATTTGCTTTGAACAATAATACTCTTGTACTTGTCTACACTTTGTTGTTATATACAAACTCTGCTGTCACTAGCCAGTCAGGCCAATGCTTTTGCCTGTGATCAATGAACATCCTCAGGTATTGCTCTAAGTCCTGATTCATCCTTTCTGTCTATCTATCTATCTATGAATAGTAGGCTATTGATAATTTTATGTCAATCTCTAATATATTGTTTAGCTTCTTTATTATTCCCACTGCAAACTATACTTCTCTATCTATAATAATACTCTGATAGGCCATATAGCTTCTAAATATTATCCCAGAACAATCTCGCCACTCCCTCTGCCAAAGTCTTTTCTATAGTAGGTACAAAGTATGCTATCTTTGTCAATCTATTGTATACTACCAATATACTATCATATCTCTGTGCTAATGGTAACTTTGTAATAAAGTCTGCTGTGATATAGGCCCAGGGTTTCTCTGATACTGTATTTGGTATCAGTTTTTCTACCAGTACTTCTGTACAATTCTTGTTTCTTTGGTAGGTATTATATCTCTCTATATACTTCTTGACTTTCTTTGTCATCCCTGGTCACCAGAAGTTTCTAGTAATCAACTTTATTGTCTTCTACTGCCCTTTATGTTCTCTTATCAGCATATTATAGTATAGCTGGATTACTTCTGCTCTCAGTTTCTCATCCCTTAGAATATACACCTTTCTATTTCTTAATATTAGTCTATCTTTTTCTTGCTATTTCTCATCTCTCAACATCTTTACTCCTGCTCATTTCATTTCTTCTACTACTTTTATTATTTCATTGTTTTTTGCATCTAACTTTTTAATTTTTTCTAGTACATCTACTTCTTTTATCATAATTTCTGCCACTTATGTTGCTCTGACTTCCAGCTACTCCCTTTTTACTAACACTCTATCCTTATCATCTCTTTTTACTCTAATCTACCAGTCTAGATGCCTACTGAGGCTATCAGCTCTTTCCATACTACTATCCAGCATATGTTTAAGAGTAAAGTCAAATCTAGATAGGTACAAGACCCATCTTGCTTGTTTACAGTTCAGTTTCTGACTACTCATAAAATATTCTAGATTTTTGTGGTCACTCCAAATCTCAAATTTTTTTGTGCTCTTTCGAGCAAGTACCTCTACTCCTCTAAGCATCTGATAATTGCCAGCATTTCTTGGTTGTGAATTTCATAATTTCTTTTAGCTTTATTTCATAACTTCAAAATAAAGGCTACTGGCCTCTACTTGTCATTCTTACACCTCATCAACAACACTCCTCCTGTTGTATACTCTGATACATCTGCTTCTACTCTTATCTCCTTATTTAGATCTGGTACCACTAACACTAGTTGTATTGTGAACACCTATTTCAACTTCTCAAATGCCTTTTACTGCTTTCCTTTTCAGTTCCACTTCTTATTCTTTCTGACTAATCTATGCAGTGGTTTAGCTATTCTGGCAAAGTCTTTTATGAATTGCCTGTAGTAATTTGCTAATCCTAAGAACTTCTATACATCTTTAACTATCTTAGACCTTGGCCATTCTAGAACTCCTGATACCTCCTCTTTCCGCATCTTTATACTATCTGCCCCCATTACTAGTCCTAGGAAGTTAATTTCTTTAACTTTTTATACAGATTTCTCAGGTTTTAGATATAGATTGTTTGCTTTCATTTTCCTTAGGATTTTCTCCACTACCTCATTATGCTTGTTTTCATTCTTTATTTTTACTAACATATTATCCATGAATACTGCTACATCTCCTATATCTATTAGATCTCTTAATATGTTATTTATTATTGCCTGGAATGTTGCTGGTAAATTTGTGAGACCAAAAAATATCACAGTGGGTTCATATACTCCAAGATATATTGTGAATGCAGTCTTCTACTCATCTCTCTCTTTTATCTATATATTGTTGTACCCCTATCATAAGTCTATCTTTGTAAACACCTTTCTTGTATCTATAGTGTTAATCAAGTCTGAAATCAAAGACAAGAGATAATTGTTCTTAACTATTAATGGGGATAAATGAGAATACAAGGGTAAGGTAACAGATAAGAGAAATGGAATCTCCAAACTGTTTTACAGTTGTATGCAGACAAGTAGATACAGGGGAGGTAAATCAGAAAAGAGAGAGAGTTCACAAAGAATAATGAATAGTCAAATGCAGAATAGAAACTAGAGAAATATAGTATTTTTGGTATTCTCTTGAACAAGCTCTAGTTGATTGAGGATCTTGAAGGTATACATTTATCTCACACTGTAATACTACTCTTCTCAAACTAGTCTAGTAACCTGGCTCACCATCAATACAGTAGTACTGTCTAGAACTCCCATGTCCTTGTATAGACTCTACTCCAACTGACCATACAGTTGGAAACCTACTCCAAAAATATATAGCAAGTGGTTAAACTCCTAGTCAAGCAAATGCCCAAGTCCTCCTCAAAGTGAGATGTTCTCTTGAGGGATATTTTGTATAGACTTTTTTTATAAAGAAAACAAACAGGAAAGCTCAGTTACTCAAAAAATAGCAGTAGAGCTCTAGAATAACAGAGAAAGGGAGATAATGAAGATAATTTGTTATTAGGCTCTTCTATGCCCCTAGAGTATATATTAGGATTACAAATCATTGAATTAACAATTAAGAAAACAAAAGAAACATTCCAACAATCCATTATGGTAGGGAGTGGAATAATAAAGCAGGATCCCCTTCTAATCATATGACCAATGCTTCCTGTTCTTGTTATAAACTTCATTCAGACCATAACTCTAGGAATATTTGACTAATTTTGATGATCTAAATGGCCACAGGAAGCCCTTAAGAAAACCTTTCAAATAGTATAAAAGATATCTCAAGACAATCAGTATTTACTGAGTTATCAGCAGATCAGTTAGTGATTACCAAGTCACCAAACACTAAATCACTGATATCTCAGAAACTGCTTGATATAATCATTTGCTTCAATGACCATCATAAAGCTCTCTTCAATGCACTTCTTTAGGCTATGAATAGACCCCAAGGCAATAAGATTCTATGGAGATACAAGGTCCTTAATGTTTGTATATAACATTAATCTTTACTTATAGATTATCATCTATTCTTAAATAGAACAAGGGACTGCCCTAAGATGGTTAGATTATCTCTATTTTAAGAACAATAGTACTCCTATATGTAAAACAATAGGTAATGATCATATAGTAAGCTATTCTAGTGTACAAACTACCACAATCATATATTTAAAGACTGTATATCTAAGAATAAACCTCAGACTTAATGATATCTTTTGTTGCTTGTCTAACTTCACTTTTTTGAGCACTTTGATTATCAAATCAACCAATTACAAATCAGTAAGTGGCTATTTGTGATAGTTCTTCCTAATTTTTTTACCTGGTTTTCTTTTATGTCTATTTATTGAACCTGGTCTTTGTATATAGCTCAAGAAGCCTTAAGATCAGCATAAGTGATCTGCTCTTAAGGTCAGCATCTTTATTGATCTCCCCACTTCCAACTTCCTCAATCTCTTTATTCCATTTTCTTATACTTCTGATCTTCCTTCTTAGTTCCAGATATCTTCTTTTTTCTAGATACTCTAATAGTGTTGCCCTCAAGAGGGTTGCTCCAATATTTCTAATTATAGTAGCCATCAAAAATGATTGCTGAGGTCTGATAGCAACACTAAAGCCTAATCTATCAAATAAGATAGCCACCAAACTATAATATCATTCTACCAGAGAAGATTAATCTCTCTAAGGTTTGGACAGTCCTCAAGAATACTTCTAGAGGGGATTTCTGGGTTATGTCTAGTACAGAATAGCTGGACAGGCTCTATAAGGCTGGTATAGTAGCAGTCACAGCCAGTCTTTTGCTACTTAGGTAATGTATGTGAGTCCAAGACTGGAAATCTAGTGGTATATAATCAAAGAGTCACTTTCGCTGCTTGAGCTGAGTATAGTATAGTTTTTCCAACAAATGTCATGTATTTTATCTAAAAAGGCTGTCTAGCATGACACTGTAATGTCTGATTATGGTATCTATGAACAATTCAGCAGTACCTTTGGTATTGAGTGTCTTTTTGCAAGGTATAAAGTAACTTATTTTGGTAAAGTGATCAATTGTAACAAATATACAGTCAAAATTGGTTTTCTTTAACTTTGAAAGGTTGGTGATTATATCAATACCTATACATTGCCATAGTTTACTTAGAAAAGGGAATAGTAGTAGATTGCCATATGTAGCATGTGTGTTAGGTTTGTTCTGTGCATACTATTGACATACTTTAGTATAGTCTGCAATTGATTTAGATATGCTTGGCTACTAGAATCTATGTTACACTAGATTCAATGTATAGTCTCTACCAAAGTATCCTACTAGTGGTTGGTCATAATATTGGATAATGATTTTGAAGTGTATTGTTTCAGATATGTATACCTTTCCTTTATAAATCTATAGTTCTCCTTCTTGTGTCCAGTTTCCAACAATTGTTTGCAGGTTTGTAGTCTTGAGATATATGTTATATAGATAGGCTTTAATAATTCTTGTGCTTATTTTGTCTAGACAAGTGTTAGCATTTAGACTTAATTCTACTTTCCCAGTCTCATCTGTAGGATACGTGATATGGAACTATAGTTTGAAGCTTGCTGATTGGTTTGGATTATTAGGGTTTATCTGGTAATCTGGTCATTGAGAGAGTGTATCAAACTTACATTTTTTTAATTTTACATAGAGACCATTTTCCCTAAGGCACTTATCACAAATGGCCACTTACTGATTTGTAATTGGTTGATTTGATAATCAAAGTGCTCAAAAAAGCAAAGTTAGACAAGCAGTAAAAGATGTTGTTAAGTCTGAGGTTTATTCTCAGACATACAGTTCTTAAATATATAATTGTGGTAGTCTATGCACCAGAACAGCCTACTATATAATCACTACCTATTGTTCTACATATAGGAGTGCTATTGTTCTTGAAATAGAGATAACATAACTGTCTTAGAGCAGTCCTTTGTTCTATTCAAGGACAGATGATAATCTATAGGTAAAGATCAATGTTATGTACAAACATTGAGGACCTTGTATCTCTATAGGATCTTATTGCCTCTGGTTTTATTTATGGCCAAAAGAAGCACATTGAAGAGAGCTTTACAATAGTCATTGAAGTGAATGATTACATTAAGCAGTTCCCAAAATATCAGTGATTTAGTGTCTGGTGACTTGGTGATCACTAACTGATCTGATGATAACTTGGTAAATACTGATTGCTTTGAGACATTTTTGGTACCATTCAAAAGGTCTTCTTAAGGGCTTTTGGTAGCCATTTAGATTGTTGAAATCGGTCAAGTATTCCCAGAGTTATAGTCTGAATGAAGTTTGTAATAGTACTGTAGGCATTGTTTGGTATGGTAGCATAGTTCTTCAGTTGAGGTACCAAATATTAGTATGTTATCCAAGTAGGCAATTAATAATTCTTCTAGGTCTTGTAGTATTCTGTTTATATAACTTTGGAAGAAAACAGGAGCATTGCATAATCCAAAAGGCATTACTAGAAATTCAAAGAGACCAAATAGAGTTTGAAAAGTGATCTTTCATTTGTCTCCTTTACAAATGCAAAGTAGATAGAAGACTTTTCACAAGTCAATCTTTGTGAAATATTTTGCTCCTTGAAGTTAGTCCAGTAGTGTATCAATAGAGAGAACTAGGTATCTGTTCTTTATTGTGATTTTATTCAGCACCATATAATCTATGCAAAAACAAAGGTCTAAAGTGTTCTTTTTTGACACAAAAAGAGTAGGGGGGGCAGTAAAAGAAGTACTTTGCCTGATAAACCTTCTGAACTCCATATCTTGAATAAACTCCTTCAGTAACTTCATTTCCTTCTTAAAATGATGATAGGTAGGGTAGTAAGGGAGTTTTTGGTCTTCCAGCATACCAATACTATGGTCTAATACTCTTCTGTATGGTAGGAGCATTTGTATGGCCTGGAGATTAAAAATGTCTATGAACTCCTTGTATTAGAAGGGTATTTGGGGTTTGGGTTTAGAAAAACAGTATTTGGCATTAATATTGACTTTGAACAATGTTAGTCTGGGTAATTTTCCTTCTAATACAAGAAGAGACTTATATAAGTTGTCTACTTAATTCTCAATATACTTGTAAACTTGTTTATAGTGTTTGTTTACATCAGGTATTCTCTTATAGTAGCTGGATTCTAGGTTGGGCTTTTCTTCAAAGCAGACTTGGTGTCTTGTCCAGTCTATTTTTGGGTTTGTTCTTTTGAACCAGGGTATTCCTAGAACAATTTTATACTTGCTGATTGGAACTTTAACAAAGTACTCTTTGTATTTATTGCTCTAAATTGAATATTGCAAGAGGTAGATAGATAGGGGTGTTTTTGTCATACTCTTGGTGTCTAGGCTCCTTATTGGGTCTTCTAACTCAGATATTGGCATTAGCTGGAGGGAATTCACTAAAGTTTTCAATATAAAATTTGCAGTTACACTACAGTCAAGAAAATAACAGACAATATGATATATTGTTTCTCTAACTAGAGTCAAATAAGAGGTAGTAATTAGTTTAGCTAAAATAGGTGAAAAAGAGTTGTCTATATCTTAGCTTAGTAGAGAACTCAATAAAGGGACTACTATTAGTATCAAGTTTATTCTTTTCCCAACTCCAATAGAGAGAAGAAAGGAGCATAGAAGTTATTGGAGGGAAAACTCTACAGTGTTGAGATAGATATAGGGTACTTTAGTAGGATAAGAGGCAGTAATATAGCTTGAGCCCCTATTGTATAAACAAAGCCTAAGATTTCAATGATGTTCCTTTTCTTCTGATGTTAACAGACTGGCATATTAGGTTGGGGTCAAGGTAGTAATATGATTAGATAAGAATATAGTTAGATAAGCAGAATAGGTTGAAGTTGAGGTAAGTTGGCTGACAAATGTTTGGATAGGGCTATTTTGTGAAGACCCTTCCAAACAACAGAATATCTAGTGTTTGTCAGCCTCTAGGGCAGCGTACTTGAGCTGGATGTAACCTTCTTTTTGACAAGGAATACCAACCAGTAAATCTTTGACTCTATTCTTTAAGTTTCTGTAGAATATGTTTCCTTATATGCTATGGGGTTGTCCAACCTTCCAAGCTAAGTTTTTGAAGTCTACAACATATTCTCTGATGAACCTAATTTGTTTTAAGGAATACAGATATTCAGTTAATTGGTCTTGAAAGTTGGGGTCTCTAAACTGTTCTCTGAAGGCTATGAAGAATTTTTGCCAATTCTCTTATAGCTCTAGATCTTCTTCAGTTAGAATGGATTCAGCCCAAGAAGTAGTATTGTCCTCTAAGTGCTGGCATATGAATACTACTCAACATGTGTTATTCACAAATTTTTGAGGGGCTAATAGAAATGCTTTATTTATTTTAGCAAAGAACCTGTTGAAGTCATAGGCATCATTACAGAATAGTTGAATAATAAGGCTTTTTTTGTCTTTAATGTTATCTTCAAATGAGATAATGGACTGTCTAATAGGAAAAAAGGTTGGAATATCATCTGGGAAATCAAGTCCAAGGTTTTGAGTTTTAGAATTGTATTTCTATTAGAGATTGAATAGTTCTAGTTGGATTCTTACAAGTTGTAACTGGAGTTTAGCAATGTCAGAGGTAACTTCTTCTTCTTCTTTGTGATCCTTCTCTTCAAAGATGGGCAGGGGATTGTTGAGTACTTCTACTTTATTATCTAGGATATTAGATTGGGAATGTATTATAGGCCAGACCATAGTAGAGGAATTTTAGGCAGGATCAGGGTGGAACAGAATAAGGCAAGGCAAGGCAAGATAAGGCAAGGCAACAGTAATCACTGTTAAATGGTTTTGAGCCTCAAAATGTCAGAGGATACCAGTATTCAAAAGTGATTACTAGTTGCAAGAGTAAATTTGAGGCTGAGTACAGTTTGTACATAGTGTTTAGTTAAACTAGTGATATTGTATAATAATATTGATTGTGTTCTCTGACATAATGACTTAGCCATTTTGCCAAATCATAACAGCTAGCACAATTGATCAAAAACCCCATTGAGTTCTCTTTGTAACCCTCAAAGACTTAGCTGCTGAGTCAACTCAACTTGAGTCACACAACATGTACTCCTTCTTTTTTCATCTCTTGTCTCCTCACTTTCACTTTCTCCTTCACTGCACATTGCATTACCTTATTTACTATTACCTCAAATCTATTTATGGGAGTTAGTTTCTCCTTTACCTCCTCATTCTTATTCCTGTGTTATGAGTCACCTTGACTATAACAAAATGCTATAAATAGAATGGACATAGACTGGAGTTAAACCAGTAGCTGATGGACAGCTTGTAGTTTAAACAAGAACAGATAATGTACTTGTATATATAGTAAACTGCAATTGAGTAAGAACCCTATCAAGTTCCTTTCTAACTCTAAAGTACTATCTTGAGTTAAACCATAGCTTAAGGTTCTTGAGTCAATCACTAACATCCTGTAGTTGTAGGCCAGGTATCCAAACCTTCTATATTTCCAATACACTTTTTCTTCTCTTCTCTCAATTTCTGCCCTTAGTTTGGCAAGAGTATGTCATTGGTTGAGCATTCTACTCATGAAAGAGTTGTATTGAGAGTGATATCAGTCTAGAGACATAGTGCTATGTCTCCAGAGAAGTCAAATAGAAAATGATCTTACTAATGTTATGTCTACTGGAGCACAAGATCTTCATCCAGCTAGATATCTACTATTTTACTTACTACTGCCCTAATAATACAGTTATACTATCACTCCAAGGAGAGGATCTCTAACCTAAATGCCTTTTTAAGGATATATATTAGTATGCAGTCATGAGAGTTTAGAGCTTAACCAGGGTGGTTGTTCAGGAAGAATTCAATAAAGTTTCTTGTTGGATTCCATTAAGTACTTATACAAATATTGGATGGTCTATGTACCTGTCTCCCACAATCACATAACCCTTACTAAAAACTATACATATCTTACATAATCCTTCCTATACTATTCTATGCTATTTATATCTTTCCTACATTGTATTTTTGGATATTTTCTATCAAGTTGATAAATATGTGAGAAATAGTTTCCTTTTTAGCATTTATCTTATAACAATGTAATGTTACTTCTTTGCATGTATAGTCTACAATAGGACTTCAGCACAAGGTTTCTACTAAGAATAGCACAAGTATGCTATACAATACCACTCAATTGTGAAGTTAGGTCTCAGACACAATATCTAAGCTTGGTACTGTGCTTTTACCAATAGTCCCTAACTAACTATCAAGTTCTCTTAAGCCTAGAGCCCAGCTATGTATCATGACTTGGCAAAATGGCTAAGTTATTATTTTATTTTACTTTCTTTTCTTTTCTTATTTGGACTTACTGTCACAAACTTCATTCAGACCATAACTCCAGGAGTACTTGACCTATTTTGATGATCTAAATGGCCACCAAAAGCCCTTAAGAAGACCTTTCAAATGGTACCAAAAATGTCTCAAAGCAATCAGTATTCACCAAGTTATCAGCAGATCAGTCAGTGATCACCAAGTCACCAGACACTAAA
>Ga0154001_1000366_pt1 | contig 14466 bp, 8 predicted proteins | sample TSNJ085MetaG_FD_104699 | JGI IMG/M metagenome (GOLD analysis project Ga0154001, IMG submission 104699) | Attine ant fungus gardens microbial communities from New Jersey, USA - TSNJ085 MetaG | ecosystem: Host-associated > Fungi > Mycelium > Unclassified | place: USA: New Jersey, Wharton State...
ACTCGACATGGAACTTCTCGAAGTTGAGCGTGACGTTCTCGGTGAAACGCTCTTCGCCGCCCGAGCCGCCCGTCGAGTAGGAGCTGACCAGCACGCCTTCGAGCGTGACCTTGTAGTACTCGAGCGGGTTGTCGCCGCCGGCCTTGCGCACGGTCAGCAGCGCCTTGTCGATGTGCGTGCCCTTGGTACAGGCCGCCATGATCGGCGGCGTGGCCTTGTCGCTGTATTTGGTGAACGAGAGGTCCTGCACCGATACCTTGCCGGCCCCGCCGCCCGTCCCCATGTGCATCGTGCCGCTCTGGCTCAGCCCCCAGCTCCATGCCAGCACTTCGATTTCTTCCTTATGGGTCTTGTCCTGCGACTCGCCCTTAATATCGCCCAGCTTCATGAACATATCGATGGCCATGTCTTTCTCCGCTCAAAACAATTCGTCACTGAAAAAAAGGGATTTCCGTCATGCCGCCTTGGCGGACGGAAGCTTCGAAACCAACCGTAGCGATACGGTCAGGCCTTCCAACTGGTAATGCGGACGCAGGAAAAACTTCGACGTGTAATACCCCGGATTGCCTTCCACTTCTTCGACGACCACCTCCGCGGCTGCAAGCGGCCGTCTTGCCTTGGACTCTTCCGTCGAGTGCGCGGGATCGCCATCGACGTACTGCAGAATCCAGTTCTGCAGCCAGCGCTGCATGTCGTCCTTCTCCTTGAAGCTGCCGACCTTGTCGCGCACGATGCACTTCAGGTAGTGCGCGAAGCGGCTGCACGCGAACAGGTACGGCAGACGGGCGGCCAGATTCGCGTTCGCGGTGGCGTCCGGGTCTTCGTACTCGGCGGGCTTATGCAGCGACTGCGCGCCGATGAAGGCGGCGAAATCGGAGTTCTTCTTGTGCACGAGCGGCATGAAACCGTTCTTCGCCAGTTCGGCTTCGCGGCGATCGCTGATGGCGATTTCGGTCGGGCACTTCATGTCGACGCCGCCGTCGTCGGTGGGGAACGCATGCACCGGCAGATTCTCGACCGCGCCGCCCGACTCGATGCCGCGAATCCGCGAGCACCAGCCATACATCTTGAACGAGCGATTGATGTTGGTCGCCATCGCATAGGCCGCATTGGCCCATGAGTATTTGCTGCTGTCGGCGCCGGCGGTGTCTTCCTCGAAATCGAACTCCTCGACCGGGTTGGTTTTCGCGCCATACGGCGCGCGGGCGAGAAAGCGCGGCATCGCGAGACCCACGTAGCGCGAATCTTCCGATTCGCGCAGCGAGCGCCAGGCCGCATGCTCAGGAGTTTGAAATATTTTCGTCAGGTCGCGCGGATTCGCCAGCTCCTGCCAAGAGTCCATCAGCATCACGGCGGGATCGGCGCCCGCGATGAACGGCGCATGCGCGGCGGCGGAGATCTTCGCCATCTGCGTCAGCAGATCGACGTCGGGGCCGCTGTTGTCGAAGTGGTAATCGGCCACCAGCGCGCCGTACGGCTCGCCGCCGAACTGGCCGTACTCCTCTTCATAGAGCTTCTTGAAGAACGGGCTTTGATCCCACGCGGTGCCCTTGTACTTCTTGAGCGTCTTGTACAGATCGCCCTTCGATACGTTCATCACGCGGATCTTCAGGGTTTCGTCCGTCTCGGTGTTGTTCACCAGATAGTGCAAGCCGCGCCATGCGCTCTCGACTTTCTGGAACTCTTCCGAGTGGATGATCTGGTTGATCTGCGCGGTCAGCTTCGCGTCGATCTGCGCGATCAGCGATTCGATCGTCGCGAGCACGTCGCCGGAAATCACGTTGGTATCGCGCAGCGCCTGTTCGGCGAGCGTGCGCACCGCCGTTTCGACGGCTTCCTTCGCCTTGTCGCTCTTCGGCTTGAATTCCTTTTGCAGCAGGTTCGCGAAATCGCTCATTTCGAGCGAGGTTTCGCCGGGTTGCGCTTGCCCTTGGGTACTAGGTTCGGCCATGGTCAGACTCCCCTGTGGTTCACACTCATTCCTGCGGCTTCGGCGCGGACGCCAGCGACTGCAGCAAGGCCGGATCGCTCAGCAGCTTCGCGATCAGGTCCTCGGCGCCGGTCTTGCCGTCCATGTACGTCAGCAGGTTCTGCAACTGGCCGCGCGCTTCCAGCAGCTTGGCCAGCGCATCCACCTTGCGCGCGACCGCCGCGGGCGAGAAGTCGTCCATGCTCTCGAAGGTCATGTCGACGGCGAGGTTGCCCTCGCCCGTCAGCATGTTCGGCACCTGCACGGCAACGCGCGGTTTCATCGACTTCAGACGCTCGTCGAAATTGTCGACGTCGATCTCGAGAAACTTGCGATCCGCCACCGGTGCGAGCGGGTCCGCCGGCTGCCCGGAGAGATCGGCCAGCACGCCCATGACGAAGGGCAGATTGACCTTCTTCTCCGAGCCGTAGACTTCGACGTCGTACTCGATCTGAACCCGCGGCGCCCGATTGCGCGCGATGAATTTCTGGCTGCTTTCCTTGGCCACGACCATTCCCCTGGTTGACGCCGCACGGCCGCGAGCAGCATGGCGCGTGACTGGCGTTGCTAAACGCAAAAAGCACATCCCCGGCTGACTGCTTACTCGTTCTCGATACCGCCTACCTGCCGGGCCTGGCTCATTCCTTCGGGCGCGAGGTCCTGCAGGATTTCCATAAAGCTCTTGTCGACCAGACGGCGCGCGCGCAGCAATAGCAGCGGCACCGGGCTGGAGGGTTCGTGACGCTCGTAGTACGCGCAGATCTTGTCGAGCACGCGGATCACGTCCTGACGATCCGTGATGTCGCCGGACACCGGCGCCGGCGCCGCGCCCGCGCGTTGACCCGGCGCGGCCTCGCCGGCCGCCGCCTCGTCCAGCGCCCCCTCCGCCGCGACGGCCGATGTGCCGAGACGTTCGCCGAGAAAGTCGGCGGCGCGCCGCAGCAGCTTCGTGAGCGGCGAGAGGTCGATGGCGCGCGCGGCGCCGACGTGTTCGGTCAAGACCGTCTCGATGCGCATCGCGGCATGCAGCGCGTCGAGCAAGGCGGCGTGCGTGGCCACCGCGTCTTCGTGCGCGTCGGCGATCACCGCGTCGATCGAACTGAGCGACGGCGCTTCGACGCCATTGGCGAGCGGCACTTCGCCGGTCGCATATTCGATGTCGCGCAAACTGACGATGCCATGCGCACGCGACGACACGAGCGCGGCATCGCGCACGTCCAGCAGCATGCCGGAGGCTTCGGTCAGCGCGGTGAGCGTGTTGACGCGGGCGGTCGGATCGTTGTCGTCGTCCGCATCGAGTTGCGGATACACATGATCCCAGCGCTGTTCGAGCAGCCCCTGCACCAGCGCAAGACCCTCGGCAAAGCCGGCGAAACCCTTGCGATTCAGCAGCGCGCGCGACAGGTGCACCGCGACTCGCAAATCACGGCTTCTCGCGAGCAGATCGAGTGACAGCGCTTCCGCGACTTTCCAGTCGGGCGGCGTGGCGGCGACGGTGGTCTCGCCGTACTGCACCTCGGGCTTGCCATGCACGACCTGCTCGAGTTGCAGGAAGTCAGGGTGGTACTCGAGGTCGTCTCCGCACGGACTCTCGGCGGATATCTCGGCAAGCAATACGCCCGCAGCAAGCGTGGCCATGTCTTGTATCGGTCTCGGATGAGTAGTCTCGACGCACCGTAAAGGACCGGTACGGGTTGCCTTGCCGCCAGGGAATGAGCGCTCCCCCGAAATACCTCTTAACTCTATTTAAATTGCCCGCGCCGGACTCACGCGATCTTTTAGCGAAGCTTACGTTTTCTCATTGGCAATTCGATATGAGAATAGCACGCGGCCCGGAAAATCAAAGCCGGACAGCAATAAAAAGTCATTTTGATTAATTAAGTTAAATACTATATGAAATAGCTTCCAATTCCATAAATATTTAAAACGCTCGCAGCTTTCCGTTCCAGAACAAACCGTAATCATCAGACTAAACGGTCGTCCTATAATTTCGCCACCACCCCTTTTGGGTCGGTCGATCGGCGGGATGTTCCGGCATAGTGGTAAACGAATCCGGCACCCCGATTTTGCAAAAAAATTAAACTTTTTTTGCACCGCTAAGCGCTTAAATCATAATTACGGGTTAGTCCCGATAGAAATACGACAATGCGCATAAATGTCGAATAGCCCATTAAGTTTTATCTTGTATTAAAGAAAACGGGCCAATAGACTAACGCTGTTTCCAGTCACTCTACCGGTTGCCGCGCGGTATTACCGGTATTGCATGGATTTGACGCGCCGCTGTCTGGGAGGGCGGCGCGGCTGCACGGATTCGTCGAGGACTGGAGTCCCGTGCATCACGGACTCGCCAAGAATGGGCAGTTAACCAGTAGAGCCTCGCCCGAGCGAGGTTCACCACTCCGGGGTGACAAGTGGCAGAGATCCAAAGCGCAGCGGTAATAGACCACGCTGGAGAAAGCGCGCTGCCCGACCTGTGGCAGCGCCGCACCTGTTTGAGCCATGACGAGATGGCATCGATCTACACGATCGTGCGCCGCGCGCTGACGGGCTACCATCCGTCGGAGTTGCAGGCGCTCGGCGAGGACAAGGAAGAACTGATCTCGCAGTTCCTCTATTTCAAGGTGTTCCGTCTCGACGCCGCGCAGACGGCATCGCCCACCTTCCCACTGCACAGCGCGCCTTCGAGCAGCCACGCGGTGTGCGCGTACTTTCGCCGTTATCTGATCGACTGCCTGCGCAGCGCGAGCCATCAGCGCAACGTGTCGATCGACGAAGACGACGTGATGCCGGAAGTCGACCGGCAAGCGGCCTTTCATCCGGACCCGATCGGCTCGGTGCTATTGCAATACGGCCTGCATGAAGCCGAAGTGCGCGAATCGGCGTCGCGCTTCATCGCCTCGCTCGACGACGCCGACCGCATGCTGCTCGCCGGCAGTCTCGGCTGGCTCTCGAACGAGAAAGGCGGCTTGTCGCAAGTGGCGGCGCGTTACGGTATTGCGTCGTATCACTATCGGGCCCGCAAGCTCGGCGTCACGCTGAAAAAAGGCTCGATCCCGGCCGACTTCAGCCGCACGGAAATCGGCCAGTGGATCGAGCAGGATCTCGGCATCGACATCACGCCGTGCAATCGCATGGCCATCCTGCTGGTGCTGGGCATTCTGTCCGCGCAGTCGCACGCGCAGGAATAAGGTCGAGAGACCGCGAGCACATGAGAGGTCAACGGTGCAACTCGTCACCGCAAGCCTGACCGACCGGGGCGGCCGCCCGCGCAACGAAGATTCGTTCGGCGACTGGTCGAGCGAACGGCTCTACTATTGCGTCGTCGCCGACGGCGCCGGCGGACACGGCGGCGGCGACGTCGCTTCGCGCCTCGTCGTCGATTCCGTACTGGCAGATTTGCGCTACCTGACCGTGGCCGAGTTGCCGCCGACCGGCGAGCGCCTCGCGAGCGCGCTCACGCATGCCAACGAGAACATCGTCGAAGAACAGTTGCGCGGCGACGGCAACGAGAAGGACATGCGCTCGACCGCCGTGCTGCTCGCCATCGATCGGGACTGCGGAACGGCCGCGTGGGCGCACTGCGGCGACACCCGCCTCTACTGCTTTCGCCATGGCGGAATCAGCGCGCGAACGCGCGACCACAGCATGGTCCAGGAGATGGTCGACGCCCACCTGCTGGCCGCCGAGGAGATGCGCCATCACCCGCGCCGCAATGTGCTGTATGCGGCGCTCGGCACCCGGGACCCGTTGCAGATCGCGAGCGTGGCCGGCACCTTCGCGCTGCGTGACGGCGACGCTTTCCTGATCTGCACCGACGGACTCTGGGAGTACGCCGACGACGCCGGCATCGTCGACGCGCTGGCGCAGGCGGCGACGCCCGCCGCGTGGCTCGACGCGCTGGCGGACAAGGTGCGCGCGAACGCGAGCGCCAATCACGACAACTTCACGGCGCTCGCAGTGTGGATCGGTGGCGATCCGGAAGCGACGGAATTGAGGGTGACGCCGGGCGCCGGACCAGTGTAGACGTCGCGGCCCCCATCCAGTGGAATCCTGACGAACCATGAGCGCAACGTCCGAAGCGTACGCCATCCGCTCTCTTTCGCAGGATTCCTGAGCAGGCTTATTGAGTGAGCTTATCGAACAGGCTTACTGAGCAGAATCACCGAGCAGGATTCGTATCGTGCCGATCTCGATCATCATTCCCTGCCTGCAAATGGCGACGACGCTCGGGCGCGCGCTGGACAGCTGCCTGATCCAGCCGGAGGCGGCGCAGATCATCGTCGTCGACGACGGCTCGACCGATGCGTCGTTCGACGTCGCGCAGCATTACCGCCAGCGCGACGCGCGCGTGGAAGTGCTGCGCATGCACGTGAACGGCGGCGTCGCCGCCGCGCGCAACTGGGCCGCGATGCACGCGACGCAGGACCTGCTGGCCTTCATCGACGCCGACGACGAATACCTGCCCGGCGCACTGGCTGCGGCCAGCCAGTATTTGCAGCGCGCGCCGCGGGAAGCGTCCGTGCGGCTCGACGTCGACTATGTCGGTTTTCCGCAGGCCATCGTCGAGCATCCCGACTTCGACAAATATGCAGCGATCCTCAGCAATACCGTGCCGAGCAGTCTGGTGATCCGGCGCGCGGTGTATCGCGCGCTCGGCGGCTTTCCGCTCGACGAATTCTTCCGCCGCGTCGGCGGCGAAGACGGCGCATTTTCATGGGCACTCGGCAGGCTGTTCGGCAACCGGCGGCTGATCGACGGCAAGCGGGTTCGCCAGCATTACCATCCCGGCATCCACGCCGAGCGGTTTTTCAGAATTCATATGGGCATGGAACGGCCCCTCTATGAAGAGGTCGTCGAGGCATTGCGGCTGTCGCAACGCTTCGTCGCCAGCGCGGAGCTGGCCCTCGCGCAACTGCGCGCGCTGCATGCGCCGGCCGGCGGCGCGGCAGCGGAGGTCAGCGACGCTAACGCAAGCGCCCCCACAGCGCCGCGCGAAACGCCCAAACAACGCTAGAAGTCGCCGCAGCCGTGCTGGCTGTTGATCAGCATGCAGCTGTTCAGGTTCGGCTGCGAACGCACCCGCTTCCACTCCACCGCGAGAATGTCCTGATTGTCGCCCGGTGTCGTCGTGCTGAAGAGCGGCTGGTTCGAGCCGATGCAGATGTTGGTGCCCTGCAGATTGTTTTCGTAGACGAAGGTCTGCTCCTGACTGCCGAACACCGATTGCAATCCGCTGTGCGCGATCGGATCGAAGATCGGCTGCGGCGAGTTCGGCAACGGCAGCACGGTCAGCGTGCCGGGCAATTCGTTGACGATATAGCCCACGTTCGATGCGAAGCTGGGGTTGATCGGATAGCTCCCCGCCGGCGATCCGGCGTTTGCCGTGGTCGTCTCCGAGCCGCTCAACGCGCCCGCGGCGGTGTCGCCATTGATCAGGCCGCTCGCCGTGAACGTGAAGGCGGGGTTCGGCGCGCCGACGAAGCGGGTCGCGCCGTCCGCGGTGACGGTCAGCGTCGGCCGCGCGGCATAGACGAAATGATCGCCGCTGGTCGGCACCGTGCCGCCCCAGCTACAGCCCGAACCGAACAGGCAACCGTAGAAATTCGGCTGCGCGGTGTTCGGCTGTACGCTGCCGCGCGTCTCGCCGTTCCAGGTGCTGGCCCAGATGCGCCAGCCATTGCCGGCGCTGAGCGTGCCGCTGCCCGCGTCGACGAAAACGCCGCTCTCCATTACGAGGTCGATCGAGCCGTTCGCGCTCAGATTCGTATTCGGCCCCGCCGCAGAAGGCGTGCTGCCGCCGAGTCCGATATTGCCAGTGCTCGCGGTCGCGACGAGGTTGCCGGTCAGCGTGGAGCTGGTCGCGTCGACCGTGCTCGTGCTGCCTGTGGCGTAATTGAACGTCTGGCTCGTCAGGGGACCGATCACGAAACCGTGGGAGTCCGAAAAATCGACGTTGCCCGCCTGGGACATCGCCAGCACGGCGACGTCGTTTTGCGGATCGGTCAACTGGAAGTTGCCGGGACCGGCGAGCAGCAGTCCGGCCGCCTGAATGCCGCCGGGGTCGGTAACGGGACCGGCCGAAATCAGCGTCAAGGTTTGGCCCGGCATCGAGATGCCGTAGGGCAGCGCGATCCCGCCACTGCCCGCGCCCGGATTGGTCAGCGTGAGATTGTTCGCGAAGCTCGGACGCGTCGTGCAAGTCGTGCTGCCCGACGCGCACTGCCCGTTGACGGTGATCGCGCCGGTCTGCGTGCTGGACCCGAGCACGATGTTCGGGATCGACGCGAAGGTCGCGAAGGTCGCGGCGTCGATGCTCAGGCCGCCGCCCGTGCCGAGCAAGGTGATCGGCGTGCCGTCCTGCGCGGTGATCGCGAAGCTCGACGGGTCCACCGAGGCCGGCATGATCGCCAGCACGCCGCCCGGCGAGGTCAGCGTCGCCTGCGTGATGGCGAGGCTGCTCGCGGTGCCGTCGTTGAATGCGCGCAATACGATCGAGCCGGGATTCGCCGTCGAAATCGTCGCGTTGTTGCCGTTCGTACCGGTGGTCGTCAAGGAGAAGCCGAACTCGCTCGACTCGTCGACCGGCATCGGGACGCCGATCGCGACGCCCGGATCGGTCGTGGTGGTCGAACCGGCGATGCCGATGGTGGTGTTCGCCCCGGTCGCGCTGAGCGTGCCGCTGCTGATCAGCACGCCATAGTCGCCCTGCAGGTTCGGGCTCGCGGCAACGGGTCCGGTCACCGCGCCGCGAATATCGATCGCGCCGCCGTTGGTCGAGGTGACCGACGATGCATCGGTAATCAGCACGCCTTCGACACCGGAACCGACGCCGCTGCCGTAGAGGCTCACGGTGCCACCGGTCGTTATCGAGGTGGGACCGGGCTGCACGCAGTCGCCGCAAGGCGTGTTCTCCAGCGCGAGGCCGATCACCGAGGAGCCTTCGGCCGCCGTCCCGACACTCTGCCCCGTGAAAGCGATGTTGCCGCTCGTCGACTGGACCGACGACCCGCGCAGGTCGAGACCGATACTGACGCTCATGTTCGACGACACGCTGCCCGAGGCGGCCATGGCGCCGCTGCCCGTGCTCAACGTGCTGTTGTAGATATAGGTGCCGGTCGCGAAGCTGCCGCCAGTGGTGGTGCCGGTCACGCCCCCCGTCATGCTGATCGGGCCGCTCGTGTTGGAGATCGTGGTGTTCTCGACGTCGATGCCGAGACTCGCGTCTCCGCTTTGCGACACGCTGCCGCCAATCGCGATCGCGCCGCCCGAACTGCTGATCCCCGGTTGCAGCGTGCCGGTGTCGCCCTCGGAAACGCCGCCGAACACGTAAACGCCGGTGCCGAAGCTGCCCGTGGACGTGCCGTTCACGCTGATCGGCCCGCTCGCGGTGCTGACGGAACTGTTCGACAGAAATACGCCGGTGCCCGGCTGCTCGATATTCGAACTGCCCTGGCCGTTGATGCTGAGCGCGCCGCTGCCGGTCTGAATCTGGTTGCCGCCGATCACGAACACGCCGTCGTTGGAAGCGCCGCCGGCGGTCGCCGTGCCCTCGATGTCGAGCGGGCCGCTGGTCGTCGAGATGGTGCTGACGCCCTCGATCGAAACGCCCGCCGCGTTCGGGCCCAGCGCAACGCCCGTAAGAGTCTGCGGGCCGCCCTCGGTGGAAATCTGCGAAGCGTTGATGAGGATGCCTGTCGATGCCGTCACCAGATAGCCGATCGCGACGCCCTCGAGCGGGAACGTGCCGCTGGCCGACAGCGCGCCGCCCGCCGTGTCGATGATCGACGTGTCGATCAGCACCGGGCTGGTCCCGCCGTTGCCGTTCAACGTGATGCCGCCGCCGTTGGTGTTCACCGTGACGCTCTGGAATGCGATCAGACTGTTCGGGCTCGTCCCCTGGGTGTTGGCATCGAAAGTCAGGCTGAGCGGCGCCGCGCTCGACGTGATGTTGCTGTTGACCTTCACCGAGCCCGTCGCGTTCAGCGTGAGCGTCGCGGCCTTGGTGCCGGTCGTGATGTTGAGCGGCGCATCGACCACGATGTCGCCCACGTCGTCGTTCACATCGAGCCCGGTCGATATCTTCACCGAGGTGCCGCCGCTCAGCGGACCGGTGAGCGCCGAGTTGAGGATGTACGTGGTGCCCGTGAACGGGCCGAACGTCACGGGGCTGTCGGCCGACGGAGTCGGCGCGACGGCGCCCTCGGGCAAGGTCGTCACGATGTCGACCTCGAACGGATCGAGCAGCCACAGGCCACCCTGCCCCTTCGGCGCCGATGCGTCGACGCTCATCCCGGTCGTGTCGAGCGTGTGCCCCGAGGTTTCGATCAGGCCGCCGTTGCCGCCCTGCGGGCCGCCCTTCGCCGTCAACGTGCCGTAAATGCGGCTGACCGTCTCGCTATAGGCGGCGATGTTGCCGCCGTTGCCGTCGACGAGCGCGTCTGCGTGGATGCTCGCGGTGGGCGACATCCAGATCGCGTTGGCATTGCGCACGGTCGGGTCCGCGCCCGCCGAGCCGCCGCCGAAATGCACGGTGCCGCCGCCGGCGGCGCCGCTCGCGTCGACATAGGCGCCCGCGAGCAGCGCCACGTCGTAGCCCGTCACGTCGATCCGGCCGCCGGTTTGTCCGGCGCCGCCGCTCGCGTCGAGCGTTCCGCTCACGAGCGTCGCGCCGTTCGTGCCGCCGTCGAGCAGAATATGGCCGTCGTGTTCGCTGAGGCTTTGCGCGCGCACGATGCCTTGCTGGTTGATGACCGTGCCGGCCAGCGCGTCGGCGGTCTGCGCGCTCATCACCACCGTGCCACCGTCGGCGGCCAGCGTGCCGGTGTTGCCGATCAGCGCGTTGGCCGCCCCCTGGTTGATCTTCAGCGTCGTCAGGCCGTCGCCGGCGAAGTCGACCGTGATGTCGTTGCCCGCGCCCAGCGCGACGGTGCCGAGCTTCGCGTTGACCGTGCCGCTATTGCTGACCGTACCGCCGAGCAACGCGACGGTGCCGCCTTCCGCCGCCGTCAGCGAACCGGCATTGCTGACCGATGCCGCCGAGGTGCCGACGAAGCGATAGTTGCCGGCGAGGAAATCGGCATTGGAGATGTTGAGGGTCGAGGCGATCATCGACCCCACGTTCACCGACGACCCCGGCGCAAAGATCACCCCGGCCGGATTGACGAGAAACACCTTGCCGTTGGCCTGCAGGCGTCCCGCGATCACGCTGGGGTCGTTGCCCGTCACGCGGTTGAGCAGGGCCGAAGCCGCCGACGGCTGCACGATCCTGACCGCTTCGCCCGCGCCGATCGAAAACGTGTTCCAGTTGACGATCGCATTCGACGAGCCTTGCGTAATGTTCATCTGCCCCGCGCCCGGCGAGCTGATGCCGACCGTGCCGGCCACCACCTGCGCGCCGGTCGGGTTCGCGAACGCGGACGGCAGACACGACGCCGCGAACAGCGCGGCGACCGCGCCGGCAATCGCGTTGTTGGCGCGCCTCGGCCGCGCCCTGCATGGCTTGTTCATCGCACACCTCGGCGCCGGGAGCCTCCCGGCACGACCCACGATTCAACGATCCTGCCGCCAGCGCTGCGCGCGCGGCAACCGGCGACCCGATTCATGCTTTCGCTGCCCTTCGTCATACTGTGTTTTGTGATGCTCTTCGCGATGCCGCGTTGCCCCGTCAGAACGTCTTCGTCAGTTGTACGTAGAAGCGTGGGAGCTTGTCGTCGCCGGTCGTGTCGGGCGCGGTCGTGCGCCATGCGACCGTGCCCTGCAACGAGAAGCCGCCCGGCGCGGCCCAGAATGCGCCGACCCCCACCCCGCTGCGCGTGATGACGTTCGAGCCCTGGTTCGGCCGCGAACTGGCGTTGTACCAGCCGGTTCCGAAGTCGAAGAAGCCGAACACGGTCGCCCGCGCATCGATCGCAAAGCGGCCTTCGAGCGTGGCGACGAACCCCTCGTCGACCAATGCTTCGGAGGGCGAATAAGCGCGCACCGCGTGCGGACCGCCCAGCAGGAAGCGCGACGAACTGTCGAGCGTGGTCGCGGCCCACTGGCCGGATACGCCGGCGAACACGCTGAACCGCTCGGTCACCGCATTGAGGCGGTTGGCAAAGAAAGTCGCGCGCAGTTCGTTGCCTTGCGTGTCGCGTCCCAACGACGAGGCATCGAGCTGCTCGGCCGCCGCGCTGCGGAAATGCAGGCTGCCGATCAGCAACTCCACGTCGGCGCTGTTGAAGCCGCCGCCGAACAGCGCGTCGCGGCTTTCGTAGCTCAGGCCGATGCTGCCTTCCACGAGCGACCTCGGATTGTGCTGATCGACGACGCCGACGTTGTCGATCAGATCGCGGTATTCGAAATTGACGCGGCCCAACAGGCTCTGATTGCGCGTGCGCACGAGCGGATGCGTGAGCGTGAAGTCGACCACGGTCGCCTCGCCCTGCGCGTCGAGCGAGGCGAACTCCTTGCCGAGCGCGTAGTTGAGCCGCGACACCGCGACCCCGAGGCGCGTGCCTTGCGCATTGAGCGGCGCCTCGTAGCCGACGCGCCCATAGAGCGTGTCGCCGCGCTGGCCGCCGAGCAGCCGCAGGTCGAGGTTGTCGCCGATCATGAACGGCGAATTCAGGCGGGCCAGCGCGCCGAGCCGCCAGGTGCCGCTCGCGTCCGCGCCGAAGTTGTCGAGGTCGACCGCGAAGGTCCAGCGTTTGGCGGGCGCCACGCTGATGGTCAGATCGACCGTGCCGGGCTCCTCGCCCGCCTCGATTGCCGAGGACACCTGAATACCCGGCAGATCGGACAGCAGCAGCATGGTCCGTTCGAGCTCGTGCTGCTGCAGCGGCCGGCCGAGCGGAATCTGCGCGACCCGTTCGCGCAGCAGGTCTTCGCGGATCGGCGTGCCGGCCGCGATGTCGAGCCGCACATGGCCGACGCGCCCTTCGAGCACGCTCAGTTCGACGTTGCCGGCGCTCACGTCCTGCGGCGGGATCACCACCTGGGCCAGCAGATAGCCGCGCTCGCGATACACCTGCGTGATGCGCGCCGCAATCGCTTCGAGGCCGGCAAAGCCGGTCTCCTTGCCGATCCGGTCCTGCACGGGCGCGAGCAGCACGTCGGTGGCGATCGTGTCGTTGCCCTTGAGCGTGATGTGCTTCAGCACGAAGCTCGGGCCGGCCGCGGTGACGGGCGGCGGCGCTGCCTGCGGCACCGCCGGCAACGCCTGGCTGCCGGCCGGCGGGGCGGGACGCGTATCGCGCGGCGCCGTCTGGTTCAGGATGCTGCCCGCGTTCGGCAGCGTCTGTCCCCACGCGAGCACGCTGCCGCAGGACACCGCCGCGGCGATCAGTCGGAGTCTTTTCATCGATGTAGGTCGAGGTGTCGGTTCATCCCTGTTGCGGCCGCGCGATAGTCAGGCGCCAGCCGCCCATCAGATCGAATGGCGCCCAGAAAAACGGATGCGCGAAACGCGGCGTGTGCAGCACCGCCAGTTGCGCGGTGCGCATCGCATCGATCGCCTCATGGCCTTCGGCGAGTTGCGAGTAAAAGGTGCGCATCGTCAGCGCGCTCGATTCGTCGGCGACCGGCCACATCGACACGATCAGGCTCGTCGCACCGGCATAGAAAAACGCGCGCGTGAAACCGAGAATCTCGTCGCCGCGCGCAATCCGCCCCAGCCCGGTCTCGCAGGCCGACAGCGTAACGAGCGAAACGTTGTTGAGCTTGAGGTTGTAGATGTCCTTGGCGAGCAGCGAGTCGGGGCCGTCGGCGGGCTGCGTCGCCGGCGCGAGCAGGATGCGCGAGTGCAGCGGATCGATCGTGTCGGCCTGGGCGTGGGTCGCCACGTGCAGCACGCGGCCCGCCGGCGCGTTGTCGCGAAAGCTCAGGCGCGTGGCGTCGCCGTGCAGAAACACCTCGTTGTGCGCGAACAGCGGCGCGATCCCCTGCACTTCCGCCTCGGCGCCCGGCAGCGCATACGCGGGCGTGATGGTCGGATTGCCGAACGCGACCAGGTCGCTCGCGATCTTCTGCTGGCGTTGCGCGAGTTGAATGGCGACACTCGCCGACGGCGCGAGCGCGATCGGATGGCGTTCGATCAGGAAGCCGTCGGCATTGTGCAGCGCCTGGAACGGCAGATAGTGCAGCGCGCCGTGCGGCACGATGATGAGCCGCTCGTTCGGGCGCAGGCCGAGCGGCGCGATCAGCAGCGCATCGAGCTTGTCGCCGTAGGTGAGCGCGGCCGGGCGGCGATGCACGATCGCGTTGCGCATGTCGGTCACGGCGGCGTCCATGTCGGCGCGCGCGATCGGCAAGGTGTAGCCGGTCAGGCCGTCGCGACGCACCACCCAGACGATCATCTCCTTGTCGAGGCTGTGGTATTCGACGATCGCCTCGTTCGGCCTGAGCACGGCGCGCGTCGCGGCAAGGCTCGGCACCTGGCCGTTCAGTTGACGGTCGTCGACACCGGCATCGACCCGGTTGCGCACGACGTCGAGCAGCGCCCGCGCGCGGCTGCGCTC
>Ga0154001_1000368_pt1 | contig 14416 bp, 13 predicted proteins | sample TSNJ085MetaG_FD_104699 | JGI IMG/M metagenome (GOLD analysis project Ga0154001, IMG submission 104699) | Attine ant fungus gardens microbial communities from New Jersey, USA - TSNJ085 MetaG | ecosystem: Host-associated > Fungi > Mycelium > Unclassified | place: USA: New Jersey, Wharton State...
ATTTGGAGGACTGTGTTCTTGATAATAGGGCAGCTGTAAAGACAAATAAGACTGATTGGATCAGTGGAAGAGATAGTAGAAATGTGACCTGTAGTGTTGGCAGATGATTGTTTTAATGATTTCCACTTTTACATTTTTCTTTAACAGAAATATAGTGTGTTGGTCATCTGTGTTTGCTTTGTTTGCCAACACCATTAATGTTATGAATTATCACCCAAAACATTTTCTTTTCTTTTTTTCTTATCTTTCTATTTTTAGGATAATATTACATAAGGAGTGAGAGAGAGGTGGGGATCCACTAGGCCCATAGGTCCATGTGATTATGTCAGAACAAGCCAAACTAGAAATGGTAAAAGTTATTACATAATCCTAGAAAATTCAGTTATTGGAACCTCAGATATACACCATATAATAAATTGCTGAATATACATATCAGAACCTTGGTCTAGCACCTGCAAAATTAGCTGTAATGCCAACTGTAATGTCAAGTGCAACACTAATTACAATATTTTATATAGTCTAGTTATAGCATTATCTGGATAGCATGCTCCTTGACTACTTCAAAGTGACTGGGCTCCCATGTAGTGACTTAGCCTGAGAAGTATTACAAATGGCCACTTACTGATTTGTGAGTTGATGATTTAATAATCACCTACATATAGGAGTGCTATTGTTCTTGAAATAGAGATAACCTAACTGTCTTAGAGCAGTTCTTTGTTCTATTCAAGGACAGATGATAATCTATAGATAAAGATCAATGTTATGTACAAACATTAAAGACCTTGTACCTCCATGGGATCTTATTGCCTTGGGGTCTATTTATAGCCAAAAGAAGCACATTGAAGAGAGCTTCATGATGGTCATTGAAGCAAATGATTATGTCAAGCAGTTCCTGAGATATCAGTGATTTAGTGTCTGGTAACTTGGTAATCGCTGACTGATCTGCTAATAACTTGGTGGATACTGATTGCCTTGAGAAGTTTTTGGTATTGTTTGAAAGGTCTTCTTAAGGGCTTTTGGTGGCCATTTAGATCGTTGAAATTGGTCAAGTATTCCCAGAGTTATGGTCCAAATGAAGTTTGTGATACCACCAACCCCTCCTCCAGCAGCTGCAAGGTCACAAGGTTGCCCCAAACTCTCATCCTTTCCTGACTTCCACAGAGAGTAGAATTCTGGTCAGGCATTTCTCAACTCCTGTGCCCTATATATATATCTGGCTCCAGAGCAATTCAGCTATGAGAAAAAAAAGGTCCTGTTGACATGTTAGTGTGAGATTGTGAAGACTTAAGGCTCAACCGAGATGGTTGTTGTCACAAAAAAGTGACTACTAAACAGTGACATAGAGGTATAACAAAATACCTGTTCAAAGAACTACATAAATAGCTGGACCCTCATTAACAAGTAGTCTTGCTAATGTTGCCCTTTTGGTATAGTAGTAAACCATACAGTATGTGACTACTGGTCTATAGTACAACTGTGACAGTTGTTCAAAAAGAACTCAATAGAGTTCCCCATTGGATTCTACTAGGTACTTATACAAATATTGGTTGGTCTGTGTGCCTGTCTCCTGTGATCACATGACCCTTACTAAAAACTATCTATATCTTATATAATCCTTCCCATGCTATTTATATCTTTCCCATATTGTATTCTTGAATGTTTTCCATTAAGTTGATGAATGTACAAGAAATAGTTTCCTTCTTGGGAGTTGTCTTATAACAGGGCACTAACATTCTTCAAAGGAGATTGGACCACTTGGTGGTCCAAAAACCTCTTTCAACAGGAAGTGGATACTAGCATCTTCTCTCTTCAGACCTAGGCTGACTTTGATTAGCATTTCTGGACTCAATTCTTTCCAGTCAATGTGAAGGCTAATGCTATAAACACCTTGGAGGGAGCATCCTACCACCAAGAGAACCAGATGGTGTGTTATGAGACAACTCCCAAGAAGAAAACTATTTCTTGCACATTCATCAACTTAATGGAAAACATCTGAGAATACAATGTGGGAAAGATATAAATAGCATGGGAAGGATTATATAAGATATAGATAGTTTTTAGTAAGGGTCATGTGATCACAGGAGACAGGCACACAGACCAACCAATATTTGTATAAGTATCTAGTGGAATCCAATAAAGAACTCTATTGAGTTCTTCCTGAACAACTACCTCAGTTGAGCCTAAGTCTTCATGACCTCATGCTAACACTGTGAGGGTGGCTGGAGTGGAGCTTCCAGAAGAATCCTCAGTTCTATAAATATACTCTGGAGTATGTTACAACTTACCTTCCAGGAGAATCCTCAGAGAATAGAATAAGGCTTCTAGAAGGGTACTCTACACTATATATACAAGTTCCCCTAGCTACGGAATACCCTAAGGATCAGGGTCAGGAATGCAGGAGTAGGTAACTAATTAAATGTTATGTAATTATTATTTAATTAGTACAGGGTCACTCTGGTGGGCTACCCCTGGTGTATTAGAAGTGCAACTTAGTATAGTCCTCTTACATTTACCTTTCCTCCAAGGTTGCTATGTCTCGAAGCAATGGGTCTGGGGCAGAAAAATTACATTAAACTCAGTCTGGCAGATATATCTAGAGGCTCCTGGGCATCTGCAATAGAAGTCCACTACAAGGTCAGATGCAGAAACTTTGGAGATAGGCTCCCAAGAGTTGTGTTTACAGTTATATTCCTTCTACTTGATGAGGCACTAGAACCATCTTTGGTGCTAGCAGCTGTCAAGGATCTCTTCCACTTCCCACTCCTCTTCTTTATTGATGAGTATCAGTGGGGGGCATCCTTCCAGTTTGCAGCCTGGTATCAGGTCTTCTGGGGTGACGAACAGTTTAACTATATTAAAGATGGGATGCAGCTATCTTATCAAGTGTGGCAACTTCAGCTTGTAAGCCATGGGTACGACTTGTCATTCTATAGTGAACGGACCCAGCCTTTGGTGAGAAAGCTTCTGGAAAAGGCAGGTAGTCCAGATATCTGGTATATCTAGGAATACCTTGTCTCTGGGCTTGAAGACAGGGGCTGGGGTCCTCTGTTAGTTGTAGTACCTTGCCATGTCTTCTTGGGCTTTTCATATTGTGGACTTGACTTCTTTGGTGACATTCCTTATTCTTTCTGTGAACTCATTAACAGTCTCCAGGCCAGAAGGGCACTGTCATAGTTCGAATACCATATGAGGGATCCTTCCAGTGTCTAGCAGGAGCAGAGACTGTTGAGTGGAAGAGTGGACATGGTTGTTGTGCTGGAACTCCACTATTAGGAGGAGGTTGTACCAGTCATTCTGTTATTTGTTCACAAAGACACAGAGGTATTAGTCCAGCTCCTGGTTGATATGCTCTGTTTGTCTGTCTGTTTGAGGGTGCCAAGCAGTAGAGGAGGCCAACCTGATTCCAAGAAGCCTATAGAGTTCCTGAGTGAAGAATATAACAAACTGCAAATTTCTATCTGAGACTACTTGCCTAGGGAGTCTGTGGAGTTTCTAGACATGGTGGAGGAACAGTTTAGCTGCTTCTTCTATAGTCACTGTAGTGTAAGTTGGAATGAAGTATGCCCTCTTCGATACTGAGTCCACTACTGTTATTACTGCATTATGTCTAGATAGCTCAGGAAGTTCTACTACAAAGTCTATGCTTAGGGTGTCCCACTATGTTTCTGGGACAGGGAGAGGATGGAGTTTGCCTACCAGTGGATGTTACATGGGCTTTGTCCTTAAATACAAATTGCATGTGCTGATGTACTGTCCAATGTACCAGAATATCTAAGGCCATCAGTAGTTCCAAGATACCAGCTCCAGAGTTTTCTACCAGCTTGAGTATTCTGTGATCTTTATGTTATGGCACAGCAAGACAATACATCTGTGAAGATCTGGGTTCCAGGGGATGTATATCTTGTCTCAGAAGCATAGCAGACCGTCAATATTCAACTACTCTGTAGAGTACACTGTTTGGCTTGAGGACTGTTGGAGCTTGCAAGCTACTCAGGCTATGGGGTTCTTCTTGGTCTCTGTTGTGGTTGCCTTTACAGATACCAGAAAGCACATTCTTCTTTATCCCTTTTAGTTCAACACCTTCCAAGGTCCAGATGGTGAACATTTCTAGATAGAGGAGAGTGATGTCTTCATTGTCAGAAGTTCCTGTGCCATGGACTGGTCTCTGAGAAAGTATGTCTGGTTTCTCCATAGAACAGCCTGGGCAGTGGGCAAGCATAAAGTCAAAACAAGCCAAGTAGAGAGAACAACAGGCTTGAGGACAGTTAAGTTTCTTGGCCGTCATAAAGTATTCTAAGTTCTTATAGTTGGTCCATATTTCTACTGGATACCTTACTCCTTCTAGGAAGTGTCTCCACTCTTCCAGTGCATGGATGATAGCCAATATCTTCTTGTTGTAGATCTCGTAGTTCCATTCCACCAGAGATAGGAACTTGTTATAGAATATAACAGAGTGCCATTTCTCATCTCCAGGTAGCCATTGGGAGAGGACTGCTCCAGTAGTGAAATCCAAACTATTGGCTTTGATGTAGAAGAGCTCTGAATCCTGGGATGGCATAAGGACTAGAGCACTAGTGACCGCTGCCTTAAGCACTTCAAAGGCTCTGTGTTCCTTATTGTTCCATGACCAGGGCATATTAGACTTTGTAAGATCAAACAGAGGATGGACTAGTGCAGAGAAGTTATGGATGAACCAGCAGTAGAAGTTGGTGAACCCCAGGAAGGCTTGCATGTTAGTTCAATTTTCTGGGATAGACCACTCTCAGACTCTGACTACCTTGACAGGATCCATAAACACTTTGTTCTCTGAGATTATCAGGTCTAAGTACTCAATCCTTGTCTTCTGGAATTCACACTTCTTAGGGTAGAGGAATAGCTTGTGCTTAGTGAGAATCTCCAACACTCTTTGGACAGTCCATACATGCTCCTCTACTATTCTGGTGAAGATGAGAATATTATCCAAGTACATGACCATGATCTCTTCTGCAATTAAATCCTGGAAGATGTCATTCATCATGGTCTAAAAGATAGCTGGACTATTAGTCATCCCAAAGAACATTACCAGGGGCTCAAAGAGTCCATGGTTTGTCTGGAAGATGGCCTTCCACTTGTCTCCAGGTTTGATACACATGTTGTTGAATCCCCAGCAGATGTCTAGTTTGGTGAAATTATCACAAATGGCCACTTACTGATTTGTGAGTTAATGATTTGATAATCAAAAGGCTCAAAAAAGCAAAGTTTAGACAGTAGCAAAAGATGTTGTTAAGTCTAAGGTTTATCCTCAGACATACAGTCCTTAAACACATAATTGTGGCAGTTTGTACACCAGGACAGCCTACCACATGATCACTACCTATTTTTCTACATATAGGAGTGCTATTTTTCTTGAAATAGAAATAACCTAACTGTCTTAGGGTAGTTCTTTGTTCTATTCAAGGATAGATGATAATTTATAGGTAAAGATCAGTGTCATGACTTGGCAAAACAGCTAAGCCATTATTTTATTTTATTTTTCTTTTCTTTTCTTTTCTTTTCTTATTTGGACTTACTACACAAGAAAGGAGTATGAAAAAGTATTACATGACAATGTTGTATATCACAGTTATGTGTCAGGATGTCATAAGGTCACATCACATGATGATATCACATGATAAGTGTGGGAAAGTAGTGTACAGACCATGTAGTAGTTGTATAAGTAGTGTACAGAATCAAATAGGAACTCTATTAAGTCCTCTTTGTCAACTCAGACTTGGAGTGTGATTAAGTTATCTTAGGCTAAGTCACTGCAATCAGTGTCATATACAAACATTGAAGACCTTGTATCTCCATGGGATCTTATTGCCTTGGGGTCTATTTATAGCCAAAAGAAGTATATTGAAGAGAGCTTCATGATGGTCATTAAAGTAAATGATTATGTCAAGTGGTTCCTGTAAGGGGACCCTACTAACGCTATCCCTAAAATATTAGACTGATCTCCCAGAGTGACCCTGCATCCAATTAAATATTACATAGTAATATTTAACTGCCTTAGCTTGACTTGGTGACTTCTGACCCTGCTAGATAGGACCATAGGATCAGGGATACATAACTGTAGTAGTATATATATTGTAGAGTATGCTCCCAGGAGCCTTATCCTAAACTCTAAGGATTCTTCTGGAGGTAAGTTATAACACACTTAGGAGCTGTAATATTACTAAGAATTCTTCTGGAGTCTACTCTGCTCCAGTTGCTCTTATAGTAGTTTAGGATCTTCCAACAGAGCCTTGGAAGAACATAGTGGACAGCCTTTTCCAGAATACTCTCCTCTACCCTCATTCAACCCTCTGAAACTACTTTACTCTACACAAATGTCACATGTGAATACACCCTAGACCATGGCTGATGCTCTGGCCTATCTGCAGTATCACTTGCAAAAAGTCACTGAGTAATAGAACAACTCAGAAAATAATATTAACAATGCTTTCTCTACCCTAACTGCTCAACTCCAACAGCTCACACAGTTGGTCTCAAATCCTCAGTCTCTGGCTCTGGCCATATCTCATTCTCTGGTGTCTCTGGTGCCTGCACCACCGTCCTCTCCTCCAGCAGCCACAAGGTTGTGAGCTTGCCCAAAACTCTTGTCCTCTCCTGACTTCTATGGAGAGCAGAACTCTGGTTGGGCCTTTCTCAACTTCTGCATCCTGTACATATGACTGGCCCCAGAGCAATTCAGCTGCAAGGAAGAAAAGGTCCTATAAGCACTAACATTCTTCAAGGGAGGCCAGGCCATGAAGTGGTCCAAGAACCTCTTCAGACAGAAATTGGACATCAGTACCTTTCTTATCTAGACCTAGGCTGACTTCAATCAGAATTTCTGTACCTAGTTCTTTCTGGTGGATGTGAAAGTGAATGCAATAAACACCTTGGAGGGATTGTCCTATCACCAAGAAAGCTAGATGGTGGATGATTACTTGGACAGCTTCCAGGTCCTGGTCTTCAATATGGGCTATATAGATCCATGGACCCTAGTTGTGAAGTTCAGATGAGGACTCTGGGCAAATATACAAAGTTAAATTGCCACCATGCCCTATGGAAGGTCCACTGACACCAGCTCCAAAGGATGGTATTGCATGGTCTAGAGAATTGACCAGGCCTAACTTGCCAATAAGGTCTTTTAGTCCTCGCAATGCCCAGTACCCACTCTCTTGTCCAGGATCTCTGCTCCTTGTCTACCTTCCCTATCTATAGTACATCCTCTGGTTTTCTCCATGCTTGCCCCTCCAAAACCATTGCCTCCACTACCCCTGTCCTAGTCCCTCAGAGTCTCTATGAATGTTGATGTAACACAAAAGACCAAATCTCTCCCTCCATATAGTTGCTACTGCTGTAGAGAGACCAGCCATCTTATTAAGGACTGCTTACACTGGCTTGACATATGATAACTAACAGCAGAGCAAAGGGAGGAGCTGATTGAAGATTTGATAGCCTTGAAGGATGTAGCTGTGACAGAGGAAGTGGAGACCCCTTCTGAAGAGGATTTTTTTTAGAGTGACCAGTGAAAGATGCACCCCAGTTGCTCTCTGTAAATAAGTTTGCTATACTTCACATAGAAAGTGTAAATACAAGTAACAGTGGACCTAAAGACACATCCCCCCCTTCCTCTACTCCCATCATCAACATACTCCTCTGAAAACCAAGATGGGAGAAACAACTGCCCAAACAGCTCTCTGCTAATGCTCTTAATACATATAGAATATTCTTGATCCTCTCTGTAGAAGTCAGCATGACTGACACCAGTGAACTCTATTCTGTCAAGGTGCTCCTGGACTATGGAGCTACCAGCAGCTCCATGGATCAAGACTTTGTCCACTCCAAGGAAATCAACACCTAGACTATATCTCAGCCCATACCTGTCTTTAATATCAATGGCTCCCCCAATGAAGCTGGTCAAATATCAGAAGTTATAGACATAGTTCTCCACTACAAAACCCACTTAGAGCAGATGCTTTTGGCAATTTCTAGCTTGGAGAAGCAGAACCTGATCCTAGGCTATACCTGGCTCAAGGACCACAATCCCAAAGTCAATTGGGAAAAGAGAGAAGTCTATATGATACAATGTCTACCCTAATGTGAAGGATGTTGCACTCTCTGGAAGGAGCAAACCTTGAAGAGAAGACAAGAGGTCTGAGCTATGCAACACTGTTGGACCAGCTCCCTTTCTCTCTTGGACAATGATGACAAAGGACTTGAGACTTCATGTAGAACCAACAGATGAGATTGGAAAGTTAGAGACTGGCTGTTCATCACTAGGCTACTCCCTGAACCCTTCAAAGAAGCAATACAAGCCTCCACTACCACCTCTCAACAGTTAGTAGAAGGAGCTCAACAGAGTGTAGAGGTACAGGCAACTTCTATCCCTCTGCCCCCTTACACTAGAGGCTTCAAGTCTATGTTTGCAAAAGACGACTTTGATATCTTACTGGAGCATCATCAATGGGATCACACAATAGAACTTCTCCCAGGTTCCAAGCCCAAATCCACCAAGGTCTACCCCCTCTCCCTAGTTGAGCAGAAGGAGCTAGATACATTCCTAGAGGAAAACTTGTACACTAGATGGATTTGCCCATCCAAGTTACCTATGGCCATCCCAGTGTTTTTTATCAAAAAGAAGGATGGCTCTCTCCAGTTGGTACAAGACTATTGGCCCTTGAACTCCATGACAGTAAAGAACATATACCCTCTGTCCTTGATCTCTGAACTCATAGCTTAGCTTTGTGGATGTCATGACATAGCCAAAATAGCTAATGAATGCATGAGAGGGAATGACTCAAAAGAGATATATGGGACTTTATAAATAGAAGTAAATACAGAATGTGTATAAGTAGTGTACAGCAATCAAATGGGAACTCTATCAAGTTCTCTTGTCAACTCAGACTAGAAGTAATTCTAAGACATCTCAGTCTAAGTTCTTACAGTAGAGCCAAGTATTTTACTAAGCTGGATGTCCATTGGAGTTTCAACAACATACAAATTAAACCCAGAGGCAAGTGGAAGGCTGCTTTTCATACCAACCATAGACTGTTCGAACCCCTAGTAATATTCTTTGGAATGACCAACAGCCCAGCCACCTTCTAAACAATAATGAACAACATCTTCTAGGACCTCATTATAGAAGGGATTGTAGTAGTCTACCTGGATGACATCTTCATCTTCACCAGGACTGTAGAAGAGCATGCCAAGGCCATCCAACAAGTGTTGGAGATCCTAGCAGAACACAAGTTGTGCCTACACCTGTAAAAACTTAGACTGTGGCACCTTAGAACTACTCCTAGTCCAGGTTGACAAGGAGAACTTGATAGAGTTCCTATTGGATTGTTATACACTACTTATACACATTCTGTATTTACTTTTATTTATAAAGTCCCATGCATCTCTTTTGAGTTATTCCCTCTTGTGCATCCATTGATTTCCTAATTAAATGAAAAGAAAAGAAAAGAAATATAAATAATAACTTAGCTGTTTGGTTATGTCATAATAACACCCTGAGAAGTGCGAGTTTTAGAAGGAATAGATCAAGTACTTAGAATTGGTAGTGTCCAAGAACAAGGTATCTATGGACCTGGTCAAGGTCACAAGAGTTCAGGAGTAGCCAACTCCAGAGTTGTGGACTGACGTTCAGGTCTTCTTAGAGTTTGTTAACTTCTATAGGCAGTTCATACAGGACTTCTCAACCATAGCACATCCTCTTTTCAATCTCACTTAAGCTGACAAGGCTTGGAACTGGAGAAACAGTAAGCAAACTGCCTTTGAAGCCCTCAAAACAGCTGTGATGACTGCTCTGGTATTAGTTTTCCCATAGGACATGGAGCCCTTCCAGATCAAGGCAGACAGTTCAGACTTCACCACAGGTGCAGTTCTGTCCCAGCAGTCTGCTATGGACAGAAAATGGAGGCCTGTAGCCTTCTATAGCAAATTCCTGTCCCCAGTAGAACAGAATTATGAGATCCATGACAAGGAAATGCTAGCCATCATCCATGCTCTAGAGGAGTGAAGACATTTCCTGGAAGGCACTGCTCATCCAGTACAAATCTGGATAGACCACAAGAATTTGGAGTATTTCATGACCACAAGAAAGCTGAACTGCAGACAAGCATGATGGTCCCTCTATCTGGCCTGCTTCAACTTCACCCTCTGCTACTGCCCAGGACAATCCATGGACAAGCTAGATACTTTATCCCAAAGACCTGACCATGGTGATAGGTCCTTGGACAATAAGGACATTGTCTTGCTCTGCCCCAAAGTTCTGGCTGTTTGAGCCCTCAAAAGAGTAGAGTTGGTGGGAGCTAAACATAGCATCTTAGCCAAGGTCTGGAAAGGAAACCACACTAGAGATCTAGAAGAACCAGTGGCCAAGGCTGCCATTAAACTCCAATGCTCTGCTAGCAAGACAGTGCACTCTTTGGAATGGTTGAACATCAATGGGTTGCTCTGCTTCAGAGGGAAGATCTACATTCCTTAGACTCTGGACCTGTGCAGAAATATTGTTGCTCTGTATCATGACACCAAGATCACTGGACACCCCAGTCATTGAAAGATGTTGGAACTAGTATCCTGCAACTACTGGTGGCTCCAAATGTCCTGATATGTAGGGTAGTATGTCAGTGTCTGTGACCTCTACCTCTAGACAAAAGTGGTGAGACACCCCCTAGTAGGAGAGTTGCACTCACTCTCCATGCCAGATACAAGATGGGATACCCTTAGCATCAACTTTGTAGTCAAGCTCCCTGAATCCTCCAGATGCAATGCCATCATAATAATAGTGGACTTAATATCCAAGAGAGCCTACTTTATTCTGATGTATACTATGGTGACTGTGGAAGGAGCAGCAAGGTTGTTCTTCCACAATGTGTGAAAGCTCCATGGACTCCCTTAGTGCATAATCTTAGACCATGGACCTCAGTTCATAGCTTTATTCACAAAAGAACTTTATTAACTACTGGAGATTCAACTAGCCTCCTCCATAGCCTAGTATCCACAGACTGATAGACAAACAGAGTGTGTTAATCAAGAGCTCAATCAGTATCTATGCCTATTTGTCAATGAGCAGCAAGACGACTGGTATGACCTGTTGCCCATGGCAAAGTTCCAGCACAACAACCACATGTACACCTCCACCCAATAGACTTTGTTCCTACTTGACACTGGATATACCCCTCATATAGGCTTTGGACCCAGGCAATGACCCTCTGGACTGGAGATGGTAAATGAGTTTACAAAGCAAATGAAAGCAGCAGTTGAAGAGACCAAGTCTGCTATCTGGAAGACACAGGAAGACATGACATGCTATTATAACCAAAGAAGGTCTCCAGCTCCAGTGTTTTACCCTGGGGACCAGATATTCCTAGATGCATCCAATATCAAGACAACATGTTTGTCTCTGAAACTATTGCATCATTGCCTTGGACCCTTCATTGTGGAATGCCAAGTGGAACCCTCTACATACCATCTCAAACTACCATATACAATGAAGAAACTTCATCCTGTGTTCAACATAGTGAAGCTCTCTACCACTCCAGAAGATCCCATACTAGGACAAAGACCACAACTGCTACCCCCACTGATTATCATCAATGGAAAAGAGGAATGGGAAGTAGAGAAAATCCTGGACAGTCGCTGGTACAGAAGGAGGTTCCAGTTTCTGGTGAAATAGAAGGGATATAGAAGGGAACATAACTCTTGGAAAGCAGTCTCCAATGTTTTAGCCCCCAACCTTGTGACAGAGTACTATCACAAACACCCCACAGCCCCCAGACACATCTGCCAGATGGACTTCAGTGCAATTTTAAACCCTGGAGCAATTACTTCAAGATGCAGCAATCTTAGAGGGGGGGTGAGTGTAAGGGGACCTTACTAATACCATTCCTGAAATATTAGACCAACCTTCCAGAGTGGCCCTGTACCTAATTAAATATTACATAGTAATATTTAATTGCCTTAGCTTGAATTAGCAACTCCTGACCTGCCAGATAGGACCATAGGATCAGGAACACATAACTGTAGTAGTATATATATTGTAGAGTATGCCTCTAGAAGTCTTATCCTAAACTCTAAGGATTCTCCTGGAGGTAAGTTGTAATACACTTAGGAGCTGTAATATTACTAAGGATTCTCCTGGAGTCTACTCCACTCTGGTTGCCCTTATAGTTCCTGAGATATTAGTAATTTTGTGTCTGGTGACTTGGTGATTGCTGACTGATCTGCTGATAACTCAGTGAATACTGATCACCTTGAGATGTTTTTGGTACCTTTTGAAAGGTCTTCTTAAGGGCTTTTGGTGGCTATTTGGATTATTGAAATCAGTCAAGTATTCCCAGAGTTATGGTCCAAATAAAGTTTGTGATACCTCTTTTGCAGCATTGAGGGCAGTATGTTATCTCAACCTTACCAGTTCCCCAATTGATCTTTGGATTATGGTCCTTCAGTCAGTTGTATCCCAAGATTAAATCTTGCTTTCTGAGGCCCAAGATGGTGAGTAGCATCCTCTCCAAGTGGGTGCCATACTATAGGAGGATGTCCACCACTTCAGAAATTTCACTAGCTTTGTTTGGGGAGCCACCCACATTGAAAACAGGGATGGGGCACAAGATTGTCCAGGTGTTAAGTCTCTTGGAGTGGACAAAGCCTTGGTCTATGAAGCTTCCCATAGCTCTGCTGTCTAGGAGAGCCTTCACAGAGTGGAACTTGCTTGTGTCCATGGTGTTCAGTTCTACTGCAAGTTGCAAGGAGGTTCTGTGTGCATCCAAGGCACTGGTAGAAAGTTGGATGGGCAGTTTTCTTTTTTACTTTGGTCTCTGAGAGAAGAGATTGCATTTAGAAGTGGAGGGAGAAGGTATATCTATAGGTTCACCATCATCTGTATTAGTCTCTATTTTGAGTACAGTAAACCTATTTACTAGCAGTTGGGGTGTACTTGTCACCAGTCACTCTCTACAAAATCCTTGTCTCCTCTGACCTCCTGGACTTTCACTTCTTGTATGTTACATATTGCTAAGAGGTCCTCCATAAGTTCCTCTTATTGCTCGGACAATAGCTGTCTTATGTCAAGGCAGTGAGGATAGTCCTTGACCAGGTGGTTTGCATCTCTGCACTAGTAGCATCCTTATAGGGGTAGGGGTTTTGGCCTTCTAGCAGTGTCTATGTCTATAGGGACATCTATAGAAGAAGGAGAGGGTGTTGTCTTTAGAATTGAGATTGGAGTCAGAGTGACAATGGAGGTCTAAACTACTAAGAGAGAAGAGGGCTGTGACAGGGGAGTTCTAGCCAGGGTGGAGGATGTACTATACTGAGTTGACTGGAAGACCTCATTGGTGAGACATGCTTGGTCAATCCTCTGGGCAGCTTGGTACTAAGCTTCTGGGTCCATGTCTGAGGAGCATCTGTAGGGCATAGTTGCAATCTGGTTCTAAATACCAATTCTCAGTCCTTGGTGAAACTTAACTACAAGAGTCCAGGGGTCAGTATAGCCTGTGTTAGAGACCAATAACTGGAAGTTGTCAAGGTAATCATCTGCCGTCTGAGTTCTCTGGTGATAGGAGAACCCTTCCAGGGTGTTGACTGCATCTGCCTCTGCATTCACTAAGAACTGCATCTTGAACTGAGCTTCAAAGTTGGTCTAGGTTTAGATTGGGAAGAATCCAGTATTTGCTTCTTGGTGAAATAGATTCTTAGACCACTTTGCCACACAACTGCTCTTGAAGAAGGTGAGGGCCCACAGAGCCTTCTTCTCTTTGTAGCTGAATTGTTCTAGAGCCAGGTGTATATACAGCACACAGAAGTTCAGGAATGCTTGTCCAGTGTTATAATCTCCATTGAAATCCAGAGAGGAGAAAAGCTTGGGGTGGGCTCAAGAGCAGAGGTTTGCCAGGGAGAGAGATACTAATATAGAAAGTGGTAGAGAGTTTGCCACTGGAGCTGGAGGTTGGGAGGGAGAGTTTGATACTAGCTGTGTGAGTTGTTGCAGCTAGGCAGTCAAAGTGGAGAGGGTGTTGTTGATGTTATTTTGTTTCTCAGTGACTTCATACAGGTGATGCTGCAGATAGACCAGAGCATCAGCCACACCCTAAGGGATGTCTGTATATGATATCTGACATGGAGTGGAAGCATAGAGGGTTGGGTATAGGCAGTAGAGGGTAGTAACATTCATAGAGTGTGGTGGGTGTGACTATAAAGGCACCAAGACAGAGGAAAACCAGGGATAGAATTTTGTCTCTGGAGAGAAACTGAGGAATATATGGTACAAAAGTTGTCTAGAAGCATGGAAATGGAGAAACAAGGAAACAGGAAGTAAGGTTAAATGTACTCAGTGTGGAAGAAAAGACACAATAGTAGGGGAGAAAATATCAAAAGAGAAAAGAAGGAATATTTGGTGCCCAGAATG
>Ga0154001_1000370_pt1 | contig 14404 bp, 8 predicted proteins | sample TSNJ085MetaG_FD_104699 | JGI IMG/M metagenome (GOLD analysis project Ga0154001, IMG submission 104699) | Attine ant fungus gardens microbial communities from New Jersey, USA - TSNJ085 MetaG | ecosystem: Host-associated > Fungi > Mycelium > Unclassified | place: USA: New Jersey, Wharton State...
CAGATCCGCTCGCCGTCGGTGGTCGCGGGCGTGCGCGGTACGCGTTTTCGCGTCGATTACGACGGCGGCGCGCAGACCACTTCGGTCGCGGTGCTCGACGGCGCGGTCGGCGTCGATCCGGCCGCGCAGGGTGGACGGCGCGCCGCGCCGGCGCCGGGTGTGCCGCTGCAGGCGTCCGAGCAACTGGTCAAGGCGAGCTTCGGCAACATCACGCATGCGGGCGGCGCGGTCGGCAGTCCGGTCGAGCTGTTGCCGGCGCCGGCACTGCTGCAGCCCGCGCGCGTGCAGGACGGCAAGACCGTCGCGTTCGATCTCGCGCCGGCCGAGCACGCGGTCGGCTATCGCCTGCAGATTTCGCACGACGCCGACCAGCTCGATCTCGTGCGCGACATGCGCGTGAGCGCGCCGCACGCGGATTTCGGCGCTTTGCCCGACGGCACGTATTTCGTGCGGATCGCCTCGACCGACGGCAACGGTCTCGACGGCCTGCCGAAGGTCTATGCGTTCGAGCGCCGTCAGCTCGGGCTCGATGCCTCGGCCGCGCAGCGCGCGGGCAGCCACGACTACGAATTCCGCTGGTTCGTGAGCCAGAGCAACGTGCCGACGCGCTTCCGTTTCGTGCTCGCCAAAACCAAAGACCTGAGTCATCCGATCGTCGATCGCGCCGATCTGCCCGGCGGCCAGCTGGTGGTGAGCGACCTGCCCGCGGGCGACTACTACTGGATGATCGTCGCCGAGCAGTTCGAAAACGGCCGGTTCTACGAAAAGAACAGTTCGGTCCGCTCCTTTACGCTGGCGCGCTGACGCTGGTAGATTCTCGGGACCGGCCCCGCGGCCGGTCCGTCTCTTCGTCCCCCCGTCCCGGATTACATCGTTCGTTGCCCACTATTCCCACGACCTCCGCGCGCTTGAGCCTCGATCCACGCGCCCGTTTGGGCCGGCGCGCCGGCCGGCGTTTCCTGATCGAGTGGGTAGCGGTCGGCTGCCTCGGCATCGTGGTGATCCTGCTCACTTCGTTCGGGCGGCTAAGCGGCGGCATCGATCAACTCGTGTACGACCGCTTCCTCGGCGCCCGCGCGCAGCCCTTGCTGTCCGACATCGTGATGGTCGAGATCGACAACGCGAGCATCGCGCGGCTCGGCCGCTGGCCGTGGCCGCGCAGCGTCCATGCGAAGCTGCTCGAACGGATCGCGGCGGCGCAACCGGCCGCGGTGGTCTACGACGTGCTGTTCACCGAACCGAATCTCGACGACGCCGCGCTCGCCCACGCGGTCGCGCTGAGCCCGACCTATCTGCCCCTGCTGCTCACGTCGCCCGACGACACTGGCCGCCGGGTCGTCGTCGAGCCGGTCGCGCCGCTCGCGCGCGCGGCCGCCGGGATCGGCCACATCAATTTCGAGGTCGATAGCGACGGCATCGTGCGCAGCGTCGCGCGCTTCCAGGGCGACGACGGCTCGCGCTGGCCGCAACTGATGCTGCTCGTCGCCGAAGCGGTCGAGAGCGGCAAGCTGCATCTGCGCGGCGGTCCGCCGCCGCGCCGCTCGGCCGAGCCCGTGCGCGGGAAAGCCCGAGGCAGTGACGGCGGCGAGGGCCGTTTCCTGATCCCGTTCGGCTCGAACGCCGGCAACTACACGAAGCTCAGTTTCGCGGACGTGCTCGACGGCAAGGTGCCGGCCGATCAGCTGTGCGGGCGCATCGTCGTGATCGGCGTGACGGCCTCGGGCCTGTACGATCGCTTCGCGACGCCGGTGTCCGGCGAGCTGGGGCCGCTGCCCGGCGTCTACATTCACGCGAACGTGCTCGACACGCTGCTGACCGGCCGCGAGATCGAGCCGGTCGGGCGCTGGTTCGTGTTCGCGGCGTCGCTCGCGCCGCTCGCCGCGCTGCTCGCCGGCTTTCTCGTGCTGTCGCCGCGCCGCTCGCTGCTCCTGACCGGCACGCTCGTGCTGCTCGCCGCGGCCGGTAGCGCGGGACTGCTCTACGGCGGTCGGCTCTGGATGTCGCCGGTGCCGGCGATCCTCGGCGTGGTGATCGTCTATCCGATCTGGAACTGGCGCCGCCTCGAAATGACGATGGCCTATCTGCGCGGCGAACTGCAGCGTCTCGCCGACGAACCGCATCTGCTGCCCGAGGCGCCGCGCAGCCGCCGCGAGTTCGGCGGCGATGTGCTCGAACAGCACATGGCGCTGATGGCGCAGGCCGCGCAGCGCGTGCAGGACATGAAGCGCTTCGTGTGGGACAGCCTCGACAGCGTGCCCGAGCCGATTCTCGTGAGCGATCTGCGCGGCATCGTGCTGATCGCGAACCACGCAGCCAAGGCGCATTTCGCGCGGCTCGGCGCAGCGATGCCCGAGGACCAGCCGATGCACACGGTGCTCGGCGGCCTGACGCTCGTGAAGACGATCGACAGCGGCGCGGCCTCGGACGCCGAGCGCAACCTGTCCGCGCATGCGCACTGGCCGGCGCCGCTCGATCCGAGGCGCGACGAATTCGCCGCGTTGATGGCGCAGGGTGTCGAAGTGCGCGACGCGAAGGAGCGCGACCATCTGCTGCGCTATGCGACCTGCACCAACGCGCAGGGCGAGACGACCGGCTGGATCGCCGGTCTCGTCGACGTGTCGGCGCTGCATGCAGCCGAGCGTCAGCGCGAGGACGCGCTGCGGCTGCTGTCGCACGACATGCGCTCGCCGCAGGCGTCGATCCTGGCGCTGGTCGAGATGGAGCGCGCGCGGACCGAGCCGGCGCTCGCGCGCGGCCTGCTCGAACGTATCGAGCGCTATGCGCAGCGCGCGCTGACGCTCGCCGACGACTTCGTGCAGCTCGCGCGGGCCGAGTCGCAAACCTATGTGCTCGAACCGCAGAGCCTGACCGAACTGGTGATCGACGCGAGCGACGAAGTCTGGCCGCAGGCGCACGCGAAGCGTATCGCGCTGCACACCGAAACGGGCGACGCCGACAGCGACGGCCACTGGATTTGCGCCGATCGCTCGCTGATGACGCGCGCTTTTGTCAATATTCTGAACAACGCGATCAAGTACAGTCCGCCGGACACGCGCATCGTCTGCAGCTTCGCGAGCCTGCCGGCGGGGCCGCACCCGGGCGGCGCGGCGCGGCGCGTGTCGTGCACGATCCGCGATCAGGGCTACGGCATTCCGAAGGAGCAGCAGGCCGGGCTGTTCGAGCGCTTCCGGCGCTTTCACGAGGCGGAGCGGCCGGAAGTGGGCGGCGCGGGACTGGGCATGGTGTTCGTGAAGACCGTCGTGACCCGTCACGGCGGCGGTGTCGAGGTCGTCAGCGCCACAGGCGAGGGCACCGCTTTCACGATCTGGCTGCCCGCGCTCGACGACGCCTAACCGACGCGTAAGCGGCCGAACCGATCGCGCCGCGCCCGTGTCCTATCCGATTGACCCGAGAGCGATCCATCCAAGAGAAACGAGGAAATGGCAAAAGTCTTCTATCTTTGCGCGGCACTGGCCGCGGCGAGCCTGACCGGCTGCGCGGGCCCGAGCGCCGACGTGCACACCGCGCGGCCCGACCCTGCCGCCGCCGCGCTGCAAGGCGAGCCGACCTATGCGATGGCGCGCACGCAGCCGCAGGAAGGCAGCACCGATCATCCGCAGGCGGAGAAGCTGGTGCGCGACGAGCTGGCGAAACACGGTTTCGTCGATAGCGACGGCAAGCAGGCGCATTACCGTGTGTCGATGGCGTACAGCACGCGCCTCGCGTCGGTCGGCATCGGCGGCAAGGATTGCGAGCCGGCCGACTGCGGCGACTCGGGCGGCGGGCTCGGTGCGCTGATGTTCGGGCGCGCGTACCGCCATACGCTGACGCTGCGCTTCTTCGACTACGCGAATGGCGAGGAGCGCTACAAGGTCAGCGCGGTGTTCGTCGATCGCAATGCGGACCCGCTGCATGCGCTGCCGCTGCTCGCGAAAACGGCGCTTGCGAAGCTGCCGTTCGACGAACCGGCCGACTGGCGCGTGAAGCTGAGCATCGACAAGACGAGCGGCGCGGCGAGTGTGGAGTCGATGAAGCCGTTGCAGCCGTTGCAGCGTTGAGGCAACGCTAAGGCAGGGATAGGCTTTGGGCTAACGGCGCTGTTGGGTTGGGGCTGACGGGGCTGAGCCTGGGCTTGGGCCGGGTTGGGACGAAGTCGAAACGAGGCCCAAACCTAGTTCATCCAGACCCGGCTAAAGCGGCAAGCCGGGGCCGCCCCGGCCTTGTGCGCGCCTTACTCGCGCTCCACAACATCACCCTGCGGCCAGCAGTTTTCGAACACGCAATCGGCAAGCGGCAGACGGCTCGCCCAGCGCTCGGTTTCGAGCATCGGCTCGCTGTAAAACTGGTCGACGTGGCCGAGGCACAGAATCGCGACCGGCCGCGCGCCCGCGGGCATGCGCAGCAGCTCGCGCACCGCCTCGACGTCGAACAGCGACACCCAGCCGAGCCCGAGCCCTTCCGCGCGCGCGGCGAGCCACATGTTCTGGATCGCGCACGCAACCGAGGCAAGGTCCATCTCCGGCAGCGTGCGGCGTCCGAACACGTGCCGCTCGCGCCCGTCCATCAGCGCGATCACGAGCAGTTCCGCGCATTCGAGCATGCCCTCCACCTTGAGCTTCATGAACTCGTCGCGGCGCTTGCCGAGCGCGTCGGCGGTGGCGAGCCGTTCGCGCTCGACGATGTCGTGCAGGGCCGTGCGCAGGGTTGAATCGGTAATGCGCGCGATGCGCCACGGCTGCATGAAGCCGACGCTCGGCGCGTGATGCGCGGCGTCGAGCAGACGCCGCAGCACGGCGGGATCGACCGGATCGGCCACGAAGTGGCGCATGTCGCGGCGTTCGTAAATCGCGCGATATACCGCGTCGCGCTCGGAATCGTCAAAAGGCTGCGCCATGGAACAGGGCGGCCGTGAAGGCCGGGTTGGAAGGCCAGTAGGCGTGCATATAGGTTGCCACAATCGGGCCCACGCGATAAACCGCCTCGCCGGCGGCGTCGCTGTGCGCGCGTGTGGCGAAGCACAGCGGCGCGAGCGGCGTGCTGAGCTTCGAGTAGTGGAACGTGTGGCCGGTCAGCGGGCCGTGCAGGCTGTCGATCTGCTGCATGCCGAGCGCGGCGAAGCGCTTTTGCAGCGTCGCGTGACCGGGCACGAGGCCGAGCATGGGCGTGCTCGTGCCGTGCGCGTCGGTCAGCCGGTCGAGCAGATAGAGCATGCCGCCGCATTCGGCGACCACGGGCTTGCCCGCCGCGACGTGCGCGCGGATCGACGCGGCGCTGCGCGCGTTGCCGGCCAGCGTCGCCGTGTGCAGCTCGGGATAGCCGCCCGGCAGATAGAGCGCGTCGATGTCGTCGGGCAGGGCTTCGTCGGCGAGCGGCGAGAAGTCGTGCACTTGTGCGCCGAGCGCTTCGAGCAGCGCGACGTTGGCCGGATAGATGAACGAGAACGCGGCGTCGCGCGCTATCGCGATCCGCTTGCCGTCGAGCAGGCGCGGCAAGACTTCGGGCACGGGCGAGTCGAAGTCGACGGCCGGCGGCAACTCGGCGAGCGCGGTTGCCGCGAGCGTATCGGCCGCGTGCTCGAGGCGCGCGTCGAGGTCGTAGATTTCGTTCGCCTGGTGCAGGCCAAGGTGCCGGTCGGGCAGCGTGATTTCGTCGCTCGCGGCGATGTGCCCGCACCAGTGCAATTCGGGCGGCAGCGCTTCCTGCAGCATCTGCGCGTGGCGCGCCGAGCCGACGCGATTCGCGAGCACGCCATGAAACGGCAGTTCGGGCCGAAAGCGCGCGAGCCCGAACGCGAGCGCGCCGAAGGTCTGCGCCATCGCCTGCGCGGAGATCACCGCGAGCACCGGCACGCCGAACGTCGCGGCGAGATCGGCGCTGCTCGGCGTGCCGTCGAACAGGCCCATCACGCCTTCGATCAGGATCAGATCGGCCTCGGCCGCCGCCTGCGCGAGCAGGTTGCGGCACGCGGTTTCACCGACCATCCACAGATCGAGCGACAGCACCGGCGCGCCGCTCGCGCGCGCGAGGATCATCGGGTCGAGAAAGTCCGGGCCGGTCTTGAACACGCGCACGCGCCGTCCGAGCCGCCGGTGCAGGCGCGCGAGCCCCGCCGTGATCGTGGTCTTGCCCTGGCCCGAGGCGGGCGCGCTGATAAAGAGCGCGGGACAGGCCGGGCGGCGCGTCGCTTCGGGCGCTGACGGCATCGCTCAGAACTCCACGCCGCGCTGCGCCTTCACGCCCTGCTCGCGATACGGATGCTTGATCGCGCGCATTTCGGTGACGAGATCGGCGGCTTCGATCAGCGCGTCCGGCGCATGGCGGCCGGTCACGACGACGTGCAGCATCGGCGCGCGCGCGTTGATGACCGACAGCACCTCGTCGAGCGGCAGGTATTCGTACTTGAGCACGGTGTTCAGTTCGTCGAGGATCACCATCTGATAGTCGCCGCTTTCGATCATCCGGCGCGCCTCGTCCCAGCCCTTGCGCGCGGTGGCGATGTCGGCGTCGCGGTTCTGGGTGTTCCAGGTGTAGCCGTCGCCCATCGTGACGAAATCGCAGTGTGCGATCGCGCCGAGAAAGTCGCGCTCCGAGGTATGCAGCGCGCCCTTGATGAACTGCACGACGCCAAGGCGCATGCCGTGGCCGAGCACGCGCACGGCCATGCCGAACGCGGCCGTGCTCTTGCCCTTGCCGGTGCCGGTGTTGACGATCAGCAGGCCTTTCTCGACGGTCGCGGTGGCCTGTTTCTTTTCATGGCCCTCGCGGCGGCGTTCGGTCATGCGTTGATGCGATTCGGGATCGGTTTTCATCGAAGGTCCTGTTGGGGAGTGTCGGGTTGGGTTGGAGCGGTGTCGGCGTCGCTGCTGGCCGAGGCGATCGCGACGGTAACGCCGTCGTGCACGGTCTTGGGTACGAGCAGGCGCGCGGGCTGTGTGGGCGATGCAGCGGCTGACGCAGCCGCCAGGGTCTGCGCCGCGAGCAGCGCGCAGGGTTCGCAAACGCCATCGACGCCGAGATGCGTTTGCGCGGCCAGCGACGGCGTGGCGACCGGCACCGCGGCGATCTGCTCGCGGCTGAACACCTGCAACGGCAGCGCATGACGCGCGCAGAATTCGCGCAGGCCCGCTTCATGGGCTTTGGCGTCGAGCGTGGCGACGGCGTGAATCTGTTCGAAAGAAGCGACGCACGCGTGCGAGCCGAGCGCGGCGCGCACCGCCGCTTCGATCTGTTGCGCCGAACTGCCGAGGCGACAGCCGATGCCGACGCCGAGTGTCTTGCCCGGGCGTCCGGTGTGTCGAGCGGCATCGGCTTTGGCTTCGGCATTCGCGTCAGCGCAAGAGGCCTCGTGCCCGGCGCTGGCGAGCGAGGCGCGCGTCATCGCGGCATGCAAGGCAAACGCCTCGCGGTAATGGAAAAAGGGCGGCTGCCTGCAAGGGCGCGCGCGGCAAGGAAGATCGAGGTCATGCGGTACTGCGAATCCGGGCTTGGACCATCGCGCGGCGCGTTGCGTTTTCGCGGCGAAAACCCCGTGGAAAAACGCCACGCTTGGCGCGGCCATGCTTGAACGCCATCACATCCGTTCCCCGCGGATTCCGGCGGCCGGCAGCGCAGCGATGAACGCGGCGCCGCCTCCGCGTCTGGCCGGTATCCGGGCTGGCGGCCTCACGCGCTTTGCCTTCCCGTCCGGATTCATCGGACAGTGGCGCGAAAAACGCATGTGCGACGCGGCCGGAACGGCGCTCGCGTCGCAGGTCGCTTACCGTTGCGGGGACAGCACAGATTGAACGCATGACGCGCTGCCTGTTTCCCGTTTAACTGCACACGCGAGCGCATGTGCGGGCACCAAACGCGCGCATACGATAGCACATGGCGCCCCGCCGGATAAGCGCGCGCGGCGCTTCACGCGGTGTCCTTTCCTTGACTGCGCATGGCCGTGGGCCTACACTCGCACGCACTTCTGGTGCTCGCGCGCGCATCCATGCGCGTGCAGTTAAACGGGAAACAGGGAGCCCACCTGCTCTGGAACGGGCCAACCTGTGCTGTCCCCGCAACGGTAAGCGAAAAGCGGTATCGGCTGCATGGCCGGCCACCGCGGAGCCGGCTTCGATGTCCACGCGCAAGGCTGCGTCGGCATATCACCACTGGTCGAGAAACCACTCGGCCGGGAAGGGGAAGCGGCGCTTTCGCCAGCCCGGATACCGGCCCGAAGATGCAGGACGGACGCCACGGGGATGCGGCGTCGCGTTCACAACCTCACTTTCCGCTTTCTGTTTTCCGTTGTCGCGGCAACGCCGGCGCTCGTTCCGGCATGCGCGGCGCAACGCCTTCGGATGAACCTCACGATGCAAACTCAATTGCGCAAGATCCCCGTCACGATCGTCACGGGCTTTCTCGGCAGCGGCAAAACCACGCTGCTGCGGCACATTCTTCAGCATGCGGGCGGCAAGCGCATCGCGGTGATCATCAACGAGTTCGGCGAACTCGGCATCGACGGGGAGATCCTCAAGGGTTGCGGCATCGGCTGCGATGAAAACGGCGTCGAAACCGAAGGGCAATTGTATGAACTCGCGAACGGTTGCCTCTGCTGCACCGTACAGGAAGAGTTTTTTCCGGTGATGGAAAAGCTCGTCGAGCGCCGCGGCGAAATCGATCACGTGCTGATCGAAACCTCGGGTCTCGCATTGCCGAAGCCGCTCGTGCAGGCGTTCAACTGGCCGCAGATCAAGAGCAGCTTCACGGTCGACGCGGTCGTGACCGTCGTCGATGGTCCGGCTGCCGCGAGCGGCCAGTTTGCAGCGAACCCGGTCGCCGTCGATGCGCAGCGCAAGGCCGATCCGAATCTCGATCACGAATCGCCGCTGCACGAGCTGTTCGAAGATCAGTTGTCCGCGGCCGATCTCGTGATCCTGAACAAGACCGACCTCGTCGACGATGCGCAGCAGCGCGCGGTCGAAGCGCTGATTCGCGGGGAGATTCCGCCGCAGGTGAAGATCGTGCGCGCGCAGCAGGGCCAGCTCGATCTGCACACGCTGCTCGGGCTCGAAGCGGCTTCGGAAGAGACGATCCACCTGCGCCACGATCATCACGGTTCCGCCGACGATCCCGACCACCACCACGACGAATTCGATTCGGTCGTCGTGGAAGCGCGTGTGTCGTCGCGCGACGCGGCGATCGCCGCATTGCAGACGCTTGTCGAAGGCCACACGATTTATCGCGTGAAGGGCTTTGCCGCGTTGCCGGGCGCGGCGATGCGCCTCGTGATTCAGGGCGTGGGGCGGCGCTTCGACAGCTATTTCGACCGGCGCTGGCAGGCCGGCGAAAATGACGGCGGCGCGCACGCCGGCAGCCGTTTCGTGCTGATCGGCGAAGACCTCGATCAGGCCACGCTGCAACGCGCGTTCGACGCGGCACTCGACGCCGCCGCTCCTGCGCCCGCGAGCGTTGCCGCACACCAGGCGTAAGCGCTCATGCATCTGCTACGCACGACGCCGGGCGGTTTCGTCGACGATACGCAGGGCGTGATCCGTATCGATCAGCAGCCTGCCGATATCGTCGTGCTCAGTTCCGCCGACACCACGCTGTCGCTGCTCGCGAGCGTGGTGCCGCGTCTCGGCGACGGCTTCCCGAGCCTGCGGCTCGCCAACGTCACCTATTTGCGGCAGCCGGCGTCGGTCGATTTCTATCTCGACGACGTGTTGCAGCATGCACGCGTCGTCGTGGTCGATCATCTCGGCGGCGAGGCTTACTGGCCGTACGGCATCGAGCAGGTCGTCGCGCTCGCGCAGCGCAGGCAGCAAACGCTTGCGATGTTTTCCGGCGATTTGCAGGAAGACCCGAACCTGCTCGCGCGCAGTACCGCGAGCGCCGAGCTGTGCCATCAGTTGTGGCGTTATCTGCGCGAGGGCGGCCCGCAGAATGCCGAGGCGTTCCTGCGCTGCATCGCCTATCGCGCGCTCGATTGGGGACGCGAGCCCGAGCCGCCGCGCGCGTTGCCGGCCGCGTCGCTCTATCATCCCGCGCACGACACGCCGACCATCGCCGACTGGCAGGCGCGCTGGCGCCAGGACGCGCCTGTGGTCGCGATTCTGTTCTACAAGGCGCATCTGCAGGCTGCCAATACCGCGGTGTTCGATGCGCTGATCGACGCGCTCGAAGCGCAAGGGCTCAATCCGCTGCCGCTCGCGATCACGTCGCTGAAAGATGCGGTGAGCCGCGAAGTCGTGCAGTCGCTGTGCGCGCAGCACGATGCTGCACTCGTGCTCAATACGACCGCGTTCGCCGCGTCCGCGATCGACGACCCCGAGCCGCTCGCGCTGGCCGGCGACGCGCCGGTGTTGCAGGTGATCCTGAGCGGCGGCAATCGCGAGGACTGGCTCAAGGACAATCACGGCCTCAATTCGCGCGACATCGCAATGCATATCGCGCTGCCGGAAGTGGACGGCCGCATCATCACGCGTGCGATCAGCTTCAAGGGGCTCGCCTATCGTTGTCCGCATACCGAGGTCGACGTGGTCCGCTATCAGCCCGACCTCGAACGCGTGCGTTTTCTCGCCGAACTGAGCCGCCGCTGGTGCCGTCTACGTTCGCTCGACAATGCGGACAAGAAGCTCGCGCTGATTCTCGCGAACTATCCGATGAGCGAAGGGCGCATCGGCAATGGCGTCGGGCTCGATACGCCGGCTTCGGTGGTCGGCATTCTGTCGATGCTGCGCGGCGAGGGCTATCGTGTTGGCGAATTGCCCGAAAACGGCGCTGCGTTGTTGCAGAAGCTCACCGAAGGCGTGACCAACGATCCCGTTGTGCGCGATCTGCGTCCGGCCTTGCAAAGCCTTGCACTCGACGACTACCTCGCGCATTTCAACGCGCTGCCAGCGAGCGTGCGCGACGCGTTGATCGCGCGCTGGGGCCTGCCCGAGCAGGACCCGACGCTGCGGCGCGGGCGCTTCATGATCGCGGGCTGGCGCTGCGGGCACGTATTCGTCGGCATTCAGCCGGCGCGTTCGCGCGAGCAGGGCGATTACGCGAGCTATCACGATGCCGAACTCGTGCCGCCGCATGCGTATCTCGCGTTCTATTTCTGGCTGCGCCGGCAGTTCGGCATCGACGCGGTCGTGCACGTCGGCAAGCACGGCAACCTCGAATGGCTGCCCGGCAAGAGCGTCGCGCTGAGCGAGGCGTGCTGGCCCGATCTGATTCTCGGGCCGATGCCGCATCTGTATCCGTTCATCGTCAACGATCCGGGCGAGGGCAGCCAGGCCAAGCGGCGCACGCAGGCGGTCATCGTCGATCATCTGATGCCGCCGCTCACGCGCGCCGAAAACTATGGGCCGCTGCAGGACCTCGAACGCCAGGTCGACGAATACTACGAAGCGCTGATGGTCGATCCGCGCCGCGCGAAGCTGCTGCGCCGCACGATTCTCGCGACGATCGTCGAGCACCGCCTGCACGAGGAACTGAGCCTCGCCGCGCCGAACGGCCAGGATGATGAAGACGCGCTGCTCACGCGCGTCGATGCGTGGTTGTGCGAACTGAAGGAAGCGCAGATTCGCGATGGTCTGCATACGTTCGGGCAATCGCCGGCCGGCGTGCAGCGGCGCGATACGCTGCTTGCGCTCGGGCGCTTTCCGATCGGCGATGGACAGGGGCGCAGAGCGGGGCTCGTCGACGCGCTGGCGCGCGATCTGCGTATCGATCATCTGTTCGATCCGTTGACGGTCGATTGGGCCGGGCCGTGGGACGGTCCGCGCCCGGCCGTGTTGCAGCGGGTCAGCGACGCGCCGTGGCGGCATTACGGCGATACGCGCGAGCGGCTGGAGATGCTCGCGGCGGAGTTGTTGCTCGGGGTGTGTGGTGTGGGCAGCGATGAAGCGGATGGCGCGCGTGCGGCTCCATCGTTTGAGAGCAACTTGCCGCAAGCGGCGCTAGTTATCGAACGTTTGCGCGACGACGTGCTGCCGCGTCTCGACGCCTGTGGCCCGCAGGAAATGCTGCAACTGAAGCGCGGCCTCGAAGGCCGTTTCGTGCCGCCGGGGCCGAGCGGCTCGCCGTCGCGCGGACGGCCCGACGTGTTGCCGACCGGCCGCAACTTCTATTCGGTCGACACGCGCGCGGTGCCGACGCAAGCGGCCTGGGCGCTCGGCCTGAAATCCGCGCAGCAGCTGATCGAGCGGCATTTGCAGGAACATGGCGATTATCCGCGCGCGATCGGCCTGTCGGTATGGGGCACCGCGACGATGCGCACCGGTGGCGACGATATCGCGCAGGCGCTCGCGCTGCTTGGTGTGCGGCCGAAGTGGGCGCCGGGCAGCCATCGCGTGACCGACTTCGAGATCATGCCGATCGAAGCCTTCGACCGTCCGCGTATCGACGTGACGTTGCGTGTGTCCGGTTTCTTCCGCGATGCGTTTGCGAACGTGATGCATCTGTTCGATGCGGCCGTGCAAGCCGTCGCCGAACTCGACGAACCCGAAGCGTTGAATCCGATCCGCGCGCGCGTGCAGCGCGAACGCGATGCGCTGATCGCGCGCGGCATGGAGCCGGCCGAAGCGCGCAAGCGGGCCGGCTGGCGCGTCTTCAGCGCGCGTCCCGGCGCGTATGGCGCGGGTGTGCAAGAGATGATCGACTCGCGCCACTGGCAGACCGACGCCGATCTCGCGAACGCGTATCAGGCATGGGGAGGTTACGCGTACACGCAGAAAAGCGCGGGCGAGGCAGCGCAGCACGCGTTCGGCACGCGTCTCGCGGCAATGGACGTGGTGCTGCAAAACCAGGACAACCGCGAGCACGACGTGCTCGACTCGAACGACTATTACCAGTTCCAGGGCGGCATGGTCGCGGCGGTACGGCATCTGGCCGGCCAGCAGCCGAGCGTTTATCACGCCGATCACAGCAATCCGGCCGCGCCGCGTGTGCGTACGTTGCGCGAGGAGATCGCGCGCGTGATCCGCTCGCGGGTGGTCAATCCGAAATGGCTCGATGGCGTGAAGCGCCACGGTTATAAAGGCGCGGCCGAGATCGCGGCGACCGTCGATTATCTGTACGGCTACGATGCGACCGCGCGCGTGGTCGCGGATCATCAATACGCGCTCGTCGCCGACGCGTATCTGAACGATGCCGATACGCGCGCGTTCATGCAACGGCACAATCCGCATGCGCTGCATTCGGTCTGCGAGCGTCTGCTCGAAGCGATGCAGCGCGGGCTGTGGCAGGCGCCCGGCGACTATCGCGCGCAGGTGGAGCAGCATCTGCTCGCGAGCGAACAGCAGATCGAAGGAAGGCAGAGATGAATGGGGTGACGCGAGAGGCGGGCGAGATAAGCGGCGTGGATACGGTATCGGGCACCGCATCGGGTTCGGCCCGGCGGCCGGTTTTTCCCTTTGCCGCACTGATCGGCCAGGCGCCGTTGCAGCAGGCCTTGTTGCTTGCGGCGATCGATCCGGGCCTCGGCGGTGTGCTGATCAGCGGGCCGCGCGGCACGGCGAAGTCGACCGCGGCGCGCGCGCTCGCCGAATTGCTGCCGGAAGGACAACTCGTGAATCTGCCGCTCGGTGCGAGCGAGGATCGGCTGATCGGCACACTCGATATCGAAACCGTGCTGCGTGACGGCGCGGTGCGCTTCTCGCCGGGGCTGCTTGCGAAGGCGCATCGCGGCGTGCTGTATGTCGATGAGGTCAATCTGCTGCCCGATGCGCTCGTCGACGCGTTGCTCGATGCGGCGGCGAGCGGCGTGAATACCGTCGAACGCGATGGCGTATCGCATAGCCATGACGCGAGCTTCGTGCTGATCGGCACGATGAATCCCGAAGAGGGGGAACTGCGGCCTCAGCTGATCGATCGCTTCGGTCTGATGGTCGAGTTGCGCAACGCATTCGAGCCGTCGACACGGCAGGCGATCGTGAAGGCACGGCTCGCGTTCGATCATGATCCGGTGGCATTTTGTGCCACTCACGCTGAGCAGCAGGCCGCGTACGTGCAGCGGATTCGCGCGGCGCGCGCGGTGCTGCCGCAACTCTCGTTCGACGACGCCGTGCATGCGCACGTGAGTGCGTTGTGCATCGACGCGGCCGTGGACGGTTTGCGCGCCGATCTCGTGATGCTGCGCGCGGCGCGTGCGCTCGCGGCGCTGGAGCAGTCGGCTGCGGTGACGGTGGAGCATGTGGATCGGGTGGCCGAGGCGGTGCTGCTTCATCGGCGGCGTAAGCATGAGCATGAGCATGAGCATGAGCATGAGCATGAGCATGAGCATGAGCATGAGCCGCGTGCCCGGCAATACGATGAGTCGGAAAGCGATGCGCGTGAGAGCGCGGCGCATCGTCAGCCGGATACGTCGGCCGGCGACTCGCGCCATGCGAGCGAAACCTCGCCATCTTCCGCCGACACCGACTGGGGCTATCTGCCGCCGGAG
>Ga0154001_1000371_pt1 | contig 14306 bp, 11 predicted proteins | sample TSNJ085MetaG_FD_104699 | JGI IMG/M metagenome (GOLD analysis project Ga0154001, IMG submission 104699) | Attine ant fungus gardens microbial communities from New Jersey, USA - TSNJ085 MetaG | ecosystem: Host-associated > Fungi > Mycelium > Unclassified | place: USA: New Jersey, Wharton State...
CCGGCCGTCGTGTTCCAACTGCGGCGCAGTCCGGCCGGTGCGTATTCGTTTCCGTATATCGGCGGCGACACGCGGCATCTGCTCGGCGACGGCGAGGTGTCGCCGGGGCCGCATGGCTGGGGTGATTTTCAGCGTGTGTCGGCGCAAGACCGGCCGCTCGTGCTGGCCGAACTCGAGCGCTCGGCGCGGTGCGAAACGCCGGTGCACACCGAGTTTCGCCTCGATAGCGGTGGCCAGCCCAAGTGGGTGCGCGCCGAACTGGTGCCGCGCCGCGAGGCGGACGGCGGTGTCGTCTGGAGTGGCTACTGGGTCGATGCGAGCCTCGAGCACGCGCGCTCGGAGGAACTCGCGCGGGCGCGCGATCTGGCCGAGGCGGCCGCGCGCGCGAAAGACAGCTTCTTCGCGATGATGAGCCACGAAATCCGTACGCCGATGAACGGTGTGCTCGGTCTCGTCGAGGTGCTGGAGCGCACGCCGCTCAGCACGGACCAGAGCGAAATGCTCGGCATGATCCACGAGTCGGCGGGCGCGCTGCTGCAGATTCTCGACGATCTGCTCGACTATTCGAAAATCGAAGCGGGGCGGCTGACGCTCGAAGCGGAGCCGATCGATCTGCGCGAACTCGTCGATAACGCGGTCGGCCTGCTTGCGGGACGAGCCCATGAAAAAGGGCTCAAGGTGCGCGTGGAAATCGCCGCCGAGGTTGCCGCGACGTTGCGCGGCGACAGCGTGCGCCTGCGGCAGATTCTCTTCAATCTGCTCGGCAATGCGATCAAGTTCACGACGAAGGGCGAGGTCGGCGTGAGCGTGTCCGTCGCCGCGCAGGGCGGCGGGTCACGTCCATTGTCGCGCCCATTCGCGGAGACACCTGCGCAAACGCTCGAAATAAGCGTGCACGACACCGGCATCGGCATCGCGCCGGACGTGCAGGCCAGTCTGTTCGAGCCGTTCGTGCAGGCCGAATCGTCCACCACGAGGCGCTTCGGCGGCACGGGTCTGGGGCTGACGATCTGCCGCAAGCTGATCGAACTGATGAACGGTACGCTTGCGCTGCGCAGCGAACCCGGTCGCGGCACGAACATGATCGTGCGGCTCACGCTACCCGTCGTCGCGCAACGCTATTCGGTCAACGGTTTGCGTGGCAAGCGCGGCGTCGTGATTGCCGGCGACCCGCGTGTCGGCCTTGCCTTGACGCACTTCGGCAAGGCGCTCGGGCTCGAGTTGCGTGCCATCGCGCCCGAGGCGGCACGGTTGCGCGCGCCTGCCGCGCTGGCCGGCGTGGACCTGCTGTTCGTCGGCGAGGACGTGGCGCCGCCGGCGGCTATCGGCGCGAATACGCGCATCGTCACGCTGACCGAAAAGTCGAAGCCGACGGGCTACCGCATTCTCGACGACAAGGTGCGCGTGAGCATCAATCCGATTTCGTGGCGCGGTCTCGGCGCTGCGTGCGCCGCTGCGCTGACCGGACTCGCCGCGCTCGTGCCGCGCGCGGCCGGTGTGGCGCATGCGCCCGAAGGCGTCGCGACGCCACCCGATCGCGCGCGGGCCATCGCGAACGGAAGGCTGATCCTTGTCGCGGAAGATCACCCCGTCAATCAGGAATTGATTCGCCATCAACTGGCTTTGCTCGGGTTCGCCTGCGACGTCGTGAACGACGGCGCGGAAGCGCTCGTCGCGCTCGAACACACGCGCTATGGCTGCCTGCTCACGGATTGCCATATGCCGAATCTCTCCGGCTACGAGTTGACGCGGCGCATCCGCGAAGCGGAGGTGGCGCGCGGCGGCGCGCATCGTCTGCCGATTCTGGGCATCACGGCGAACACCGCACCCGACGACCTCGACCTGTGCCGCGAGGCCGGCATGGACGACAGCCTCATCAAGCCGACCCGGCTCGCCACCTTGCGCGACTATCTGAGCCGCTGGTTCGGCACCGACAGTGCGTGGCAGGGGCAGGCCGCGCCGGCCGACGCGGTTGTGGTCACAGGGGCGACAGCGGAAGCGGTAGAGGCCCTCGAAGTCCCGGCGGTCCAACCGGGCCTTCGACGACAGGAGCCGTTCGTGCCGGTCGACCTCGCACACATGATCCAGCTGTGGGGAAGCGAATCGACGGTGAAGGCGTTGCTCGACTCGTTTGTTTCGTCCACGCGCGACGATCTGCAATCGCTCGCGTTGCTGCTCGAACGTGCCGAGGTCGCGCGCGTGCGGCAATGGCTGCATCGGGTGGAGGGCGCGGCGAACGTGTTGCAGTATCCGCCGCTGATGCAGCTGCTCGAAGCATATCGTCACGGCATTGACATAAAGACGTCCGAGCGTTTGCGCGACGAGGGTTTTGCGTTGATCCGCGAGTGCGAGGCGCTCATGGACGGGATCGAACAGCAGGCGGCGTTGCTCGCGTAGCGTTTTGTCTCGTAAAAACGCGCGAATCAAACGCTATGGACGAAAAAAAACGCGGCCGAAGCCGCGTTAAAGATTTGGAGACGTCCTTCGATGAAGGAGTCACTTCTCGCAGGCAGAAGCATAACCGCTGTAGTCTCATTTATTCATTACAAATTGCACAATTAATTGTTTGAATAAATCGCTTAAAACAGCGGTGTCGCGCATTTGAGTCCCTTTTTCAGGGCTTTTTTGTCGAACGTGTGTACGTATTGCGTACTTTTCATCGCAACGAATAACGATGAACCGCGACGAACCGGCGTCCGGCGTAGCTCGATCCGCGCTTGCCGGAACACCCGCGTACGTCCACCGAGGCCCGCCGATTTGCACTAGTATGTGGGAGCTCCGCGCGGCCCGAAACGACACCGCAGCGGCGCGTCAAAGTCCGGAGAAAACCATGATTACGCTGCGAAAATTGAATCTGACCGTGGTGATGTGGGCGTTGGCGTCGGGTGTGGCGCTTGCGGATACGGTGGCATTGAAAGCGGACCTCGAACCGTCGAGCGAGGTGCCGCCGCGTGTGAGTCAGGGGCACGGCATGCTGAACGCGACCTTCGACACGTCGACCCAATCGCTGCAATGGACCGTCACCTATGAAGGCTTGAGCGGCCCGGCGACCGCCGCGCATTTTCATGGTCCCGCGCCGGTCGGCCAGAACGCGAAGGTCCAGGTGCCGATCGACAAGAACGCGCTGGCGAGCCCGATCAAAGGATCGGCGAAGCTGACCGAGCAGCAGGTCACGGACCTGATGGCGGGGCAGTGGTACTTCAACGTGCACACCGCGCAGAACCCGATGGGCGAGATTCGCGGGCAGGTCCTGCCGGCCAACTAGGTCCAGCATCGGCGCGGGCTCGCTGCGGAGGCTGCGGTCCCGGTTGCGGCTTGAGCATGAGTTCAAGCCCAAGCCCAAGCGCCCGGACATGGACGCTCAACGACCCAGCCCCACCAAACCTCAGCAGGCAACCCGCGATTAGAACCCGCCATCCACCGGCATCGCGGCCAACGCACGTACCATGACGGGACATCATTGAAGGAGCATGTCCCGATGAGTTGGCAAAATGCGCTCGCATGCTGGTATTTGCGCAGGCACTTCCGGCCGGAAACGCTCAAGCCGCATATCGACGTCGAACGGGCGCGCGCGCTGACCTCGAAGCGCGTCTGGACGCCTCGCGTGCCGCGCGGCTGGCATCTGCGAGAAACGTACGGCGAGCACGATGCGCCATTGCGCGGCGAATGGCTCGAGCGCGCGAACGGCACGCCGGCCGGCGCCGCGGAACCGGTCGTGCTCTACTGCCACGGCGGCGGCTACTACTTCTGCTCGCCGGACACGCATCGCTCGCTGACGTTCGCGCTCGCGCCGCGCGTCAACGCGCGGCTCTTTTCCCTCGATTACCGTCTCGCGCCCGAGCATCGCTTCCCGGCCGCGCTCGACGACGCGATCGCCGCCTATCGCCAGTTGCTCGTCATGGGTATCGCGCCCAGCTCGATCGTGATTGCCGGCGATTCAGCCGGTGGTGGCCTCGCGCTCGCCACGCTGGTCGCATTGCGCGACGCCGGCGACCCGCTGCCCGCGGGCGGACTGCTGTTCTCGCCGTGGACCGATCTCGCGACGACCGGCGCGAGCCTTCTCGACAACGACAGCGCCGACCCGATGTTCTGCGGCGCGTCGATCGCGCGCGCGGCGAGCGTCTATCTCGGCGATGCGCCGGCCACGCATCCGTATGCGTCGCCGCTCTATGCGGACCTGCGCGGTCTGCCGCCGCTCTACATGATGGTGGGCAGCACCGAAGTGCTGCTCGACGACGCGCGGCGCGTCGCCGACAAGGCGCGCGCGGCCGGCGTCGATTGCGAATGCGAGGTGTGGAAGAACGTGCCGCACGTCTGGCCGATGTTCGCGCCGTTCATGCCCGAGGCGAACCGTGCGCTCGACCGCGCGGCCGCGTTCGTGCGGCGCGCGACGAGCCGCGCCGCGAGCGCCGCCGATGCCGCTCAGTTATCGGGCGTGACGTCGAGCGTCTGATACGCGGCCTCGATCGCTGCCTGGCCATACTCGCGTTCGAGCCGCCGCACCGTGAAGTGCCCGTGCGCGACCTGCTGGAAGTGGTCGATAAACACCGTATTGACCATCGCGCCGAGCACCGCGCCGATCGCCGGAATCGACTTCGCGGCGATCTGTTCGCTGACCTGCACCGAGAAGCGCGCGGCGATCGCGTTGAGCAGCCGCAGCAGCGCCGCCGAGCCGTGCGTCGTGAAGCCCTTGCTCGCGATTTCCGACGACGCCTTCGACACCGCCTGCGCGAGCGCGCCGCGCATGAAGAAATAGCCGAGGTCGGCGTCGTCGTCCTCGCTCGACGTGCCGCCCATGCCGAGCACCGTCAGGCATTGCAGCTGCGTTTCGATCGAGCTCAGGTCTTCGCCTTCGCTGCGCGCGATATCGCAGATCGAGCGGAACATCAGCGTGGTCGTGACCGGCAGCTCGACCGGCAGCGCGACGAGGCCGAACGCGCCGCCGGCCGCGCCGGTGGTCGCCACCGCGAACTTGTGCAGCAGATTGTTCGGCTTGTCGGGCGCGAGCAGCTTGGCCGCGTCGCGCCGGCCGAGCGTGCGCAGCGCGATCGACAGACATTTGCGCAGCGCGGCCTGGGTCGCATCGGCGACCTTTTCGTTGGCGAACGCCGGAATGCGCGAGAGCAGCTTCTCGATCGGCGCGCCGACGATGCTCGCGAGCTTCATCGCGAGTGCGGGGCTTTCGAGCTGATGTTTCGCGCGCCGCAGCGCGCTCAGGTCCTGCTCCGATAAAGACGGTGTTGCGAGCGAACTCGGCTGCATGAGCCTCCCTGGCGTGGTCGTGGTCGTGTTCATGTTCATGGATCCGATGGGTCGGCTTGCCGGTGTGAGGTGTTGCGCCGGCACGTCACGCTTAGAGCCCCTAGCCGTGGTATGATTCCCTATTCTTTGACAAGTCAACTTTTGCTCTATCAAAAATGGCTGTCCATACCGCCGCCCATCATTCGAGTGGGCAAGTTTTACCGTTCCGTGAATCCCTGCTGGCGATGCTCGGCATTTCCTTCGTCACGATGCTGGTCGCGCTCGACCAGACCGTGGTCGGCACCGCGCTGCCCACCATCGTGTCCGAGCTCCGGGGCTTCGAGCTATACGCGTGGGTCGCTACCTCGTATCTGCTGACCTCGGTCATCACCGTGCCGATTTTCGGGCGCCTCGGCGATTACTACGGGCGCAAGCCGTTCGTGATCGCGTCGATCGTCGTGTTCACCGGCGCGTCGGTGCTGTGCGGCGCCGCCAACAGCATGCTGTTTCTCGTGCTCGCGCGCGGCCTGCAAGGCATCGGCGGCGGCATGCTGGTCGGCACCGCGTTCGCGTGCATTCCCGATCTGTTTCCCGACTCGGTCGTGCGGCTGCGCTGGCAGGTGCTGATGAGTTCGGCGTTCGGCATCGCCAACGCGGTCGGGCCGTCGCTCGGCGGCTTTCTTACGCAGTACTACGGCTGGCGCTCGGTTTTCTATGTGAATCTGCCGGTCGGGCTGCTGTCGTTGTTTTTCGTGTGGCGGTTCCTGCCGCATCTGCGGCAGGTCGAGCACGAGGGCAAGATGCGGCTCGACTGGCCCGGCGCGGTGCTGATCGCGGTCTCGCTCGGCTCGTTGCAACTGTTCGTCGAATTGCTGCCGAAGCATGGCGTCACGCTGAGCGCGTTCGCGCTGCTCGCGCTGAGCATCGCCTCGGCGGTGGGATTGTGGCAGTGGGAAAAGCGCTGCCCGACCGCGATCCTGCCGGTCGACATGTTCCGTAACCGCAGCCTGTCCGCGCTCTTTACGCTGGCGGTGCTCGGCGGCTTCTCGATGTTCTCGCTGCTGTTCTACGCGCCGCTGCTGTTCCAGGGCGGTTTCGGGATGTCGCCGAAAGACGCGGGGCTGGTTATCACGCCGCTCGTCGTGTTCATCACGATCGGCAGTATTGCGAACGGGCGGGTCGTGTCGCGCGTGAAGAATCCGAACCTGATGCTGTACGTCGGCTTCGCGCTGGTTGCGGTGGCCTGCCTCGGCGTCGTCGTCGCGACCCGTTCGATGCCGCAGTGGGCGCTGATGTCGTTCATGGTCGCGGGCGGCCTCGGGCTCGGCTTCGTGATGCCGAACCTGACGATCTTCGCGCAGCAGACAGCCGGCCGCGAGCACCTCGGTATCGCAACGGCGCTGCTGCAGTCGCTGAGGATGATCGGTGGGATGATCGGCACGGCGCTGACCGGCACGCTCGTCACCCACATGTACAAGAGTGGCGTGCGCAGCGCGCTCGACAGCGCGGGCGCGTCGCACTGGTTCGGCGATCTCGGCGATCCGCAGATTCTCATCAACCGCGAGGCGCAGACCACGCTCGTCGCCCAGTTGACGCACGCGGGCCACAACGGCGCGGTGCTGCTCGAAGGCGCGCGCGAGGCGCTGGTCTCGGCGATCCATCTGGGTCTCGCGATGGCCGCGGTGATTGCCGTGGTGTCGGTGTGGCAAAGCCGCCGCGTGCCGCCGATCAAGCTGCAGCGCAAGCTCGAGCCCGTGATGCACGTGGACTGATTTTTGGACTTGGCGTTTGACAGACAGACTATGGAAGAACAGGACCGCGTCGCCGTGATGCAGCAATTCGGCCGCACGTATCGGACGTTCATGTCCGCTTTCGAGGCGCAGGTGGGGCATCCGTTGCCGCGCTGGCGTATTCTGCTCGCGCTGCACGAGCAGGCCGGCGAGTCGTCGCAGAAGCGGCTCGTCGAGCGGCTGCGCGTCGATCCGGGCGCGCTCACGCGGCAGTTGAAGGTGCTCGAAGGGATGGGCTGGATCGCGCGCAGCATGGATACGCGCGACAACCGCGTGACCAACGTGCGCCTGACCGACGCGGGGCAGGCCGCGACCGAGGCGAGCCTGCCGCGCCGCAATGCGTTTCTGCACGACACGATGGCGGGGTTGCCGGACGATGCGCTCGGGGCGCTGTCGAGCGCGTTGAAGATACTGGAGACGCGCATCGGCGAAGTAGCGGCCGCACCGGGCATGGCGGACGCTACTGTCGCGGCGGTGCCGGAAACGGCCGGCGACGAGGCGGCGCAGCGTATCTGAAGCGCGCCACGCGTTCACAGGTTCACCACGCGTTCGTCGTGCAATAAAAAAGGCTGTGGACCTCAGGGTCCACAGCCTTCGTTTTTTGGGCCGTCGCCGCAAGCAACGGCGCCGCGCGCTCGAATTCGAATCAGAAGAACGTTTCGATCACTTCCTTCACGCGATACTGCGGATCGACGACGAGTACCTGACGCCACTTGTCGAACGTCAGGCATGGGTGCGAAATGTCGAACGCGATCATGTCGCCGACTTTCAGATCGGCACCGGCGGGAATCCGCAGATACGCGTGCTGGTCCATCATGCCGAAGATTTCCCAGCCTTCGCTCGCGGCGATGTCGCGCGGCGCCTCGCTGCCCGGACGATAGTGGCGCGCCGGTTCCGGCATGCCCGCGTCGAACGCCGAGTCGCGCTTGCCGAGACCGATGATCGCGCGATCGGGCTCGGGAATCGACTGCACGTAAGCCCACAGTTGCAGCGCCGGCAGCAGCCCTTCGCCCATTTTCTTCGCGACCGGATTGCGCGCGAAGATGTCGGTCTGCGCCTTGCGGTAGACGCCGACGTCATGCGTCAGATAGCAGCCGGGACGCAGCACGACCTCGACCTTGCCCGATTCGGTGGCTTGCGCGAACTCTTCGGCGACCACGTCGTACCACGCCGACCCCGCGCCCGACAGCACCGCCGGCGCGCGCGCGAAACGGCCCTGTGCGACGAGCTCGCGCGTGACGGCAACTGCGCCTTGCAGGAACGCGCGCACTTCATGCTCTTCCTTCAGCACGCCTTCGTACAGTTCGACGCCCGCGAGCTTCAGCACGTCCGGATAGCGCGCGATCGCATCGAGCACCGCGTTGCGCTGCGCTTCATCGCGCACGCCGGTGCGCCCGCCCGGCACGCCGAGTTCGAGCAGCACCTGCAGCGGCTTCTTCACCGACGTGAAGAATTCGCCGAGCTGCTCGACGCCTTCGGCCGAATCGACGAGACAGAAGAATTCGAAATCCGGATTGCTGAGCAATTCGGCGATCATCATCATGTTGTGACGGCCGACCAGTTGATTCGCCATCAGCACGCGCGACACGCCGCCGTGGTAGGCGGCGCGCACCTGGTGGGCGGTGGCGAGCGTGATGCCCCATGCGCCGGTTTCGAGCTGACGGCGAAACAGTTGCGGCGCCATCGTGGTCTTGCCGTGCGGCGCGAGCTTGACGCCGTATTCGGCGACGAACGCCTGCATCCACTTCAGGTTGTGTTCGACGCGATCGGCATACAGCACGGCGGCCGGCAGGCTCATGTCCTCGTCGAGCAGATTCCATTCGAGGCGCGCGGCGTCGGTGAGCTGGATGCTGGTGCCCGGAACGATGCCCAAGCCCTTGCTATAAGGATCTATCGTCGCGCCTTGATAGTTTGTAACTTTCATGTCTCCGTGCTCCATCGGCCAGTTAAATTGAAACGGATTTGACTTTAGTATGTTACCGAAAGTACGATGTCTGGAGAAATGTTATTTAGTACCACGCGAGTGCCACGCTCACGCCGGCCGCCGGAAAGGCCCGCGCAGGACGTGCCGCGAACCCCACTGCCCGCCATGAACAGTAGCGCCGAACCGCTCGCTTTCGACATCGTCGCGCGCATCGCCGAATGCGCGCCAGCGTTGCGCTCGGCCGAACGCAAGGTCGCCGCGCTGATTCTCGACGATCTGACCGGCGCGTCGCGCGCGAGCATCGGCGCACTCGCGCAGCAGGCCGAGGTCAGCGTCGCGACCGTCACGCGCTTCGCCAAGGCGGTCGGCTGCCGAGACGTGCGCGAACTGAAGCTGCGGCTCGCGCAGGCGGCCGCGGTCGGTCAGCGCTTCCTGCAAGCGGGGGCCACCGGCGATGCCCCCGAGCCGATTGCCACGCGCGTTTTCGACGAACTGCAAACGGCGCTCGCGCACAATCATCAGTTGCTGCGCCAGGCGCCGCTCGCCGAAGCGGCGGCCGCGCTGCGCGACGCGCGCATGATCTACGTGTTCGGCATGGGCGGCGGCTCGACCGCGCTCGCCGACGAAATGCGTTTCCGCCTCGTGCGCCTCGGCCGGCCGGTCGCGACCTATCAGGACGGGCTGTTGCAGCGCATGGTCGCGAGCACGGTGTCGCGCGAGTGCGTGGTGATCGCGCTGTCCACCACGGGCCGCGTGCCGGAGGTGGTCGAGAACTGCCGGATCGCGCGCAGCTACGGCGCGACCGTGATCGCGCTGACCGCGCCCGCGTCGCCGCTCGCGAAGCTCGCCGACTGGCTGATTCCGATCGTCGCGTTCGAAACCGACTTTATTTACAAGCCGTCGTCATCCCGTTACGCGATGATGATGGCGCTCGATGTGCTCGTCACCGAACTTGCCGTCAGTCAGGGCGACGAGAGCCGGGAACTGCTGCGCCGCATGAAGCACGCGCTCGACGCGCACCGCGGCGGCGGCGATCGACAACCCTTAGGGGACTGATAGGAGACTGATCCATGCATTCGCACCCCGAAGCCGCCGACACGCTGATCGTCGGCGCGCAACTGTACGACGGCACGGGCGCGCCGCCCGTCGAGCGCGACGTGGCGATCCGCGACGGGCGCATCGCCGCGATCGGCAATCTGTCGAACTGGCTCGCCGAAGAGGTGATCGAGGCCGACGGCCGGGCGCTCGCGCCGGGCTTCATCGACGTGCATACGCACGACGACACGCACGTGATCCGCTCGCCGCAGATGCTGCCGAAGATCACCCAGGGCGTGACGACGGTGATCGTCGGCAATTGCGGGATCAGCGCGTCGCCGGTGTCGCTGAAGGGCGATCCGCCCGACCCGATGAACCTGCTCGGCGAGCACGATGCGTTCCAGTACCCGACCTTCGCCGACTACGTAAGCGCGGTGAACGCCGCGCGGCCGGCCGTGAACGTCGGCGCGCTGATCGGCCACACGGCGCTGCGCAACAACCAGATGGACCGGCTCGATCGCGCGGCGACGCGAGAGGAAATCGAAGGCATGCGCGCGCAGCTCGAGGAAGCGCTCGCGCATGGCGCGCTCGGCTTGAGTTCGGGGCTTGCGTACGGTTCGGCGTTTGCCGCGCCGACCGAGGAAGTGATGGCGCTCGCCGAACCGCTCGCCGCGGCGGGCGCGCTCTACACGACGCATATGCGCACCGAGTTCGACGCGATTCTCGACGCGATGGACGAGGCCTACCGCGTCGGCCGTCATGCGCGCGTGCCGGTCGTGATCTCGCACCTGAAGTGCGCGGGGCCGTCGAACTGGGGGCGCAGCGTCGAGGTGCTGAAGTCGCTCGAAGGTGCGCGCGGCCGGCAACTGGTCGGCTGCGACTGCTATCCGTACAACCGCAGTTCGTCGACGCTCGATCTGAAGCAGGTCACGGGCGATATCGACATCACGATCACGTGGTCCGAGCCGCATCCGGAGATGGCCGGCAAGCTCATCAAAGAGATTGCGGCAGAGTGGGGCGTCTCGCAGCAGGAAGCGGGCAAGCGCCTGCAACCGGCGGGCGCGGTCTATCACAACATGTCCGAAGACGACGTGCGGCGCATCCTCTCGCATCCGGCGACGATGGTCGGCTCGGACGGCCTGCCGAACGATCCGCTGCCGCATCCGCGGCTGTGGGGCGCGTTTCCGCGCGTGCTCGGCCACTATGCGCGCGATGCCGCGCTGCTGCCGCTCGAAGAAGCGGTACGCAAGATGACGAGCCTGTCCGCGCGCCGCTTCGGTCTCGCGGAACGCGGCGAAGTACATGTCGGCTATCACGCCGACCTCGTGCTGTTCGACCCGGCGAAAGTGCAGGACACGGCGACGTTCGAGCAGCCGCAGCAGGCGGCCGCCGGTATCGACGCGGTGTGGGTCAACGGCGTGCTGTCGTATCGCGACGGTGCGGCGACGGGCGAGCGGGCCGGCCGGTTCGTCACGCGCGGCGCGCCGTCGCAGGGCGATGCGCAGGGCGCGTTCTAAATTTTTCGATTGATGGCGGCATGCGCAGCGAGGGCGCCGCGCATGCCCGACTTTTTTTAAGGAGTATGACGATGAAGCGATATGGCGTGGAAGGCGGAAAAGGAACGGGCGGTCAGCATATGCCGTTCGCCCGTGCGGTCGAAGCGGACGGGTGGCTGTTCGTATCGGGGCAGACGCCGATGGAAAACGGCGAGGTGATCAACGGCGGCATCGTCGAGCAATCGCACAAGGCGATCCAGAACGTGTTCGCCATCCTCAAGGAAGCGGGTTACGGTGCCGAGCACGTCGTGCGTTGCGGCGTGTGGCTCGACGATCCGCGCGACTTCGCTTCGTTCAACAAGGTGTTTCGCGAGTACTTCGGCGAGAATCCGCCGGCGCGTGCGTGCGTGGTGTCGTCGATGGTGATCGACTGCAAGGTCGAGGTGGATTGCGTGGCTTATAAGAAGCCGGCGGCCTGATCTGGCACCCGACTGAAGGCCTCAAATATGACGAGGGCGCGGCAGGCTGTGATGGCGCTGCTGCGCCCTCGTCGCGTTGAGCTACCGCCGCATTTTGTGGTGCGTTCGCGCGTGTTGGTGTTATTGCCGCGCGAGCCGCATGTTGTCCGGCATCGGCAGGTTGTAGTTGGTGCGGAACGGGTTGATGTCGAGCCCGCCGCGCCGCGTATAGCGCGCATACACCGCGAGCTTCAGCGGTTTGCACATCTTCATGATGTCGACGAAGATCCGCTCGACGCACTGCTCGTGAAAGCCCGTGTGATTGCGGTACGAAATGATGTAGCGCAACAGGCTCGCATGATCGATCTGCGGGCCGGCGTAGTGAATCTGCACGCTGCCCCAGTCGGGCTGGCCGGTCACCGGGCAGTTCGACTTCAGCAGGTTCGAGAACAGCGTTTCCTCGACCGGCGCCTCGTCGTGCGCCGCGCTCAACAGCGACGCGTCCGGCTGATAGACGCTCGCTTCGAGATCGAGCCGATCGAGCGACAGGCCGTCGAATTCTTCCATTTTCAGCTTGCCGAATTCGTGCGGCGTGTGCAGATGCACCGACACCGTCGCGCCGCACGATGCGGACACGTCGCGCCTGATCGTGTCGCGCACGCTTTCGGCCGAGTCGAACGCGGTCTGCGCGAACGAGCCGAGATAGAGCTTGAACGATTTCGACTCGACGATGTTCGGCGAGTCGGCCGGCACGAAGAACGTCGCGACCGCGATCTGCGGCTTGCCGCGTGTGTTGAGCCACGACAGCTCGTAGGCGTTCCAGATGTCGGTGCCGAAAAACGGCAGTCGCGCGGTAATGCCGATCGCCTCGCGCGCATGGCTGCGCGCAATCGGAAACAGCAGCGTCGGATCGTATTGTTCGGTGTAAGTCGAGGACTTGCCGAGCGGAGATTGTTCGGGTGTCATGATGCGTTCACGATGCCACTCATCACATGCCCGGTCGCCGTTACGACGCGGGCCGATTCGCAGTGGCCGATCTGGTCGTCGAAGAAAAAGTCGGGCTCGAATTCGCGCAGGAAGGCGCTTTTATCGAGGCCGCCGAGGAACATCGCTTCGTCGATTTCGATGTTCCATGCCATCAGGGTGCGGATCGCGCGCTCGTGCGCGGGCGCCGAGCGCGCCGTGACCAGCGCCGTGCGAATACGCATCGGCGCGGCCGCGTCCGCGAGTTTCTGCAGCCGGTGCAGCGCTTCGAGCAGCGGCTTGAGCGGACCGTCCGCGAGCGGCAGGTGCTTGTTGTCGATCTCGTGACCGACGAATGCGCGCAGGCCGTCCTGCTGGAAGATGCGCTCGGCCTCGTCGGAAAACAGCACCGCGTCGCCGTCGAACGCAATGCGGATTTCATCCGGGTACTTGCTCGCCATTTTCGCCGATTCCGGCAACACGCGCGCGGCCGGAAAACCCGCGGCGAGCGCATCGCGCACGTCCTGCTGATTCGCCGACAGGAACAGCGACGCGTTCAGCGGCTTCAGATAACCGAACGGCGCGCGCCCGCGCGTGAACACGCCGCGCTCGATCGCGAGCCCATGTTCGCGGCAGGAGTGAAACGCGCGCAGTCCGCTGATCGGATCGCTGCGCGACAGGATCACGACTTCGACGCGATGGCCGCCCGCGTTCAACGCGAGCAGCTTGCGGATCAGCGGAAACGCCACGCCCGGTTTGGCGGGCACGTTCAGACGCTCGCGCTGCAATGCTTCGTAGGCCCTCAGGTCGCCGGCCTCGTAGACGTGGTTCTCTTCCTCGAAGTCGAACAGCGCGCGCGACGAGATGGCGACCACGAGTTTGTCGGCGAGTGACAGCGCCATCGGTGCGTTCCGGTTCAGAGAGGTCAGGCGAGGAAGAGGCGATAGACCGGGTTTTTCGTTTCTTCCCAGCACGGATAGCCGAGCGTTTCGATGAAGCGCTCGAACGCGGCGTGGTCGCTCTCGGGCACCTGGATACCGACCAGGATCGAACTGTAGTCCGCGCCCTGGTTGCGATAGTGGAACAGGCTGATGTTCCAGTTCGGCGCCATCGACGAGAGGAATTTCATCAGCGCGCCCGGGCGCTCCGGGAATTCGAAGCGGAACAGGCGCTCGTCGAGCGCGAGCGGCGAGCGGCCGCCCACCATGTAGCGGATATGCTGCTTCGAGAGTTCGTCGAGCGTGAGGTCGACGGTGGCAAAACCGTGGGCTTCGAACGCGCCCGCGATCTGCGCCGACTCGCTGCGGTTGCGAATCTGCACGCCGACGAAGATGTGCGCCGAATTGGCATCCGCGATCCGGTAGTTGAATTCGGTGACGCTGCGCGTGCCGACCAGTTC
>Ga0154001_1000373_pt1 | contig 14285 bp, 10 predicted proteins | sample TSNJ085MetaG_FD_104699 | JGI IMG/M metagenome (GOLD analysis project Ga0154001, IMG submission 104699) | Attine ant fungus gardens microbial communities from New Jersey, USA - TSNJ085 MetaG | ecosystem: Host-associated > Fungi > Mycelium > Unclassified | place: USA: New Jersey, Wharton State...
AGGTAAATCAAATAATAACAATATTTAAAATGAAAGTAAAACAAAAATACACTTGTGAAATAAGAATAGTTTTTTATGTTCTCTCATTAAAAAGGTCTTTTCAAGGGGAGCCTCTAAGATATATATTCTCTCTAAAATTAGTATTATCTAAATAACTATTTGAGTAAATGGATGATATAAAAAAATCAACCTTTGAAGTCATTCAAAGTGCTTTCAAGTTTGATCTGAGGTATTGGCATATTCTAAGACCTTTGATCTAGCTTCTGTACTTGTTTGGATATCTTTTATATGTTAACTACTGTCTGATCTTGAGTTCAATAGCTCTTTTTATTATACCCTCAACATCTCAGAGTTAGTTTATTGTATTATAGGCACCTTTGATATTCTATGTTATACTACTAAGTCAAGTTTCTTTATTGAAATCTTGGCTATTCAACCTAAATCTGTCAGCTTTAATCTTTATTCCAAGGGAAATTAATAACTAAGAATACCAATTATCCAAGAACAATTAGATACAGAAATAAAAACTTGATACATAAGGTAATTAGTCACCTCTAGAAACTTTATCCTGTTCTTTAAAGCTTTTCTGAAGACAAGTTCTATCTTTTGGTAGTATGTAACAAACCAAGATTTTTTTAAAGTTGTTAATTGCCCTTGTAAATGGTAATATAGTAATAATATCAAGCCCTTGCATTTGAAGTTTAACTGATTGAGAATATAATGATAATATTCCCCAATAAAGGACACAATTGGAGAATAAGCTAGTTGAGGACAAAACTAAGTTGTACTAGTGAAAATTGGCTACTTGAATACTATAGAGTAAAAGTAAGTCAAGAATCAATCTAGTAATAGAAGGTCCTGGGTCAGATGATGGTCATAGATATAACAAATAATAATGATAAATGGCCACTACTTCACTGTCTAAACAAAAGTCATAGAGTATTGGAGTAGTGTGAATAGTAAATAATAATAAAAAAAGAAATAGATCTAGTCTGAAGAACAATGTTGTTTTTGGAGTAGAGTGTAACATAATGGTAATAAGATAATCTTGGCTTTGTAAGAGGACTATACTAAGTCATACTCCTAATACACTAGTGGTAGCCTACCAGAGTAACCCTACACTAATTAAATAATAATTACATAACATTTAATTAGTTGCCTACTCCTGCATTCCTAACCCTAGTTCTTAAGATATTTTGTAGCTAAGAGAACTTGTATATATAGTATAGAGTACCCTTTCAGAAGCCTCATTCTATTCTCTGAGAATTCTTCTAGAAGCTCTACTCCAGTTGCCCACATAGCAGAATAGGATCTCCTGAACAGAGCCTTGGAAGAATGCAGTGGATAGCCTCCACTCTGTAGTAACTTAGCCTAAGATAACTTAATCACCCTCCAAGTTTGAGTTGACAAGGAAAACTCAATAGAGTTCCTATTTGATTCTGTACACTACTTATACAACTACTATATGGTCTGTGCACTACTTTCCCACACTTATCATGTGACATCATTATGTAATACTTTCCCACACTTCTTCCTTGTGTAATAAGTCCAAATAAGAAAAGAAAAAGAAAGTAAAATAAAATAATAACTTAGCTATTTTGCCAAGTCATGATACTACTTCTCTCTCAAGATTCCTTATCCCAAGGATTTTTATAACTCATAGTAGAGGTTACAGATATTCCCTATTTTATTGTCCTCTTTATTCTACTTTCTAAGTCCAGATTCTTCTTGACCAATTCTTCTTTTTCTTTTTTCTTGATTGTTTCCATTATTTTTTGTCCTTTAATTGGTTTTCTCTTCCAGTATCTCCAATTTCTTTTTAACCTTACCCAGTACTCTTTATCATACCTCTTATCTGTTTATTCATATAACTTTCTTGCTGTAAATCTTTCTGGTAATTTTTCTCTTCTGAATATTCCTTTTTCTTTTTCTTGTCTCTGAATATCCTCCATATCTCATTGATACTCTCTTTCAAACTCTTCAACTACTTCTTTTGCATTTCCTAGGTTCTTTATCCCTTTCCAAGTATCTGACTTTGCTGTAAATTCTTTCCACTATATTAAATACTTGTCTTTTTCTCTAATCTACCATTTATTTAGTATTCTCTCAACCTCCTATTCTTCTTCTTCTTCAATTATAACTAGAGCTTGTTGCTTCTTCTTTTGCTCTTCCACCTGCTCTATATATCTATATATTCTGCTAATGTTTACTACTGGGTGTATTCTTACTGTACTAGGTAACTCCAATTCAACTGCATTTGTCAATACAATTTTCTTTATTTTATAGAGGCCTACAAACCTCTCTGTCAACTTCTCTGTCCTCCTTCCAATCATTTGGTATTTCAAGTTGTTAGTACTAAGCATTACTAAGTCCTTTACTGCTTTAACTACTTCATCATCTTTTACTCTTGACTGCTTTACTTTCTCTAGTAAGTCTACTCTCTCTATAATCACCTCCACTCTATCTGTCCTCCTCACTTCTAACCATTCTGGCTTAACCAACATTTTATCCTTGTTATCTCTTTTTACTCCAATCTCCCAATCTAGTCTTCTGCTCAAGCTATCTATCTTTCCCATCTTACTCCCCAGAATATATTTGAGTGTAAAGTCAAATCTAGATAAGTATAGAGTCCATTTTGCTTGTCTCTTATTCAACTTCTATGCCTTTATGAAATACTCAAGATTTTTATAGTCTATCCAAATCTTGAATTTTATAGTTATTTCTTTCAGGAAGTGCCTCCATACTTCCAAGTATCTAACTACTGCCAACATTTTCTTGTCATGTATTTCATAGTTTCTTTCTATATCACTTAGAGATTTTGAAATGAAGGCAACTGGTCTCCACATTCCATTGAAGCACTTTGCCAATAACACTCCTCCAGTAGTATAATTTGAAGCATCTGCTTCTACTCTGAACTCCTTGTCTAAGTCTGGAGCTGTTAGTACTGGTCTAGTTGTAAAGATCCTTTTAAGTTCATCAAATGTCTGCTGTTGCTCTCTTCTCCATTACTACTTTACATCCTTTCTAGTCAGCACATTTATTGGTCTTGCTACCCAAGCAAAATCTTTGATAAACCTCCTATAGTAGTTTGTGAGGCCCAAAAATTTTCTAACATCTTTTACATTCTTTGGCTCTGGCCAACTTAGTACTCTATCCACTTTTTCCTTCTCTATTTCTGTTCTATTGGGTCCTATAATAACCTCTAGAAATCCAATCTTTCTTACTTTTTACATACACTTTTCTGGTTTGACATATAAGTCATTCTCTTCTAGCCTTTTCAACACCTCTTCTACTATTTCATCATGTCCTTCCTTTGTTTCTGTTTCTACTAACATATTGTCCACAAAGGCTGCTACTTTTTCTTCATTGATCATATCTCTTAGGATTTTGTTCATTATTGTCTAGAATGTAGCTAGTGAATTTGTTATCCCAAAGAACATAACCATTGGTTTAAAGGACCCTACATGTGTTGTGAACACTCCCTTCCACTCATCTCCCTCTTTTATTCTTATGTTGTTGAACCCCCACCACAAGTCCATTTTAGTGAATACTCTTTTACTTCTCATGTTATCTATTAAATCCATAATCAATGGCAGTGGGTAGTTGTTCTTTATTGTTTGATCATTTAGACTATGGTAGTCTATTACTATCCTCTTACTTTCATCTTCCTTGTCTACAAAGAATACTGGTAACATCTGAGAGAATTTTGATGGTCTAATATATCTCTTTCTCAGTTGGTTATTTACAAAGTTCTGAACTTCTTCCCTTTCATGGTTTAAATATCTTCTTGAGATCTATAATGTGATCCCAAATTTTCCTCATTGGCATCCTTTCTGATTCTACCTTCCCAAACACTTTTTTCCACTTTAGGAATTTTCTTGGAACCATCTCTTTGATTTTCCTATGGTTTACTTCAACTTCCTTCTCTCTTCTCCAATCTTTCTTATCATCTATTGCCTATCTCACTATCTTCTTCTCTTTTAGCATCACTATTCTTTTTTCTTTCTTTACTTTCTGTTCTTTTTCCAATTTTGTATTTCTTCTATATAATAGTGAACATCTGATTATCTTGACTTCTCCTGTTTCCCAATGAATTTCTGGGTTGTGTACCTACAACTACAGTATTCCCAATATAATGTCTGTTCTCCCCAAATCACATATATCTATTCTCATCCTTTCTACATGGCTTTTGTAATACATGTTTACTTCCACTTGGTGTGTAATAGCCCCTCTACTGTTATTTGTCCCATCTACATTTCTGACCGTTACTGGTCTTTCTAGCTTCTACAGCCTAAATCCATACTCTGCTACTATTTTTCTGTCTATAAACATTTCTGTTGTACTACTATCCAAGAGTGCTTTTACTGTTATGTCTTTATGTATATCTATCTTCTCTACTTCTATATTTAACTATACTTCTCTTGGCATTTTGAACATTCTTCTAATGTCTCTTTGCTTGTTCTCTTTTTTTACAGTGCTTTTCAGAACTCCTGTCTATATACTGATCTGCTGCGCTTCTCCCTGTTTAGGACACACCACTACTCTCCAATCCCATCATAGCTGTTTTTTTCCTGTTCCATATTCTGAACATAGAATTCTCTTTCTATTCTCTTTTGACACTCTTGCTACCATATCTCTTCATCTACATTGAGTATACTTTACTTTAGCTGCTCCTCTTTCTTTTGCTGAATTCTCTCTTTATCTCCATACTTTGAGACATTGGCTATACCAAATATTCTTTAACTATTCTCCAGAGACAAAACTCTATCCCTGGTTCTCTTGTATTTTGGTACCTTTGTACTTGTACCCCCCACACTCCACAAATATTACTACCTTCTATTTTGTCCTCTATCCTTGTTCTTCTAGAGCTGTACCCCTTGGGAGCATATCTCTCTCACCACAATACTTCTGCCTTTTTCTCTATAAGGAGTACACCAGCCTTTTCTCTTGCTGTACCTTTTACAGACTAACTGCACATGCCACTTTCTCACTTCTTCTCCTTTCCTTCTCAACTTTAATACTTAGATACTCCTACTTGTAGTATTCCACTTCCCAATATCTAAAACATTGTATTCCTTCCTCTACTATTTCCTGTTTCCTCACTTTCACTTCTTCTTTTACTCCATACTGTATCACTCTACTCACTATTACCTCAAATCTATTCTAGGGAATCAGTTTCCCTTTTGTTTTCTCCTTCTTATTCCTATAGTTATGGGCCAGGTGCCTAAACTTCCTACATTCCCAACACATTCTTTCTTCTCTTCTTTTTATCTCTGCCTTTAGTTAAGTGAGGGTATGCTGTTGATTAAGCATACTGCTCATAAGAGAGTTGTATTGTTTCAGAGATATTATGATGTATTCCTAGAAAAGTCAAATAAAAGTCTAATCTCACTAATTACACTATATCTGCTAGGGTGCAAGATCTTTACCTAGCCAGAGTCCTACTATCCTACCTGCCACTGCTCTAATACTATGGTTATACTATCACCCCAAGAAGGGGATCTCTAACCTAAATGCCTTCCTAAGGATACAACATTACTCCTCTGTATATATAGCCTACAATAGGACTTTAGCACAAGGTTTATAGAGCAAAAAGAGTACAAGTAAGCTACTAAGCACCACTTAATTGTAAGATCAGGTCTTAGACACAATACCTAAGCTTGGTACTGTGCTTCCACTGATAGTTTCTAACTGACTATCAAGTCCCCTTAAGCCAAGGGTCTAGTTATATATAAAGGTGACTAGTGATCATGATAACTACTAGTTAAGGGTTGAAAGAGTTATGAGAATTAAGATGAGCAAGGTCCAAGGCAGACAGTGCTCTAGATGTGAAATTGAGTTCTAGTATAGTGACTTAGCCTAAGATGACTTAATTACCCTCCAAGTCTGAGTTGACAAGGAGGACTCAATAGAGTTCCTATTTGATTCTGTATACTACTTATACAACTACTACATGGTCTGTGTACTACTTTCCTACACTCATTATGTGACATCATTATGTAATACTTTCCTACACTTCTTCCTTGTGTAGTAAGTCCAAATAAAAAAAGAAAAAGAAAGTAAAATAAAATAATGACTTAGCTATTTTGCCAAGTCATAACATACTGGGTTACCCTCTACTGCCCACACCCAATCTTCTATGCCTCTTCTCCATACTAGATATCATACATGAACACCCCTAGGGTATGGCTGATGCTCTGGTCTATCTATAGCATTATCTACATAAAGTCACTGAGAGACAAAATAACTCAGAAACTAACATCAACAATACTCTCTCTGCTTTGACTGCCCAGCTGCAACAACTCATATAGCTAGTATCAAACTCTCTCTTCTAACCTCTAGCTCCAGTGGCAAACTCTCCACCACTTCTTGTATTGGTATCTTCCTCCTTAGCAAACCCCCATTCTTAAGCCTACCCTAAGCTTTTCTTCCCTCCAGACTTCAATGGTGATTGCAACACCAGACAAGCATTCCTGAACTCTTATGTGCTGTACATACACCTAGCTCTAGAACAATTTAGCTACAAAGAGGAGAAGGCCCTATAGGCCTTCATCTTCTTCAAAAGTAGTTACATGGCAAAGTGGTCCAAGAATCTACTTTGCCAAGAAGCAGACACTGGATTCTTCCCAATCCAAACCTGGACCAACTTCAAGGCCTAGTTCAAGGCATAGTTCTTTTCAGTAAATGCAGAAGTAGATGCAGTTAATATTCTAGAAGGGTTCTCCTATCACCAGAGAACTTGGATGGTAGATGATTATCTCAATACCTTCTAGTCATTGGTCTTTGATACAAGCTATACTGACCTCTAGACTCTTGTGGTCAAGTTCTGCTAAGGGCTGAGGATTAGTATCCAGAACCAGATTACAACCATGTTCTATAGATATCCCTTAGACATATATCTGAAAGCTTAGTACTAAGTGCATCTTACTAACAAGGCCTTCTAGTCAACTCAGTATAGCACATCCTCTGTCCCAGTCAGAACTCTTCTATCACAACTCTCCTCTCTTTTAGTGGTCTGGATCCTCTCTGCTGTTGTTCCCACCCCAATTCTGAAACCAATACTTCTTTTTCTTTCTATAGATATTTCTGTGGACATAGATACCACCAGAAGGCCAAAATCCCTATCTCTCCCCAAGGATGCTATTAGTGTAGAGACACAAACTACCTAGTTAAGAACTGTCCCCATTACCTTAACATAAGACAGCTGTTGTCCAAGCAATGAAAGAAACTTATGGAGAACCTCTTAGCAATGTATGATATACAAGAAGCAGAAGCCCAGAAGATTAGAGAAGATGAGGATTTTGTAGAGAGCAACCAGTAACAAGTGTATCCTGGCTGCTAGTAAATAGGTTCACTGTACTCAAAGTAGAGACTAATACAGATAATGGTGAACCTATAGATACACCTCTTCCCTTTACCCCTAAATGCAATCCCTTCCTCCAAAGACCAAAGTGGAAAAAGAAACTGTCCATCCAACTCTCTACTAGTACATTGGACATGCATGGAACCTTCTTGTAACTTGCTATAGAACTGAGTACCATGGATACAAGTAAGCTTCACTCCATAAAGGCTTTTCTGGACAGCAGAGCTATGGAAAGCTTCATAGACTGAGACTTTGTCTGCTTCAAGAGACTTAATACCTGGACAATCTTGCACCCTATCCCTGTTTTAATATAGACGGCTTCTCAAACAAAGCTGGTAAAATCTCTGAAGTAGTGGATATCCTCCTGCAGTATGGTACCTACTCAGAAAGAATGCTATTCACTGTCTTGGACCTCAGAAAGCAAGATTTAATCTTAGGATACAACTGGCTAAAGAACCATAATCCAAAGATTAATTAGGGAACTGGTAAGGTCAAGATGATATGTGTTTTCTATACTATAAAAAAAGTCGTACTCTACACAAGGAGTAGACTAGGTAGAAGAAAGCAGAACTCCATACCCTCAATTTGTGTAGAAACAGACCCTGTTCTTTACTCCTGGAAGATGACTTAGATAAGCCCCCTTTCAGTACCAATAGTAGAGACTAGGATCCATCTGGAGACTACTTGTTCATAACATAGATACTTCTAGAACCCATGACCACTGACCTCAGAGCCATAGCCACTAATTCTCAGCGACTGGCAGAGAACGTCTAGTACAGTGTAGAAAATCAAAACCCTACTGTCTACTTGCTAGAGTATACTCAAGGGTTTAAGTCTGTTTTTGCCAAAGATAGTTTTGACATTCTCCTAGAGCACTGCTGTTAGAACTATGCTATTGAGCTGATTCTAGGATCTGAGCCCAAATTATCAAAGGTATATCCTCTATCTCCAGTAGAGCAAACTGAATTAGATGTATTTTTAGAGGAGAACCTATACACTGGTTATATCTGTCTCTCCAAGTCACCTATGGCCATACTAGTCTTCTTCATCAAAAAGAAGAACAGTTCCCTTTAGCTAGTACAAGACTATCATACCCTGAACTCTATAATAGTCAAGAACTGGTATTCACTTCTCTTTATCTCTAAGCTTGTCTTCTAGCTCTATAGAGCCAAGTATTTAACCAAGCTAGATGTCTGCTAGGGATTCAACAACATGCATATCAAACCCAGAGATGAGTAGAAGACTACTTTCTGGACAAACCATAAACTCTTCTAGCTTCTAGTAATGTTCTTTGGGATGACTAACAGTCCAGCTACCTTTTAGACTATAATGAACAACATCTTCCAAGATTTAATTATAGAAGGAATTATAGTCATGTACTTGGATGACATCCTCATCTTTACCAGAATAGTAGAGGAGCATGCTCAGACCATCCAGAAAGTGTTGGAGATTCTTACTGAATACAAGCTGTTCCTCCACTCCAAGAAGTGTAAGTTCTAGAAAATGAGAATTGAATACCTAGGTCTGATAATCTTGGAGAACAAAGTATCTGTAAATCCTGTTAAGGTCTCTAGAGTCTAAGAATAGACCACTCTAGAAAATCAAACTGACATGCAAGCCTTCTTGGGGTTCACCAACTTCTACCACTGGTTCATCTACAACTTCTCTATACTGGTCTGACCTGTAGCAACTTAGCCTAAGATAACTTAATCACACTCCAAGTCTAGATTAACAAGGAGAACTTAATAGAGTTCCTATTTGATTTTGTACACTACTTATACAACTACTACATGGTCTGTGCACTACTTTCCCACACTCATTATATGATGTGACACTGTGACATCTTGACATGTGACTATAATATATGACATTAGTCATATAACACTTTTCCATACTTTTTTTTTATATAGTAAGTCCAAATAAAAAAAGAAAAAAGAAAAAGAAAAAAAATATAAATAATGACTTAGCTATTTTGAAAAGTCATAATACCATCTTCCTTTTAAGGTTTCTTGTCCCAAGGATTTCTTCATAGTTCCTTATATGGGTCTTGTATATTGCCTATTTCATTGTTTTCTTTATTCTATTACCTAAGCCTAGATTCTTCTTGGCCAATTTCTTCTTCTTTCTTGATTACTTTTATCATTCTTTGTTCTCTAATCAGTTTTTCCTTCCAGCACCTCTAATTTCTTTCTAACTTTGCCTAGTACTCCTTATTATATCTCTTATTTGTTCATCTATATAACTTTCTTACCATAAATCTTTCTGGCAATTTTCCTCTTTTAAATATTTTTTCTTCTCTTTCTTGTCTCCTGATATCTTCCATATCCCTTCTGTATTTCTTTTCAAACTCCTTTATTACCTTCTTTGCATTTCCTAGGTTTTTTTTTCCTTCCCAAGTATCTAACTCTGCTATAAATCCCTTCTATTGTACCAGATATTTATCTTTTCCTCTAATCCATTGCTTATTCAATATTTTTTTTACCTCCTATTTTTCTTTACCTTTGATTATAACTGGGGCAGACTTCTCTTTTCTCTGTCTCTCCACTCTTCTAGTAGAGACACTTTTTAGAAGGAGCAAAGCATCTAGTAGAAATATGGACTAATTACAAGAATTTAGAGTACTTTATGACAACCAAGAAACTTAACTATTATTAAGCCCACTGGTCTCTCTACTTGGCTTATTTTGACTTTATACTTGCCCACCACCCAGACTATTCTATAGGGAAGCCAGACATACTCTCTTGGAGACTAGACCATAGTACAAGGACTTTTGATAATGAAGATGTTACTTTCTTCTGTCTGGAGATGTTTACCATCTGGGTCTTAGAAGATGTCAAGCTAGAGAGAGCAGAAAGAAACATGCTCTCCAATATCTGCAAAGGCAACTGTAGTGGAAACCAGGAAGAATCCATAGCCTGGGTAGCTCATAAACTCCAACAGTTCTCAAGCCAAATAGTATACTCTATAGAGTGGTCAAATGTCGATGGTCTGCTCCACTTCTAAAGCAAGATATACATCCTCCAGAACCCAGATCTTTGTAAATGTATTGTTTTGCTGTGCTATAACACAAAGATTACAGGACACCCCAGCTAGTGAAAAACTCTAGAACTTGTATTCTAGAACTACTAGTGGCCTTAGATGTCTTTATCACAAATGGCCACTTACTGATTTGTGATTGAGTAATTTGATAATCAAAGTGCTCAAAAAAGTGAAGTTAGACAAGTAGCAAAAGATGTTGTTAAGTCTAAGGTTTATTCTCAAATATATAGTTCTTAAATACATGATTATAGTGGTCTATGCACTAGAACAGCCTACTATATGATCACTATTTATTGTTCTTGAAATAGAGATAACCTAACCATTTTAGGGCAGTCCTTTGTTCTATTCAAGGATAGATAATAATCTATGGATAGAGATTAGTATTATATACAAACATTGAGAATCTTCTACCTCCATGGGATCTTATCACCTCAGGTCTATTTATAGCTGAAAGAAGTACATTGAAGAGAGCTTCATGATGGTTATTGAAGCAAGTGATTATGTCAAGTAGTTCCTGAGATATTAGTGATTTAGTGTTTGGTAACTTGGTGATCGCCAACTGATCTGCTAATGACTTGGTGAATACTAATTGCTTTGAGACATTTTTGGTACCATTCGAAAGATCTTTTTAAGGGCTCTTGGTGACCATTTAAATTATTGAAATTGGTTGAGTATTCCTGGAGTTATAGTCTAAATGAAGTTTGTGATAGTCTTAGTATATCAGATAGTATGTCAGCATATATGACCTATACTTGAGGATGAAGCCCATGTGACACCTTCTGGTAGACAAACTCCATTCCCTCTCTATTCCAGAAACATGGTGGGACATCCTAAGCATAGACTTTGTAGTGGAACTCCCTAAGTTATCTAGATATGACATAGTAATAACAGTAATAGACTTAGTATTGAAGAGAGTACACTTTATTCTAACACACACAATAGTGACTGCAGAAGGAGCAGCCAGGCTGTTCCTCCACTATGTCTGGAAACTCCATGGACTCCCTAGACAAGTAGTCTTAGATAGAGATCTGTAGTTTATTGCACTCTTCACTTGGGAACTCTATAGGTTTCTTAGAATTAGGTTGGTCTCCTCTATTGCTTGGTACCCTCAAACAGACAGACAAATAGAGCATATCAACCAGGAGCTGGACTAATACCTCTGTGTCTTTGTAAACAAATAACAGAACAACTGGTATGATCTCCTCCTAATAGCAGAGTTCTAGCACAACAACTATGTCTACTCTTTTACTCAACAGTCTCCATTCCTGCTAGATATCAGAAGAACCCCTCATATGGGATTTGAACTGTAACAGCATCCTTCTAGCCTAGAGACTATCAATGAATTCATGGAGAAGATGAGAAATACTACCAAGAAAGCCAAGTCTGCAATACAGAAGGCCCAAGAAGACATGGCGAGGTATTACAACCAATGGAGGACCCTAGTCCCTGTCTTCAAGCCCAAAGACAAGATATTTCTAGATACATTAGACATCCAGACCATCTGACCCTCTTAGAAGCTCTTTTATCAAAGGTTAGGTCTATTCACCATAGAATGACAAGTTAGACCTATGGTTTATAAACTGAAACTACTATATTTGATAAAACAGCTTTATTCTATCTTTAACATAGTCAAACTGTTTGTCGCCCTGGAAAATCCAATACCAGACTGCAAACCAAAAGGATACCCTCTATCTATACTTATTGATAGAAAAGAGAAGTGGAAAGTAAAAGAGATCCTCGACAGCTGCTAGTATTAGAGATAGTTCCAATACCTTATCAAGTAGAAGGAATATAGCCATGAACACAACTTCTAGGAACCTGCCTCCAAAGTTTCTGCACCTAACCTTGTGGTAGACTTCTATTGCAGATACCTAGGAGCTCCTAGATATATCTACTGGACCAAGTTTGATACAATCTTTCTATCCTAGACCTATTGCTTCAAGACACAGCAATCTTGGAGGGAGGATGAATATAAGAAGATTATACTAAGTTATACTCCTGATATACTAGTGGTAGCCCACTAGAGTAACCCTGTACTAATTAAATGATAATTAATTAGTTGCCTACTTCTGTATTCCTAACCCTAGTCCTTAAGATATTCCATAGCTAGAGGAACTTGTATATATAGTATAGAACACTCTTCTAGGAGCCTCATCCTATTCTCTGAGGATTCTCCTGGAAGGTGAGTTGTAATATACTCTGGAGTGTATTTATAAACTAAGGATTTTCCTAAAAGCTCCACTCCAGTCGCCCTTACAGGCTTTAATATATCTGTTATATCCTAATTCCTTATCATATGATTAGTCACTTGTTATGAGTTGTTTTGACTATAACCAAAGATATGTAGAATAACAAATAAGGGAATTGAACTGGCAGTCTCTTGGCTGGTTGTAGAATACCATCAATATAAATGAGAGCAGAATAGTGTACTTGTATAAGTAGCTGGCACAATTGGACAAGAACCCCATTGAGTTCTCTTTGTAACCCTCAAAGACTTAGCTGTTGAGTTAACTCAACTTAAGTCATACAATAATAAGCAGTCTCACCCTATATTTATAATACTTTCTGTCATTCAAGTTATTCTTGTCACTTGATGCCCATATGATCCAATCTCTGAGATTAGATGCAATAAAAAAAGCTACTACCAGTTTTACTATACAAATATTATGTCAATATCTCACAAAAATAAGACTGCAAATGTGGCCATTAAGAAAGATGATAACAGCTTCTGATTACAAGAGTATGTTGGTTGGCATATTTAGTGTATCATTTGCAGGGTTTGTTAGAACATTAAATACCTGAGAAATAATTAACATATACTGGAAATTTGGTATAAATTAATATTTATATTCATTTTCTTTATTATTATTTATCTCCTACTTAGTTAGGAGTAGAAGTATTATATTTCAGACTGGGAGGAGTATTGCATTTCAGACTAACTCTCTTCTACTCCAGTTATAGTATATATATGGAGTGTTAGGAATAGAGAATCAGAATAATAATTAGCTAATATAATAACTCCAATATAGTATATATCATAGAGAAGGAGTATTAGCTAAGATAGAAAAAGAATATACTTATACTTCAAGATATATGTATCAAGGAGTAGGAGTTTAGAGATGACAAAGGAGGATAATCTTGGCTTTAATGTATGTATTGCACCCTGATCTCCTATTATGGATAATCATTAATTTTGGAGATAAGGAGATATTGTTAGATATTGAATAGAAGTCCAAAGTCTGAGTTTAAGGAATATATATAAAGGAAAGAAATATGAACAAAGGGTGAAGAGACATTAATCTCCAGACTAGGTAGCTATTATATATCTACCCTATATATATATCCTAGCTGGAATAGAGGAGAGCCAGTCTGAAATGCAATACTCCTGAGACACTATACTCCTACTCTGAATTAAGTAGAAGATAAATAATAATAAGAAAAGTAAATAAATAATACTAATCATAACCAGAAATCTGGTATATAATATAGGGTAGATATATGGTAGCAACCCAGTTTGTAGATTAAAGTCATAAAGTCACTTCCCCCATATTCTTGTAGTACTCCCTCTCTGCTATATACCTCTTAAACTTCTTACTCCTGAATTTACCTCTTCTTCAGACAACGTTCCACTACTCCAAAATAAGTAACTATATACATAACAGAAGGTCAAGGCACAGTGTATGAGCTGAGACCAAGGTTGTTCTACTCTTATATCATTGTTATGTTCTCTTTGGACTATAAGGGCAACTAGAGCAGAGTAGACTCCAGGAGAATCCTTAGTGATATTATACTCCTAAGTTATGTTACAACTCACCTCCAGGAGAATCCTTAGAGTTTAGGATAAGGCTCCTGGGGGTACTCTACACTATATATACTACTACAG
>Ga0154001_1000374_pt1 | contig 14269 bp, 10 predicted proteins | sample TSNJ085MetaG_FD_104699 | JGI IMG/M metagenome (GOLD analysis project Ga0154001, IMG submission 104699) | Attine ant fungus gardens microbial communities from New Jersey, USA - TSNJ085 MetaG | ecosystem: Host-associated > Fungi > Mycelium > Unclassified | place: USA: New Jersey, Wharton State...
CCGAGGCCGCGAGCGTGAGGTTCTGCTGCGCGACGAAGATCAGGCTGTACGTCACGATCGCGTAGAGAACCAGGAAGAACAGCGGGAACACGAGCGCGAACTCGACGGCCGTCGCGCCGCGCTGCGCGCGTTGCCGGCTTGCGTTCGCTGCCTGCATGCGTGTGTGCGGGCGGCGGATGGGTTGCATGGCGCGGTGCCTCATCACAGCCCCCGGCCCGTTGCGCGCAGCACCAGCCACAGTGTCGCGGCCACGCTCAGGCATGCGGCATAGGGCGTCGAGGCCCTGCCGGCCAGTTCGAACGTCGCGCGACCGTTCTGGCCAAGCCCCGCGAGCCGCGTGCGCGTGACGATCAATAGCCACAGCGCATGAATGCCGGCCGCGAGACTCGCGGCCATCCACAACCCGAGCAATGCGTGCATGCCGCACCAGGCGCCAAGCACGGCAAACACCTTGACGTCCGCAGCGCCCATCAAACCGAATGCGAAAAAGGGTAATAACGAAAACAGGCCGACCAATGCGCCAATCCCTGCCTGAAGCAACGAAATGCCGAATGGTCCGCAGCCGAATAACGCGCAGCCGAATGCCGCCGCCAATCCCGCGACGATAATCGAATTGGAAATGCGCCTAGCACGGCAATCGCTTATAGCGACAACCGCGGCCCAGACGATAAATAAACCGATCCCCGTTGCGAAGCTCATTTCAGACTCGACAGGCGTGACAACGCAATGCGAATTGCATTGCAATTCGCATTAACCCATAGCGCTATGCGCAAAAACACATGCAAAGTACTCAGCGAAATTGCGCCGAGTACTTTGCAATACGTTTAAAGGCTGTCAGCTCTTAGGGGCTGTACCTGTACCAGCCGCTGTCTGGATCTGAGTGGAGATACTCGAAAACATGTCGCTCAGACTGGTACCGAGCGAAGTCGCCGTCGTTACGATGGCCAGTGCGATCAACCCCGCGATCAGCCCGTATTCGATGGCGGTCACGCCTTTGTTGTCTCTCAGGAAGCGTTGTGTGAGCTTTTTCATTTTTACCCTCGGAACTTCATATATTTCGTTTGATTTAATGCTGCTGTACGACCGAACTCTGCCGATGCAGCGGACCGTTTCTCTCATTTCCGGTCCCGTCCGTTGCCTTGCAGTAGTCCTACCACGCAGCCGCCTTGCCTACAACGGTGTGTTGGAACTGTCTGTTCGATAACGTACCTCCCCACGTCAATCGCTGACGCTTGCGGGTTTTATAGCCGAACAATCTTATTTAAGCAATTGTCCGATGCCCTCGGCTTCACACGATCTTTACTTTTGGCCCATGTTCAGGTTAACGGCAGTCCGTGCGTTTGCGCACATAGGAATAACCATAGGTTAGATTCGGTCCACTAATTATCTGTTTGAACAGAGCGTTTCAAGCACACGAGGGTTCGAGAAACGTTTGCGTTACGCCGTGCACCGTAACGGCGCGCACGGCTCGTTACGTTACGCAGCCCTTGCAAAAGACTCTCGAAACGTTCCTCGCGGCCGCTAACTGCCTTCGCCGCAATTCTTTCGATATTCGGCAAAGCCTTATCGCATAAGGCTTTGCACCGTTTATTCAAAAAAATCCTCGCATCGCGCATTCGAAATGGCACGGCTCGTGCAGAGATAGCCGCGCGGCAAACATCCAACAACTGATGCGATACGAGGGCGACATGACCATTCAAACGACCAACACGACTATTCGGACAACGCTGATCGCGGCGAGCATCGCGGCCATGCTTTCTCTTGGTGCTTGCGGAGGCTCCGGCAGCCTGAGCACAGGCACCGGCGGCAGCGGCAGCAACTCCGCCGGCGGCACGCTTTCGACGACCAACGGCAGCGGTTCGGCGGGCTCCGGCGGCTCCGGCACGACCCCGACGGGCAGCAACAGCAACCCGAACAACTCGTCCGGCACGAATCCGAGTGGTAACAATACAACGGTCGCGAATGCGCTCGGCACTGTCGCCGGCAATACCGGTGGCGTGGTCGGCGATGTCGGCGCCACGGTTGCGGGCGTCGGCTCGGTCATCGGTTCGCAGACGCTGCCCGGCGTCAGCCCGCAAACGACCAAGGCCGCCGGCGGTGTCGTGCAGGAAGCCGGCAACGCGATCTCGACGCTCGGCAACGGCGTGTCGCAAGGGCTCGGCCAGCTCGGCACCGGCAACGACGCGATCGGCATGACCGTCGCGAGCGTCGGCGGCGTGGTCGGTCATGTCGGCAACGCGGTCACCGATACGGGCGACCTCGTGACGAGTCTCGGCAGCGGCGCGCTCGCTCCGCTCGGCGCCGTCACCACCCCGCTCGGCAATACCGTCAGCACGCTCGGCAATGCGGTGTCGAGCGGCGCCGGCGTGCTCACGAACGCCCTGTCGACGGGGCCGGTTCAACAGGTCACGCAAACCCTCAGCACCGCGATTACGCCGATCACTTCGGTCGTCGCCTCGACCACGCGGACGGTCGGCAACGCAACCGGCCTCGGCGCGCCGGTCAACTCGCTGCTCGCGACGCTGGGCAGCGGCCTCGGCAAGGCCGGCACGCTGCTCTCGTCGACCGGCAACAACGCGGTCACGAGCGCGCTCGGCAAGACGGTCGTCGACACGGGCACCCTGGTCGCGTCAGTCGGCGGTCTCGTCAGCGGCGGCAGCGGCACGAATCCGCTCGGCGCCATCACGAGCGCGCTCGGTGGCCTGACGGGCGGCCTCACCGGCGGCAGCAGCACCGGCCCGCTCGGCGGCCTGACGGGCATCCTCGGCGGCACCTCGGGCAGCAGCGGCCCGCTCGGTCCGGTCACGGGTCTGCTCTCCGGCCTGACGGGTACGCTCGGCGGCGCAACCGGCACCGGCGCCGGCGGTCCGCTCGCTCCGGTGACGGGCCTGCTGTCCAGCGTGACGGGTGCGCTCACGGGCGCAACCAGCGGCAGCGGCGCCGGCAGCGGCCCGCTTGCGCCGGTCACGGGCCTGCTCTCCAGCGTGACAGGCACGCTCACGAACACGACGGGCGGCAGCAGCGGCCTGCTCGCTCCGGTCACCGGCCTGCTCTCGAGCGTCACGAATACGCTGGGCGGTGTGACGTCGGGCGTCACGACGGCGACGAATTCGGCGGCGACCAGCTCGGCGACGAACCCGGCCGCCGGCATTTCGCTGTCGTCGACGACGGGCAAGGGCACGACGGGCAGCAATCCGCTCGCACCGGTGACGTCGCTGCTCGGCAGCGTGCTCGGCGGACTGGGGAAGAAGTAAGCCGCTTGCCTGAAGAAGGTGGCGCGGCGCACGGCGGTATCCATCGGACGTGATCGCGCCACGCCGTTCGCGACTCGGGCGACTCGGGCGGCGCCCACGGCACGCGCCGAGCCGTCTCAGAAGTGCGGCGCGAACCGCCGGCCGCATGACAGCCACACGACGACCGCCACGCAGAAACACCCGCGCTTCGGCATCAAGCTTTAACCCCAGGCTTCAACTCCGGGCCGCGCTTCAAGGCTCGACAAAAGATTCGCCGGGGCCGACCACGGCCCCCGCTTTGCCCCGCACCGGGCCGCGCCACCCGGAATGCACGTTGTGACGGCGCAAGCAATCGCAAGGAATTGCACGAAATCGGCCGTACGCGGCACACGATGAACACGGAGGAGCACCCATGTCCACTCAACGTTTTTTTTCTCTCCATGCGGCATGCGCGACCGTCTCGTCGTTGCGCGCACCGCTGATCGCCGTCGCGGTCGCCAGCCTGCTCGCGGCGTGCGGCGGCAGCACAGTCAGCGCGCCGCCGAGCGCTGCAAACCCCGGTAGCGGCGGCAACTCCGGCACCAATACGCCGGGCACGACCACGACGACGTCCAAAGGCACGAGCGGTCTCGCCACCGTCGCCGCGCAAACCACCAGCGATCTCGGCAACACGATCGCGTCGCAGACGATCCCGGGCCTGAGCCCGCAGGTCACCCAAGGGGTCGGCAGCGCGGTGTCGAGCACGAGCGGCACGCTCAATTCGCTCGCCGACGCGCTCAGCAACGGCCTCGGACAGACCGGCACGACGAGCAATCCGGTCGGCACGACGGTCGGCGGCCTCGGTTCGGTGGTCAGCTCGACGAGCGGTGTCGTGCAAGGCCTGAGCACCGCGGTCAACGGGCTCGGCTCCGGCACGCTCGCGCCGCTCTCGCCCGTGACGACGCCGCTCGCCGGCACGCTCTCGACGGCCGCCACCGCGTTGAACGCGGGCGGCGCGACGCTCGGCAACGTGCTCAACTCGGCGCCGGTGCAGCAGATCACCCAGCCGCTCAGCACGGCGATCGCGCCGATCGTCACGAGCGCGGGTCTCATCACGCAGACGGTCGGCACGCAGACCGGCCTCGGCGCACCGCTCGGCGGCGTGCTCGCGCAGGTCGGCGGCGCGCTCAACACGGCGGGCTCGAAAGTCGGCTCGGCCACCGGCAACCCGCTCGGCGCCGACGTCGGCGCGCTCGTCAGCTCGCTCGGCAACACGGTGACGAACGCGGGCGGCCTCGTCAATCCGAACGGCCCGAACGGCGCGAATCCGATTCCCGGCTTGATCACGAGCCTCGTCGGCAGCACCAACGTGGTGGTCGCTGGCGGACCGCCCGCCAACGGCAATCCGCTGAGCCCGCTGCAAAGCTCGCTCGCGAGTCTCGGGCTCGGCAGCAATCCGCTCGGTTCGTTGACGACCCTGCTCGGCGGCTCGCCGCTCGGCTCCCTGACTTCGACGCTGAACGGCACGCCGCTCGGCTCGCTGACGTCGCTGCTCGGCGGCACGGCCAGCGGCTCGAATCCGCTGACGACGCTCACGGGCACGCTGAGCGGCCTCACGAATATCGGCTCGGGCAGCGGCGGCCAGGCGCTCGCGCCGGTGACGGCGCTCGTCGGTCAGTTGACCGCGACGCTGACGACTGTGACGAGCTCGGTCGGCGGCTTGAGCACAACGACGGGTTCGAGCAGCTCCACGGGTAGTTCGGGCAGTGCAACGGGCGGCGTGTCGACGTTGCTCGGCAGCCTGTTGCCGCTCAGCCATAAGTAAGCCGTTCATGCAGACGCTGCAACGGCGTTGCAGATGAACCGTCCGGCAAGATGCACTCGCGCGCGCTTGCCGGACGACGCATGTCGGGGCGATGCATTCGGCATCCATATATCGCCATGCTGTGCCTACAGTAGCGGAATGCGGTAACGAGATGCACGAACGCAATGCAGCAAGCGAAACGCGGCGAAAAAGCATCGCGCGCAGACAGTCGAATTCATAACAGGCGTCACGCATGCTCAAGCTCGCCGGGCTCGTGTCGATATATACGTCAGCACGGCAATATGCGTCGAGCCACCTATAAGCGATCGAGACCCGCCCGGCCAGGCGGCACGCTCGCAACACAAAAATGGCATACGAGGAAAATCCGATGAGATTCGGGTATGGCAGTCAATGGAGTAGATGGACCATCGCGCTCGCGGCCATCGCGGCCAGCGCGACGCAGATGGAAGCCCATGCGCAATCCCGCCCGGTCGGCGGCAATCCGCTCGATTCTCTGCCGCAGATCAAGGCCCCTGACCGCGGTCCGAACGTGACCGTGCAGGTCGCGCCGCAAGCCCCTCAGCTTCAGGAACTGCTCGCCCGCCATCTGACGCCTTCGAGCGTGAAAGTCGAAGGCGTGAAGTCGATTCCGTTCGACCTGGTCGCGCAGCGCTTCACACCGCTCGTCGGCAAGGACATCACGATCGGCGAGCTGATCGAAGTGGCCAACGGCGTCACGAAGCTCTATCAGGAACGCGGCTTCGCGCTCTCGTTCGCGTTCATCCCGGCGCAGACTTTCGCCGACGGCGTGGTGCGCGTGACGGTCGTCGAAGGTTATGTGTCGGCGGTCAAGGTCACGGGCAATCCGGGCCGGGCCGAAGACAGGATTCGCGCGATCGCCGATCACATCGTCGCCGACAAGCCGCTGCACCGCGCGACCTTCGAACGCTTTACCCAAGTGCTCGGCCTGTTGCCGGGCATCAAGGTCGCCGCCAACGTGCCGCCGCCGCAGAACACCGACGGCGCGACCACGCTCGAACTGAACGTAACGCGCAAGCCGATCGACTTCAGCGGCGGCCTGAACTTCAATCAGCCCGGCGTACAAGGCCTGCTGACCGCCACCAGCAACGGGCTGACCGCGCTCGGCGAACAGTTGAGCGTATCGGCGCTGCTGCCCAAGGGCCGCGACAACGTCACCTATCTGGCCGCGCACGCGGGCGTGCCGATCGGCAGCAACGGGCTGACCGGCAACATCGACGCGTCGCACTACCGCGGCAACCCCGTCGATACTCCCGGCCTCGCCTCCAACATCACGCGCACGGTCATCAACGACAAGATCGGCGGCTCGCTCGCCTACCCGCTCCTGCTGAGCAACACGCGCAGCGTGATCGGCACCGCGTCGGTCTATGCCTCGCACAACGAGGACCGCTATCACAACGACGACACCGGCGCGCAGATCGGCTTGCGCTCGCAGGTGCGCGTGATGCAGTTGCAGGCCGACTACATGGCCGTCGATCCGGGCCAGGTGCGGCGCGCGAGCATCAACGTCGCGAAGGCGTTCAACATTCTCGGCGCGTCGAAGTCCATCGACTCGAACGTGCCGGGCCCGACCGGCACGAACCCGGCGTCGCTCAACTTCGTGCGAACCGGCGCGAGCTTCTCGCAGACCAACGAGTGGCCGCTGAAGATCGGCACCTCGGTTTCGCTGACGGGCCAGTACAGCGCGGTATCGCTGCCGACCTCGGAGCAGATCTCGTTCGGCGCCCAACGTTTTGCGCAGGGCTACGAGCCGGGCGAGGCGGCGGGCGATTCGGGCTGGGGCGCGATCTTCGAAGTCAACCGGCCGATTGCGCTCGGCTTCACGTATCTGCAATCGTTCACGCCGTATGTGTCGTTCGACATGGCGCGCGTGTATCTGCACGCGGGCACGCCGGCACCGTCGCGCCTGTCGTCGATCGCGTTCGGCTTCCGCATTACCGATGCGCGCTTCTACAGCCTCGATCTGTCGGTCGCGAAGGCGGTCGGCGACGCGCCGGTGGAAAGCCCGTCGCGCAGTCCGCGCATCAATGCGACGTTCTCCTACCAGTTGAATTGACACGCCTGCGCAAGCATCGGGTACGTGTTGCCGATTAGAAGTCCTACTATCAAACGGCATGCGTACTTTCGCGTATTCTGCGCTGACGATGCCAACGGCAACGCGCCGGCATCGTCCCGCATCGCGCCGGCCGGTGGCGCATCAGCCGCCGGCAACGATGCTCATAACGCCGCGCGACCACGATCGCGCCGTCTCTCATCAAGGAGGAAGACAATGACGCAATTCACTCAACGCGCCCGCGCGATCGCGCTGCGCACCGCCCGGCACGCGGCGCTCGCCGGTGCCCTGCTCGCAAGCGCCGTGACGGCGATGGCGCAAACCGATACGCCGGTCGGCACCTGGCAAACGATCGACGATCACACCGGCCAGCCGAAGGCACTCGTGCAGATCACCCAGGACGGCAACGGCGAGTTGAGCGGCAAGGTCATCAAGGGGCTCGGCGCGAACGACCAGCCCGATCGCCGCTGCACCGAATGCACCGATGCGCGCAAGGACCAGTTGATTCTCGGCATGACGATCGTCGACAGCATGAAGAAGGATGGCGACAGCTGGGATCACGGGCAGATTCTCGACCCGGAGAACGGCAAGGTCTACAAGTGCAAGATGCATCTCGAAGACGGCGGCAACAAGCTCGTGGTGCGCGGCTATATTGGCGTCTCGCTGCTGGGCCGCTCGCAGACGTGGGTGCGCCAGCAGTAAGAGGTGGCGCGTGAGGCGCGGCGTCTTGCCTGAACGGATGTAGGGCGGTGGAGCGGATCGATAGCGCGCCCGGTACACAACAGACACGCAGCATGACCAGGAAACGGCCGGCGATGAAAATCGCGCGGCCGTTTTCATTGACGGACAACCCCGCGCATGGCTATGCGGCCTGCCTGAGCGACGTGCCATAGACGAACGGCGACTCCGGCGACGGCGTGGCGATTGCGGGACTGCACACGCCGGGCTTCACGTGCACCACCGCGGGCGCCTTTGCCGCGGCCTTGCCCTTCTGCGGCACGTTCGCATGCGTGCGCATGCGCGCTTCCATCAGGCGACAGAGTTCCTCGCTCGACGCACCGAGCAGCAGCCCGGTCACGCGCTTGAGCACGCCGGACTCATACCATGTTTTGAAGCGGCGGTGACAGGTTTGATACGACGGGTATTTGCGCGGCATCGCGGACCAGGTCGCACCGCTGTACATGACCCACAGCACGCCATTGAGCACCGCGCGCGTATTGGCAAGCGGCCGGCCGCGCAACTCGACGCGCGGACGCAGTTCGGGCAGTAGCGGCGCGACGCGGCGCCATTCTTCATCGGTAATATCGCGGTACGGATTCATGCTTCCTCCTTTGTCAGAACTACAACAAAAGATAGCCAGTCATCCGTTCGCGGAATATAAGACGACTCCGAATCTTGAAATGCGTTGTCCGATAAATCCGGATGCGCGACCGCAGCCGGCTTACGTCAGCGACGTATCGACGATCCGGCGCGGCGTATCGAGATATTCCTTCGACTGCATCTCGACGATGCGCGACACCGTGCGCGTGAATTCGTTAGCCATCGGCCCGTCGACGTACAACTGCTCCGGCGGCACCGCGGCCGACATCAGCAGCTTGACCTTGTGGTCGTAGAACACGTCGATGAGCCATGTGAAGCGGCGCGCTTCCGAGGCCATGCGCACCGTCATCTGCGGCACGCCGGAGAGAATCACCGCGTGAAAACGGCTCGCGAGCTCAAGGTAGTCGTTCTGCGAGCGCGGGCCGCCGCACAGCGTCGCGAAGTCGAACCAGACGACGCCGTCGGCGCGGCGCAGCGCCTTCAGCTCGCGCTTCTCGATATGCAGCAGCGGGCTTTCGTCGGGCACCGCGGCAAGCCGCGCGAAAGCGTCGCGCAGCGCCTTGTCGGCGGCGGCGCCGAGCGGCGAGTGATACATCTCGACCTGCGCCAGCGTGCGGCGCCGATAGTCGATGCCCGCATCGACGTTGAGCACGTCGAGCTTGTTCTTGATGAGCTCGATCGCGGGCAGCATGCGGTCGCGATGCAGACCGTCCGGATACAGCGTATCGGGATCGTAGTTGGACGTCATCACGAACTGCACGCCGTTCTCGAACAGCTTGTCGAGCAGACGGTACAGAATCATCGCGTCGGCGATGTCCGATACGTGGAATTCGTCGAAACAGATCAGCCGGTAGCGCTTCGCGATGCGGCGCGCGAGTTCGTCGAGCGGATCGGCCTGGCCTTTCAGTTCTTCGAGTTCGCGATGCACTTCGCGCATGAACTCGTGGAAATGCAGACGCGTCTTTCGCTGCACCGGCACGATCATGTAGAAACTGTCCATCAGGAAGCTCTTGCCGCGCCCGACGCCGCCCCACATGTACACGCCGCGCGGTAGATCCGGGTGATTGATCAGCTTCTTGAACGCATTCGAGCGGCGCGACTTGTATTCGACCCACTCTTCATAGCACCGCTGCAGGCGGTCGACCGCCGCGCGCTGCGCCGGGTCCGATTGATAACCGCGAGTCTGCAGTTCTTTTTCGTAGTATTCGGTGACGTTCATCGTGTTGCTGCAAAAAAGAAAGGCGGGAGGGAGTGAACCCGCCCGCCTTCGGCGATACCAGGATTGCGTTTCGGCTCAGGCGTGCGCGCTTACATGTTCAGCGCGCGCTTGTCCACGGCGAGTGCCGCTTCGCGCATGACTTCCGACAGCGACGGGTGCGGATGGCAAATGCGGCCGATGTCTTCCGAGGCTGCCTTGAATTCCATCGCCACCACGGCTTCCGCGATCAGGTCCGATGCGTTGGCCGAAATGATGTGCACGCCGAGCAGCTCGTCGGTCTTCGCGTCGGCGATCATCTTGACGAAACCGTCCGCCTTCGCAATGCCGAGCGCGCGGCCGTTCGCCATGAACGGGAACTGGCCCGTCTTGATCTCGCGGCCTTCGGCTTTCAGTTGCTGCTCGGTCTTGCCGACCCATGCGATTTCCGGCTCGGTGTAGATCACCCACGGAACGCAGTTGTAGTCGATGTGCGGCTTCTGGCCGTCGATCACTTCCGCGACCAGCACGCCTTCGTCTTCGGCCTTGTGCGCGAGCATCGGGCCGCGCACCACGTCGCCGATCGCATACACGTTCGGCACGGCCGTCGCGCAGTGGTCGTTCACGTCGATGAAGCCGCGCTCGTTGGCCTTCAGGCCGATCGCTTCGAGGCCGAGGTTGTCGGTGTTCGGCACGCGGCCGACCGACACGATCAGACGGTCGGCTTCGAGCGTCTGCGCGTTGCCGTCCTTATCCGTGTAGACGATCGTCACGCCGTTCGCGCTCGTCTTCACTTCGCCGACCTTCACGCCGACGTGAATGTCGAGACCCTGCTTCTTGAACTGCTTGGCCGCTTCTTTCGAGAGCGCCTGGTCAGCCGCGCCGAGGAATTCCGGCAGCGCTTCGAGCACGGTCACTTCCGCGCCGAGGCGGCGCCACACCGAGCCGAGTTCCAGACCGATCACGCCCGCGCCGATCACGGCCAGCTTCTTCGGTGCCGAGTCGAACGAGAGCGCGCCTTCGTTGTCGGCGATCAGCTTGTTGTCGACCGGAATGCCCGGCAGATGACGCGCCTTCGAACCCGTCGCGATGATCACGTTCTTCGCCGTGACGACTTCGGTTTCGCCTTCGCCGCTCACTTCGATCTGCACGCCGGCGTCGGTCTTGCCGGCGAACTTGCCATGGCCCTGGAGCCACGTGATCTTGTTCTTGCGGAACAGGAATTCGATGCCCTTGGTCATCTTCTCGACGATGCCGTCCTTGCGGGCCATCATCTTCGAGATATCGACCGTCACGTCGCCCACCGAAATACCGTGGTCAGCGAGGTGATGCGAAGCGTTTTCAAACTCTTCCGACGACGCGAGCAGCGCCTTCGACGGAATGCAGCCGACGTTCAGGCAGGTGCCGCCGAGCTTCAGCGCGCCGGCCGGATTCTTCCACTTTTCGATACATGCGACGGTCTTGCCGAGCTGCGCTGCGCGAATGGCGGCGATATAACCGCCGGGGCCCGCGCCGATCACGACGACGTCAAATTCTTTGGACATGACAATCCCTTTGATGACGGAACGGCGCCGGGCCACCTAAGGTGGCGCGCGCCGTTCCGGTACTGCTGAATGCTTGAAGACTTACTGCGGATGGCGCCGGCTGGCCACGCCGGCCGGCGCCAGTGGAACGTGCGCTTACAGGTCGAGCAGCAGGCGCGCCGGATCTTCCAGCGCGTCCTTCATCGCGACCAGCGACAGCACCGCTTCGCGGCCGTCGATGATACGGTGGTCGTACGAGAGCGCGAGGTAGTTCATCGGGCGGATCACGATCTGGCCGTTTTCGACCACAGCGCGTTCCTTGGTGGCATGCACGCCGAGAATCGCGGACTGCGGCGGGTTGATGATCGGGGTCGACAGCATCGAGCCGAACACGCCGCCGTTCGAGATCGAGAACGTACCGCCCGTCATTTCTTCGATCGACAGCTTGCCGTCCTTCGCCTTCTGGCCGAATTCGGCGATCTTCTTCTCGATGTCGGCGAGGCTCATCTGATCCGCATTGCGCAGGATCGGCACCACCAGACCGCGCGGCGAACCGACCGCGATACCGATGTCGAAGTAGCCGTGATAAACGATGTCGTTACCGTCGATCGACGCGTTCACGAGCGGGAACTTCTTCAGCGCGTGAACAGCCGCCTTCACGAAGAACGACATGAAGCCGAGCTTCACGCCGTGTTCCTTCTCGAACTTGTCCTTGTACTTGTTGCGCAGGTCCATGACCGGCGCCATGTTCACTTCGTTGAACGTCGTGAGGATGGCGTTGGTTTGCTGCGACTCGAGCAGACGCTCGGCGATACGCGCACGCAGACGCGACATCGGCACGCGCTGTTCCGGACGGTCCTTGAGCCACTGGTCGGCCGATGCCGGAGCCTTGACGTCCGGCAACGACGGCTTGGCGGCCTTCGGTGCGGCAGCCGGTGCCGGTGCGGCCTTGGCAGCCGGAGCGCCGGCGGCGAGCACGTCGCCCTTCGTGATGCGGCCATCGCGGCCCGTGCCGGCGACGTCGCCAGCGGCCAGGCCCTTCTCCGCCATCAGCTTGCCGGCAGCCGGCGAAGCCGCGGTGTTCGAACCCGTTGCGGCGGCAGCCTGAGCGGCCGGTGCCGCAGCAGCTTCGGCAACCGGAGCCGGCTTCACTTCGGCTTCGACGGCAGCGGCGCCTGCCTTGCCTTCGGTGTCGATCTTCGCGATCACCTGGTCGGCCACGACGGTGTCGCCGTCGTTCGAGATGACTTGCGCGAGCACGCCCGCAGCCGGAGCCGGCACTTCGAGCACGACCTTGTCGGTCTCGATTTCGATGAGGATTTCGTCCTGGGCGACAGCCTCGCCCGGCTTCTTCTTCCACTGCAGCATGGTGGCTTCCGAGACCGACTCGGAGAGCTGGGGAACCTTGACTTCAACAATAGCCATTATGAGTATCCTGAATACGTATCGGGTGACGGCGCTTCTTCACGACCGCCTGCGAACCTCGGGCGCCGCGCCTGAACCTCATGGGAACCGTTCGACGCGGTTCGGCGCGGCGCGGGAAAAATGCACTACGGTGCACCTTTCCCGGCTCGACTGTTTCCTTATTTAGCGATCGACGCGCTCTTGAGGCGGCCGAAAGCGCCTTCGACCAGCGCCTTCTGCTGCTCGTAGTGCTTCGCGTAGTAACCGACTGCCGGCGAGGCCGAAGCCGGACGGCCGCTGTACGCCAGCTTCTGCCCGTCCTTCATGCCTTCCTTCAGGTGGTGCTCGATGTAGAACCACGGGCCCTGATTCTGCGGCTCGTCCTGCACCCAGACCACTTCGGTCGCGTTGTCGTACTTCTTCATTTCCGCTTCGAACTGCTTGTGCGCGAACGGATAGAGCTGTTCGATACGGATGATCGCGACGTCGTTCGCCTTCGCTTCGCGGCGATGCGCGACGAGGTCGTAGTACACGCGGCCCGAGCAGGCGATCACGCGCTTGACCTTCTTCGCGTCGATCGACTCGTCGGTTTCGCCGAGCACCGGCTGGAACGAACCCTTCGCGAGTTCCGACAGATCCGACACGGCTTCCTTGTGACGCAGCAGCGACTTCGGCGTGAAGACGATCAGCGGCTTGCGGAACAGGCGGATCATCTGGCGACGCAGCAGGTGGAAAATCTGCGCCGGCGTGGTCGGCTGAACGACCTGCATGTTGTGGTCCGCGCACAGTTGCAGGAAACGCTCGATACGTGCCGACGAGTGCTCCGGACCCTGTCCTTCGTAGCCGTGCGGCAGCATCATGGTCAGGCCCGAGACGCGGCCCCACTTCACTTCGCCCGACGAGATGAACTGGTCGATCACGACCTGCGCGCCGTTCACGAAGTCGCCGAACTGCGCTTCCCACGCGACGAACGTATTCGGTTCAGCGGTCGAGTAACCGTATTCGAAACCCAGCACCGCTTCTTCCGACAGCACCGAGTCGATCACCGTGAACTTCGCCTGACCTTCGGCGATGTTCTGCAGCGGCACGTAGGTGCCGTCGTTCCAGCGTTCGCGGTTCTGGTCGTGCAACACCGCGTGACGGTGCGTGAACGTGCCGCGGCCCGAATCCTGACCGGTCAGGCGCACCGCGTAACCCGATGCGACCAGCGACGCGAACGCGAGGTGCTCGCCCATGCCCCAGTCGAGCTTCGCTTCGCCGCGGCCCATTGCGCGACGGTCGTTGATCACGCGCTCGACGAGCGGGTGAACCTTGAAGTTTTCCGGGATCGTGGTGATGCGCTCGGCGAGGCGCTTCAGTTCCGCGAGCGGTACGGCCGTGTCGGCCGCGTCGGTCCACTTGCGGTTCAGGAACGGCACCCAGTCCACCGCGTACTTGCTCTTGTAGTTCGAGAGCACCGGGTCGACCGTGTGGTGGCCTTCGTCCATCGCCTTGCGGTAGGCCTTGACGAATTCGTCGCCTTCGTCGGCCGAGATCACGCCTTGCTGCACGAGCTTTTCAGCGTACAGCGCGCGCGTGCCCGGATGCTTCGCGATCGTCTTGTACATGAGCGGCTGCGTGACCGCCGGGGTGTCCTGCTCGTTGTGGCCGAGCTTGCGGAAGCAGACGATGTCCACCACCACGTCCTTGTTGAACTCCTGGCGGTAGTCCAATGCGAGC
>Ga0154001_1000377_pt1 | contig 14202 bp, 10 predicted proteins | sample TSNJ085MetaG_FD_104699 | JGI IMG/M metagenome (GOLD analysis project Ga0154001, IMG submission 104699) | Attine ant fungus gardens microbial communities from New Jersey, USA - TSNJ085 MetaG | ecosystem: Host-associated > Fungi > Mycelium > Unclassified | place: USA: New Jersey, Wharton State...
AAGACCGCGACATCGCCATGGTGTTCCAGTCTTATGCGCTGTTTCCGCACATGACGGTCGCGAAGAACGTCGCCTATCCGCTCAGCATTCGCCGAATGCCGAAGGCTCAGATCGAGGAAAAGGTCGCACGCGTGCTCGAACTCGTCGGTCTGCCTCAACATGCCAACCGCTTGCCGTCCGAACTGTCCGGTGGACAGCAGCAGCGCGTCGCGCTTGCTCGCGCCATTGTGTTCGAACCTCGTCTTCTGCTCATGGACGAGCCGCTCGCGGCGCTCGACAAGAAGCTGCGCGCGAAGATGCAAATGGAGATCATGCGCTTGCATCGGGAGCTGGGTGTGTCGATCATCTATGTGACGCACGATCAGGAGGAGGCGCTCGTCATGAGCGATCGCATTGCGGTGTTCAATCACGGCCGCATTGACCAGATCGGTACGCCGAGCGAGTTATACGATGCGCCGAAAACCCGTTTTGTCGCGGACTTCATCGGTGAATCGAATCTCTTCGACGGAAAAATACAGACGATCGGCGCCGACGGCGTGTGGTGCGCACTGCCTTGCGGCGCGACCATCAGGCTCGCGGAAGCCAATGCCGCGCGAAAGGATGGATCGATCGTTGTTGCGGTGCGTCCCGAGCGTATTCGCGTACACCACGCCTCGCATGAACCTGCGTGCGAAAACGTGCTGCCGGCGGTCGTGAGCGACGTCGCCTATCTCGGGCAGGCACGTAAATATCTGGTCAGGACCGCCACGGGAACCGAAATTGTCGCGCTCGAGCAACTCGCTGTTCAGGGGCAGCGTACGTTCGAGATCGGCGAGCCGGTTGTCGTGTCGTGGCGGGCATCCGATACCCGGGAGGTCAATTCATGAGTCATGCTGAGGGTCTCAACGTCAAACGCAGCGGCTCGGGCCGTAAAGTGGTATTCGTGCATGGCGTCGGTGCCGATCTGGAGAGCTGGCAAGGCACGCTATCGTGTCTTCAGACCCGTGTCGAAGCGTTGACATTCGACTTGCGGGGTCATGGGGAATCGGTAAAGACACACGGAGAATATTCGCTGGAGATGTTCTCCGCCGATCTTCTCGCGATTGTCGACGAAGCCGGTTGGGCATGCTTCGATCTTGTCGGCTTTTCATTGGGCGGGCTGATCGCACAGCGCTTTGCGCTCGATTATCCCGATCGGGTGCGGACGCTGGCCATCATCAGTTCGGTCGGCGGCCGCACGGATGAAGAGAAAGCGCGCGTGTTGGCACGCGCCGAAACGCTCGCGAGGGAAGGTGCGCGAGCACATATGGAGGCATCGGTTCCGCGCTGGTTCACGGACGAGTTCAAGCTCGCGCATCCGGAAGTCGTGGCGGCCCGCATGGCCCGCAGCCTGGCAAACGATCCCGTTTGCTATGCCGCCGCCTACAAGGTCCTGGCAACCGGGGACCTGGCTGACGAGTTGAGCAAACTGCATCTGCCCGCCATCGTCATGACGGGCGAAGCAGATGCGGGATCGACGCCACGCATGGCACAGCTGATGGCGCAACAACTGCGTGCGCCCTGTGTGATCTTTCCGCGCCTCAAGCACAGCGTGCTACTCGAAGCGCCGGATCAGGTCGCATTACAAATCGATTCTTTTTTGCAGCGTCATCCGGCTTGACACCCGGCAACGCTGCTGCCCCTGTTCGCACGAATCAACAACGGCATTTTCCAATTGACCAATAGGAGCAATCGTGACTTTTCAAGTACGCAAGGTCGTCGTATACAAGGACACGACATGTCGGGAAGGCGGCCGTCACCTCGACCGGCCAATCACGATGGTTGGCGTGGCGGCGGTGATTCGCAATCCATGGGCAGGACGTGGCTATGTGGAGGATCTCTCGCCCGAGCAGCGCGCTGGCTGTGGTCCGCTCGGCACCATGATGGTCGAGCGGGTGCTCGCCGAATTGAAAGTCGAAGAGATCGAAGCATACGGTAAGGCGGCCGTGGTCGGTGCAGCCGGCGAAATCGAACATGCTTCGGCGGTGATTCACAATCTGCGTTTCGGCAATCAATATCGGAATGCTCTGAAGGCAGAAAGTTATCTGACGTTCACGAACAAGCGCGGAGGTCTTGGAACGTCGCTGCAGATTCCGATGAAGCACCTGCACGACGGTTCGGCGCGCTCGCATTTCATCACGTTGGAGATGTCGATTCCGGATGCGCCGTGCCCGGATGAAATTGTCATCGTACTGGGTGCATCGACCGGCGGCCGGGCGCATCCGCGTATCGGCAACCGGCATCTCGACACGATGGAAATCGAGGAGGAGGCCAAGCGGGCTGCGGGCGTCTAGGCCGCCTTTCGGGCTATGTTGCTCGACGTGGTGGTGCTCCGGTGCGATCTGTCAGGCTGTCGGGAAGAACAGGTAAAAAGTCGATCGAGCATGACGCGAAAGCCGGACACCGCATCCTCACGCGCCGATATCCCCGATCGGCGAACGTCATCTTGTGCCGGGTGGCTGGCGGGCGCAGAGCGCGCGAGGTGGGACCCACTACCGACATGCGTCTATTGCCTGACGCAGAGGCCTTCGACGAAGAAGCCATTGCCGTTGACTTCGTCGAGGTAGTAGAGGTTCGTCGACGAAACCGGCAGGAACATCATCGCGCTCTGCACCGTGCTGCCATTGCTCGTGGTGCGTAGCAGTCCGGCCATCAATCCGTTCACGCCGTTTGTCAGTGTGGGCGTCGAGGACGAAGACGCCGCATTGAACGTCGCGTTGAAGTTCAGCGTGAACGGGGACGCGTACTGGCCGGATGGCGTGAGCGTCGTGCCCGCAATCGTCACGCGATTCGTCACGATGTTGCCGAGCAACTGGTTGTTGTCGCTGGTGTTCGGTTCCGAGCACAGCCACGTGCCGTCGTAGGTCCCGCTCGCCAGTGCCTGCGCCGTCTGGAACACCCACGAACCGGTGCGGAACGTGCCCTCGCTGTTCGTACCGGCCTGATCGAGCATCAGCGTGAGGTTGCCGCCGCTCGTGCTTGCAAAGAGGCGGCCGAACGACTTGCCGTTCAAGGTCATGTCGAACGCGCCCGGATACGTGGCCTGGTCGGGATCGACGGTGATCGAGCCGGTGTCGGCGATGCTCGCGTCGCTGTCGTCCATGCAGTTCGCGCTGTAGGCGGCGCTCGGGCACGCGCGGAACGTGCCGTCGGCGTTGATCTGCATCTGGCCGGTGTCGGCGTCCTGTGAGCCGACCGGTACGCCGGCGGCCGTGTAGTCGCCCGAGAGTTTGATGAAGCTGTAGGTGCCCGCGAGGCCGGCGACCGTGGTGACGCCGTTGTTCGATGCGGCAATCTGGCCCGAGAGCGTTTGCGATCCGCTGCCTGCCGCCACGTTCGGCACGTTGCTGAGCTGGCCGCTCAGGACGCCGTGGTTGCCGCTGTCGGCCGTGACCGCGAACTGCATGCCGACGGCGTTCGCGCCCGCGGCCAGTGCGGCCGGCACCGTGCCGCTTGCCGCGAACGAGGTGACGACGTAGTTGCCGGTCGTCAGCGTGTAGTTGCCCACGAGCTTGCCGGCGAGCCCGAACTGCGAATTGATGAAGGTCGTCGTGATCTGGCCTTTGGCGGGCGCGTCGATCTGCACGGAGATCGTGTCGCCGAAGCTGACCGTGCCGATATACGTCTGCTGCGCGGCAAGCGGCTGTGCCTGCGCTGCCTGCGAACCCCCGCCCGATTGGCTAGAGCCGTTGCCGCCGCTGCTGCCGTTGCTTGTACTGTTGCCGGTGCTTCCACTGCCCCCGCTACCCCCGCCGCAAGCCGACAACACTGCGCATACCCCAATGCAAACCAGCGTCTTTTTCATGATGAATCCCGATTCCGATTATTTGAGTTATGAAATTTTATTTTTCCGCCGATGATGACTTCACCGGGCGATTCCGCTATTCGATTTTTATCGGCCCGCAAACGTAAAACAGCCATGAATCACACTGCAAATTTCCCTTGAATTTTCCTTGGATGGGCGGCCAATCTATTGCATATACAGGCGGTCAATAGCGGGTTGCCCATTCCTTTTAGGAGGAAATACTCTTTACGGGCCGTCGATGTGGCATTCTCCCGGGAGTGCGCCGGGGGACGCATGATCAAAATTGATCATGTGAATGAAACGGGGCTGTCGCACACTGAACGCAAATCAGAAAAAAGAATATCCGAAGCCGAGTGACAGCTGATGGCAACACGTGAAGTCATGACCGGCAAGCCGGAAACGTTGGACGAGATGATCGTGCGTTTCTACGACGCGATCCTCGACCCGAGCGCGCTGCTCCGTGCGCTGACGGAATTCGATCACTGGATCGGCAGCCGTCTGGCGCATATGGTCGGCTGGGACGCGCGTACGCAGAGCGCGCCCGTCAACCTGATGACGCGTGCCGAATACATGCATGCGGGCGAAGCCTACGCGGAGTACTACGGCAAGATCGACCCGCGCCGGGCCGTGGTGCTGAATCAGCCGGTGGGGTGCGTGTTCCGGTGCGCGGACTATTTCGACAACCGCTACGTGGATCGCAGCGAGTTCTATCAGGATCTTCTGATTCCCAACGGCATGCGCTATATCCTCGGTGGCTGCGTCTACCGTGAGGACGCGCTCGATATCTACCTGGTGTTCAATCACGCGGTTGGCCAGCCGTCGTTCTCGGCGCAGCAGGTCGAGGCTGTCGGCCGACTGATGCCGCATCTGCAGAAAACGCTAAAACTCATGCTGCGCAGCGAGTCGCTGCGTGCCGGGATCGTCGCGGGTGAAATGGCGCTCGAGTCGATGGATCAGGCGATCGTCGTGCTCAATCCGGCCAACGAGGTCGTGTTCTGCAACCGCAGCGCCGAAGTCCTCTTCAAGGCGCGGCGCGTCCTGCGCGTGTCGGGCCGCCGCGTCGAGTCGGCGAGCTTCTGGAACGACACGCTTTCCGGCGCGATGGGCCGCGTGCGCGAGAGCGGCAAGCCCGAAAGCGTGCCCGTGGGCGTGGGCGCGCAGACGCGCTATCTCACGGTGCTTGCGTTGCCGCGCGCGCTGGGCGCCGGGCGCGGTCTCACCCTCGCGAGCGCCGACCTCATGATCGTCGTGACCGAAGCAGAGCGCAGCGCCGCGGCTTCCGAACGTCAGTTATCCCAGTTGTTCGGCTTGACGGCTGCCGAGGCGCGTCTCGCGCATGGCCTCGCAAAGGGACTTTCGCTCGACGAATATGCGAATGCGTGCGGCGTGACGATTACGACGGCACGCAATCAGCTACGCGCGGTACTCGGTAAGGCGGGCTATCGTAGACAGCAGGACCTGGTTCGTGCACTCGCGGGTTTGCCGGCGATCGCCGGGATGCAGGTTCGCGAATGAATACGAGTACCGCGCGAGTACAGCACGCGTGTTCATTCGCATCATCGATTTCTCTTTCCTGTTCGGTCTTTATTCCTAGTCGACACACGGGCCCGAGGTCGGGGCCTGAGCGGGTACCTGATAGCCGTCGTTGAGTGTTTTCAGGAAACACACGAGATCGGCAATGTTTTGCTGGGTCAGCTGGGGTTGCGAATGGAATTGACGAGCCAATGCACCATCCGAAGCCGTTGCTCCACCCTGAGACGTTTGTCCCTGTCCCATGGGCAGTTCCTCATCAACGTTGCCCTGGAATTGCGGGGGCAGGTCGTTGAATACCTGTATTTGAGCCCCCGGCACATAGGAGGGAACCAGAGCCCAGCCAGGGGCCGCTACCGGCTTGCCCGAACCGCCAGTCGAGGGATACCAGTATTCAGGATTCGTATCCCGGGTGTTGTAGAAGTTCAGTACCTGTTCGATCGAATGAAATACGCTGTTGTGGAAGAACGTGGAGCGCGTGGTGACGTTACGCAGGGTTGGAACTTTGAATGCCCCACAGTACGGATCATCTTGCCCGGCCTGTGGCAGGTGAATCGTCGTATCGGGACCGCAGAGCCCCATATCGTAGTACTGGGGATTGCTGTTGGCCGGGATCGCGGGATTACGCGGGGCGCCCAGGGTCTGGTACGTGAAGTCGGTCATCAGACCCGAGGCGCCACCGAAGTTCGCACCGGCATAGTGACAGGCCGCGCAACCCGCGCCGGTCACCGTGTTGTTGAACAGAGCGAGACCTCTTTTCTCAGCCGCGGTGAATACGCCGCCGGTCTTGTGCCCCTGTACCAGATCCCATTTACTCGTATAGGGGTGGAAGCTCGGATCTTCGACCTGGAAAGCCTGCAGGGCGTCGCCGGCATCGGAGAACGCCTGTTCTACGTTGGCGAATACGTCGGAACCGTAAACGGTCCTGAATGCCGCAGCACTGGGTCCGCTCTGGATCGCAGTCACCACAGCGGACTGGGAGGCGTTCGCCATTTCAATCGGGTTCAACAGCGGGAACGCGGCTTGAGCAGACAACGACGGTGCCCGCCCATCGAGCATGAAGCCGCCACCCGGGGCCGAACCGGTAATGCCATCCGGATTCATGGCCTGATCCGAATAGGCGGGCGTCATGTCCTTATAGCGAAGACTCGGAACCGCACGGACTCCCGACTGTGTGGCGTCCGAGCCCAACTGGACAGCCAGATTGTTGGGCGGCCCATAAGCAAAGGCCGGATCGTGGCACGAGGCGCACGACATATTGCCATTCTTCGATAGCGAGCGATCGAAGAATAGAGCCTTACCTAGCTGCGCCTTGGCGCTCAACTGGGGTGCCGACGGCTGGGCCGGGTTACTCGGCGTCGACGCTCCGGAAGGCGCAGAGGCCCCATTCGGTGCCCCGGCATTCGATGAATCTCCGCCACCGGAACACGCGGCGAGTACTGAACTCAGGAGAAGTACAAGAAAGACAGGAGTAAAAGAGGGAACGCGCATTGAGGTGTAGGCGTAAAAGAGCCGGGTGCACCCAAGTAGGGACCCGGCTTTAGGGTTCAGACCAGACTGCGCCTGGTGGGCAATTCAGGCTGCGGTTGCCACCGGGTGAATTTGCCCGGCTTGTTGTCGAATACAGCGCAGTGGCCGCGCTCGACAGCGACGGATGCCAGCCGCCCGCAGCAGCTGGTCGAACCCGATTTGTCTTCGTCAAACATCACGGCGATAGGGTTTGCCGAGGCAAACCGTCCGCGAGTCAGCTTCGCAATTAGTTCAGCGTGACCCGCTGCCGCGCCCACGAGAACGGACCATAGGCATCGATGCCATTCGGTGCGTTCTTCGTCGGATCGAACGTGAACTTCGTCCATTCCATCGGCGTGGTTTGACCGTGAACGATAATGCGGTGGAAGTTCGGCACGTTGTAACTCGTGCCCACCGGGTTCAGCACGTAGGGGTCGAACGAGCAGGGCGTAGCCGCGGTGAACGGGGTCGATGCGTCATAGACCTGAGTAACGGGCTTGACGTTTTCGTGGACGCACGCCTGATTCGGCATCAGCGGATTGTCGGACTGGTACAGGTGCGAGTCCCCGTTGATGACCACGACGGGCTTGCCGAATTCAGCGGTACGGCGAGCAATGATGTCCACGTACGGTGCATATTGCGACAGACGGGGATTGTCGCCGAGGTTTTCCGAGTCCCACATGTCGGCCTGTTCGGCGATGACCAGTGCCGTTGCCTTCTGTGCTTCGGCCTGGTCGAATGCGTTGTTCAGCCAATCCTTGGTCGCCTGCGTACGGTTCGCGACTTCCGTCGCCTGTTGCGCAGTCATATTCGCCGTGTCCGGCGTTTCCGGCTTCTTGCCCGAGAACCACACGTCGGTCCCGTTGTTCGAGCCGCCCGGAATGTTGACGGTAGCGAACACCACGCCCTGGTTCGCCCACCATACGTTTTCGACAAACTGCTTGTCTGTATCGGTTGTCCCTTCCTGGGCCTGGCTGTGAACCTGGAGCGTACCCGAACCCAGTGTCGAGCCCGCGGCGGGGAAGAACAGCTGGCGAATCAGGTTCAGGTTATCCACGGGATTGCCAGCCTTATTGGAGCCCGTGCTGTAGCTCGGCTGAGGCGTTCCGGCGACGTTGCCCAGCAGCGGGTCTGTATCGGAGTAGAAGCCGGCGATTTCCTTCGGTACCTGGCAGTCTTCCCATTCGTTGTCACCCGGCGTATAGACGAGGGGCAGCGTGAACTGCGAGAAGAAGCTTTGAATAGCCCGGTCGTAGACTGCCGTGCAGTTCTCCGAGCCCGAATGCAAGTCACCGACGTGGAAGGCAACGCTCACATCTTTATCGCTCGCGATAGCCGACAGGTATTGCGGCAGGTGCTTGAATTCGTACAGATCGTCGCCGGGAGCTGCGCCCGCGGTCGGATTGGGATTGCCGTAGGGCACATCGCCGAACAGTGCAAGCGAGAATGCCTTGGCAGCGGGGGCCGACGGCTGGCTTGCGCCTTGGGGAGCGCTTGCACCGGTGGCGGGGCTGTTGCCATTGTCATTGTCGTCGGAGCCGCCGCATGCACTGATAGCCAGACTGGCGAGCAGGGCAGCGCCGAAAGCGAGGGAGCAAATCTTGGGGGACGTTTTCATTATTGATGTGAATGTAAGTTTGCCTACGAAAGCAATACAAAGTCTTACATTCGTGAATGACATAATTATTACGAATGTCTAACGGGTGATGGGTTCGTTGCTCGGAGCCTGATATCAGGCGCTCTAGGCATTCAGATTCATTACAACCCGATGCGTGTCGTTACCGCATATGAATTCGCGCGATTACGTGAAATACTGCGCCGTCCTGATGGACATGCTGTGGGATGAAAGTCGGTCAGCCCAATGTTCAGATTCTGTTCGAGCGGATGGGGGCGGGTTGGCGCGGGTGGTGGCTAATGGAGTAGTGCAGCCATAGCGTTGACAGGTTCTCAACGCGATGAGCGGCAGATTGTGGCCGGGAGCACCAGGTCCGAAAACGTTCTATAGCGCTGACGCGGGAGTAGTCAACGGCCGTTTTCCGGCGAGGTCGGGGATGCGCATTGTCGGCCATGAAGCGTCGTTCAGCATCGCTGGGGTTTTGTCATTCGGACGACCGCTTGAGTGTTATTTCGGCCGGAAGTCTTTCATTGCCACCGCCAGCAACGGGGCGACTGCTGTCTATGGTTCTGGTTAATGCTTTTGCGCGATGTCCTGCGCGAAGCGCGTAGCCGAAGCGGCGATCATCACTCGCAAGAATTGTCTAGCGGCGGATGCTGCTCAAGTTTGGCGATCTTATGCCGACAAACAGTCTGTAATTCCATTCCACAAATCGATTTCGTTGCCCGGAACACCCGAATGCAGAGACAACTACTTCCGATTCTTATCGTCAGCGCAAGCACAGCTCTTTTCGGCGGATGCGCGGCCACGCTGCAAACCCAGGACAATTCGTCGTCGGGTGAAAGGACCGCAGAAGCTAGCATCGTCGTGCCGCCTGCTTCGACCCATACAGTTGTACTGCGTATGACCGGATCGAAAGTAGCCACGGACTCGTCCGACTGGCCTCGGGTGCAGGCGGAATGGCGGGAAGCCATGCAAGGTGCCTCGACCCCGGCAGGACTGACCTTCATCGACGAAACGGCGGGAATGGCAACGCGGAGCGGCGCCGGCACAGTCGTTGATGTCTATGTCGACGACTACCACTTCGTCTCGCAAGGTGCCCGGATCGCATTTGGAATCATGACAGGCAATGCCTTCATGCGAGCCAAGGTGACTTTCCGCGATCTGCAGACTGACCAGGTATTCGGGGAGCGCTCCTACAACACGAAGTCTTCGGCATGGGAGGGCATCTTCGCACCGACTACCGACAGGCAGACTCGTGCCATCGTGGCTGATATCGTCAAGCAGATTAATCCACGTTAGCGCATCGCGTAACTGCCGCCCTCGGGAAAAGCCGGTGTCGTCGATTCGCGAGCTCGTGTCATTTCCCTGTGCGCAGCACAGGTGCTAGCTGGGGTGCACGCCCGGATGGCGGATCAACGATCCGCTGAAGCGCGGCATCTCATTGCGAGGATCAAGCGCATTCCGCAGCCCGCCTCCGGCGAAGTCGAAGCTCGTCTTGGCAGACGTGAGCGCGAGGCCGCGTGCAATCGCGACCTGCCTGGGACCGTTCCTCAACAGCGGACGCAGTGCCGCCATGCCGCAAGCTTGCGCAGCGGAAACTTAGCGCGCGCTCGTTGAGCCGTCCATCTTCTGCAAGCCGGTTTCGCGCGCGTAGTCACACACTGATTTGCACACAGACGCCCCCTTGCCTGGACGCCAGGCGCGGCTCCGGTAACCGAACCCAGCTTCATACCGGCCGTGAACGTCAAAGGATCTTGGCGGCGGCAACGGGTCGAGGCCGTGTGAAAACGCAAAAGTACTCCGTCCTCTGATGTCGCTTTACCCTCCCCGAGCTGCGGTCAAGCCACTACAGCGCGATCTGAAGGGCCGATTTTTATGAACACCGCATTCGACATGCGTTTTCACACACCCCGGCCACAAACGGCTGTTCGATACCTGCTCAATTCGTTGACAACGGCACGAACCCTAACGTTAGACTGACCAACGCGCGCCGTGAGTTCGATCTCCGGCACGTGAGATCCCAACGACCTGTTGGGCCGTCAATTTTAAAGCGCTATTCGTAAATCATGAACCAACGCTCGATGGCAGGTGTTATAGCTGTACTAAAACAAAGCACCACGAGACCTGAAGTAGGAGACGGGCCGGGACTCGAAGACCACGTCCGCAATGTCTATCAGACTTTGCTTGATCTTGAACTTGAGAACGCTGTCGTTGGGCGTGGAGTCAGTTTACGAGGATCAAGGGGGAGTGTTTACCAGATAGACGTGTACTACGAATTTGAAATTGCTGGTGTGCGGCACCGGGTTGCGATCGAATGCAAGAACACCACCCGCCCTATGGAAAGGGACGATGTTCTGGCGTTCGCGATGAAAGTGCATGATTGCCAAGGCTTGGTCGGCATCATCGTTTCAGCCAACGGTTATCAAAGCGGGGCCGTTGACTCCGCCAACGAAAATGGCCTGAAAGTGCTGTCGGTTGAAGAGCTTCCGTCCATAGGGCAACTTCTTGCGTTACGCCTGGATGATGTTGTGATGCCTGGCCCCGAGGTGAAAGGCGAACCATTCTGGACGTTGTACGACCCTGAGACGAAAGAACCCTATTCCTTTGCACAAGGGGATGAGCTCTTTGGAGCGCTGTTCATCTCGCGCGCACACGCTGAGGAGTATGCGAGGGTGTGTCATTTGACGCCTCGGTGGACTGTGCGGGGGCTGGGAATGCGACATCTTGGCGCCTATATCCTGACCGCCGACGCAATGCGAGGGCGATATCTCATCGTACAGCCACACACCGAAAATGCTATCTGGATAAACGGTTTTGCATTTGCGGAAATCGGACGCAAGCGTCTGATTTCTGAGTTCTACTCAGGTAGTCCGTTGCCCGTCACTCCGATGGTTATGCCGGGACGACGAAAGCGGCGTTGAAGCCGGTTTCGGTGGCGTACAGCAGGCTATCCATCTGTTGAAGTTCCGAATGTACCGTTGTCGGAAGCAGTAGCAGCTAAGCGTGGCGGGGCTACTACTTTGCGATGTGGTTTTGTAGCCGAAGGCGATTATCTCCCGATCGCTATCGGTGATAGTCAAGCCGCACTCGCGCCGGATCGCGGTAATCGAGATCGCCCGGTGCGGCGCGTTTCGTTTCATCGAACTGGCGAACACGTCCGAGGCGAGCAATACGCCCCGCGACTGACGGCGCTGCACTCGCTGGACGCAACCGAACGCGCGAGCGTCCGCTTTGTGGAAGGGAGAGCGGCCGAGAAGGGGCGACTGCTGTCTGGCGCGGCCGGTCTATGCCCAGCCACGCCCGGCGGTCTGTGTTGGACCGGAGGCGGCCAGTTTTTGCCGTTTACTAGCCGCATTTCGCGGCCTTCAGACGACAGCGTCGCGGTCAATAGCGGATGCACACGGGGATGCCTTGCCTGATCGCCTGGTTGACGGCGTTCTGCGCTACTTTGAGCGTAGTTACTACCTGGAACGCGTCCAGGCCGATAACGTGGTGGTTGATTACTGTGGCGGCAAGTCAGGTTGCGAGATTCCAGATCGCTCGCTTCGACGGCTAACTGGCGCGACTGCACATGCGGAATTTTGTGGTCGACGCCTTTCAAAGCTAGTCGTCTCCGGAACAGTCGTCTTCAAACTGACGCAAGGCTGGCTCAATAGTCAATACGAGAATTTGAGCGCAGGTATCCGGCGGACTGGAGAAATGATGATCGCAATAGGTGGCCTGTTGCTGCTCTGGCGTCGAAGCCGTAGGTAGCGTCGGATCAAGTCAAAAAACATCAGCTCTTCAGCATCGATCCGCAGAATGTCCGTTGCCCCGCCGGGTCTGCCGTAGCGAAACTATGGGTATGAGTGGCTGCAAAGGGTCTACTACAGCCGACCGTACCGCATCGCGCAGTAGCCGGCGAGCTTGAGCCGCTCAGATGCTTTGCTTGAACGGCTGTTTCTTGACCGATCGCGGCCATCCGGGATGCCACTTGCCACAAGAAAGAGGTATCGGTAGCGCTCGATCGTTCTTCTAGTTCAGACGTTGCCAGATCGAAATCGGTATATCTCCATTCGGTCGAGGAGTGACCCGGTAGCTCAGCTTGCCGTCTTTAAGCTCGTAGCTTCGCTTCTGCTGCGCTCCCTCCCAGTTGGGGAAAGAGGCGTTTTGAATATGGAAAGTCAAAGTTCCGCCAGCCTGATCGACGCTGATCGTGCCGAAGTGCGTGCTCGATCCCATGACGGCGGCTTTGTACTCGGTTGGTGTTCCTGCTCCCTTGTCGCCGGAAGCAAATTGAGGGCGTTCTGCCTTGAAAATTTGCAGCGAGTAATGTCCCTGCGCGTCGATGAGCAGCAGCCCCTTGGGGGCGGCGCCGTAGTCCGATGCTCGCGAGCCATCGGGATGTTGGACATCTGCTGCCACCAAAGTCCAGCTGCCCACTAGTGAAGGATCGAAAGCGGTTGCGTCGGCTCGTGCAACAGCCGTCCACAATAGGCACACCGATAAAACGGCGACCGGAATGCCTCGTTTAAGAATTATCTGGCGTCTCATACAGTTCTCCGTGATTTGGCTCTCAACCCGTTTTGTATCGAGGCTTGCTCGCAATGTTCACGGCCTGCCCATAGCGATCAAACTCCGCCGTTGATAATAGCCGGACGAATATGTAATGAATGCAATAATTCGGCATCGTCTCTTTAGAAAAACTGAACTGTGCCTACGCCCAACCTCAATATGGACGCTCTGAGGACGCTCTTGGCGACTCAGCAACTGGGAAGTCTGAACCGCGCTGCTGAGCGCGTAGGCCGTTCGCAATCGGCCGTGAGTCAGCAGATGCGCAAGCTTGAGGAACAAGTCGGACAGCCGCTATTCCGCCGGCAAGGACGAGGCTTGGTCCTGACGGAATCCGGCGATCTGATCCTTTCATATGCGCGCCGCATTTTGGATCTCAACGATGAAGCTGTTCGAGCCGTTCGAGGGGCTTCTGTTGAGGGTCTCGTGCGCTTCGGCCTACCGGGCGATTTCGCAGAGACCTGGCTTCCGGTTGCTCTGGGACAATTCAAGAAGGCACATCCTGCGGTTCGTGTGGAAGTTGCCGTCGAGCGAAACGGTGTGTTGCTTGAGCGACTGGACCGAGAGGAACTCGATCTCGTGCTGGTCATGGGATATGGCAGTCGTTCAGACGCTGAACACCTCGCCACGTTGCAAATGACATGGATCGGAGCGGTTGGAATCGACACTGCCCTGAGTCCCGGCCGTCCGTTGGACCTGGCCTTATACAATCCGCCGTGTTTTTTCCGTCGCGCCGGCATTGAAGCCCTTGATCGCGCAAATATTTCCTGGAGACTGGCGTATACCACGGCCAGCCTCCAGAGTCTTTGGTCAGGTGTGGCAGCGGGTCTTGGCATCACGTTGAGAACGGCGGCCGGAATACCATCGTCCCTACGACGACTCGATGAGAAAGACGGCCTTCCGCCTCTGCCGACTGTCGAACTCTGCCTGCACTCCGGGCTCCGGGACATTCCACCTGCCTTGGCTCAGTTGAAGCGCGCCGTGATTGAGAATGCGACAGCTAACCTCCTTCCATCAGCTACGGAACATGCTCGTCGACAGTCTGCTCGATAAGCCGATTAAGCTTCTCCGGCATTGGACCGCAAGCCGGTTTCTGCCATGATGCTCTATCATGCCAAACAGAATTGCAGGGAGCATCTCATCGATTCACCCCTCACCCCTCACCCCTCAC
>Ga0154001_1000379_pt1 | contig 14194 bp, 10 predicted proteins | sample TSNJ085MetaG_FD_104699 | JGI IMG/M metagenome (GOLD analysis project Ga0154001, IMG submission 104699) | Attine ant fungus gardens microbial communities from New Jersey, USA - TSNJ085 MetaG | ecosystem: Host-associated > Fungi > Mycelium > Unclassified | place: USA: New Jersey, Wharton State...
ACAAGTCCAAAAAAAAAGTTGAGCGTCAAGGTGAAGCCGTGAAAGAGGAGCTCATCGAGTTTCTCCAAACAGAGTTAGCTCCTAATATAGACTAAAACGGACCGTATGGTCCGTAACATAGGCGTCCACACATCGCGGTTGTAGGTGCTGCGTTTTCCTATATGATTGGGATCGTTCGTCCGTCTTCCTGTGCAAGGTAAAATCTGTGTTGACTCTTAATCAAATCCATTAGTGAAAAGTCCAAATAATTCGCAAATCTAACGGGTTCAAATGATTTATCTCTTGATCGGATGCAAGAATTACAAGTGCTCACCAGGGTAACTCGACAAGACCTCAAGCGCCTCAAATGAATACATCTTCCTCTCAGCTGTGGACTTCTTGAACTAACGGCACGAATCAAATCGTCGTTGAGAAGACGTAACATGCGGTGTCCGATTTGGAAGAAACAGTTAAATATCCCCCTCTCCTAATTTAGAGAGGCCAAAGTCCAAGTGGTGAAGAAAACAGCATGTTACTACGAGTGAACGCTCTGTGGCCTCGCAAAAATCATAGCGTGGATCTTCACCAGCCTAGTCTAGTAAGTCCGCGATTCTATCCGGTACCGAACATTTTCAATCGCATCTCTTTAAAAACCGAACGGGACATTGGACAATATCTCTATCTCTCTCGCTAATTTTACCATCTGTTGATCGCTTTCGAGGTCATGGTTCTTGGGAAATTGATAGACAGAATAACATGAAGAGAAGCGACATCTGAAAATCAGGCCTTGATCGGGAAATAACCTCTCGTCATCGGTGTTTAAATCCCCGTCGGGAGAACCCCGAAAAGTAAATGAATCCTGGATAAAAGCATTTAAGATACCGAGATCACCGTTACTCTAACAAAAAACAGCGCCTGGCAACTCAGTCTCGTCGAACTCTTTGTACTCTGGTAAGCAGATAGTTGGGGCCTATAAATTATGTCTCGAGAAGTTCCAAACGTTCATTCATGATCTTATCTGTGGCCCCATGAGCTTATATCGATAATCCGAATCAAAAGAGTCAATGCATCAAGGATCAAGGGATTTCGCGACGGTGATTCAAAACGTCAGTCCTGGTATAGAAGGACCTTCTGTACATGTCATACGTGTCTGAAGTTACATGAAGCGCTATTGATCGGTCTATAGACGTTCGGAAACAATTGAAGGATTTGCGTCATAGCTGTCTAAAAGATCAGTTTATCGATAGCAAGGAAGCATAAAACCCTAGGATGAGAACTTCTAAAAAAGAGATGGTATGATAACAAGCGAGTCCAGACTTAGAGCTAAACAAAGTAAGATCTAGAGAGAAAAGATAAAAAAAAGACAATCAAGACGAAGAAAAAAATGTCCGCCTCGAACATCAGTTAAGGCGGAAATGAAATATGATGTTCTCGTCGTCTCGGTGCTCTATCCATGTGTTTAATAATTGAAGCCCACACGGAGCATCCGTCTGCACCACGGTGGGCAGGAAAGAAATGGAGGGCAACTCCATGATATGTACCAAGTGGCGAAGAGCTGCCCACTCGGAAAGTCGAGATCGGTGAAAAGATTGAGCGTCGTAAAAGAATGGAAAGGAATGATAACTGTAGGGTGAACGAATACATGAGTCTGAATCAATGAATTTTCTGGAAGATTACTCACACGAGGACTGCACGAACGTTCACAGCCGGGAGCAGGTACTTTTGTCCTTGTTCTCTGGAGCTAGGGCGACCTGCGCATTATCGCCGGTTTTCGTGCCTCCATTCAGCTTCAATGGACAGTCATTCCGCAGATTGAAACACCATGTCTTGCACAGGATACACCAGACATAGTGTAGAGCATCATCGACAGAGTACAGTGGATGGCCCATCGGACGGTCATTGGGATGTCCACAAGGTATGAGGGCATGGTCTGCAGACGGATGTTTGCAATAGCAACTAAAGGGTTCGTAAGAGCACAGTGATGTATTCGGAGAATTCATTGCAGTTTCCAGGGATGGAGTAAAAGCTGTAGCAATTTAGATGTTTAGAACGACAGATGGCTTGATAATTGCCGTGAAGAAACTACAGGGGGTTGTGAGAATAACAATCCCATCCACGACTACACCTTATATACTCGTGGTCCTTTACCATAAATTCGAAATTGCATTTTTCTCTCGCCTTTCCCTTGGCTATCGCAAAAGTCAAATCGGGACACGGCTTGAACTTCCGTTCACGAGCTCCTGACGTAGACACTTCGCTGAGGGTAGTTGCTCATTTCCCCATTGAACAAACTAGCTATAGACCACGCCAGCGCGGATATTAAAACTTGATATCCCTCTAAGGTTGTGTCCATACGTTTGTATGTGCGTAGATGTATCACAGAATTCAAAATTCAGGAGAGGAAGAAGATGACGATGAACGCCGTCATGCCATATTGGCGTTTGCCACGGGGCATGTTTGGAGATCGCGACAGCTCAAAGTTCGGTGTTGCCTCTTGCCAGGTCAGCAGATAGTGATCAAAGGATACTGTTACCTGTTCGGAGATCCAGGCGTCGAATCTCAGGGTTGCTGACGGTAGATCCAGATTTGAGTTCCCCGTGCCATTGACGAGCGTCTGGCTGAGTCTTTCGGCAGAACGAAGGTAGTAGTGGCTCGCCGATTGGCTTTGAGCTCAAAAAGCTCCAGACTACGTCCGCAGTTTCGCCCTGTGTGACAGAACAGTTCGAGGCGTAACGTTGCTGGTGACTAAGAACCACGCGCCGACAAAAGAACGATGGAGGTACAAAGGCATTATCTGAAGACCAACAGTGCCGAGGAAAAAAAGTACAGCTGATTAATTTGAGGTTCCGCGACACGGAAAGGGGATATAAGACGTGGATTGCACCCTCGAGTTCATTTCCTAAGCGAAGAGGCATAGCACATGTGTTTCAAAGTGGGAATAATTGCCTGTTTGAAGAAAGTCAAAACTATGTAATAGAGAAAGAAGACGGAAATTTACCTGTCACGGAGATTTATGTGAACGGCGACGGAGAAAAGAAGAATCAAAGACTCGGGTGTAAGAGGAAGAGGAAGACTGAATCCGAAGACCAGACATTTTAAGCCCGCTGACGTAAGCGGAGAGCGGACCGTTCCCTGCTGAAGGCTAGATTCTATTCCATTGTCACTTTTCGTTCTAGTGTCTACCTTGAGCGAATGACTCATGATTGCTTCTGTCCTCCACATTTTTATGTATCTCGAATATTTGACTGACCATCGAGATCGTCTGGCCTTAATTTTGCCCCAGTCTGACACTTATTAGTCGTTAATGTGCCGGAGATCAATTGAAAATGATTCCATATTCTGTCATGCCAGAACTCCATAGATGGGACCTTTCCCCGCTTTTTCTCCTCCTTCAGCTCAACTCTTGGACGTAGAAACTCCTGATCAACTCCCTCCCTTTCCAGCTTCCTTTCTCCACTCAGGTCCGAGCTGATATGCCCCAGATGACATTCATGCCGTACCGTGTCTACTTCTACCGCTTCCAGTAGAATGGAACAACGTATTGACTCATTGGAGGGCTCAAGATATGCTTTTTGAGATCAAATGAAATCTCCCCAAGTGAATTTTAACTACCAATATGCAAAATGCTGACCTAAGGTGGTACATCCCCGAAGGTTCTCTCGTAAACAGGTTTATGGAGAGACCAAAAAGAAAGCTAGTTTAATCTATTGTAGCTATTTGGTTTATGAGCATCGTGATGCTTGTGGCGCAGGGCCGATGGGTTACGAGGTTTCTCGCAATGAGTATTCGGTTCACTGGTCCACTTCTAGATCACACACACATACTTCGTGATGTCAACTCTTTTGAACAAAGTCATACCAGCCGAGGCCTATTGTCCAAATCGTAGGCTGAACCATGATACAATGTCTGCCACCACTGCTAGCAGGGTATCGCACGTATTACTGTGTGACATCTTTCTCTTCGCGGGTACGGGTACCTTTCTCAGCCACTATTCCTTTCTTGGGTAGTATCACTCCACCTATACAGAATCGCTCAAATGAACATCAACCATCACTGAGGTGGGCGCTGAACTTCAATGAATCACGATTTCGATGTCTATCGGTTCAGAGGGGCTGACAATCTACGCGTCGTTGCAACTTCTACAAGTAAACAGTTGTTCGAATCATCAGCCAACTGAGTGGAGATATCCACGAGTGCTTTTCAGTCCTCCACGGAAAAAGAGACAGTCAGAGGCATCGACTCTGACAAACGAAGCTACTCTGAGCGAAATCGTATTTTGAAACTTCTTGCCCAGGGTACTTAATTCCTCGCTTGAGGCTTTGAGACGAGGCAGGCATCAAATCTTCTGTCAGCAATTAAGTTTTAAGCCGATTCATGCTAGATCATGTCCTACGATTCAAATTCAATCGCCCGTTTCCTTTCCAACAAGAGAGTAAAAGCATCAGGAATTTTTTTCTTTCACATTTCCAAACGATGAGCGAACATTCAACACCGGATGCCTTGGAATGGTCTACAGCACCTCACTATGCGCGTGCTTAATGTTCACCCATATCTCAAATGCTCTTCGGTATTCACTCTCCGTTTGGCGGTAGATTGAGCCAGCTTCTCATGATCGGCATCAGCATCATCCGAGTTGTGATTACGGAGTGTAAATCTTTTTCATTCCAATCGTCGACGTCATCGCACACACTCTCGAACAAGATCGCCCTCCCAAGTATGACTTTTGTTTTTCCTAGCCCTTTCGAATACCAACAAGGAACCTCTATAGCGTCTTTCCATCGAAGCGAAAACAGCCACTGCCCCCCCTCCCCCTCAACTTTTCTCCTAATTACCATGGCTATTCGGAACCTTTGGCAGTCAGAGTGTGATATATCCGGGCTCGCAAAAGCATAGCTTCTGGATCTTTTCGGTTCCTGTGGGACCTACGATTTCATATGAGCAGGGACTCAATAATCTAAAGGCTATATATCAATAAGTCGCCATCAGTATCGCCATCGCCATCGACGTACTTATATGAATCAGGGCACCAGCGTCCTAAAAAGTTCTCGTGGCGATAGTCATATCTGCCATCTTAAAAGAGTTCATTACGATCTTCGTCGAGATAAATCATGGGTCACTCTACTTAGATCTAGAGCTCTCATTTTTGTTTAAGGCTAACTTCCTTTCTTTCGCCGGACGATGATTTTAAGGGGTGTGGAGGGTAAGGCGATTTGCTGCGTTGGGATGGTGAGTTGTGATGCGTGTCGTCCAACCTTCGTGTTCATCTTTTCTTTTTTTTTGTCATGGTGTGGTGGTCCCTGTGAGCAGCTCATCGTCATGTTTGGCTTTTACAATTGTAGTCTCAGGGAATGAATTGGCGTGGAGACAATCGTGGTCATTAGTTCCATCTCAATCATCATCCCTTACTCTTGGATCAGTATCGCCATCGCAGGAAAAAAAATATATCACTATCGACTACCAGTGTTTGCGCATCGGTCGGTGTGGGCTTGAGTTAACCTATCTGCTACAAGGAACAAGAGAGAGCCCAGCGTAAAAAAAACTCATACTATTAGGGGGTTAGGGAACTCATCATCTCTTCATAACCACAAAATACCATCTACATACGTCATCATGAGGCCACTTTCACTATTAAGCACTCGCTGGCGTGGGATCAATCGGCGCTTAATGAGTTTATATTGATGCGCCTCTGTCACTATTCTGATACCTTGTTTTGGACGATCTTCTGTCGATCATGATTTTTGTGGAGGACATCATCCCCGTGGCTAGAAAACGTCATTGTCTGATCACGCTTGGAGTTGTTTGCGTTTCACGGATTTTTTTGAAAGGAGCTTTGGGGGCCCTAAGGCTTCATATTCGATTATTGGGATTTTTTGATGGATGACGCTACAGAGCTCTGGACGTGCTCCGAATATCCAGGAGTTGCGATACTGATGCAAAGAAGGTGTACTCAAGCCCTGATAAATAGTCGTCTTAATGTCCCACTACGATGGACCATAAATCGATTGTATTGTCAAATCTCAAGCGAGGTGATAATCGAAAGCAAGAAACTGCTATCCTCAAGATAACAACCAAAGTGCTTTACTCTCCGCGGTCGAACACGTACTGGCTCCGAAAGGGTTTATTTGCATCATCAAGCCATCGCTAGAACGACCTTCGAGCCCAGTTATCATCAATCACCCCACTTTGCGATGGAACGTACACTCTTTTATGCTGGAACAGTCTTAGGCATACCGCACCCAGGACGATGGTGCGTTCTAACCCATCATCTAATGAGTACTTAAAGGGGTTCTGTAATAGATGGTGCAATCAGGGTAAAATGAACGGTGACGTCGAGCGCGGTGGGATAATTTTTCTATTGCCGTCACATCTGGCGAGTTCGAAGTGATCAAAAGATAGTACATGAAGCCGTCGGCAAACTGCGTCGTGCGAGGTGTTGGAACCAAGTTGAAGCGTTGAGATATTGTTCAATAAGTTATTTTTTTCTCCATCAGTTATGTGACGTTTGGCGTGGCACGGATTAGTCATCTGAGGTCCTTCATTGAGAGACAACATGATTCGAAAACTGAATCAAGTGGCTTGTGGACGTCCATTGATGAGTGTTTCAAGACCCAAAGACTTGGCGCGCGAGGATTTCGAATCAGCAGCTACGTCGTGAGACTATACAAAGAGTCCAATATCAAAGCGAGAAGCCTCTGGAAGAAGACCTCACAGTTCACTAGTGTCCATACAGGCGACCGAGAAGACAGGTTGGATCAGCGACTAGGTTGCTTCGAAAGCCAAAAGAATCCACACTGAAAGTGAAGTAGTTGGTTGGTTGACAAATGGTTCGGTTGAATAGGAAGTAGACATTAGTTAAGATTCCGATATGAAATCAGGCATCAGGCATCAAGCGGCAGGTTATAGTCGAGAGAAGACTAATAAAAGTTCTCTGACCATTCTGAGAGTCAAGAGGCATTCAATAAAATCCAGGAAACGGGAGGATGCACGTTACATAAAGCCAGACCGAAATCCGGAGATGATCTAGGACTTGACAAGCAGGATGCTCTGTGGATATAGTGTGCGAAGCGGCCAATTTCGTGATCACGAACGGCAGAACTCGGTTGACTAGCTCATTCAAAGAGGGTGCTGACACGTATCCGAGATATGAACGACGCCCCATCGGAGAGAAAGAGTCAAAAGGGCCTCGACCCGAGCCCTAGCCCTAGATAGTCTAGTTCGTGAGTCGACGAGGAGCAGGGCATCTGTGCCGCTCTCGTGACTTGAGGGATTACTTTGGGAGATGCATCACAAAGGGTCAAAATATATGTTTTCTCAGACCGCTAAAAGCGCAAAGGACGAGAGAGGTGACCGACGGCAAGTCATTGAGGAATGTCATTTCTGCGGGAATGAAAAGTACAAAAAATGATGAAGCAAGAATGTTACTTCCCGAAATTGCAAGAGAATCAGCCCAGTGGCGGCTATATAATCACGGAATGAAGCTGGGAGAACGGAGGTCAGGAGGAATGAGTCACGAGCCGGTGCTTACCTTGTTAAGTAAACTAGTCCGTAACAGGGGACGTGGAGGCAGATGGGCCCATCTGTGCATGAAACGGAGATGAAGAGGGAGTATTGGCAGACTACAAAACTGGGCGTCATATTTTTTAAAATGAAGCTAGATTTCTTCAAGTACGTCGGCATCACCGAGGCATTGTCTATATTGAAGGCATCCTGCTTCGTTGCCTTGAGCAGAAGGAGGGCTTTTATCTGTTAAACAGTAGTTCCATGGAAAGCAAAGGCTATAAGAGAGGATGTGGCAAACAATGTCAGAGGTGAGTTTTTTTGCTCGAAATGTTTTCAAGTCCGTGATGGCCGAAAACATGAATATCCCCAAAAGGCAGGCAAGCGCGCTTGCTCGAAGTTTGCAGCTGTGGTCATCGTCATCAACGGCAACCACGACCCTCTCTCCCCCTGCTTGAGGCAGCGACAAAGTACAATAGCCACGGAGCATTCAGCGACTGAATAATCCAGAGGGACTCAAATTTCCCGGATCACACCTATCAACAGCATCCATCGTACGCCGTCGTCTGGCCAGTGCCGATATCCTCCCAATCCCCATTTATGCTTATTTTCCTGCTCACATAGCCCAGGTTAAGCTCTCTATGGCGAACAGCGGCGGCGCGTCGTTGAGCACCGGGAACCTGAAAACATCGAGATTCTCGACGTTGAAGATGTTCAGGCTCAACAGCAAGGATAAGCCGCCGCCACCGCCTCCAAAGGATTTATACCACTCACAGAACAGATCACCGTCCTCCCTATCCCCAGATTCTCTCTCTCTTCCTCCACAGTCGCCCCTCCTACAATATCACAGACAGTTTCCTGCCTCCTGCCAGTCGACCATGTCTCTTGTCTCCTCAGCTGCCTCCCAGCTCTCTGTCATCCCCACTGATCAGGCTGTTCCGAAGAAAAAGAAGAGCTTTCTGAGCTTTGGCTTACGGTCCAAGTCTTCCTCACAGAACATACAATCCGATGTCCCCTCACCACCCACGCGGCATGGAGTCGACCAGGGAGACCCGGGGGTTTCCTGGCCTAGTAATTTTTCAGTGTGTATCCATCTATATCATGTTCTGTTTGAGTACTCAGTGCTTTTCAAGCATAATGTACACGTAGATGATGAGTTCGTACAGCAACGATGATACATCTATATAGACTAGGTTCACTGACACCATGTTGTAGGCTTTCTGGGCTGCCGCCTTCATGGGCCAAGTCCCTCGCAGATAAAGGCTTGACAGAGGAGGAAATTTCCCTGATAAACGCAAGACGACTTGCTAACTCACGATTGCAACTACATACCAGTCGTCCAGGTTCTCCAGCATCCCATTATTCCACCTTGATAGGTCAGGCTCAAGCTCTACCCATCGACCGTCCAACCACCCCCTCTTCCAACGAGTTCAATGCATCACCTCTGCTCACCCCGTCAGGTGCTTCCCTTGTGCGAAAATTCTCAGGTGCATCCGTGCGTAGCCAATCACCCTATCTTACATCAACAAATGTACCAGTACCCTATGCGTTAGTAACATCGACATCATTGACATCGTTACATTCATCTAGGACCAATAGCACGAGCACGAGTTCCAAACTATGGTCCAGTACCACACGGTCAACTCACAATCCCTCAATCTCTGTTGCTAAAATCCACTCTGAGTCTCATCTGAGCTGCCAGGGCTCTAGTCCAGACAATGCTTTCCTACTTCCTGCTACCCCACCCCGCAGAATGCAAGTCTCCAACCCAAGCTCACCTCCACCTGCCTATAATTCCTTACGAAATGCAAATAATACTAACATCCATGAAGACATCAAGTCCAGAAACCTGCAGTCAAAGGCTTCAGCTTCGAAGTCAGCATCTACCGCCGTGTCTTCACTTTCACAGTCTGTGCCACCATCTCCCCGTCGGTCTCATGCCAGCGTTGAGTCCACAAATTCTTCTCAGGGAAGCAGGTCGACAGATTCCCATTCCACTCCACAGTTTCGAAGGTTTCCAAATGAGAGCCTTTCACGGCCTCCCCGCTTGTCGTTACATGCAAGTGATGATAGCGATGATTGGGGTAAACTCGTTCTCTCTGCATCGTCTCTATTGAGCGAGGCCACCACTCAATCATCAATACAGACAGAAGTTGCCGGTCCATCCACGCAACTGATCCCGCTCATCATTGTCCCGGCAGAATCGACAGTGCATACGGATTCGGTGCAGTCGTTGCCTTCGGGTTCTGGAGGAGGGCCATCAGCATCGCGCCCTTCACACTCAACCGCAACTCTTCCTTCCCCCCACTCGATTTCGTCTTCTTTTCTGGAGCTTAAAGATGAGTTTGGAAACATGGAGGAGAAGGATGATTTCAAGGAAGCTCCTTTATCGGCTGTGTTTACCGGATCCTTTCCCTCTAGTATACCTGAAAATCATGCAAGGCAGAGAGATACTTTACGTCCTGGGCCCGATGGCCTATCATTATTGCTTCCAGAAAGGTATTCAAAGAATAGAGGAGACGACGAGAACGAAGAAGAGCTTAGTGCTAGAAGGTCCAATAGAGATTCAAGTCAAAGTAGTATCTCTACTCTCAGTGCGAGTACTATGACTGGCTACAGTCAATCGACACCTCAGATTATTCGGAATGCTTCAGTTATCCGGAGAACAGGGGCGTATGTTACAAAACTCACTGCGCTAGCTCCATCCGTCAATGCAGACCGACAACAGCAGCAATGGCAGCATTCTTCTCGCAAACCCATTGACCAGATGCAGGTTTTAAGCGAGGGCACTGCCTCACCTGAAAATCCACCACTGTCACCTATGGGTGTTGTATTTCCTGCTGACAAAGGTTCTGGTTCTAGCGCAGGGTCGAGGAGACATTCTGGTGCGCCGCCGTCACCTATCAATTCTCAATTCAGCAGTGATGAGAGTACAGGTTCGGCATCGACAAATTCAACTTTGAGCAGTGCGCAGTCTCAGGAACAGCCTACACCGACCACTGATCCTGGGTCTGGAGGGGGACTTGGGACCGCGCTTTTGGACTTTGATTCGTACTACACTCAAACACCATCGCCTTCTCGATCGAGTTTTACTGTGGCCCATTGCAATCGCAAGACGTCTCCTTCTCCTAGAGATACGTTTGGTAATGTGCCTAAGGAATCCGTGATTGTGAAAATTGTTTCTCGGGATGGGAGTGTTGATGGTGATTTTGGGAAGGAGGATGACACTGACGGCCATATCTTGACGCGAGAAGAAGACCAGGAACAAGGTACATGGGATGTCCTGAGAGGAGATGCTGCTGCTGCTGCTTCCGCCGCATATGCGGCGCGGCCTCTGATTGTCGTCAGTGGAGAGTCTACACCTCCGGATGTGTCGGCGGATTCAATACTACTTTCAGCATCGGGACCATCGGATCTGCCATCATCAAAGGCCTTGATTGAAAGATATCCAGGCTGGCTTTCAGGTGTTGTGAATCCGCTCGCGCCTTTCATCGATGCGACAGTCGAACCTCGAGATCACTATGTCGAGTTGCAGGAGATTGCCGAGGGTGAATCCGGTTCCGTCTTTGCAGCTCGTGTTGATCCAGACCATGCTGATAAGCTTCGTCTCCATCCGTATGTCAAGAGTCGTGATACTGAAGAGACAGAGAAAGGCGCGCCAGCGCTCGTCGCTATCAAAATCATAGCGATCACGCCACCTTCTGCTTCGAATGTGGAAGTACCGGAGGCTCAGAAATTGATTGATTTGGAAAGAGAGTTGAAGTTGATGAAAGGGTTGTGGCATGAGAATATACTTGGGTTGGATGCGCTTTATGTCGATTTGACGGAAGATACCCTTTGGGTTCGCATGGAGCTCATGGAAAGGAGTTTAGCGGATATTGTGGGATTGGTAGCAGCCGGACTTGTATTGCATGATCGTATGATTGCGAGGTTTGCGTTGGACGTGAGTTTCAACCTTTTTTTTCAATATGGTCTTTTGAGTTTGAATATTATTTTTTATCGCAGGTTTTACTTGCGCTTCAGTATTTGCAGGACAATCGGATCGCGCATCGGGATGTTCGATCAGATAACTTGTTGCTGAATAGCCACGGGATCTTGAAGCTCAGTGCGTTCAAAAGTCTCTTGTGTCCTTTAAAAGTACAAGCTAACCATACGGCTTTTGTGACAGCCGATTTTTCAAATGCGGTTAAATTGCCGACTGAATCGTCCATGAGGTCGGATCCAGCCGGTGTCATCTTCTGGCAAGCTCCAGAGATGCGAGGGTCAGTCCTTATATATCCCGAGACGTAAAAACATGGTTCTTACATGTTTGTTTTTTTTTCTTTTACTGTTTAGTTTTAGTTATGATGCACTCAAAGTCGACGTTTGGTCATTGGGAGCAACGGTATGGGAAATGGCTGAGACAGACCCACCGTTCTCGGATACGAAACAAGTGCAGAGCCGGTGGCCGTCACTCACACGACCTGAGATATGGTCACCCGCATTTCACTCCTTTTTGCGTGCGTGCTCGGATCCGGCTTCAATTAGAAAAGGTCCAGCAGAGTTGTCAAAGGTGAGGGTTTCTTTTTCTTCTTCTCCTTTTCCTCTAGAGACTGTCAAATTCGAAAGAGGACAATGATTGATTGATTTTTTTGGGACATTCACAGGATGTATTTGTTAGCAATGCGTGCGGGCGAGGGGTGATCGTACAATTGCTATCGCAATGCATGAACATCGAACGGGCTATTAGCAAATCATGAAAAGGACTTTTTTTCACGTCCACGTCATGGACGGAGAACTCATGCATGACATTTTCTATATTGTATACCCTCCTTATTAACTGTTTTTTCTTTTGCGTTCCAAGGGTTTTTTTCTCATTTGCTTCATTCTATCCTTATATGACGCGCTTTTACATGGATTGATCTCCTCATGATCTCACTTTTTTTCTTTCTTTGTGATATGGCAGTTGTGAGGTTTTTTCCACTCTATTTCAATAGCTGTTCTCCTGGGGCTTTCGTAACCTACAATTCTCATAAACCATCTATCTTTCCTGTAACACTCTCTACTGCTTCTTTCAAACGGAAAGACTCTTTTACAACTAGGTCATTTTCATCTTCACCACACTCTGCAATGAATGTAGCGGTTTCAGCAGCAAAGCCTGCAATAAGAATAGTAATTCTTTTTAGTTTGCCTATCTGCATGTAAGTCAGTAACGTACCGATGAGTTTCCCACCATGCGAGCGCCATAGTGTTTCTACACAAGCAAGAGCAAACTGACGAACTTTGACATTGTCTGACCGGGTATGCATCAATAAATCTAGATTAGTACTTTTTAGGAGAGCATCGTCCGACACATTTTCTACAAAAGCTTCCAAGCATTGTTTGAAAAGTGACCTGGCCTCAGTTGGCATCCTCGTGCACTGAGGTACTTGTTGTATCAGAGGAGTAGCAACTTGTCTGAGTTTGTCATCCCTCCAGAATCCTATAGGAGATTAGTGATCAGTATCAGAGTCGTTACATGCATGCGAGGTTTGATCCATATGTACATACCTCCATCATCGTAGCTCAATGTTTTGGTGAGGGTCATGATGAGAGAAGTCCAGAGAGCAGAGGATTCAACTGAGGATTCGTCTGAAGATACTGCCAGTGTCTTGAGGTGGGCATCAAAGGCCTGAAGCAGGAACGTTGTATATGGAACCATGAGAACCTATCATGAGAACAAGAAGCTAACGATGATGACTCGGATGGATTCGATAATCACAAGAGACGGACCTTGAAAAAATCAAGAAGACCACAATAAGTATGGAAGAAGGTTATTTTTCTAGGGTTATCGCCTAACACAGTCTGAGAGGAGGCATACCATATTTTCAGGAACCGACATACCTCCTTCACGTACAAATGCCCAATCGTAAAGTCGACAGAACACCGGACGGAACGTTGAATCATTGAGTTTAACCACAAACTCTCTAAACGCCGAAATGACTTGTGTTTCCGCCTGATAGGCAAAAGTCTGATCAGGCAACTTTGCAAAACAATAGAGAAATCTACCTTGCTCATGGATGGGTCAGCCATTTTGACCATATCAAGGGTCTGAAGGAAAATGTTTGACAAACCCTTAGTATGCTCGAGAACAGCATCTTGGGGTGCATGATGAAGCGCCTTTGACAAGACTTCCAAATAAGCTGAGACTCGATACTGTCCCTTTGATTAGATGTATCCCCAATCAGATTCTAGGTTTTCTCACTAGATTTGGGCTGGAGGCAGCCACAGGCCATATGTCAATAAGGTTTGGGAGAAGTATCTTCGTGGGAACCTTCTTGGTAATGGACTTTAACAAGGAGGACAAGGGTGCCTTTGGGTGACCTGAGTTGGCCTTGCAATGGTCCATATAGAGATCAACGGTCTGACTGAGAGCGTATGAGCCCCAGAAAGCAGGTAGAGATGTAAGCAGGCTATGTAAAACCCCTATCGCTGCCTCGGGCAAAGCTGGTCACAAATCAGCCAGGTCCAACTAGCAAGGATAGTTCAAAACAACACTCACTATCAACAGTATCTCTGAGAGTGGCAATGCTTGCAGTCACAATATCTCTAAAGAATGGTATAATTCTTGGACCCAACTTTGAACTATATCAGGATAGATCAGTTTGGAAACAGAATGTTGACACGCTTAGACATACGAAAGAGGATTGGCGATATCCAAAGCAAGAAGCACAAGATCAGGGTTCTTAAATACACCAAT
>Ga0154001_1000380_pt1 | contig 14177 bp, 11 predicted proteins | sample TSNJ085MetaG_FD_104699 | JGI IMG/M metagenome (GOLD analysis project Ga0154001, IMG submission 104699) | Attine ant fungus gardens microbial communities from New Jersey, USA - TSNJ085 MetaG | ecosystem: Host-associated > Fungi > Mycelium > Unclassified | place: USA: New Jersey, Wharton State...
AAAGGCTCAAAAAAGCAAAGTTTAGACAGTAGCAAAAGATGTTGTTAAGTCTGAGGTTTATCCTCAGACATACAGTCCTTAAATACATGATTGTGGTGGTCTGTGCACCAGGACAGTCTACCATATGATCACTACCTATTGTTCTACATATAGGAGTGCTATTGCTCTTAAAATAGAGATAACCTAACCATCTTAGGATAGTCCTTTGTTCTATTCAAGAACAGATGATAATCTATGGGTAAAGATCAGTGTCATGTACAAACATTAAGGACCTTGTATCTCCATGGGATCTTATTGCCTTGGGATCTATTTATAGCCGAAAGAAGCACATTGAAGAGAGCTTCACAATGGTTATTGAAGTGAATGATTATGTTAAGCAGTTCCCGAGATATCAGCAATTTAGTATCTGGTGACTTGGTGATTGATCTGCTGATAACTTGGTGAATACTGATTGCCTTGAGACATTTTTGGTACCATTTGAAAGGTCTTCTTAAGGGCTTTTGGTGGTCATTTAGATCATTGAAATTGGTCAGGTATTCCCAGAGTTATGGTCCGAATAAAGTTTGTGACACTTACACAAGTCTTTTAGGCATTGATTAACTATTATAGGCTACCTTGGCCATAATAACTTTTATTTCTTTAATCCTTTATCTTTTACTTTACTTTACTTTTAATTAGATAATAAGAGAGTCACATGATCAGGATCATATAACCTGTCACATTTGTCACAATTGGTCACAAGATCAGTTATATTATACAAGTTACATGTCAAGAAACATTCTAGTAGATTTTATTGTCATGAGTTACCTTGACTATGACCAAGAAGATCTATTTATAGAATGACAGACAAGAGAATGGAACTGGCAGCCTCTTGGCTAATTGTAAAATACCATCAATATAAATGAGGGCAAATAGTGTACTTGTATAAGTAGATAGTACAATTGATTGAGAACTCCATCAAGTTCTCTTTGTAACCCTCAAAGACTTAGCTGCTGAGTCAACTCAACTTAAGTTGCACAACAGAAGAACTCAATATCATACTCTAGGCACTATTCACTTTGAACCCTGTCTAAACTTTACTCTTCTATTATCCTTGGCTGGTGATCAGCTCAATCACTGGTCCTCTTGGATAGTAGACCCTAGCTATAAAGGGGGCTTGGTAGTCAGTTAGGGACTACCAGTGGAGACTCAGTACCAAACCCAGGTATTGTGTTCAAGACCTGACCTAGCAACTAGGTGGTGCTTAGTAGATTACTTGTATACTTTTACATTATCAACCTTATGCTAGAGGTCTATTGTAATCCATACATGCAGAGGAATAGCAGCATATCCCTAAGAAGCTGCTTAGAGTAGGGATCCTCTTCTTAGAGGTGATAGTATAACCCTAGTACTAGGGTAGTAGTCAGTAAGGCAGTAGGTGTCTAGCTAGGTGAAGATCTTGTGCCCTAGCAGACATAACTTAAGTAAGATAAAAACCTTTCACTTTGACCTTGAGGCATTAACACTATGTCTCAACAACAATATAACAACCTATTGAGTAGCATGCTCAGAGAAAAGCAAGTCCTTGCTTCACTAAGGGCACAGTTAGAGGGAAGGAGAGAAAGAGAATGTTGGAATTGTAGAAAGTTTGGGCACCTGGCCTGTAACTGCAGGACAAAGAAAGAGAAGGAGAAGGAGAAAAGAGAAAAACCCCAAAATAGATATGAGATGTTGATGGCTAGGGTAATACAGTATGGAGTGAGAGATGAAGTAGAAGTGAGATAGTAGGAAAGAAGAAAGAAAATAAAGTGTTTTAGGTGCTGGGAAGTCAGGCACTGCAAGTGGGAATGCCCAAACATAGAAGTAGAAAAGGAGAGGAGAAGAAGAAGTGAATGGGTGGCACATATGGTTGGTCCACAAAAGGTGCAGCAAGAGAGGAGGCCAGCACGTCCTGTATAGAAAAAGGTACAGGAATACTGTGATGAGAGAAGCATGTCCCCAGAAGAGACTCTCCTACTCAAAAGAGGATAGATTATGGAGGAGATAGTGGCAACCTACATAGAGTGTGGAGGGTGCAAAGGTAAGGGGGTTCAAACCTATAAAAATCAGGAACAAGAATTTCTCCTTGAAAGACAAGTAAAAAATATGTGGTGTGACCTTTTCCAGGAAGCTTGGAACTGGAGGGAAAAAGAAGCAAAGAGGGGAAAGATGACAAGGGTGCAGTGTGTAAAGTGTGGAAGAAAGGATGCAATAGGAAGAAAAGTGCTGGAATGAGAAAGGAGAGAGATCCTGTGCCCAGAATATAGGACAGGAAAAAAGAAACCATGATGGGACTGGGGAGTAGTGGTGTGCCCCATAAAGGGAAAGGTGCAGTAGGGTGGCACATGGACAGGAGCTCTGAAAAGTGCAGCAAAAGAGGAGGACAAGCAAAGAGATGTCAGGAGAATGTTCAAAATGTTGAGAGAAGTATGGCTGAACATTAGGATAGAAAAAGTAGATACACATGAAGATGTAACAGTGAAAGTACTCTTGGATAGTAGTACAACAGGGATATTTATGGACAGAAAAATAGCAGCAAGAAATAGATTCAAGCTGCAGAAGTTAGAAAGACCTGTAGTAGTAAGAAATATGGACAGTACAAATAATAGTGGAGGAGCAATTACACACCAGGTGAAGGTAAATGTGTACTACAAAAGTCATGTGGAAAGAATGAGAATGGATGTATGTGATTTGGGGAGGACAAATGTTATACTGGGTATACCATGGTTGCAAGTGCATAGCCTGGAGATAAATTGGGAGAAAGGGGAAGTCAAGATGACAAGATGCCTACCAATCTGTAGGAGGAGTATAGTAGTGAAACAGAAGACAGAGAAAAGGAGGAAAGTAGAAGAGAGAATCAGAGCAGTGGGAAAATTAGATAGAGATGAATAGAAGCTGTTGATAGAGGAGAAATTTGACAATGAAGTCGAAGTAGACAGAGAAAAAGTGAGGAAGATGGTGCCACAGAGATTTCACAAGTGGCTTAAGGTGTTTGAGAAGATGGAATCAGAAAGAATGCCAGTAAAAAAACCTTGGGACCATGCAATAAATCTGAGAGAAGATTTTGTCCCAAGAAAAGAAAGGACATATCTAATATCAAGAGAAGAAAAAGAGAAGGTGAGAGGAACAGCTGAGAAAAGGGTATATTAGGCTCTCAAAGTTGCCCCAGACATCATCAGTATTCTTTGTGGGAAAAAAGGACAGAAAGAAAAGAATGGTACAGGACTATTGGTACTTGAATAAAGGAACAGTCAAGGATAACTATCCATTACTATTAATTTTGGACCTAATCAACACTATGGGTACAAAGAAAGTATTCACAAAGATGGATCTGAGATAGGGGTACAACAATATATGGATCAAGGAAGGGGATAAATGGAAGGCTGCGCTCACTATACATCTAGGGGTATATGAACTTACAGTTATGTTTTTTGGTCTCACAAACTTGCCAGCAACCTTCCAGGCAATGATGAATGATATTTTAGAGACTTAATTGACACTGGAGATATAGCAGCATTTATGGATGATGTGTTGGTAGGAACAGAGGATGAAAAAAAGTATGATGAGATAGTAGAAGAAGTGTTGAGGAGGATAGAGAAAAATGACCTCAATATAAAACCAGAGAAATATATTTGGAAAGTCAAAGAGATTGACTTTCTTGGACTAGTAATGGAGGCAGAAGAAATTAAGATGCAGAAGTTCCTAGGATTGGCAAATTACTATAGGTAATTTGTAAAAGATTTTGCTAAGCTAGCCAAACTGTTGCATAAGTTGGTCAGGAAAGATAAAAAGTGGAATTGGGGAGAGGAACAGAAAGTGGCATTCAAGAAGTTAAAAAGGGTGTTTACAATGAGACCAGTGCTAGTAGCATCTGACTTGGACAAGGAGATGAGAATAGAAGTAGATGCATCAGAGTATGCAACAGGAGAAGTGTTATCAATGAAGTATAAGAATGAAAAATGGAGGCTAGTAGCCTTTATCTCAAAATCATTGAACAAAGCAGAAAGGAACTATAAGATTCATGATAGAGAGATGTTGGTAATCATCAGGTGTCAAGAAGAGTGGAGGCATTTTCTGGAAGGTGCACAAGGTAGATTTGAGATCTGGAGCAATCATAAAAACCTTGAATACTTCATGAGTAGCTAGAAGCTAAACAGGAGACAAGTATGATAGACTCTGTATCTATCAAGATTCGATTTTTACCTGAAACATATGCCAGGAAACAGTATGGGATGAGCAGATAGCCTAAGTAGACAACTGGACTGGCAGATTGGTGTAGAAAGAGATAATGAGGATAGGGTGCTCATAAAAAAGGAGTGGTTAGAAGTGAGAGTGACACAGATGACAAAAGTGGTAATTGAAAAAGTAGATCTACTAGAAGAAATCAGAAAGTCAGATGCAAAAGACAATGAAGTGATAAAAGCAGTAGAGGAAATGAAGTGAGCAGGGGTAAAGATGTTGAGAGGTGAAGAATGGAGAGAAGAGAATGGCCTAATGCTAAGAGATAGGAAGGTATATGTACCACAAGATGAGAAGTTGAGGGTGGAAGTAATCTGGCTACACCATGATATGCTGGTGGGAGGACATAGAGAACAGTGGAAGATGACAGAATTGGTCACCAGGAACTTCTGGTGGCTAGGAGTAACAAAGAAAAGTCAAGAAGTATGTAGAATCCTATGATATATACTAAAGGAACAAGAATCACACAGAGGCACCAGTAGGAAAATTAATACCTAATACAGTACCAGAAAAACCCTGGAGTCATATAATGGCAGACTTTATTACAAAGTTACCACTAGCACAGAGATATAATGCAATCCTGGTAATATGTGATAGGATAACAAAAATGGCATACTTTGTGCCTACTACAGAAAGAACTTTGGTAGAAGGAGTGGCAAGACTGTTCTGGGATAATTTCTGGAAATTATATGGACTACCAGAAAGTATTATAATAGATAGGGGAGCACAGTTTGCAGCAGGAATAATAAGGGAGTTAAATCAAATGTTAGGGATTGACACCAAGTTGTCAACAGCCTATCACCCACAAACAGATAGTCAGATGGAAAGAATGAATTAGGAACTAGAACAATACTTGAGAATTTTTATTGATCACTGTCAGGAACAGTGGCCAGATTGGTTAGTGACAGCAGAGTTTGCATACAACAACAAAGTGCAGACAAGTACAAAAGTATTGCCATTCAAGGTAAATAATGGACAGGATCCACACATGGGATTTGAGATGAGAAAGAAAGGGAAGTTTGAAAGAGCAGAAGACTTTGCAAAAAGGATAAAAGAAGTATATAAGGAAGCAGAGGCAGCGCTGAGGAAGAGTCAAGAAGAAATGAGGAAATATGCAGATAGGAAAAGAAACAAGCCAGAGAAGTACAGAGTGGGTGACTGGGTACTCTTGAGCACAAAAGATCTTAAGTTCCAAATGAAAGGAAGACATTCAGAAAAATTGATGGAGTGATTTGTAGGTTCTTACAAAGTCAAAAGGATTATATCAACAGATGTGATTGAACTGGAGTTACCAAATACATCCAGTAGTAAATGTCAGTAGAGTACATATATATAAAGATCAAGTAGAAGGCCAGAAAAAAGAACAACCTCTTCCAGTAGTAATTGAAGGGGAAGAGAAATATGAAATAAAGAAAATACTAAATAAAAGAAAGTTTAGAGGAAAAGATAGGTACCTGGTCAGATAAAAGGGTTATACAGTGGAAGAAGATACTTGGAAACCAAGGGAGAATTTAGGGAATACAAGAGACTTGGTAGAAAAGTTTGGAGAAGAATATGAAGAAGAGTCAAAATGAGCAAGAAAGAAAGATTACAAAGAGTTTCATAGAGGGGAACTACCAGGAAGATATATGGCAAAGATACTATATAGATGGGATGACAGGAGATTTGATCAGGAGTATTGGGGACAATTAGAAAGAAACTGGAGATGTTGGAAGAGAAGACAACAGGAGAGAAGAAGAACATTGGAAACAATTCAGGAAGAGGAAGAACAAGAATAAGGAATTGAGAAGCCAAGGATAGAAGAGTGGGACAAAGAAGATGAAATAGGTAACCTACAAGATCCATATAATGAACTATAAAGTCCTCAGGACAAGGACCTTTAAGAGGGAGGTACTGTCATGAGTCGCCTTGACTATGACAAGAAGCTATAAATAGAACAGACATGGACTGGAGTTGAACCAGTAGCTGATAGACAGCTTGTAGTTTAAGTGAGGACAAATAGTGTACTTGTATATATAGTAGACTGCAATTAAGTGAGAATCCCATTGAGTTCTCTTCTAACCCTGAAGTGCTACCTTGAGTTAACCCCTAACTTAAGGTTCTTGAGTCAGTTGCTGACACACCTCCTCTTCTCTCCTCACTCTTGTTCCTGCAGTTTTGGGCCAGGTGCCTAAGATTTCTATAATTCCAACATACTCTTCCTTTTCTTTCTTCTAGTTCTGCCCTTAGTTTGGTGAGGGTGCACCATTGGTTGAGCATGCTGCTCATGAGAGAGTTATATTAATCTAGAGACATAGTGCTATGTCTCCAGAAAAGTTGGATAAGGAAATGATCTCACTAATGTTACATCTACTGGGGTACAAGATCTTCACCTAGCTAGACACCTACTGTCTTACTTACTACTGCCCTAATACTATGATTATACTATCACCCCAAGGAGAGGATCTCTAACCTAAATACCCTTCTAAGGATGCAGTGTTACTCCTCTATGTATACAGCCCACAATGGGACTTCAGTACAAGGTTTATAAAACAAAAAGATACAAGTAACTACTGAGCACCACTCAATTATAAGGTCAGGTCTCAGACACAATACCTGAGCTTGGTACTGTGCTTCCACTGATAGTCCCTAACTGACTATCAAGTCCCCTTAATATAAGGGGAATACTTAGAGATATTGCCTAATAAGCTAGATGGAGGTCCCAAAAGCTAGTGATATCTGAGTAAAGGTAAATCTACCCATACAAGCTCCTATATATACTATAGAAGACAGTCTGTGTGCAGTCATGTGAGCTACAGTCCAATAGTAACACTTCCTATCTAAGTTAAATAGAATGATCAGAGTGACATATAGACAAAAGGGTAAGAGAGTAGATGGAAGGGCATCAGAGATAAAATAAGCTAGGTATATGCAAACCAAATACTCAGCTAAGCCCAGTCCTAGAGTGACAGCTATCCCCTTACACTTAAGCCTAGGGCCCAGCTATGTTATAGTGGTCCTGAGTTGTGTCACCCAGGTACTGAGGAAGATAAGAGAGTAAGAGATAGCAGGGCTCTGTGATGAGCAGTGCTGATGAAAGAATTAAGTTCTAGTATAGGGACTTAGACTGAGATGTCTTAAAACCACTTCTAGTCCGAGTTAACAAGGAGAACTCAATAGAGTTCCCATTTGATTATAGTACACTACTTATACACATTTTATATTAACTTCTATTTATAAAGTCCTGTACATCCCTTTTGAGTCATTCCCTCTTGCACATCCACTGATTACCTAATTAAAAGAAAAAGAAAAGAAAAGAAAAGAAATATAAATAATGACTTCCAAAAAGGAAACTATTTCTTATGCATTTATCAACTTGATAGGAAACATCCAAGAATACAATGTGGGAAAGATATAAATAGCATGAGAAGGATTATGTAAGATATAGATAGTTCTTAGTAAGAGTCATGACCATAGGAGATAGGTGCACAGACCAACTAATATTTGTATAAGTAGCTACTAGAATCTAACAGAGAACTCTATTGAGTTTTTCCTAAACAACTACCTTGGTTGAGCTCTAAGTCCTCATAACTACATGCTAACAAGGCTACAATTGAGCAAGAACCCCATTGAGTTCTCTTCTAACCCTGAAGTACTATCTTGAGTTCAACCCTAACTTAAGGTTCTTGAGCTGGTCACTGACAGTACTTTACCATTTAACATTTTAGTACTTTTTTCAGAGCAAAGCCAAGAGAGCAGAAGGATACTTAATATAGTATATAAAGAGATTTTCAATAGTATTAGATTATAGATTGTATATGTATAGACAATGGACTTAAGATTAATTTCTACTATAATATCAGAAGTAAGTGAGTAAAGTCAGTTAAAATAGTTAAGTTAGTAAATTATTGAAAAAATATCACAAAGTATACGAAAAGTTAAACAAGGAAGCATAGCAAACTGACTTCAACATATACTTAACTATTTAGAATTAGTAGAGGATTTAAGTTGGGCTGTTGTTATGAGTCAACTCCAAAGAAGGAAAATATCTCCCACACATTCATCAACTGGATGGGAAATCTCCAGAAATATGATACAGGGAAGATATAAATAGCATGGGACAATATTATGTAAGAAGTATATAGTTATTAGTAAGAGTCTTGTGACTGCAGGAAGTAGGCACACAGACTATAGGATATTTGTATAAGTAGTGATAGAAATCCAACAGGGAACTTTATTAAGTTCTTCTCTTTTAATCATCACTGGTTGGGGTTAGAGCTTCTGTTAGAGTTAAACAATCAATAATAATTAATTCTAACACTACTCTCGATATTATGTAATAAATTAGCATAACTTATGAGGAGTAGAGCACCTTCCTTAGCCTCAAATTATTATAAACTTAGTTGTTTATTCTTGATTCCCTAACATTTTGAGGCTTACCTATACTTCTGATCACCAAATCTTGCCTTGCCCTGCCTTGCCTAGTCCAGCCCCATCCTACTATCTACTAAATTCCTTGTTGAAAAATTTCCCAAACGACCTAGTGCACCATAACTCGTCCTATTACATACTTCCAGTCTATCCACCAAATCCCAGAAATTGATGACTTAAATGAGAACCTACAGATCACCCCAGAGAGAGATCCTAACCAAGAAGACAACACTGACACCAAAGTCTCCAGACTCCAAGCTCAACTCACCCAAATCTAGCTGGAATTAGCTACACTTAAACAAAAGGAAAGCACTAACAATACACCCAAACCAACATTGTCTGCTCAAAACTACCATTCCATTACTCCCCTTGACAGCACCATTAAACATGAGAAAAGTCCCACCATCCAACCCTTTTATGGTGACCCCAAAGACTTTGATCAATTTTTTGCAAAAATAAATAGAGCTTTCCTTCTTGCTCCTTAGAGATTTGCTAGCAATATACATTGTGTTGTTTATATCTGTCAACACCTAGAAGGCAACACTGTCTCCTGAACTAAATCCATACTGACAGGTAAAGATTTAGAACTCCAAGAAGACTGGAGAAAATTCTTCATGGCCTTTCAAGAGCAATTCCAGGATCCCAATGTCCATGATCAACTAACTGAACATTTTTACTTGCTAAAACAAATCTGGTCAGTCAGGGAGTATACAGCCAATTTTGAGAGCTTGGCTTGCAAAACAAATCAACCTTCTAGTACCTGGGGAAATATATTTTATTGAAGCTTAAAAGACAATATCAAGAATCTTCTAGTAGAAATCCTATGTAGAAAAAGTGACTATCAACAGCTAAAGCAAGCTGTCCTTGAAGCTGATAAAAGATAGTTCTTTTGTCATCAGGAACACCCAAGCCAAAATGCTCCCCTATGCCTTACAACAAGTTCCCCCACAATTCTATCATCTTCCACACACATGACCTATCCTTTCCCTACTACTACTCCTGTTCCTTGCCAAGCTGGTCTCTTAACTCAAGAGTTCAAGAGGACAAACTCTCAAGTTAACTGGACCAAGTACTGAATTAAAATAAAAGGGCATACTAATACTAACCTAGAGATCCAAGAAAAGGAACCAAACCTAGACTGGTCTCTGTCTAAGGTATGCCTGACACCACAAAATCCCAAAAGTGTGTTTCACAAATCTGAGCCAACAAACCACCTATCTCATGGATACCTCACTCATCCATACCACTATAATAACCTATTAGATTTCATCTCATTCTCAGCTAGCCTACTCTCAGAGATAGGAATATATAGAACACCAGAACCAGAGCTAACAGTACCTTCATAATATAGTGAGTTTTCAGATGTATTTGACTCAAAGGCAACCCAAACCTTACCTCTCTATAGAGAATACCTTGATCATGCTATCAACTTAATAGAAGGCCAAGTACCCCCATGCCATCCAGTCTATCATCACTCTGAGAAAGAGACATGTATATTGAAAGAATTCCTAACAGACATGAAATCTTAGGGCTTTATCTATTGAAGTACCTCCTCTGCAGCCTCTCTAACCTTATTTGTGACAAAAAATAGAACCATAGACCTTTGCTTATGTGTAGACTATTGAGCACTAAATATGGTGACCATAAAAAACCAATATCCTGTACCTTCTATTAATACATTACTAGACCGACTCCAGAATGTGAAATACTTTACAAAAATTGACCTATGTGAAGCCTTCTACCTATTGAGGATTTGAAAAGGTAATAAATGGAAGACTGCTTTTAGAACTCCATTCAGTCTCTTCAAGTTTCTAGTGGTGCTCTTTGGACTCTGCAATGCTCTGGCATCCTTTCAAAGTTATATAAACCAGGTACTACAGGGGTTAGAAGAGGAGCTAATGGCATATCTAGATGATATCTTAATCTTTGGTACAACACTTGAAGAACTCTGTACCTGTATCAGATACTGTTTATTGAGACTTTGAAAACATGGCCTGTTTGCAAAACTTAAGAAGTGCAAGTTTGAGGTGACAACAGTGAGAATGCTAGGGTTTATAGTAGATGGAGAGGACATATTCATGGAACCTGAGAGAGTAAACACAATCTCAGACTGGCCAGAACCAAAAACTCTAAAACAAGTACAAGAGTTTATTGGATTTATGAACTTTTATTGCCAATTCATCTATAACCTATCTGACATGATAAAACCTATCATGGACCTAACCAGGAAGAATAAATAGGACTTCTATTGGACATCCGAAGCCACTTAAGCATTTGAAAAGGTTAAATGCTACTTTACATCTGAACTTCTGCTCAGACACTTTAACCTACAAAAACCCATCCATTTGTTCACAGATGCTTCTGGCTATGCTGCTGCCACTATCCTGATGCAAGCCCATGACAAACACCTCTATCCAGTAGCATTCTGGTTCCAAAAACTTACAGCCCCAGTATTATAAGATGTTTCCCAGAAAAGAAACTATTTTCTGTATATTCCTCAATCTAGTAGATAATATCCAGGAGTACAACATCAGAAGGATATAAATAGCATGGGAAGACTTATGTAAGATATGTACAGTTATTAGTAAGGGTCATGTAATTGTGGGAGATAGGCACACAGACCAACAGACATTTGTATAAGTAGCAGAAAAATCCAATGAAGGACTCTATCAAGTTCTTCCTAAACAACCACCTTGGTTGAGCCTTAAGTCTTTATAGCTCTGTGCTAATACCCAGAGTAAAATTACTGAATCATGGAGCAAGAGCTTCTACCTATTGTCAAAGCTACATCTCATTGGTGGCACTACTGTGAGGGTGCACTACACCCAATACAAATATATACTGATCACTATAACCTAAAGTACTTCAATATACTTGAACAACTGAATGACAGACTTATGAGATAGTCTCTGCAATTACAGTGCTTTGACTACATAATTCATTATAGACCTGGAAAGCAAAATCCAGCAGATGTCCTATTGAGACGTCCTGACTACTACATACCTGAAGCAGATAAGAGTCAATCCACCATGTTCAACATAAAATTTCACACAATCTACTCTGACAACAAAAACCAAATACTCAAACTCTAACTAAACGCTACTATATGCCTAGAGGATCTCTACCAAAGGATTATAGATGCCAATAGGAATGACATATACCTAAAGACAACAAGGTCACACTCCAAACCAGAAGACTGGAAAGAGCAAGATGGATTAACATACTACAAAGGAAAAATCTATATACCAGAGGACCTATGCATTGAAATCCTTAATGAACACCACAACAATCCCTTAGCAGGACATTTCAGAAGAGACCAAACCCTCAAACTCATAAAGAGACAATACTGGTGGCTAGGTATAGTAAGAATGACAGCTAATTACACTAAGGCATGTCAGTCATGTACACAGAATAAACCAACTATGGAAAACTTCTCCTACTCTAAGTTCCAAGTGCACCCTGGCAGAAAATAGGAATGGACATGATTATGGACCTCCCAACAACAAAAAAACCCACCATAACTGTATTCTGGTTGTTGTAGACCACTTCACAAAAATGGGATATTCCATACCTTGTAGGAAAACACTAAATGCAGAAGGCACAACCAACCTATTCATTAATACAGTAATCTGCTGAAGGGGGCAAAAGGGACTATTAGTCTGGCACAAGCTAAATACACAGTACCAGGTCCCAATTGTATGCTAAAGAGTTTGCAGAGATGGATCAAGAATGAAGGTATTAAAAAGTGAATATAAAAACTTAACACAGTAAAGTAAAGTAAAATTGTTTGAAAAGAGTGTGAGCTCAATCTAGATCCACCTCATATGGTATTCCTAAAGTGCCAATCTTTACACACTGTAGCAAGCTCACTATCAAGATAGTCAGTAAACCACTCCTGGGCCTTGCCACACTCAACCAAGCTCTCATCTGCACCCCCAACACCAAACCTTATAGGTGTAATACAATCTGAGTGGATGGCTAGCCAGGCTTTTCAAGCCTGCTACCTTGGAGAAGGTTGTCTGAGTGACTGCTATGTCTTGTCTCCAAAAAGAGTAAGGGTATAAAGAAAATTCACCTCAACCATCCAACCACTTCACTTAGAACTCATACAAGTGCCATAAGACAACTCTAGAGCCCTTGAGATGGTGGCAGGTGTCAAGATTGCATGCCCTCTCTCACTAGCTCTCTAAGTGTTGTATTAAAATTACAAATTGATGAAACTCAATAAGAAAATGAATAGAAAAGGAAAATGCTTTTTTTTTCAGCCTCCCTCACTTCTCTCCTTCACAACTGCACCATGTGGATATGTTCAACATTGTCTTCCATCCTGCCATGCCATCCTGTCACCACCATATGCTCCTGCTCTACCTCTATACTACCACTTCCTATTAATGTCTCCTGACCTTCCAACTAGCTACTTCCTACCCAAGTATGATCTAGAAAATAGCTTTAACACATGCAGGTGTCCACTTCTTGGTTGAGTTCAGCAGTAATAAGATCACAAGGCATTGATAGACTTTTGATCTGTTGCTTTGGCATCATATTTGTCTGAGTCCATTCTAGATTGAAAGTCTACAGTATTCCAAAGATGTTCTAGAGTTTCTAAGATCTAAAGCATCAACAATAATAGTCTGTCTCTAAGAAACCTAATACTAGCTCATCAGTCTTGCCTCCCAAGGTATGTGCTATTAAGCAAGTGACAGCTTAGTGACCATCTGGTAGAAGTGACCTTTGGTGGTCTTTTATATGTCTAAGAGCTTGTAGGAGGTTTCTAGAGTGAACTCAGATACTGAATTCAAGGGTATAAAGTGTATCCCATATTACATTTCTGTAGAAAATTCATTGGCAGCATAACACCACCACTATGGAGTACTAGTGACCATTGTCTCAGATAGAGATAAATGTTGGGTTAACAAATTTTGGCAACACCTCTGTACCTGGCTAGGAATAAAACAAGCACTCACCAGTGTACATTGAGCCCAGACAGATAGTCAAACCAAATGACTCAATACCATTGTTGAGTCATATCTTCAAGCCTACTGCAACTGGGAACAAGATAATTGGGACAAATACCTAGCATCTGCAGAGTTTGCCTACAATAACTCAAAGCACTCCTCAACTGGACTTTTGCCCTTCTTTGCAAATCGAGGATACTACCCAAGATTGGTCTGTCACAAACTTCATTCAGACCATAACTCTAGGAATACTTGACCGATTTCAACAATCTAAATGGCCATCAAAAGCCCTTAAGAAGATCTTTCAAATGGTACCAAAAACATCTCAAAGCAATCAGTATTCACTGAGTTATCAGCAGATCAGTTAGTGATCACCAAGTCACTAGACACTAAATTACTGATATCTCAGGAACCGCTTAACATAATCATTCGCTTCAATGACCATCATAAAGCTCTCTTCAATGCGCTTCTTTCGGCTATAAATAGATCCCAAGGCAATAAGATCCCATGGAGATACAAGGTCCTTAATGTTTGCACATGACACTGATCTTTACC